>Ga0214472_10002906_pt1 | contig 18228 bp, 15 predicted proteins | sample RVTome_6_FD_207662 | JGI IMG/M metagenome (GOLD analysis project Ga0214472, IMG submission 207662) | Soil microbial communities from uranium-contaminated site in the Upper Colorado River Basin, Wyoming, United States - RVT140D175 | ecosystem: Environmental > Terrestrial > Soil > Contaminated >...
CAGCTCGGTGTATCTGTGCGGGTTACTTGGCGCGTTCCATGTAATCGCCGGTGCGGGTGTCCACGATGATTCTTTCACCCGTCTCGATGAAAGGCGGCACGCGAACCTTGGCGCCGGTTTCCAGCACAACGTCTTTCAATTGGTTCGTGGCCGTCGCCCCTTTGACCACCGGCGGCGCCTCCGTAACCTCAAGGTCCACGGTATGCGGCAAGTCTACTTGGATCACGCTACCATCGTAAACCTGGCACGAAACCTTGAGGTTTGGACGAAGCCACTTGGCCGCATCCCCCATAAGATCGCCATCAACATTGATTTGATCGAAGGTTTCAAGATCCATAACCACAAAGTCGGAACCGTCGCGATAAAGAAACTCAAAATCCCTGGAATCGACAAAGGGAGTCTCAATTCGATCGTCCACATTATAGCGCACGTCGAAAATCGTGCCCTTTTTGAGTGTCTTGATCTTTGCCTGCACGTAGCTGCGTTTATTCCCCTTCGCGACTTGGCGAGCCTCATGCACGACGGCAAGTTCGTCCTCATACAGGATGGTTCTACCCTTACGAAGGTCGACGGCCTTAATCATACGCATTGACTCCCTGAAAATAACTCCCGCACTTCACGAGACCCATCCTGTCAGATGTCGGCCATTCCGTCAACCACCGGGCGTCGCCGGGGAGCATTTGTTGCCGTAGGATGTGGGACATGGCGAAGTCCAAGAGAACATCAGTTCAGAAGTACCACGACCGCGTGGCCGCTCGTTACGACGATAGTTACGACGATACTTTCTGGCAGTGGCATGATGCGCTAACCTGGGATTACCTCAAACCCCACCTGCCGCGCGACATGAGTGCGGAAGTGATCGATCTGGGCTGCGGTACCGGAAAGTGGGCGGCCAAGATCATCAAATCGGGATACCGCGTCACGTGTGTTGACATCTCCCCAAAAATGCTTGACCAAGCGCAACGCAAGATCGACGGAACCGATGGCTCAAGTCGGGCTTCGTTCATCCGCGCCGATTTGTGCGATCTTTCCGCGATTGATTCGGGCAAGTTCGAACTCGCGATTGCACTTGGAGATCCCATCTGTTGCTGCGACACGCCGCGAAAAGCGATGCGGGAGATCCATCGGATTCTGAGCGACGCTGGACTGCTGGTCGCGAGCTTCGATAATAAGTTGGCGGCGATCGACTACTACCTCGAGCGCGGCGACCCGCAGGATTTGTCGAGATTCTTGCGGGACGGCAAAACGCACTGGCTGACCAGGGACGTAGACGAGCAATTTCCTATTTCCACGTTTTCGCCCAATGAGGTCGCGCAATTGGCGGATCGGTGCGGTTTCGAGGTGTTGGAGCTCATCGCCAAGACCGTGTTACCCATGCGTCATTACCGACAGCTCCTCGAAACGCCCGAATCGCGGCGCGCTTGGGCGAAGATGGAAAAAAAACTCAGCCGTGACACAAACGCCGTGGGCCGCGCTTCGCATATTCAAATGACGGCACGTGCCCGAAGCCGTTAGTGATTCATCTGAGTGGGAATGACGGGTTCAGATGCTGAATGAATCACTTCCACTGACTGAGGCACTGGCGGACAAGCCGCCAGTGGCACACGATCCTAGACCTCCGCCGATGTGGCACCCTCCGGTGTACGTGCTAGAATCCCGTCATGCATGGTGAGGTAGACCACTTGGGACGCGGCGAGCGGAGGAGACGCCGGTGTTGATTCGTGAGCCGATTGTGGCCGGCCAGTTCTATCCCGCCGATGGTGACGAGTGTCGTACCCAACTCAGTGAATGCCTGCGCCCCGGACCCATTACCATAGACGCGGACGCACGACTTGTTGGTGGATTGGTTCCGCACGCGGGCTGGTCCTACAGCGGCGCCGTTGCGGGCAAGGTTTTCGCGGCGTTGGCATCGCTGCGCTCACCGAAGGTCGTCATTCTTTTCGGCGGCGTCCATCGGTTTCGTGGCAGACAGGCTGCTATGTTTGGCAATGGTCGGTGGGAGACGCCTATTGGATCGGTGACGGTCGATGAGCGTTTGTCGGAGCGGATCCTCGGCCACACCAATTTAATCATTAGCGACCCGTACGCCCACGAGCAGGAGCACTCCATCGAAGTACAGGTTCCGTTCGTCAAGCAGGTTTTCCCTGAGGCGAAGATCGTGCCCATCATGGTCCCGCCCGTGAATACGGCCGATGAAGTCGGTGAGGCCGTTGGTCGCACGCTCAGGGCGTATGAATACGATGCATTGATCGTTGGGACAACCGACCTGACGCATTACGGCCCTCGATACGGATTCGCACCTCAAGGGATTGGCGCCGAGGGCATTCAGTGGGCCAAGGCGGAAAATGATACCCGATTCATTGATTTGGTCTGCTCCATGAAAATGCGGCGGCTGGTAATCGAAGCCGAGGAACGCAAGAACGCTTGCAGCAGCGGCGCGGCGGCGGCGACCCTCGCAGCGGCCACGGCGCTCGGAGCGCGACGCGGCGTTCTTCTAGAGCATACGAGCAGCGCCGAAGTTATGGCCCGCCGGATGCAGGCAGGAACGACGGACTCCGTCGGGTACGCCGGCGTGGTGTTCGAATGAACGATCGCAAGCCGGTGAAATAGACTTAGGATGCGCATCGACGGATCCTCCAAACAACGACTGATTGTGGAATACCATGGCACACGTACTTGTAGCGGACAAAATCGCGGAGGCGGGGCTCGAAAAACTTCGAGCTGCCTCTGGAGTCACGTTTGACGTTCGGCACGGACTCTCAACGGAGGAGCTCGCGTCGGCGGTGGGCGAATACGACGGCATGTTGATTCGCTCGGCCGTCAAAGTCACTGCGGAAGTGCTCGCTAACCCCGGTAAGCTCTCGGTCATCGCCCGCGCCGGCGTCGGTGTGGACAACGTGGATCTCGACGCCGCGACGGCAGCCGGCGTTCTGGTTCTCAATACGCCTGACGCGAACACACTCTCCACGGCGGAGCACGCCTTGGCGTTAATGCTGGCGCTGCATCGCAATATTCCTGACGCGCATGCGCATATTCGCGGCGGCGGCTGGGATCGCAACAAGTATCTCGGCGAACAGCTCGCGGGCAAAACGCTGGGCATCGTGGGTCTCGGTCGGATTGGTCGGGCTGTTGCGGCCCGTGCCCTGGCATTCGAGATGCGCGTCATCGGATTCGACCCGTTCGTCAAAGACGCCACCTTGCTCGACGGAAAAGTTGTGATGGTCAAAGAACTGCCGGCCTTCCTGGGGCAAGCGGATTGCGTCACGCTCCACGCTTCCCTCACCGACGACACCAAGCACATGATCGGTGCTAAAGAGTTAGCCGCCATGAAGCCGGATGCACATTTGGTGAATTGTGCTCGCGGTAAGCTGATCGACGAGATCGCCCTGGCAGAAGCCCTGAATGAAAACCGACTCGGTGGTGCCGCGATTGATGTTTATGAAAAGGAGCCGCCGGAGGGTAGTCCTTTGCTCTCTGCGAAGAACGTGGTGCTTACCCCGCACCTCGCGGCCTCAACGGCGGAAGCGCAGTCGCGGGTCTCTAGCGATGCGGTCGATGCACTGCTGGCCTACCTGTTGCACGGAGAGATTTCCTCGGCTGTCAACGTATCCGGTTTACCGAGCAGTCTTCCGCCGCGCGATAAGGCCTATCTCGACTTGTGCGGGCGCATGGGAACGATTATTTCGCCGTTGTGCGCCGGCGGCGTGGAGGGTATCAGCGTTTCGGCTTTTGGAGACTCGCCGGCCGGCGTGGCGCCGACACTTTCGTGGCAGGCGACGGTGGCCATTCTGAAACCGCACGTGCCGGATCGTCTGAATCTCATTAACGCGGCGGACCAAGCACGGCAAAGAGGGATTACGGTCGAACACGCCGCTCACTCGTCGCGTCAACACCACGCCGATTCGATCCTGATTAAGGTTGAGACAAAGAGCGAACGTCATGAAATCGAAGGGACCGTTTTTGCCGACGAAAAGCCGAGGGTTTTGTCGATCGACGGATACCGGATGGAGTTGGTGCCGGAGGGTGCGATGGCACTGATTTTCAACGACGATCAACCGGGCGTGATCGGCTTGGTCGGTCGGCACTTCGGCGATCTAGGTATCAATATCGCAGACATGGCGCTGTCCCGGCGAGAAGGCAAGGCGCTCATGGTGCTCAAGCTCGACGCCCCCATGCCGGCCGACCTTCGCACGGCTCTGCAATCCGCCAGTCCGCCAATCCACTCGATCTATAATGTGTCTCTACCCGATGTAAAGAGCGAAAACCGTTAACCCTAGAGCGGCCACAGATCAGAATAAGCGCCCCGGCGATCGCATCCATCAACCCGCATGGGCTTGAATCGCTTATTCGCGGCGTTTTTGGGGTAGAACGAGGCGCCGATTTGCCGATGAACCCTGCGGCGCATGCACGTTTGTATCAGCCACTTGTTAGTCGTATCATGGTGTTGTCGAACTTAGGGTTATGCTTTGAAGATTCAATCTCCATCAAAACGCTTCGTATCGTCGTCGCTGACCGCGGCGTCGGAGGCACCGTCGCACGCTCCAGAGGTAGCTTCTTCACTAACCGCCGTTCCGGCGGAGTTGTTCGACGGCGGCGAGATCGTTATCCTGGCCATCAAACCCTCCATGTGGCGACCGGTTTTTGATTCCGCTGCGTGGCTGGTTTCTTGCGGCCTGCTGGCCATCATGCTGATCGCCTTGGGCCGAACGATGCCGGGACTATCCCTGGCGACGTCGGCGCAGATCTTGCTCCTCATCGCTTCAGCTCGGCTGGCATTTGCGATCATGCGCTGGATTCCGACGTGGTATGTGTTGACGAATCGGCGCGTGCTGCAAATTCAGGGCGTGCGCGCACCTCGGGTCAGCGGTTGCCTGCTTAAGGAAGTGCAAAACACCTATGTGCATTACACGGTGAGTGATCGAATGGCCAGATTGGGTACCATCGCCTTTGTCACGAATCGGCGTGATGAAGTGTCGCAGGTTTGGCAATCGATCCACGACCCGGAAGAGGTCCACGCGAAAATCCGCCGCGCCATCGAAAACGCGCTGGGATAATGCAGCGCCCGCTACTGCGCACGGAGCCGCATGCTTTAGCTTGCCCGAACCGGTGAAGTTGATGGTCGCACACTGACTATTCATCGAATCCTCCACTTCAAAACGAGGTGGTCTACGCGTCAAGTAGTGCAGGCGTCCCTGCCGGCCGAAGCCATTCGCCCTGGTACGGAGGCCGGACGAACCGGGCCGGCAGAGCTTGCCCTCCCCGACCAGGTTGAGTGACAGAATCGGGGGGCGGCGTGATCCTTGGTAGGTATAATCCGCAGCATCATCCAACGACCCCAAAGGGGTGTCATAGACCAGCCCAGGGCAACGCCCCGGGAACACGAGACGCCTTGGCGTGTAAGCCCTGAAACGGTGGAATAATGCTATGCCGCCCTTTCAGGGCTCGCGCTGAGTCGGGCCATCGATCCCAGGGCGTTGCCCTGGGCTGTTGTAGTGTGCCCTTTCAGGGCAGAGAGAAAACGCAGCGCATCGGGCTAAGAGCCTATCCCAATTTCAAGTGTGGCACGGGCTTCCAGCCCGTGAATACACCGGCAAGATGCCGGTGCCACACAATTCTGGGATAGGTTCTAAGCGAAATGCCCGCGTGTGGGGTTCGTTAATCGACACTCCGTACGGCTCGCCGGGAGGCTCGCGCTCCCGAAGACCCCGCCGAAAGTATCACGCACCTCCCCTAGCGTTCCATGCGGGCCATGACTGCGCAGGCGGTCGAATCACTCCAGACGTTGATCGATGTGCGGTACATATCCAAGACGCGATCCACCGCGAGGATCAAGCCGACGTGTTCGATCGGCAAGCCAACGGCGTTCAGCACGACGAACATCATGATGGTGCCCGCGTGAGGAATGCCGGCGGCACCGATGCTGGCCAGCAGTGCCGTAAATGCAACAATGACTTGAGCTACCAGGCCCAGGTCGTTACCCGTCACCTGGGCGATGAACAGAACGGCCACGGCTTCATACAATGCGGTCCCGTCCATGTTGATGGTTGCGCCGAGGGGCAAAACGAAGGAACTGATGCGATTGTGGATACCGGCCCGCTCCTCGACGCAGGTCAGCGTGAGGGGAAGGGTTCCGTTACTACTGGCCGTGCTGAACGCGGTAAGCAGCGCGGGCGACATGGATTGAAAATAGGCCCAAGGCGACCGCCTAGCCAGCAGCAACAAGATCAAGGGAAGGGTAATAAAGGCGTGGATGCTCAATCCAACGGCCACCGTGAGTGCATACCACCCCAGGGCACGAAAGACCTCTATGCCCTTGCCCGCTGAAGCGTAGAGCATAAACCCCAATACGCCGACCGGGGCCGCCTTGATGATAAACATCGTCATGCGCATCATGACGGCAAAGGCGTCGGCGAAGAATCTGGTCAATCGATCGCCGGTGTCGCCACCCACCACGGTGATGAAGACGCCAAACATGATCGCAAAGAAGATCACACCCAGGATGGATTGGTTGCTCGGATCAGCAAGAGAGGCGAACGGATTAGAGGGAATCAGATTGAACAACTGGTTCCACAGCGTCGCACCGAGGCCTTGGTCCGCGATGATCTCAACCGTCGACACCTGTTCCGCTCCTAACTGGAGATCGGCGAGGCTGGAGTTCTTTCCGGGCTGGATGATGTTAAACACGATTATGCCGGTGAGGATGGCGATCATGCTGGTCGAAACATAGTAGGCCATGGTTCGACCACCAAGGCGCCCCAAACCCTTCAGACTGCCGGTGGAGGTAATGCCGGTGACCAGCGAAGTCAGAATCAAAGGGGCTACGATCATGGAGAGCAAGCGCAGGAAGATATCTCCAATGCCTTTGCCGTACTTGGCAATCGTCCGAGGCACATCAGGGTCGATGCTGCCCGATTCGGCCAGGAAGTTGAGCGGTAGACCCACCCCGGCGCCGATGATCATTGCGATCAAGATCTGATGATGAAGCTTCAGCTTCATAGATGTCACTCCGCAAACCAAGCGCCATTGGGTCATACGTCGCAGCGTCCGCGCCGCACCCCTGACTACCGTTCAAGGGGCGATAGATCGATTCGGGTGGCGATGAATCTGTCGCCTTCGACCCGGCCTTCGACCATGCCCTTGCGCTCCGCGTTACACAGCCCGTCTGCGGCGTGCGCATCACCGAGGTCATCAATTCCAATACCCGAAACGAGGTACGGCTTGCCGTTTGACGACACGGCCAGCTTGCAGCCCGTGACGCCCTCCATCTTAAGAATGCACGTCGCACACCCCACGGCCATTATTCGTCCACGCTGCACACCGACTGTCTCCGCTGTGGGCTCTCGTCCGGCATGCGGGGATGGGCAAGCTCCCACGAACAGAACATTTCCCATGAATATGGCTAAAAAGATGGCGCGCATCGTAGGTTTCCTTTTCCCGTATAGGCTCGTGAACTTCGATCAACACGGAAGACCCATTGCGGAATTTTGATCTCTATGTGGTTTTCCATACACGTTCCCAACCCGATTCCCGCATGGCACACGCCCAGCTTATCCGTGCACCCTGGAGATGTCGAACGCGAAGGATTGTGAGATCGTATCGACTTCCGCGATATTCAGGGCGCGAGCCTGGTGACATGATATTCAGGGCACCAGGCGCGAGCCCGGTGATATACTGCCACATTGGGTCCGCAGGCTCGCGCCAGCGGCTCTGATCTCGACGTCCCCAATCCGTCGGAAATGCCGCGGCCCTATTGTGAAAGAACCAACCGATGAACGGTCGGCGGGCTGCAGTCGGCGATTTGACGAATTCGTTGAGTGACGTTAGTATAGTCACGTGCCACTGAAAGAGAAGCTATTTATTACTGCGGAGGCGTGGGAATGACCACGGTTGCAGTAATTCCCGCCCGCTACGCATCGTCCCGCTTCCCTGGGAAACCTCTCGCCCGACAAACCGGAAAGTATTTGATTCAACATGTGTATGAACGCGCCAAGTCCTGTGGCAAGATCGACCGGGTCATCGTTGCCACAGACGACGGTCGAATCGCCCAGGCTGTTGAATCATTCGATGGTGAGGTTTGGCAAACTCGAACCGATCATCTCACCGGAACGGATCGCGTCGGCGAAGTGGTGGATGGTTTGGAACTCACAGATGACGACTTGGTCTTGAACATCCAGGGTGATGAGCCGGAGATCGATGTCGGCGTGTTTGAGCGATTGATCGAACGCATGAACGACTCACAATCCCCCTGCCGCATTGGCACACTGGCCGCTCGCTTCGACGACGAGGGGCCACGTAAAGGCGCCGGCTCTCCGCTGGATCCCCATTGTGTCAAAGTGGTTCTGGACACGGAGGGTCGCGCGTTGTATTTTTCCCGTAGCTTGATACCGCACCCACGTGATACGGAAGGGGCTATTGATAAACCCTCTCGATGGTTGCTGCACTTGGGCGTGTACGCATTTCGTCGTGACGCCTTGAGGACCATCACAAGCGGCGGTGTCCCGCGCGGCGAATTAGAACAATTGGAATCTCTTGAACAATTGCGTTGGCTGGAACATGGGATGTCGATCGGTGTTGTGGTTGTTGATCATCGATTCGTCGGCATCGACACCCCGGAGGATTATGAAGCATTCGTCGTACGCGATCGAAGCGCGCGTACACAAATGGGATGCGAGGCGTCATAATGATCGACGAATCTCGCAGCGAGAAACTATGGTGAATGGCGACCCCCTGCGTCGTGCCATGTGTCCGTCGCACCGTATTGGATTGATCTTATGAGCTCTGAAAACATACTTTCTTCTTTGGGCGGCGCGGGTGAGGAAACCGAGTTTTTCACACCCATGCCTGGGGGCTATCAGGCCGGTAAAACAAAATACGTCGTGGTCTTCGGTACGGTTATGAGTGGCCTGGGCAAGGGCATTTTTTCGAGCTCGCTGGCCAAGATCATGCAAGACAAAGGGCTCACCGTTGCGCCGATCAAGCTCGAGGGTTACCTGAATCGCGATAGCGGAACACTGAATCCCTACCGTCATGGCGAGGTCTTCGTATTGGATGACGGGATGGAATGCGATATGGACCTGGGCACGTATGAACGCGTGTTGAATATGGATCTATCGCGATTGAACTTTACCACCAGCGGGCAGGTTCTCTCCTCCGTGCTCGACAAGGAACGGGAGGGGAAATACCTCGGTCGTGACGTGCAGATGATCCCTCACGTGACGGGCGAGGTGAAACTTCGATTGCGGGAATTGGCGGTTGCGGGACAGGCCGACGTAGTGTTCGTGGAGATCGGCGGAACGGTTGGCGACGTGGAGAACGCCTACTTCATCGAGGCCGTTCGGGAGATGTCCTTCGAGGAAGGACCGGGGAACTTCTGCTTCGTAGCCCTGACCTACATCCTTGAACCAAAGATTCTCGGAGAGCAAAAATCAAAGCCGGCACAGCTCAATCTGAAACTGCTGGGGGCCGCGGGCATTCAACCGCACATTATCGCCTGCCGCGCATCGTCGCCGGTCCGAAAGAAGGTGCGGGAAAAAATAGCGCTTTTTGCCAATGTACCGATGGATCGCGTCTTCTCCATGCACGATTGCGACAGCGTTTATGTCGTTCCGGAAATGCTGCGCGGCGCCGGGATCGATTCCGCGGTGGCGGACATGCTGAACCTCACCGATCGGGTAGATTCCACCGTCGAAGAGCAGGCCCGCACTGTGTGGGGCGATTACATACACCGATTCCGAACCGCCCAACATCCGCTAACCATTGCAATCATTGGCAAGTACACTTCCGTTCGCGACAGCTACGCCAGTATCATTCAGGCGTTGGAGCATGCGGGTGCGCAGCTCAACGCCAAGGTCAGGCTCGAATGGGTAGACAGCTCGGATCTCACCGATTCCAACGTCGCCGAACGCCTCACAGGCATTGACGGCGTCATCGTTCCGGGCGGATTCGGATTCCGAGGGGTCGACGGCAAGATCGCCTGTATCCATTACCTCCGCGAGAACAGAATCCCCTACTTGGGTCTATGCTACGGAATGCAGATCGCCGTCATCGAATATGCCCGACACGTTTGTGGTTTGGAATATGCAAACAGCACGGAAATTGAGCCCGATTGTCCTCAGCCGGTGATCGACTTGCTTCCGGAACAAAAGAAGCTCGAAGGTTTGGGCGGGAATATGCGACTGGGCGGATTCGACGTGGAACTGACCCACGGTAGCGTAGCCGCCCGCTTATTTGACAACGCCCATCGAGTGCGCATGCGCTTCCGTCACCGCTACGAGGTTAATCCCGAATTCATCGATAAACTCGAAGCGGGCGGCCTGATTTTCTCTGGAAAAAGTCCCGACCACCCCGTCATGCACGTGCTTGAATTACCGCCCGATCGCCACCCCTATTTCGTGGCCACGCAAGCTCATCCGGAACTGTCCAGCCGTCCACTGCAGCCGCATCCGATGTTCGTCGGTCTTGTTCACGCAGCCTTGGAACGATGCGGCGTGAAGATCGATATGGGCGGCACCACGTCCGATTCTCGCGCCGATGTCGGCTCTGCTTGACTCGTGACGGTTCGCCCCAACGAGGCTACACTCTTCCCGTCTCTCAACAACGAGGCGCCGCCCGAGGGTGTGTGACGGAATCGGCGGGCAGGCGTGGTCTTTGGTAGGTTTGATCCGCGGCATCATTGAACAACCTCAAAGGGGTGTCATCGACCAGCCCAGCGCATCGGGCTAAGCGAAGTGCCCGCACGTGGAGATCGTTAATCGACTTCGGAACCCCTATCTCAGTCGCCGAAAGTGTCACGCACTCGCCGCCCGACGCCCACTTCAATCGGTTTCCGCGCACACGCTATCAGGGAAGCAAACGCAAGCTGGTGCCTGTCATCTTAGATGAGCTAAGTGAGATCCCATTCACCACCGCACTGGACGCTTTCGGAGGAACCGGCTCCGTCGCGTATGCCCTCAAGTGTGCCGGAAAACTTGTCACCTATAACGACATACTCGCTTTCAATCATCAGATCGGTTTGGCCTTGATCGAAAACGATTCGGTCGTTTTATCTGACGAGAAGATCAACTCTATAGGGGAGAGGGAATCGGGCGTGACGTACGACGATTTCATCGAACGCACTTTTGAGGGGATCTACTTCACGGCTGAGGAGAATTGTTGGCTGGACGTAGCGGTCCAAAACATTCACCGCCTGACGTGTCCGTACGAGCGGGCGATCGCTTGGTTTGCCCTGTTTCAATCGGCGATGGCCAAGCGGCCGTACAACTTGTTTCATCGCAGAAACCTCTACATGCGCCTGGCCAACGTGAAGCGCAGCTTCGGAAACAAGACGAGCTGGGATCGACCCTTCGACGTACATTTTAAGGTCTTTGCACAGAACGCGAATCAAGCCATCATAGACTCGTCCGGGGCGTGCCGGGCGGTGTGCCGTGACGCCCTCGATGTGGAACCGGACTACGATCTGGTTTACATCGACACGCCTTATATTAATCGCGCCGGGGTGGGCGTCGACTATCACGGGTTCTATCATTTTCTTGAAGGGATGATGGCCTACGATCGCTGGCCCGAACTCATTGATTATCGAACCAAACACCGCAGGTTGATTCCTCGCGAAAGTCCCTGGTCACGTCCGAATTCAAGTCCCGAACTGTTTCGGGCATTGTTTAACCATTTCAGAAACAGCACTCTTGTGGTCTCCTATCGCAGCGACGGTACACCAACGGTGAACCAACTAGAAAAGTTGTTATGGTCTATCAAAACCAGCGTCCGCATTTGCGACGCTGTTCCACATCCGTACGCGCTCTCTAAGAATCGCTGGTCCAACGAAGTGCTCATCGTCGCGGTTTAGCGCGCGCCAGTTTGGAGCCTCATATTCTCAGATCGGTGTCGATTTGGACCGATACGATGCCTGAGGGACTTTGAGACCGGACGTGGAATTGCTTTCCACCCTTCGCTCAATGTTCAAACCAAAAGTAACGTCTAATTGGAATGAATCGTGAGAGACCAACGAGGGATGGCAAGAACAAAATACAAATTCGACGCCCAAGTCTTCGGAGGAGCGAATGGTGAACTCGGTCTTTGCAAAGCTCAGTGATTCGTGTGGCGTGCCGACACCGCCCGGTGTTGTGTTCAAGCTACTCGAAATGACGCGCGATAGTAATGCCAAAGTCCGCGAGATTGCGGATACGATTGCGATGGATCCAGGGTTGACAGCCAGGATCCTAAGATTTGCGAACTCACCCATGGCCGGTATTGGACGAGAGGTGACGTCCGTGCAGCACGCGATCACACTGATCGGCATGCGCGGCGTGGCCATGATGAGCTTGACGTTCGCGTTCCTCAAGCCAGAGAAGGAACACCCTTGTAAGGGCTTTGACCATCAGCAATTTACGCTCCAATCTCTCGCTTGCGCCGTGGCCGCGAAGTCCCTGGCCAAGGCCGTAGGCTGGGCGCCAACCCAAGAGGCGTTCGTCGCGGGACTGCTCAGCCAGTTGGGTCGCTCCACTTTCGCGTCCGTTTTTCCAAAGGAGTACGCACAGATTCTTGATCGCGCGGCTTGTGTTCCGGAGGATCTCCCCAACCTTGAACGCGAGCTTTTTGGTGAATCTTATCCAGCCGTCAGCGCCTGGCTGCTGCGAAAATGGAGCATACCGGAGCATATTTGCGACGCGATTGCAGTTTTTCGAAATGAGCCTGAAGATGCCAATATGACCCCCTTTTCGACTATTCTCAACGTCGCTGAGCGCGCCGCCGGTTTGATTTGTCCGGAACCCACTCATCACGCCCCGGATATAGTCACCTTTCTGAACGCCGCCGAAAGCCGTCTGAACCTCGAGCCGACGAGGGCTGCGGAGTTGCTTGAAACAATTACCAAAAACTTGGCTGATGCGCGCAATACTCTGGACATCAGCGCTGGATCCGCCCGCACGCTCGAAGAAATCGGAACGGAGGTTCGCGATCGGGTCGCGGAATTGAGCGTCGCCATGCAATTGGAAAACCAGATCATGGCTGTTGAAAAGGAAGAACTCCTTCAACGCACCACCACGGACGCCATGACCTCCGTAGCAAATCGGGCCGGATTCGATGCCCGACTCGACATGGAAATGGAGCGTAGCGTTCGCTCGGATTTACCGCTCGGCTTGCTAATGATTGATGTCGATCATTTTAAGCGTTTTAATGACACGTACGGTCACCAAGCCGGCGATCGCGTACTCCAGGCGGTCGCGAAAACGCTGGATGAACAAGTTCGCAAAGTTGACTACCTGGCACGTTACGGGGGAGAGGAGTTCTCCGTTATCGGACCGGACAGCCAGCCCGATGGGCTGCGTCGATTGGCGGAGCGGCTACGCCGGGCGGTCGAAGATCTCGTTGTCCCATGGGAAGGAACCAGTCTTTCCGTCACCATCAGCATCGGCGCTGCGTTACTTCCGACCGCCACGAAAGGGGATAGTGTTTCGCGCATTATCAGGCTGGCGGATACCGAACTTTACAACGCCAAGCGCGCCGGGCGCAACCGAGTCAGCATGGTAGTGGATAGCCCCGTCGCAGAACCCGCAACGATCACAGCCTGAAGGTTTCCGTTCTCGGCGAATGATCGTGGAGATGTCCCGTCGTCATGCAGCAAGGTTGGGAGACGCAGAGTCCGTATGGCGACGTTGAAATCTCGGCAGACCCCCAACCATCTGGAGAAGCAAAGGATGAGACACCCATCCGTCACCCATCCGCGTCGAGCGTAACCGTCACGGATTTGTAGGCCGGCGTGCGCGACTCGGGGTCCACATCGCGCGGGACGAGCACGTTGGCTTCCGGATAGTACATGGCCACGTTGCCCGCTCGAATTGGGAACGCCCGCACAAGGATTCCTCTTAACTCACCCGTCTCGCTTCGCACCCTGACCGGTTGATCGATCTTCAACCCTAAACGCTCAATATCCGTCTCGCTGATCAGGATGACGTCGCGACGGTCTTGGTTTCGATAAAGGTCGTGTTCCTCATAGACGACCGTATTGAACTGCCCCTCGCTTCGAATGGTCATCAGTCGAAGACCGTTTTCGACGGAAGACGAGATTGGAATATCAATGGTGTGAAACTTTGCACGACCGGAGCGAGTAGGAAAAGCGGGTTCATGGAGCGTTCGACCGTCAAGTTGAAACTCGCTCTTAGTTTCGTCAATGCGCGAGAGACGTTCGTACCCTGGAATGATCGCGCCGATCGCTTGGCGAATGGTACGGTGGGTCTGCAGCGCGGCCCAGTCAATGGGTCCGTCATCACCGAACACACCGCGAGCGATCGTGGCAATCGTTTCCACCTCGCTTCGCGGTCCGGTGTGTCGCGTGGGACCGCCGTCGCTAAGCCGCACGAAGTTGAACATCGATTCCTGCGTAGTGGATTGGGGCTCCTCATCGCGAGCCAGCATAGGGAGAATGAGCGTTTCCCGGGCCTTGCCCCAGGCGTGGCCGGTGTTGAGCGTGGTGCTCATATAGACCATCGAGTCGAGAACGGCGAAGGCGTCGGAAGCATAGGCGCTGTCGGGGCAGGCTCCATAAAGGTTCCCCCCTAAGCTCCAACCCGCGTTCAGTTGACCATCGTGCATGGCTTCCAGACACGCCAGCGTATCCAATCCAGCGGTGGTCGGTAGATGAACGTCAAACTCGTCTTGCAATCGCTGAAAGACGGCCTCCTTCAGCTTCGGCGTGACGCCCACCGACCCGATGCCCTGGACATTGCTGTGTCCCCGAATGGGCATCAACCCCGCCCCCAATCGCCCCACCATCCCGCGCATCAGTGCGAGATTTACGATCGACCGCACGTTATCAGATCCGTGGGCGTGGTGTGTGATTCCCATGGTCCACGCGAAGATGGTCGATCGTGATTCGGCGTATAATGCGGCGATTCGATCGATTTCGATCTTCTCGACGCCGGAGGCGCGCACGATTTCCTCCCATGATTGTTCGAATAGGTGACGCCGAACGTCGTCCCAAGATTCGGTATGCCCGGCGACGAACGACTCATCAACGGCGTCCATTTCCACAATCCGCTTGGCGATGCCGGTGAGCAAGGCGATGTCGCCACCGATGTGGGGTTGAACATAATGACTTGCGATTTCCGATCCCAGTAGCAAACTTCGGACATCAGACGGGACACTAAAGTTCACCAACCCGGTCTCGACTAGTGGATTGATGACAACTACCTGTCCTCCTCTGCGGCGTACCTTCATCAGTTGCCGCATGAGTCGAGGGTGGTTGGACGCCGGATTACCGCCAATCACGAACACCAGATCGCACCGTGACAGATCATCAAGCGTCACCGTGGCCGTTCCCGTTCCGATGGCACTGGTCAACCCTACCCCACTTGCCTGGTGGCACAGGTAACTGCAATTGTTGACGTTGTTCGTGCCATACAAACGGGCAAAGAGTTGCAGCAAGAAACCGGCTTCGTTGGAAGAGCGCCCGCTGACGTAGAAAAAATTCTGATTCGGCGAGATCGCCCTGAGTCGATCGACACACCACGCGGTGGCGTCGTCCCAGGACATGGGTCGGTAGTGGGTGTCGCTTGGTCCTGCAAAGAGTGGCTCGATGAGCCGCCCGGCGTTTTCCATCTCGCGCGGAGAGAAATCGCGCAGCCGCTCAATTCCGTTTCGCTTAAAGAACTCGGCGGAGATGCCGGGCTGCATGTCGGCGGCCATGGCCTGCATGGATTTCTTGCAGACCTCCGGGAATCGGCCGGACTCGTCCACCATACCGCCGGCTTGGCCTCCCATTCCCAACGCGCAGGTCTTGCAGGCGTTGCGGCTTCGAAGAGCTTGGTAGAAGCGGCGAAAACCGCCCGACGCTTTGGCTTTGTCCAGCGCATATTTGATGGCGGGCCATCCGCCGCCCGTCCTAATCTTTTTCACTGAAAACACTCCGACCCATCAGCCTTGCGAAGCCGGCAACATCATACGACGCCGGGCATCGCCTGCACAGCACGCCCTTTGTCAACACTGACATGCGTCGCGAGTGCTTCTATCCCCCGCGGCGGACCATCATACGAACTAAATCAACGACAAGGTTGCTCTTTTGCCGATGTAAGGTCACGATACCCCAGGAGATCGGTATGCTGAAGCTACCTCAAAATCCAACGCGATCTCGCCTCCGTTTAGGTTGGGTGTGCGCCCTCCTGGCCTACCGAATCTTGCCGGCGACGCCGGCCGATGCCCAATCTTCGTATTCGCAGCGCAAACCGGACTCGTTCATCAACCGGCAACGGGCCATGGAAGACGACATGCGCCGCCAGTTTGATGAGCAGTTAGGTGATTCGCAAGACGCCTTGTTTGATTGGGGCGGATGGTACAACGCGTTTCTGTTCTCGTTCGACGACGGTGTAGAAAGTTCGCGTACGCTTCGGCGGCAAGATCTTCGCACATGGGGCCGACTCTCACTTCAACAAGGCGCCCATGGACTGTATGCTCGGGTGCGTTTGAGTCATCTCGACTTCAACAGCGGTCAGGCATACGACGGAAATGACAACGACATCGAAGGGCCGAATCTGGAGCGTGGGTTTTACCGATTCGATTGGGCTAAGTTTCGGCAATCCAAGGGCGACGACCCGATCGATTACAACGTGGTGGTGGAAGCCGGACGAGATCTCGTACAATTGGGAACCGGTCTGGCGCTGGCAACCCCCCTGGATCATGTTTCGATACAAGGCACCTATCGAAGTTTCGAGCTTACCGCTTTTGCGGGTAAAACGGTGGGTAGCACGCAAGATTTCGATCTATCACGGCGGGCGAGCAGATCGCACCGGGATCTATTTGGTGGTCAACTCAAGTATCGCGGCTGGGAAAAACACGAACCGTTTGTGTACGCATTTTCGCAAAAAGATCGAAACCACGAAACGCTTCTACCACTCTTTCAGAGGTTCGATAATGACTCGTTCTTTATTGGATTGGGATCGACCGGAGAACTGGTCGAACGTTGGCGCTACGCCACAGAGTTGATTTATGCATCGGGAGAGAGCTTCGGACATCGTCGGTTCTTTGGCGATCAGGACATCCGCGCGTGGGCGGCGCTGGCCGAGGTGGAGTATCTTTTCCCCGGCAAACATAAGGCCCGAGCGTCCGCCGAATACGTCTTTGGCAGCGGTGATGGTGATCGATTCGGCAGTCCAACGAACACCGTCGGCGGCAATTTGGCCGACTCGCAGGACAGCGGGTTTATCGGGATGGGGTACCGAGATAGTGGATTGGTGCTCGCCCCTCGAATCAGCAACCTGCACATGTGGCGGATGGGCGCATCGTTTTTCCCGTGGCCTGAAAAGGAGCGCTACCGCCGACTCGAACTGGGAACGAACTGGTATCTGTATTACAAGCATCATGCGTCGGGTGCGATTTCGGATCCGACCGCGTCGGTCCCTTCGGGTTACGTGGGGTGGGAGATGGATTGGTTTGCCAACTGGCGCATTTCAAGCGATGTCGCGTGGACTACTCGGATGGGTTTCTTTACGCCCGGCGACGCGTTTGAAGACAGCGGCACTCGAGCGTTTTTTCTCTTGGGCATGACATGGAGCTTCTAGTGCATTTTCCGTTTCTACGTTCTGAGCCGCCGGCTTCAGCCTGCGCGATTTCTCCTCGTACCAGGGATTTGGAATAACGAATGACCAGGCATACGAGAACGAGAAATGCACAGGGCATGGAATTGCCAAATACAAAGACCGGACTCACCGTCGTCGGGATGCGAGGAGGACAGCCGGCGGCGCGTGCGACATTGTACTTACTGCTGGGCTGTTTCATTTCGACCGGCTTGCTCGCCGGCGGCTGCGCACTTCCCAAGCGAACCCATCAACCGGCCGTCGATCCGGCGCGGCTCGATGATGTCCGGTTTCTCCATTACTTAGCAACCGTCCCGGCCGTCACCGTCGATGAGGGTATGCGTGGTGTGCTCATGCTCGGCGATACGGATGTCAGTGCTATGACATTCTCTGAGCGTTCAGCGGCGCTGCAGCGGCAAGGCGCGATTCGGTCTGCGTGGGGATTAACGGGCGACCGCCTTCTCGACCAGGGAACGTTGGCGCACATGCTTTGCGCCGTTTGCGCACTTCCGCCAAGCATCAATCAGAAACTCGCCAGGCGCGTTCAGATGGGTGAACGTCGCTACGCGCTCAAGGCCTGCAACGACGCTGGGTTGATGCCCTATGGTCTCCCGCACGCCCCGGTCAGCGGCGGAACCCTACTTTCCGCGCTTACGGCCGCAGGGCG
>Ga0214472_10002907_pt1 | contig 18228 bp, 13 predicted proteins | sample RVTome_6_FD_207662 | JGI IMG/M metagenome (GOLD analysis project Ga0214472, IMG submission 207662) | Soil microbial communities from uranium-contaminated site in the Upper Colorado River Basin, Wyoming, United States - RVT140D175 | ecosystem: Environmental > Terrestrial > Soil > Contaminated >...
TGCGCCATTTCTCGACCACGAAAGCGAAGTGTAATTTTGACCTTATCACCGTTGGTCAGGAATTTAATCAGATTTTTTAACTTAATCTGGTAATCACCGATTTCTGTGCTTGGCCTGAACTTAATTTCTTTAACATGTATCTGCTTTTGTTTCTTTTTCGCAGCATGCTTTTTCTTACTTTGCTCAAAAATAAATTTGCCGTAGTCCATAATTCGGCAAACAGGTGGCTCTGAATTCGGTACAATTTCGACCAAATCTAATCCAGAATCTTCAGCACGTTGTTGAGCATCCTCAATTGACACTACACCGACTTGTTCGCCCTCTGCATCTATTAACCTCACCTCAGGTGAAGTTATTGCTTCATTAAGGCGTGTCTTTTTGTCTGCGCTGATAAATTAATCCTCCAAATTAGTTACGGCCGAGGCACGCGATATCTTCATTAAGACGTTGAGTAAGACTTTCCAGAGACATAGCTCCCAAATCCTCACCATCTCGCGTACGTACGGCCACTGTATTTTCGCTTTGTTCACGTTCCCCTAAAATAATTTGATAAGGAACGCGTTGCATTGCGTGGTCGCGGATTTTAAGCCCGATCGTTTCATTTCTCAAGTCAACTTCGACTCTAAAGCCCTGGTTTTTCAAGTTTTCTGCAATTATTTTCGCATACTCACTTTGTTTTTCCGTAATTGAGATAACAACAGCCTGAATTGGTGCTAACCAAACTGGAAAAGCACCGGCATAATTCTCGATTAAAATGCCAATAAAGCGCTCCATTGAGCCCACTATTGCACGATGTAGCATCACCGGCACTTGTTTTGAGCTGTCTTCATTAACATAACTCGCATCAAGACGCTCCGGCATAGAGAAATCGACCTGAATCGTGCCGCATTGCCATACTCGGCCAATGCAATCCTTTAAAGAGAACTCAATTTTTGGCCCATAAAAAGCCCCTTCACCGGGCTGCAGTTCCCACTCTATGCCTTTGTTATTTAAAGCTAATTCAAGCGCTTTTTCGGCTTTATCCCAGACTTCATCACTGCCGACACGTTTTTCCGGGCGCGTTGAAAGTTTGATAATGACATCTTCGAAACCAAAATCGCGATAAACTTCAAAAAGTAAATCGATAAACTTCGACACTTCATCCTGAATCTGATTCTCGGTACAGAAAATATGCGCATCATCTTGCGTGAAATTACGAGCACGCATTAAGCCATGTAAGGTACCGGAGGCTTCATTTCGATGACAGGAACCGAATTCAGCCAACCTTAGCGGCAAATCACGATAACTTTTTAATCCCTGGTTGAATACCTGAATATGACAAGGACAATTCATCGGCTTAATGGCGTATTCCCGATTTTCAGAGCCGGTGGTGAACATATCTTCTCTAAACTTATCCCAATGACCGGAACGTTCCCACAAACTTTTATCAACAACTTGTGGCGTATTAATTTCCTGATAACCGTTCATACGCATTTTCGAACTAATATATTGTTCGATGACTTTATAAATCGCCCATCCTTTTGGATGCCAGAATACCATGCCCGGCGCTTCTTCCTGAAAATGAAACAAATCCTGTTTCTTGGCCAGTTTTCTATGATCGCGTTTTTCAGCTTCTTCTAATCGATGTAAATACGCTTTTAACGCCTTTTTATTTTCCCAGGCCGTACCGTAGATACGTTGCAGCATTTCGTTATTGGAGTCACCACGCCAATAGGCTCCAGCAAGCTTCATTAACTTAAACGCTTTAATCTTTCCTGTACTGGGCACATGTGGCCCACGGCACAAATCAGTAAATTCACCCTGCGTATAAAGTGACAGATCTTCATTCGCGGGAATCGACTCAATAATTTGCGCTTTATATTCTTCGCCCAAATCGCGAAAGAACCTAGTGGCTTCATCCCTACTTTTTACTGAACGAGTGACTTTAAGATCAGCTTTAGCCAGTTCTTCCATTTTCTTTTCGATTTTGACTAAATCATCCGGTGTAAAACCTGGTTCATAGGCATAGTCATAATAAAAACCATCTTCGATAACCGGGCCAATCGTCACCTGTGCTTCCGGATAAAGTTCTTTCACTGCTTGCGCCATAAGGTGCGCGCAGGAATGGCGGATTATCTCTAAACCTTCCGGATCACGCTCGGTAATAATTCTTAAATTACTATTGCTTTCAATAAGATAGGAAGCATCAACCAATTTATCATCAACCATGCCGCCCAGTGTTGCCTTGGCTAAACCAGGACCGATTGATTCAGAAACTTGCATAACCGTCACCGCTTGTTCAAATTCGCGCTGACTGCTATCAGGTAATGTAATTGTGAGCATATTCATTCGCTCCTTATTTTATCAGTGGTGACCCCCACAACAGGTCACGTGTTAAAGGATTATGGTAATAAAACAGCTTATAGGGGTTAGGTTATAGGGAATGGGGGTTAGATATGAATGGCACTTAGTTAAGCGAAAAACAACCTAAAACGCCTCACCCCGTCATTGCGGCGCATGCCGCAATCCAGTCAATATAATGAGCGCTGCAAGCGCACGTTGTGTACTGGATACCGGCCTCGGTCTCTGTTCCAGACTCGACCCTACCACCTACATCCGTGTAGGCGTGCGCCGGTATGACGGCTTAACTAAGTGCCATTGGGGTTAGATATCCCCTATAACCTATTCCCCATAACCTACAACCTATCCCCTATAAAAAAAATTGGTAGGCACGATGTGACTCGAACACACGACCTCTACCATGTCAAGGTAGCGCTCTAACCAGCTGAGCTACGCGCCTGTAATCACCTGAAAATTCAGGCCTCGTTTTGAGGGCGCATAGAATAACCGACAATACTAAGTCTGACTAGCATTCTGTGAAATGTTAAACGTGAAATGTGGTTTTTACTTTTCACCTTTCACGCTTCACGTAAATTAGCGTCGACCAAGCCTAAACTATTAATATTAAGTTGCCGAATCTCATCTCTAAGCTTTGCTGCTGCTTCAAAATCCAGATCACGCGCATGTTGATACATTTCTTCTTCCAGTTTTTTCACTTTTTTCATCAATGCGGCAGGCGACAAAGATTCATAACTGGCTCGATCTTCTGCCACTTTTTTGTAGGCTTCGCTTATCGATTTCTTGTCGGTGTAAGCACCTTCCATAATATCGGTAATCGCTTTTGTAATACCTTTTGGAGTGATGCCATGTTCTTTATTGAATTCGATTTGTTTCTGTCGTCGACGCACAGTTTCATCAATAGCATATTGCATGGAATTAGTAATTTTATCGCCATATAAAATAGCTTTACCATTTAGATTCCTTGCGCCACGACCAACCGTCTGAATTAACGTCGTGCCTGATCTTAAAAAGCCTTCCTTATCTGCATCCAGTATTGCAACCAGTGATACTTCCGGCATATCCAGCCCTTCCCTCAATAAATTAATGCCGACCAGAACATCAAATTCACCTCGACGCAGATCACGAATAATTTCAACCCGTTCAACCGTATCGATATCAGAATGAAGATATCGAACCCGAACACCATGTTCAGATAAATAGTCCGTTAAATCTTCAGACATCCGTTTAGTTAACGTTGTTATCAGCACTCTTTCATCAACGGCAACACGTTTATTGATTTCTGATAACACATCATCGACTTGCGTTGTTACCGGGCGCACTTCTATTTCAGGATCAAGCAAACCTGTTGGCCTGACAACCTGTTCTACAATTTGATCTGAATGTTCCGCTTCATACTTACCTGGTGTTGCTGAGGTAAAAATAATCTGCGGCGCGAGTTTTTCAAACTCTTCAAATCGTAATGGTCGGTTATCCAATGCGGATGGCAATCTGAAACCATACTCAACCAGATTTTCCTTGCGCGCACGATCGCCTTTATACATCGCACCCAATTGCGGGATAGTTACATGACTTTCATCAATAATGACTAATGCATCATCGGGTAAATAATCCAGTAAGGTCGGTGGTGGCTCACCTGCGGCGCGTCCGGAGAGATAACGAGAGTAATTTTCTATTCCAGAGCAATAACCAATTTCATTGATCATTTCGATATCAAAGCGTGTTCTTTGTTCTAATCGTTGCGCTTCGACTAACTTATTAAGTGATTCAAGTTGTTCCAGTCGTTGTTTTAATTCGACTTTGATTAATTCGACTGCGTCTAACAGTACTTGCCTGCCAGTTACATAATGCGATTTGGGATGTATGGTGACGCGAGGAAGCTTACGTAATATTTCTCCCGTTAACGGGTCAAATTGGCTAATCGATTCAATTTCTTCATCGAATAGTTCAACTCGTATCGCTTCTCTCTCAGATTCCGCCGGAAAAATATCAATAACATCGCCCCTCACACGAAAAGTACCTCGATGAAGTTCAATATCATTTCGTTTGTATTGAAGTTCAGTCAATCGACGTAAGAGTGTTCTCTGGTCAATCAGGTCACCTCGCGTGAGGTGCAGCACCATCTTCAGGTATCTATCAGGATCACCAAGACCATATATTGCTGAAACAGTTGCCACTACAATAGTATCTCTACGTTCCAGAATGGCTTTTGTTGCTGATAGACGCATCTGTTCTATATGTTCATTAATCGAAGCATCTTTTTCGATATAGGTATCGGTCGTCGGAACGTAGGCTTCCGGTTGAAAGTAATCGTAGTAAGAAACAAAATATTCCACCGCGTTATTGGGGAAAAACTCACGCATCTCGCCATACAATTGTGCTGCCAGCGTTTTATTGGGTGCCAGAATCATTGTTGGCCTTTGTTGCTCTTGTATGACATTGGCAATGGTGAAAGTCTTACCCGAACCGGTAACACCAAGCAAAGTTTGGTATGCTAGACCATCAATCAAGCCTTCGTTCAGGCTTTTGATCGCAAGAGGTTGGTCACCCGCAGGTGAATATTCCGAAATAAGTGAAAATTCTTTCATTTTGCTGGTTTTTTCGTACTCAGATTCGAGTATATTACACGCCTTTTGGTCAGGATGACCTTCAGGATTTTTGTTCCAGACGAATCCTAAGCGCTTACCTCCTTGTAAGCGATGCCGCGAAGTACAAGGACGACATGCAAGGATGCATTAGTGTCGCGTGAGGACAGGAGTCCGGAGCGACCGTACGAGAGCAGCGTGCCAAAAAAGCTGAATATATTTACATTTACCTTTTGTAATTTTAAAAAATGGGTACTCAGGCAGTATATTAAAGTAGTAATTGAAACACTAAATTAAATAGAGGCATATAAATTGGACATCACCTTATCACACCGTGCACAAAGCATAAAACCATCACCAACACTCGCAGTAACGGCTCGTGCCGCTGAACTACAAGCTGAAGGTAAAGACATTATTGGTCTTGGTGCCGGCGAACCTGATTTTGACACACCGGAGCATATAAAGGCAGCAGCAATTGAAGCTCTGAAAAAAGGCATGACAAAATATACGGCTGTTGATGGTACTGCTGATTTAAAAAACGCGATTATTAATAAATTCAAACGCGAAAACAACCTTGATTATAACAAGAACCAAATCTCGGTTGCCTGCGGCGCGAAACATAGTCTTTATAATTTATTTCAGGCCATACTTAATCCTGGCGATGAAATCATTATCCCTGCGCCTTATTGGGTTTCCTATCCGGATATGGCGAAGCTGGCGGGAGCGGAACCGGTTATTTTAAAAACAACGATTGAAGAGCATTTCAAAATTACCCCTAAAAAATTACAGGGTGCAATTTCTGAAAATACCCGCATGGTTGTTTTTAACAGCCCTTCTAACCCTACCGGTGTTAGCTATAGTGAAAAAGAATTAGCCGCCCTGGGAGAAGTATTGGTTGATCATCCAGAAATTATTGTTGTCACAGACGATATTTATGAACATGTTCTTTGGGGACAAGACAAATTTGTTAACATCGTTAATGCATGCCCTGCTTTGTATGACCGGACTGTCGTTGTTAATGGTGTATCAAAAGCTTATTCCATGACGGGTTGGCGCATTGGTTATGTCGGTGGTCCTGAAGCCATCATAAAAGGAATGAATAAAATTCAGTCACAGAGCACCTCAAATCCAACCTCTATCGCTCAGGCAGCAGCTGTTGCGGCATTAAATGGTGATCAAACTTATATTGAGGAAAGCACCGGTATTTTTAAGCAACGCCATGACTTTGTACTTAATGCTTTGAATGAAATTGAAGGAATTCGATGTCTTGCCTCGGAAGGTACGTTTTATAGTTTCCCGGATATGAATGAGTTGATGGAAACTATGGAAGGAATTAATAATGATATTGAGTTAGCCGAGTTTTTTCTGGAAAAAGCGGAAGTCGCTATGGTGCCCGGATCGGCATTTGGCGCACCAGGCTGCATGCGAATCTCTTTTGCAACCAGTATGGAAAACCTTGAGAAAAGTATGGAACGTATCAAAAAATCGTTGGAAAAATAGACGTTTATTGATGGTTGACCATACTGAGCCTCATCAGTAGTATACACGCCTCAGAATATTCCCCGGTAGCTCAGTCGGTAGAGCGGATGACTGTTAATCATTAGGTCGGCGGTTCGAGCCCGTCCCGGGGAGCCAAACAAAAAAGGGTTTCAGAATGAAACCCTTTTTTATTTAACATCTTTTTAATTTCAAACAATCAATTTAGTTTTTCTAAATAAGACTTAAACTCTTCCTTGATATCTTTGTCTTTCAAAGCATATTCTACCGACGCTTGCATATACCCAATTTTTGATCCGCAATCATAGCGAGTCCCTTCAAATTCATAGGCATAAACAGATTCTTTGCCTAATAACAAACTGATCGCATCGGTAAGTTGAATCTCATTACCTGCTCCTCTTGCTGTATCTTCAAGACAATAAAATATTTCCGGACTAAGCACATATCGCCCGACAACTCCTAATGTTGAAGGTGATTCATCAGGATTGGGCTTTTCAACAATGCTATTAATTTTGAACAAACTTTTATCTGCTGTCACTGATGTCTCCACAATCCCATATTTTGAAGTGTCTTCTCTGGGTACATTTTCAACAGCGATAACACTATTATTCTCTTGGTGAAATTTATCGACTAACTGATTCGTGACACCACGACTTCCATCGTCAATCAAGTCGTCAGGAAGAATAACTACGAAAGGTTGATCTCCAATTACTGGTTTAGCACACAGAACGGCATGACCCAAACCTAACGGTTCAGCCTGACGTATATAAATACAAGTAACACCTTCTGGAATAATATTTCTAACAACTTCCAGTCTTTCCAGTTTGCCATGCTTCTCAAGTTCTGTTTCAAGTTCATAGGCTTTATCAAAGTGATCTGTAATTGAACGTTTTGTTCTGCCTGTAATGAAGACAAGCTCTGTTATACCTGCGGCAATTGCTTCTTCAACGGCATACTGAATTAAAGGCTTATCAACAATAGGTAACATTTCTTTTGGGTTTGCCTTGGTTGCAGGTAAAAATCGGGTTCCCAATCCTGCAACAGGAAAAACAGCTTTAGTTACTTTTTTCATACTCTTTTAACGTTACTTATTGGTATCACATTATCATCACCTTCTTTGACAGAAGGGACAAGCGCCGATAATAAATCAGCTAGATTGTTATTATCAAAATCATTAATTGAGTCGATAATTTTATTAATTCTAACTTCCAAATCTTTCATATTTATTACAGGATGTTTAGCTAATAAAATCTTGCTGTGTGAGGTTTCATCTTTAGATTCATTCTCATAAAAAAGCTCCTCATACATCTTCTCTCCAGGCCTCAATCCTGTATAAACAATATCAATATCTTTATTTGGAGTTAGTCCAGACAATCTTATCATCTGCTCGGCTAAAAAATTTATCTTGACTGCTTCTCCCATGTCTAAAACAAAAATTTCACCACCTTTTCCCATTGAGCAAGCTTGCATTATTAGTTGGCATGCTTCAGGAATAGTCATGAAAAAACGGGTAACGTCTTTATGGGTAACTGAGATTGGTCCGCCTTTCTTTATTTGTTCTCTAAATAATGGCACGACACTACCTTCTGAATCTAAAACATTACCAAAGCGCACGGTAATGAAATTAGTCTTGCTACGTCCATTCATAATATCAATATACATTTCAGCAACTCGTTTTGTTGCACCTAATATATTAGTCGGATTAACTGCTTTATCCGTCGATATCAAAACAAATTTTTCGCAGTTATTCGCGTGAGCAGCATCGGCAATATTTTTTGTTCCTAACACATTATTTCTAACCCCTTCACGAGGCTGTCTTTCAAGTATAGGAACATGTTTATATGCGGCAGCATGAAATATAATGTCTGGTTTGTATTCAGAAATGGTTTGTTCTATCTTTTCTTTGTCACATAAATCACCTAAAACAAAATGACATCTTGTTCTTAAATCTTTCAGTGATTCTTCAACACGATATAAATTAAATTCGCTTCTTTCAAAAATAATTAAATCTGATGGTGCGAGCGAGGCTATCTGTTTACAAAGTTCAGCCCCGATTGAACCTCCACCACCAGTAACAAAAACTTTTTTGCCTGATATACCTTCTTGTAAAATCTCCCAATCCAACTTAACTTTTTCACGCCCCAATAAATCCTCAATCATCACTTCTCGCAATTGATTTAAAACAACTCGACCTGAAACCATATCTTCTATACTTGGTAAAGTTCGTAATTCACAATGAACTTCGTCGCAAATATTTAATATGTCCTGCATTTCCTTATTTGTAGCAGAAGGAATAGCAATAACAATCGTTTCTATTTCATTTCTTTCAGCAATTTCAGGAAACTGTTTTATCGTGCCTAAAACCCGCACACCATGAATTTCTGTTTTTTGAAGAATCGGGTTGTCATCAATCAACCCAACAGGAATATAATTTCCATCACGTAACATATCTCTAACCAACGTTTCACCAGCATGCCCCGCACCAATGATTAATACACGTTGTCCATTTGATAATGGTTTAATCTCAAAAGAATGATCTTTCCAAAAACGATATGCTAACCTAGGCCCCCCTAAAAGAAAGATTAGAAACACTGGGTATAATATTAAAATCGAACGTGGCACACCCTCTAACCTAAAGAAAATAAACAAAATAAGAGCAATAAGTAATGCACCTAAAATAGCTGATCTAAATATGTTCCACAGGTCTGGAATACTTGCAAAACGCCACAAGCCTCGATACAAATGAAACCGTGAAAAGATAACACCTTGGGTAATAATAATGAAAGGTAATGTAGACAAACAAAGCTCCCACTCAGGAAAAGGGAAAATAAAATTAAATCTAGCTATCCACGCTAATATCCATGCAACAGTTGCAGCAAGTAAATCGTGACTTATAACAGCAAATCTTCTATTGAATTTAAACATGAGCTTTTAAGTTATCATTCTAATAATATGCAAACCCTCACCATATCCAAACCCTGCTTGCGTCCCCCTAAATTTTGCTAATGCTTCTACCGCCTCCAATGATCGAGGCCCAGGGAAAGGTGGCACCTGACTTTCATAAAGTTTTAATGCATTTAATTTAATTTCTACATAATCACTAATATCAACAACCCAATTAGGTGTAAAATTCGGTTCAATATGAGGCGCATTCCAATGTGTTTCTGAGATAGTTTCATACGCAGCGATAATTTCTATCTCACGTCCTGCATTAACAGGTCGAGTTGCGACTAACGTACTCTCAAAAACTAACCTGTGGTCAATATGTCGATCAGGGTAAGGACAAAGCACAATATCAGGTTTGTATTGTTGAACCACATCAACGAGACGTTTATTAAAAATATGCACGGGTTCATTTGAAATCATCGTCGCTGGAATTTCTAGAAATATCGATTCCGATATGCCGAGAAGAGCATGAGCCTTTTTAGCTTCGGCAATTGTCACATCATACTCTTCACGTGAATACAAAGGAGGTAAATGTCCAGAGACAGTCAAAACAATTACATTGTCTCCTTGAGCCGTATGTTTAGCAATAGTCCCACCAACCCCTAGAGTTTCATCATCAGGATGTGGTGCTATAACAAGAATTCGCTTACTCATAAGATTGATTTTATTCCAGACACTGTAAATATATTATAATTACTTTTTTATTACCCAACTATTTCAGGACTCGGCATGGGAAGAATAAATTTACCTCCTTCTTTTAAAAATCGACTGTGATTTTTCATAATCGGTTCTGCAAAGTTCCAAGCAAGTATTAATAAATAATCAGGCCTATCTTCATAGATGGCATCAGCAGAAAGAACCGGAATATTTGTTCCTGGAGTAAGAAGACCTTGCTTTAATGGATTATCATCAACGATAAAATCCAGGTCTTCTTTTCCAAGACCAAAATGTGCCATTAGCGTGGTAGCTTTTGTTGGTGCGCCGAAACCAGCAATTGTCTTCCCTTCTTTTTTTAAGCTTCTAATTAATACAGTCAAATTATCACGAACCGTTTTTATATGTTCTGCAAAATCATGAAATGTCTCGGGCTTGTCAAGTCCTGCCGATTTCTCCATGTTAATTAACTCTTGTTCTGAATTATCTTTTTTATATTTCCCACCTACTTTTTGAGAAATCACCCGTATAGACCCACCTTGTGGACTGACACGTTGAATCGAAACTATTTCCATATTAAATCGGAAAAAAAGGTAGTTCAACGGTTCAACAGTATGATAATCCAGATGTTCATGATATATCGTATCAAACCATGTGTTTTTATAAACATCATATAGATAGCCAACTTCCATAGAAAACAGACCATCATCTGCTAGCATATAATGAACACCTTCAATTACGCTATCTAAGTTATCGATATGTGCACATGCATTGTGTGATGTTATTAGTCCGGCTTGGCCATGAGTTTCTTTTAATCTTTTTGCCAATTCAAGTGAAAAAAAATCAGCTATTGTTTCTATTCCCGCACTACATGCTTTGCTCGCAATATTTTCAGCAGGGTCGACACCTAAGACTCTCATTTGTTTATCTTGAAAAAAACGTAAGCACGTCCCATCGTTCGATCCTATATCAACAACAAGAGTATCCGGCTGTAAATCAAATCTTTTCAGCATGTAATCAGCATATTCACGTAGATGATTGACGAAATGAGATGAGGTAGCAGACACATAGGAGTAGTCATTTTGATATAGAACGCAAGGGTCAACGACATGCCCTAATTGCAGATGATGACAACGATTGCAAAAATACAGGTCAAGTGGATATACGGGCTCTTCTTCACCTATATTTTCTTTTTCAAGAAAGTTATTTCCAATAGGTGTCGGCGTTAAAGCCATAACCTTTTGTATGTCTGTTGACAAACACATCCTACATGTTTTACGAAGATAGCAATCGTTTTTATTCATAAACTAATACTAGCTGGGTTAATTAATTCAACCCGATGAACATCAGACTCGTAAGTTGCTTGATCCCTAGGATTTCTACTCATTGCTAGCAATTTCGTATCTTCAAGAAATACAGTCGCATGATCTTCCATTGGTGGGGTAAAGACCATTTCGCCTTCAACAACAGTGATTTTTTCTAGTTCCTGATCAGATCCAGTTGGTCGAAAATAGTAATCAAATTTTCCAGATAATACATACATATAATGCCAATCAGTTTCATGATAGTGATTAGAACGAACTGTACCCTTTTTAGACATTATTAATGATAAATTTTTCATCGGAAAATTGACCAATGATTGTATATAACCACGGTCATCTACATGCGGTTTTTCTAATTCAATAACTCCCTCTTTTGGCCACATTGTTTCATCGTCGAGTTTTACATCTTGCCATTTTTGCATATTTTTACCTTTCTTTAATATGTAGTGTTTAGTGCTTTTACTCTCTTCGAAAAGCTCCGATAAATAGCGAGCCCGCCTTAATATCCGTCCATATTCCAATTCAGCAATAGTATCATTGCCAATCATTTCTCCAAAATAATCAAACATGGCTATAAAATGATTTCCAGATTCGCATGCTATTTGTGACTTCTTACCGTTCTTATCACTCAAAATAAACGAGGGCTCATAATCTGATGGTTTGGAAAATATTTTATCTGTATATAGTGTTCCGCCTGAACCCCAAATATCAATCTCATTTTTATAATCACGCCCATACCCCCATTCCAGGAACACATCAATATTATCCTCAATATTTAATATGGCAGAGCCATCCATATCAATTTCGGAAGCCTCTGGGACATTGATTTTTAAATATTTTAATACGGGCTCTATGTCCGGAATCAAATCGAGTATCGCTGATAATGTATAGCAACCGACATCCAGTAAAGCACTGCCACCTAATGCAGCCGTATAACGAAATCCAGGCTCATCAAGAAAGGGCAATCCAAACCGACAACGAATTGATTTTATACTAGCTAAACCAATTTCATTGATATATTTTTTCAGCCATTGAAATTGTGGATGGTACTCGTACATAAAACCTTCATTCAAAGTCAACTTTTTCTTTTTTGCTAAATCAACCAGTTCATGTGCATCCTGAAGATTAAATACAATTGGTTTTTCACACCAAAAATGTTTATTTGCCGCTAATATTTTCAGACCTTGTTCAACATGTAGGCCGATTGGTGTACTTAGATAAATCGCATCAACAGAATCATCAGATAACATTGTGTCTATTGAGTTCCAAGTACCACATCGGTAACGACTCACACTTTCATCAACAACCTGTTTATTTCTGGAATAAACCCCTTTTAGTGAAATTGATTTACATTCATTCAATGCAGGGAGTATGTTTTTACACGTATGTTTGCCTAAACCCCAGACGGCAACATTAATTTTATTTCTGATGTTTCCTTCCATTACCGATTAGATACGTACGTTATTACTGCTCACCCTTAGGTTTTTCTGTAGAGCCATCCCAGTTATCAATTGTTATTTGCCGACTCCGCGCGAGCGTCAATTTTCCGCGTGGTACATCTTCAGTAATAGTTGAGCCTGAACCAATTGTCGCATCAGAACCTACTTTAAGTGGTGCGACCAAATTCGTCCCCGAACCGATGAATACATTTTCTTCAATCACTGTTTTTTGTGATGTTTTACCATCATAATTACAGGTAATAGAGCCTGCCCCGATAGTAACGTTATCACCTAATACTGAATCGCCAAGAAAAGTCATATGATTAATACGACAACCATCCCCAATTCGTACATTCTTTATCTCAACAAAATTTCCAAGTTGAGTTTTATTTCCCACTACAGTACCTTCTCTAATACGACCGAAAGGGCCAACAAAACCATCAGCTCCAATTTGAGCGCCTTCAATCATTGAAAAAGGTTTAACAACTGTATTATCTCCAATATCAGAATTGGAGATAATACAGTTTGCACCAATTTTAACATTGTCACCTAAAAATACTTCTCCTTCAAAAATAACATTTATATCAATGTTCACTCCCGAACCGCACTTAAGATTACCTCGTATATCAATTCTATTCGGATCTTGAATCGTTACACCATCCACTACCAATTTATCGATATTATCTTTCATGTTTTACTCACATTTAAATGCAATTAATCTTTAGAAAAAAGAGGCCCATACTTTAATGTCCATAGAATTACCGGCAAGACCGCTATAAAACATATCAATTCCTGATGCTTTTCATAGGTAACCGACATAATTGTTAAAGGCAGTATCCAAAGTAAATGATAACAAAGGACACAATATAATATCTTTCGATGATTACTCCATACCCTGGCTAAATTTTGATAAGCATGGCTTCTATGTGCGCCATACCATTTTTTTACCAAAATAATTCTCAATAGTAATGTCATTGTAGTATCAATTCCGAAGTAAGCAAAAACAGTAATCCATGTCCATATGCTTATCTGACCATGCATCATTGTATATACAATTAAGACTCCGAAAATATAACCTATAAATACACTGCCCGAGTCTCCCATAAATATACTGGCAGGAGGCCAATTAAAGACAAGAAAACCTAAGCATACGCAAGCTAATATTGCTACCAACAAACCCAACTCATAATTATTAGTAGAAAATAATACTGTTGAAATTACCATGCAAATAAATACTGTTCCGGATGCAGCCATGCCGTCAGCACCATCCATAAAATTGTAGAGATTAATTAACCAGACAAGTACTCCAATACCAACAAGCATACCTAAATAACCTGCATCTACTGGCGGACTTGAAGTACTTAATAGCAGTAGTGTGTGTCCAAAATAAAATATGATAAAACAGGAAAGAGATATCTGAACTAACAATTTAAATTTCGCTGGAATATTAAAAAGATCATCGATGAATCCGAAAATAGTTGCAGCTAGCCCACCTACACATATTACAAAACCTAAATCATTCGGAATTATTCTTAGATACCAAATAAAACCGGAAAATAAAATAAAAACCAAAGAAAATACAATGCCCCCGCCTTTTGGAACATCTCGATCATGTAGCGTTCGAAAATTTTTAACAGCTATAATGCTAAACTTAATGGCAATACTTCGATAAAGTAAAATCCCGGACATAGATGCTATGAAGGCACCACTTAGCAAAATAAGCGTAACTGTGACTTGTTCACTCGACACTATTTAAATCTCGCAATTATTTTTAATCAACCTAGACTTGATGAAACTTAGTATATGGATAAAAATTTATATGGCACTTTGCAATACCTCTTCCATTTTTTTAAGTAATTTTTCCTTAGTAAATTTCTCTTTATATAATTTTAAACCAGCTTGACCCATTTTATTTTGCATTTCCGATTCTAGATTAAAAAATCGCATGACTACCCCCGCAAGAATTTCAGGATTATCAGGTTCACACATAAGTGCAGCACCTTCTTCCTCTAACATTTTTGCATCTTCACCACGCTTTACAATAATAATCGGACGACCACAGGCAAGATATGATTGTGTTTTTGCAGGCAAGGTTATTTCAAAAACAGGATCATCTTTTAAACTGACCAGCAATATATCTGCAATTGCAAAAAAACCAGCCATTTCTTCAGCTGGTTTACGACTTATAAACAAAACATTATCAATCTTTTCTTTTTTTACCCTTAATTTAATATTATTCAAACAGCCGCCATCACCAATAAAAATAAACTGTATTTTTTTTTCTTTTTCGCAATACTTAGCTGCTGTAATAACATTATCCAAACCTTGTGCTAAACCCATATTACCAGCAAACATAACATTAAATTTATTATCCATATTATATTCTTTTGCTAGTTCAACATTGTAGTCCAGAGGATGATATAGCTTTTCATCCGCCCAGTTTTCTATGATTTTTATTTTTTCGGGTTCTGCCCCTCTTTCAATTAAACAAGGCTTGAACCCATGGTTCTGGACAGTGATTGCAGCTGCATTTTTATAGGCAAGTTGTGCAACAAAACTTAATATATTTACAGCCACGCCTTTTTCCATCATTCCAGTAGAAGTAATTGTGTCTGGCCACACATCCGCTATTTCCATCACATAAGGGACTTTAAATATTTTATGAAACCACAAGGTTGGCAAAGACATAAATGGTGTATATGACCATATCACGTCTGGTTTATTTATAAACCATGGAGCTATTAGGAACAAAGACAGATTAAAACTTATATAGTTAAACGCACGTTTGATTACTGAATGACTATGATCGGGATATAAAGGTAATCGTAATACTGAAATACCGTTTAACTTTTCCCATTGACGCCATTTAATTTTATATCCTGGATAGATATCTCCTTTAGGATAATTTGGGAAGCCAGTAATCACCATTACTTCATGACCTAGAGAGACAAGACCTTCTGCTAAAGCACTTACTCTCCCGTCAGGCTCGGGGGAATACCATTGGGACACAAATAATATCTTCATTTAAATATCAATAGCTTGGCTATGATTCTCGCCAGACAGTCCTATTAATATAATCAGTATAACTCTGAATGATACGTGCTACTTTAAGGGAGACTTTTCCTCCTTGGTAATCTGGAACAGTTTGAAGAATAGGCTTCTGCTTATTATGTTGTGAAAGTACAATCGATATAGCTTGTAATAAACGTTCAGGCACAAGGTCACTCATTATTAGCGTCCCTTCATCCATACCTTCCGGACGCTCATGAGCTTGTCGAATTGTTACTGCTGGTAAATTAAGAAGGGAACTCTCTTCAGCAATCGTACCACTATCAGAGATCACACATCTCGAATGTTTTTGTAATTGGATATAATCAAGAAAGCCAAGAGCAGTCAAAAACTGTATCCTTGAGTCAATATTGTTATGCTTTAATTCTTCAAGCCGTTTGCGTGTCCTTGGATGAATTAAAAAAATAACAGGGATGTCATATGTCTTAGCTAAATCATTTAATGACTCTAACAATCCTATTAATCGTTTTGGCGCATCTACATTTTCTTCTCTATGCGCACTTACAATAAAATAATTATTATCTTTTAAACCGAGTCGTTTCAAAACATCTGACTTTTCAATTTTAGCTCTATAATAATCTAGTACTTCTTGCATACAGGAACCTGTTTTAATAATTGTCTCTGGCCTGATTCCTTCTTCTATTAGGTAACGACGGGCATGTTCTGTAAGGGGCATATTGATATCACTAATATGATCTACTATGCGCCTGTTAATCTCTTCAGGCACGCGCTCATCAAAACAACGATTACCTGCTTCCATATGAAAAACAGGAATTTTTCTGCGCTTTGCTACAATAGCTGCCATGCAACTATTAGTATCACCATACAGTAAAATCGCGTCCGGTTTCTCATCGATCATAACAACGTCTGTTTTTAATATCACTTGAGCAATCGTTTCAGTCGCACTCTCGCCTGCTGTATCCAAATAATAATCGGGTTGACGTATTTCAAGATCTTTAAAAAATACTTTATTTAACTCATCATCATAATTTTGACCCGTATGAACTAACACATGATCCATACTAAGATCTAATTCAGCGATCACTCGTGAAAGCTTAATCAGTTCAGGACGAGTCCCGACTATAGTCATAACTTTAAGCATTGAGTTGCTCATTGATATAATCAAGCTTTAATAACATTTCTATTACTTCTTTTGCATCAAGCCTTTTAGTATTATGAGAAGTGTAATCTTCCATGTTAGAAATTTTTTCCTCGCCTGAATTAAAATACATATTATAATTTAAATCGCGATTATCAGCAGGTATTCGATAATATTCACCATCATCTTCCGCACGAGCAATTTCTTCTCTAGAGACTAATGACTCATAAAGTTTTTCCCCATGTCTAGTACCAATAACTCTAATGGGGTTATCTTTTTCAAATATTTCTTTCAAAGCACTAGCTAAATCATAGACTGTTGAAGCTGGTGCTTTTTGTACATATATATCACCTTGTTGGCCTTGTTCAAATGCATGTAGAACTAAATCAACAGAACTATCCATGGACATTAAAAAACGAGTCATATGTGGATCAGTAACTGTAAGTGGTTCTCCTTTTTTAAGTTGTGATATAAATAAAGGAATGACCGAACCTCGGGATGCCATAACATTTCCATATCGAGTAGCAGAAAAAATTGTTTCACCCTCTTCTTGAGATCTTGATTTAGCTACCATAAGTTTTTCCATCAATGCTTTTGACAACCCCATCGCGTTAATAGGATAAACTGCTTTATCAGTACTCAAAACCACAACACGTTTTACATTGTTTGCACTTGCAGCAGACATTACATTTTCTGCTCCAATGATATTAGTTCGCACAGCTTCCATGGGATAAAACTCACATGAGGGAACTTGTTTTAATGCTGCAGCATGAAAAACATAATCCACTCCTTTCATCGCTTGAGAGACACTATCAAAATCACGGACATCGCCTATATGAAACTTTAATTTTTCATTTTCATATTTCAGTCGCATTTCTTCCTGTTTTTTCTCATCCCTACTAAATATACGGATTTCCCTAACATCGGTAGATAGAAATTTATTCAAGACGGCATTTCCAAAAGAACCTGTTCCACCAGTAATCATTAATACATTGTCATCAAACATTACGATTTATTCCCATTCTTATAGATTTGAGTGCATAACTTCAATCATTTTAGGCCATTCCGGTGCCTTATAACCTGTAATTTGTTCAAATCTATCAGCGCATAAAGATCTGTCAATTACTAAATCGGAATTTGGTTTTATCTCTATTTTTTTATCATATTTTTCAGCAATCAACCCAAGCAGCTCATACTTTGAGATAGGTTGTGTTGCCACATGATATATCCCATGTAATTCCTGCATAGGGATTATAACCTCGCTAATTAGATTAGCAAAA
>Ga0214472_10002908_pt1 | contig 18224 bp, 16 predicted proteins | sample RVTome_6_FD_207662 | JGI IMG/M metagenome (GOLD analysis project Ga0214472, IMG submission 207662) | Soil microbial communities from uranium-contaminated site in the Upper Colorado River Basin, Wyoming, United States - RVT140D175 | ecosystem: Environmental > Terrestrial > Soil > Contaminated >...
GCGCTCGTGCATGCCGCCGACCTCGGCCTCGAAGGTGCGTTCGTGCTCGCGTGCGACCTGCCCCTGGTCGACGCGGCGACCGTTCAGACCGTGATTGCCGCGCTGGGCGCCGATGTGCTCGCGGTCGCCCCCGAGCGAGCCTCACACCCCGGGGTGGAGCCGCTCTGCGCCGCGTACCGGCTGGGTTGCCTCGGCCACGTGCGCCACGCGCTCGATCGGGAGGAACTCGCTGTGCACCGGCTGTTCACGGCGGTGCGCGGCGTGACCGTTCCCGTTCGGGCGGAGCTCCTCCTCAACGTGAACCGACCGGTCGACCGCGAGGAGGCCGAGTCCGTGCTGCGGCACCGGAAGCGTTGAAATGGTGTATGGGTTGCCGAAGCGTCGACGCTCGGCGCATGTTTCCCAGTCCTCGTTCACCCCTGGATACCGACCGATGATCGCTATCTCGAGATCCCTGAGTGTTTTCGCTGCGCTGGGCTTCGCCGCCTGCGCCTCCTCCGGCGGCAACTTGGAAGAGCCCGCTCCGGCGGCCGCCCCCGCGGCGCCTGCCGCGACCGGCGCGCCCGCCGACCTCTTCTCGCAAGCCCAGGCCAATCGCGGACGCGATTCGTTCCGCTCCATGTGCACGGAGTGCCACACGGCGGGCGAGTTCTCCGACAACGCCTTCAAGGTGAAGTGGAGCCGTCGCTCCGTGGGCGACCTCTACGAGTTCATCCACACGGCGATGCCCGACGACGCACCCGGCATCCTGACGGAAGCGCAGGCGATCGACCTCACGTCCTACATCCTCGAGATGAACGGCTTCGAGTCGGGAAGCCGGCAGATGGAGCCGGACCAGGCGGCGCTCGACGCGGTCAGCCTGTCCTCGCTCCGTAGCCAGTAGCACGCCGAGCCCCCGAGGGGTCCGAGCCCCGGTCGCTGTGGCGGCCGGGGCTCGCGTTTTCGGTGGATCCCGGGACAGGGGGTCCCCGAAAGGTCAGAATCCGAGATGAGCGCAGAGGTGCGGCGACCGGCGCGTGGGCTCCTGGCCCTGGGTTTCGTCGTGGTCGCGCTCCTCGCTCTCGTGGCCGTACCCGCGTACCTCGGCGGGCGGGCCGCCGAAGTGCAGACGCGCATCACCGACGTGCTCGATGAGGCTGGGAGCCTCAGCTCCCGCCTGTCGTTGCTGAAGGCGAGGCAGATGGGCCGTTTCGAGATGTTCGCGGTCACCGGGGACCGGGCGTTCCGCGAGCCCTACATCGCGGCGATCGCCGAGGAGGACGCGGTATTCGCGCGGCTCACCACGCTGGCCGGCGACCTCGACTTCAACGTGCGCGAACGCCTCGCGCGGCTCCGCTTCGACACCTTCAGCTGGCACATCGCGAACCAGGACGCCTTCGACGCGAACTCGAGGGAAGGCGCGCTCGAGCGGAGCCGGCGCGGGTACGACGAGCTGCAGCGCCAGACGCGCGAGCTCGACCGCGCGATCCAGAGCGTCGTCGCAGAGGGCCGCCGCGAGATGGAGCGCGTCCGCACCTTGCAGGTCAGGCTCACCTTCGGGCTGGGACTCCTCGCGCTGGGTGCGACGCTCGTGGTGGGGCGGGTGGGGTGGCGCTTCCGAGACCTCACCGAAGAGGCCGAGCAGCGGCGTCGTGACGCGGTGCGTGCGCGGCGGGAGATCGACGCCCTTCTCGAGGCGACCGGAGACGGCGTGCTCGGCATCGATCTCAACGGCAAGTGCATCTCGCTCAACCCCGCGGGCGTCGATCTTCTGGGTTACACGGCACGCGAGATCGAAGGACGGGACGTGCACGACACGCTCTTCCACTCCTGGCCCGACGGGTCGCCGCGCCCGCGCGAGGAGTCGTTCATCCTGAGCGCGCTCGTGGCGGGGCAGGCCGTGGACTCTCCCGACGGCGCGGTCCTGTGGCGGCGCAGGCGCGTACAGTTTCCGGCGCGGTGGTCGCTCCGGCCGTTGGTGGACGGCACGGAGCTGCGCGGCGCCGTCCTGACGTTTACGGACATGACGGAAGCACGTGAGCAGGAGGAGGCCCTGCGGCGCGCCGTCCGTCAGCGAGAGGACGTGGTGTCGATCGTGTCGCACGATCTGCGTAACCCGCTCGGCGTCGTGCTCGCCGCCTCCGAGATCTTGCTCGATCTGCCGTTGGACGAGGAGGAGCGCCGGCACCAGGCCGAGATCATCAGGCGCTCGGGCAGGCGGATGCAGAGCCTGATCGAGGACCTCCTCGATGTCGCTCGTATCGAGGCCGGGGCGTTCGTGGTGAGGCGCTCGCGCGAGGAGCTGCTGCCGATTCTCGAAGAGGCGAAGGCGCTCTTCCAGGAGCAGGCGAGTCGCAAGGGCGTGGGCCTCCGCGTCGAGTGTGACGCGCCGAGGGCTTGGGCTCGCGTGGATCGTGACCGGATCATGCAGGGGCTCGCGAACCTGCTCGACAACGCGCTCCGGGTGACGCAGGAGAGCGGCAGCGTGGTCCTCGGTGTCGCGGAGACCTACGCTGGCGTCGAGATCACGGTGGCGGATACCGGCCCCGGCATCGAGCCGCGGCTTTTCGAGCGCCTTTTCGACAGGTTCTCGCAGTCCGACGAGGAAGACGCGGGGGCCGCGGGACTGGGCCTGGCGATCGTGAGGGGTGTGGCCGAGGCGCACGGGGGCGAAGTGGATGTCGAATCCGAGCTCGGGCGCGGGACGACCTTCACGATCCGACTCCCACGAGGGAGCACCCCCGCCTAGGCGCCAGGCACCGCATGCTCGGCCGCGAGCTGCCGGTAGGCTGCGAGCTCATGCGTTCGCCGGGCGTCGTCCCATCCGAGGAGCTCGGCCATGACGTCCGCCGCCGTCTCGACGCCTGCGAGGCCGAAGTCCGGAGAGAAGAGGAGGAGCGCGCTCCGGCGGTCCATGAAGTCGGCGAGTGTGAGCGCCATTTCGCGCTCGACGGCGAGCTTCACCTCGCCGCGCACCGCCGGAACGTCCGGCCCGAGCGGCTCGAGCCAGTCCGGATCCCCGCCTGCGAGGGCCAGCAGGTCGTCGAGCTGCCGGCCGTAGAGCCAAAGGAGCCGCTCGACGGTGCGTCCGCTCACACCGGGCGCCGCGAGCCGCTCGCCGCGCTCACGCACGAAGGCGGCCACGTCGCCCGCGGGTGCGCCGGGGAGCGGCGTCTCCGCAGTCCGATCGACGTCGTCCGGGGGGGTGCCCAACTCGTTCCGGAGCGCCTCGACCACGCGCCCGGCCATCCGCCGGTACGTCGTGAGCTTTCCGCCCGCGACGGTGACGAGCCCCGGTGGCCCGTGCCACACCTCGTCCTCGCGCGACGTGTCGCGGGTGCTCTTCCCCTCTTCGGCTATGAGAGGCCGGATGCCGGCCCAAGACGCGAGCACGTCGGTGAGCTCGAGGCCGGCGTTGGGGAAGGAGTCCTGCGTCATCGCGAGCACGTCGAGCACCTCCTCGCGGGTTGCGCGCGGCGTGTCCAAGGGGCCCGTGTACTCTTCGTCGGTGGTGCCTACGTAGACGTAGTCGAGCCGTCGCATCGCGAGCCCGCGGCGCCCGCTCGGCGTCTTGAGGAACGTCGCGCCGCTCAGGGGCAGGCGCTCGGCGGAAAGGAGAATGTGGATGCCCTTGCTGGGGCGGAGCGCCTTCGGCACGGGGAGCCGCGATTCCTGGAGGATCTCCTGCGCCCACGGGCCGCCCGCGTTCACGACGGCGCGCGCCTGGACCTCGTAGACCGAACCGTCGAGCGTGTCGCGGACCCGCGCCCCGTGGATGCGTCCGGACGAATCGCGGAAGAGCTCTTCCGCGCGGGCGTGGTTCGCGACGAGGGCGCCGTGCTCGGCCGCCGAGAGCGCATTCTCGAGCGTGAGTCTCGCGTCGTCGGTGATGTACTCGGGATAGAGCACGGCGCCCCGGAGTGGATCGCGCAGCCCCGGCACGTGCTCCCTCACCTGATCGGGCTCGAGCATCTCGTGCTTCTCGGCGCCCTCCGCGCTCGCGAGCCAGTCGAACACCGCGAGGCCCGCCCGGACCTTCAGGAGCGAGTCGGGCGCGAACACGGGGTACAGAAAGTCCAGGCGATGCACCAGGTGCGGCGCGATCGATTGGACGACGCGCCGCTCGCGAGCGGACTCGCGCACGAGCAGGAAATGGCCGTACTCGAGGTAACGCACACCGCCGTGAACGATCTTCGACGAGCGGCTCGACGTCCCGAAACCGAAGTCCTCTTTGTCGACGAGCGCGACCTTCCAGCCGCGCAGGGCCGCGTCGCGCGCGACCCCTGAGCCCGTGATGCCTCCACCGATCACCAGCACGTCGAGGGGCTTGGTCGCCATCGCGCGCAGGGCCTCGATACGTCCGGCGGGGGAGAAGGGGTGGGGCGCGCCCTCGCTCACAGGCCGTCCCTCCACTCGAGGAGCTCCGTCACGCGGTTGGTCGTGATGTGACGCACGCCGAGGCGGTGCGCGATGATCTCGACGGCGCCGGCGGGAGCGCCGCGATGGTCCGGCATGCGCGTCCCGCTCAGCCCCTGGCTGGGTCCGTGGGGCGGGGCGCCGCGAGCTGACGATCGAAGTCGCGCGCGTCGCTCAGCTGCTGTAGGGAGGTCTGAAGCGCCTCGATCTGGTGCTCCTGCAATTCGACCCTCCGCTCGAGGATGCGCACCGTCTCGTCGAGCTGCTTGTTCTCGAACAGCTTGGCCAGGGCCTCGACCGCCGGCTTGAGCGCGAAGCGGGCCGTGAGCCCGATCACGGGAATGAGGACGATCGAGATGCCGAGGATCACGGAGACGAGGGCGGTCAGGTCGATCGGCAGGATTTGCATGTGTAGGCCGTTCGTGGATCGCTGTGGAGCCCAATGGTGTCCGCGCGGCGCGGCACGCGCAACGGGGTCCGACGGCTCAGCGACGCGCCAGGGGGATGGAGAGGCCGGTGCGCTCCCACTCGTAGACGAGCGCCCCGGCGTTCGAGGCGGAGCCGACGAATCGGAAGCTGAGCCGCTCGACCGGTTGAGCGAGTTCGGTCGTCGCGGCATGGAAGCTCCCTATGTCGGCGGCCCGGACCTCCGCGCCGATGGGCACCCCCCAACGGTCGGGGTTGCCGTTCACCACGATCGTCCACGCGTCCGCCTCGGGGATCGCGTAGAGGCTGTAGGATCCGGGGTCGAGTGCGACAGTGCCGAGCGTGGCGGGGAAGGGGAGGTGGAGCGTCGTGGGCTCGTTGGCCCCCATCTGCCAGGGAGATCCGTACGGAAACTCGCTGCCCACGCGCGTGGTGCCTCCTGTCGAGGGCCGGCCGTAGCAGAGCTTCGCCTCGGCACCGCCCAGCGACACGAGGACGGAGTCGAGCGGGCTGGGGCGCTCGGCGAGGGCGGAGGGCGCCCCCCGGAACGAGCAGGAGGGCATCTGGGCAGCGGCGCGGCCCGGGTGCGCCACGCCGTAGGCGCCGGCCAGGGCAGAGACGAGCACGATCGCCGTCACCGCACGGGTGCACCTCCTCATGGCCGTCAGCCCTCTCCCAGCGTCCCGCCGAGCCGGAGCCGCGCGGCGCGCGAGAGGGCCGCCTCGGCCTCGAGGAAACCCGGTGCGCGAGCGGCTGTCTGATAGGCGACCCTCGCGCTCTCCCATCGCCACTGCTCCTCGGCGGCGAGCCCGGCGAGGAAACTGTTGAGCGCGCCGGAGGGAACGCCCGAGGCGACGTACTCGGCGGGTGCGGCCGCCTCGATGGGGTCATCCCAGGCGGGCAGGCGACCCAGCTCGTCGAGCGCGCCGAGGATCGCCCCGACGGTCACCCGCGCGAGCCCCACCGGCTCGGCATCACGCGGGACGAGCATCCGCAGGGTCCGAGCGACACGACCCGTCGCGGACTCCGTGAGGCGAACCTCCAGTGACGCTTCCCCCGTGCCGAGGGGCACCCAGGTCACGGCGGCGATGAGCTCGGCCCCGGGCGAGACGCCCGCGGGAGGCGCCCCGCGGGCGCGCGCGTCTCCCGAGCGCTCGGCCTCGACCGCGGCTGAGAACCGGCGCCGCTCCACGAAGCGAACGTCCGCGCGCCGCAGGAGACCCGCGGCGACGAGCTCCGTCATCCCGAGCCGCGCGGGCACCGACCCGGTGGCGGGAATCGCTGGCTCGCCGAGCAGCTCGATGTCGGCCACGGAGAGCCGTACGGCGTCCGGAAGCGGTGTCGGACGGGGAGTCGCGAGCGCTCGCCACTCGGCCTCGCTGGCCGCCGGTGCTGGGGCGCCCCCCCCGAGGCCCCGCGCGGGGCCCCCCGCGCAAGCGCCGAGCTGCGAGGCCGCCGTCCAGGCCGCGAGCGACGCGAGGCGGCGCCGGCGGACGAGGGGGCGGGGGGGTCGCTTCATGAGCCATTGGGGATGTGGGGGGCGCTCGGACATGCAGACTTGTCATAGCGTTGACCTGTCCCGTAAAGTTCCCATAGGTTGTGCGTCCTTCGAACGCCGGGGTCCGTGGGCTCATCCCCCCCCGGACCTCCGGCGTTTTGTTGGGTTATCTCATGGTGGACGAACACGGCAGGACACACCCCCAGGAGGCATGCCATGCTCGGACGGCTCAAGCTGCTGCTCGCCGCCGCGGCGGTCGCGATGATCGCGGCGCCGACCCTCACTCACGCCCAGGAGGGCGGCCGCTTCAGGGTCATCATCCCCAACTTCGACCCGCAACAGAATGCGGATCGGGGCTTCGGCAGGGACGTGGCGGAGGAGCTTCGCGATCTGATCAACACGCTCCCGACGCATGTCGCGATGGAGCGGCGCGAGATCCAGGATCAGGCCGAGAACTTCAACATGCGCATGGACGACCTGAACTGCCTTTACACGATCCAGCTGGCAGCCCAGATCAACGTGCCCGTGGCCGTGTGCGCCTCGTACACCGAGGACGCGCAGCGCAACATGACCCTGAACGCCTCGATCCGGGACATCGCGGGGAGCTCGGAGTTCGCGCTCGAGCCGTTCACGGTCGCGCGCAACCAGCGTGAGGATGCGGCGCGGCAGATCTTCACGCAGTTCGACCGCTTCAACACGCAGGTCCGCTCGGCCGCCATCTGCAACGATTACGCCGCGAGCCAGCAGTGGGAGAACGCGCTCCGCAACTGCGACGAGTCGCTCGCGATCAACCCGAACGCGAATTCGGTCCGCTTCTTGCGCGGCCGGGTGCTGTACGAGATGGAGCGCTTCGACGAGGCGCTCCAGGAGTTCGACACGGTCTTGGAGCAGGATCCCTTCCATGAGGACGCGCTCCAGTTGGCCGGCTACATCAACACGACGCAGGGCAACGCTGAAGCGGGCCGTGAGTATTACGGACGCTACCTCGAGATCAACCCCGGCAACGTCGCGATCCGCATGCGGATCGCGTACGAGATGGCCTCTGCGGGCGACCCCGTGGGCGCCATGGAGTTCATCCAGGTGGGGCTGGACGTCGACGCGAACAGCGTCGACCTCCTCGACCAGTACGGCGGCTTCGCCTTCAGCGCGGCGGCGCAGGCCCAGGACCGCTGCCTCATCGAGAACTCCCAGCTCCAGGGCGTCTGCCCCGAGGCGGGCGAGTTCTATCGGGAGGCCATCTCCGCCTACATGAAGGTCTTCGAGGCGCGCGGCGCGGAGACGGAGCCCGATCGGCTCAGGAACATCGTCGCCGCGTACATCCAGCTCGGGGACCTCCCGTCCGCGATCGAGCTGAGCGAGCGGGTGCTGGAGACGCACCCGGCGGAGGACCGCATCTGGACGCTGTACGCCGACGCGCTCCAGCGCTCGGGACGCCTCGAGGACGCCATCGCCGCGCTCGACAGGTTGCTCGAGATCCAGCCCGACCACCCGACAGCCTCGCTGCGTCAGGGACAGTGGCTCATCCAAGCCAAGCGAATCGAGGATGCGCTGCCGGTCCTGACGCGCGTCGCGCAGCAGGGGGAGCAGCAGGCGGATCAGGCGGCCCGCCTCTTCTTCAATGAGGGGTACACGAACGGGCACCAGCAGAACGACTACGCCCACTCCATCCGCGCCATGACGGCCGCGAAGCAGCTCCCGAACGTGAGCGCTTCGATGCGGAACCAGCTCAACTTCTGGCACGGCTTCAGCCTCTTTCAAGGTGCCGTCGCAGAGCAGGAGGCGCAGACCCTGGCGGGCGCGCAGGCCACACTGCCCAAGTTCCGGCAGGCCATCGAGCTCTTCAACCAGTCCGGGTCGTACCCAGCGTCGGTGAACGTCAACATGGCGCAGCTTCTGGAGAATACGAATCAGTTCATCGAGATCCAGGACGCCATCATCCGGCGCGGCCGCTGACGGCCAGCCGAACGACTCCGGCCCAGCGGCCGGCGTAGCGGCGAGCGGCGCCCGAGGCGCCGCGGGGGCTCAGGCCTCCGCGGCGCCTCTTCTTTTCCCCACCCGGCCCCACCGGCCCTCGGGCGCCCTTCGGGTTTCCTTCGGATTTTCTCCGAATTGGTTTTCGGGCCCAGAGGTCGTTCGGCCCTGAATCACGCCCCATTCCGGCCGCTGGAGTCCGCTCCCGACGCGCAAAGAATTGCGAAAACCCACCCTTGACCTGTCGCTCCATCAGATCGTATTATCTCCCATTCCTCCCCACTCCTTACCACCTCATGCCACCCATGGTGGACGTGTGAGCGGATTCGTCGGGCAGTACGAACATCAGATGGACGAGAAGGGGCGCGTCAGCCTCCCGTCGGCGTTTCGCCGCGAGGCCGACAGTGACCGCTTCGTCCTCCTGCAATGGGAGCCCGACTACCTCACGCTTTTCACGGCGTCCAAGTGGGTGGATGTGCAGCAGCGCCTGCTCGACTTCCGCCGCGGCGATCCGCAGGCGTGGAACCAGGTGAGGCTCATCGTCTCGGGCGCGGTCGAGGTGTCACCCGACAAGCAGGGGCGGATCCTGGTGCCGGCGCCCCTCCAGGCCGCCGCCGGCCTCTCGGGGTCGGTGCTCCTGAGCGGCAACATCGACCGCGTGGAGCTCTGGAACACGACGAAGTACAGGGAGCTCGTCCTCGAGAAGGCCGGCGATCTCCAGAAGTTCGCCCACCGCCTGTTCGGGTAGCCGCATGGACTCCTACCACGATCCGGTTCTGGCGAAGGACGTCGTGAGCTTCCTCTCTCCCAGCGGAGAGGGGCTCTACCTCGACGGCACGGTCGGGGGCGGCGGGCACGCGCGCCTCATCCTCGAGGTGTGCGGAGGGTGCAGGGTTCTCGCCGTGGATCGCGACCCGGAGGCACTCGAGCACGCGCGCGCCACGCTCGCCGACTTCGCCGGGCGCGTCCGCTTCCTCCGCGCCCGCTTCGACGATGCGACCGACGACGCCGAGGTGGGCGACGTCGGCCTCGACGGAGCGCTGCTCGATCTGGGGGTCAGCTCACGGCAGCTCGAGGCCGACGAGCGCGGCTTCACCTTCCGCCGCGGCGTGGCACTGGACATGCGGATGGACCCGTCGGGAGGTCCCGACGCGCGTTCCTTCCTGGCGGAGGCCAGCGAGGAGCGGCTCGCGCAGGTGTTCCGCGACTTCGGCGAGGAGCCGAGGGCGAGGCGGCTCGCGAGGGAGATCGTGAAGCGCCGGAGCACGCAGGCGCTCGAGACGAGCGACGATCTGGTGGCCGCGCTTTCCGTGACGCTCGGGCGCTCCCCGTCGGCGCGCGACAAGGCCCGGATCTTCCAGGCCGTGCGCATCGCGGTGAACGAGGAGCTGGAAGCGCTGGAGCGGGGGTTGCCGGCGATCCGGGAGGCGATGAACGAGGGGGCGGTGATCGTGGTGATCTCCTACCACTCGCTCGAGGACCGCGTGGTCAAGAACGCGTTTCGCGAGTGGAGCAGGGCGTGCGTCTGCCCGCCGGAGCTCCCGATGTGCACGTGCCGCGGGCGGCCGCTCGGCGAGACCCTCACGCGCAGGCCGGTCCGCCCCGCGGCCGCGGAGGTCGCGCAGAACCCCCGCGCTCGCAGCGCCCGTCTTCGCGCCTGGCGGAGAGCCGCCTGATGGATCCCCAGGTCCTGGGTCGCGCCGCCGTGACGCTCGCCCTCTTTCTCGCCTCGCTGGGCTTCGTGACGTGGAGGCAGAGCCGCGCGCTCGAGACGCTGGCCGAGCTCGACGAGCTCCGGCGGCAGACATCCGTGGCGCGGGCGCAGGTCGTGGAGCTCGACCGCGACATCCAGGTGATGACGAGCCGCGCGCGCGTGGTGCCGGCGGCGCGTGCGCAGTTGGGCATGCACACACCGGACGGCAGTGAGCTCGTCATTCTCCGGTCGGAGCCCACGCCTTGAGCCGGCGCCCATCGGACCGCGTGCCGCCTTGGCGGCGGCGACTCGTCCTGGCCGGCTGGCTGGTGGGCGCGACCGCAGTGCTCGCGCGTGCCGGACAGGTCCAGATCGTCCAGGCTGCCGAATGGCGGGAGATGGCCGAAGCGCAGCACCGCACGGACATGGCGATCGAAGCTGCGCGCGGTACGATCCTCGACCGTGACGGCGCGCCGCTCGTCGTCTCCCGCGAGCGGATTCGAGTCAGCGTCGCGCCGCGCGAGATCCAGGACATCGAGGCGGTGCGCGCCCTGCTGTGCGAGGAGCTGGGGCTGTCGACGTCGCAGGTGGTGCGCCTCACCTCCAGAGACCGTGTCTGGAGTGTCGCGCCGGACCTCTACGCGCCGGACGTGCGGGAGCGGCTGCGCGCTGTTTCAGGTGTCCACCTGGAGCGTGTGCTCCAGCGGTTCCACCCACACGGCGATCTCGCGCGCAGCGTGCTGGGCGTCGTGCAGGAGGGAGCCGGTCGCGGCGGCATCGAGCAGGCGTTCGAGCCGCTTCTGGGCGGCACTCCGGGTCGCGAAGTGGTCGCGCGCGACAACGTCGGCCGCGAGATCCCGGGAGAGCGCGTCACGATGGTCGCCCCCCGCGCCGGTGGAGAGGTCGTCCTCACGCTCGACATGGACCTCCAGGAGATCGCGCAGCAGGCCCTCGAGGAGGCGGTCGAGGAGACGGGCGCGCGGGGCGGAGACGTGGTGGTCACCGACCCGGATACCGGTGAGGTCCTGGCGCTGGTGTCGATCCGGGACGGCCGCACGACGGCGCTCTCCGCCGTGAACACGCCGTACGAGCCCGGATCGACGCTCAAGCCGTTCACGGTCGCGAGCCTGCTGGACCTCCGACTGATGTCGATCGACGACACCGTCGACGTCGGTGACGGCACCTGGGAGATCGAAGGGCGGACGCTGCACGACACGCACACCGAGGGGCGGCTCTCGATCGGCCAGGCGCTCCGTGAGTCCTCGAACGTCGGCATCGCCAAGGCCGCGCTCTCGCTCACGCCCGGGGCCCAGTACGAGAACCTGCGCGACTTCGGCTTTGGCAGCCTCACGGGCATCGAGCTGCCCGGCGAGGTCGCGGGCACGCTCAGGCGCCCCGATCGCTGGACGTCACAGTCGGCGGCGTCATTGGCGATCGGCTACGAGATCTCCGTGACCCCGCTCCAGATGGCGATGGCGTACGGCGCGCTGGCCAACGGCGGGCTCCTGATGCAACCGCACCTGGTTCGCGAGATCCGCAGCTCGTCGGGAGCGGTGCTGGAGCGCTTCGAGGCCCGCGTCGTCCGGAGGGTCATCGACGAGGACGTAGCCCGGACGGTCGGCAGAGAGCTCGTCGGCGTCGTCGAGGACGGAACGGGGACCTCGGCCCGGCTAGGGTCCTTCGCCGTCGCCGGGAAGAGCGGCACGGCGCGGCTGAGCTTCGGCCAGGGGTACGAGCAGGGCGCGTACTACTCCTCGTTCGTCGGCTTCTTCCCCGCCGAGGCGCCGCAGCTCGTGGTTTTCGTCGGGCTCGACCGGCCGCAGGGGACGTACTACGGCGGCGCCATCGCCGCTCCCGTGTCGCGCGCGACGATGGAGGCGGCGCTCGCGGCGCGCGCGACGCCGCTCGACCGGAGCGCGCTGCTGAGAGCCGCGCGCACCGACGCGTTCGTCTCGCCCAACGTGGCGCCCGCGCGCTTCGCGGCCCGCATCGACGAGCAACCTCCGCCCGAGCGCATCGAGCCGCTCGACGGTTCGACGGGCGTGACCCTCCCGGACGTGGCGGGCCTCGCCTCGCGGGTCGCCGTGCGCCGCCTGCACGCGCTCGGCCTGCGCGTCGCTCCTTCGGGGGCCGGGGACGTCGAGGGCACGCGACCCGTCGCGGGCACGCGAGTGCTCCCTGGTGATACCGTGCGCTTGCGCATGAGAACGTCGGATCGATGACTGCGCCGACTCGCATCCGCCTCGGCCAGGTGAGCGACGTCCTCCGCTCGGCCCACCTCCTCCGGGAGGTCCGGACCCCGGGGGACGTCGCCGTTCGGGGCGTGAGCCAGGACTCGCGCGACATCCGGCCGGGCGACCTCTTCCTCGCCTGGAAGGGCACCGCCCTCGACGCGCACGATTTCGTCGCCGATGCGGCGGCGCGCGGGGCCGCCGCAACCGTCGTGGAGCGTCCGCTCGACGTCGCCATCCCGCAGCTCGTGGTGAGCAACGGCCGTCGGGCGGCGGCGCTTGCCGCGGACGTCGTCATGGGCTCTCCGAGCCGCGACCTGCTGACGTTCGGCGTGACCGGGACGAACGGGAAGACGACCACCGCGGTTCTCATTCGCCACCTCATGGGCCCCGATGTCCCCACCGCGGTCATCGGCACGCTCGGGCTGATCGAGACGGAGGGTGTGCGGCCGGGGAGCGAAGGGCTCACCACCCCCGGTCCCGTACAGGTCGCGGTCTGGCTGCGAGAGCTCGCGGACGGCGGCATGAGCGCGGTGGTGATCGAGGCGTCGTCGCACGCGCTTGCCCAGCATCGCCTCGACGCGATCGCGTTCGACGTGGTGGTCTTCACGAACCTCTCGCAGGACCACCTCGACTACCACTCGGAGCTGGCCGACTACCTGTCAGCCAAGGCCCGCCTGGTCGAGCTCGCGGCTGCGGATGGCACGATCGTCGTCAACGGCGCGGAGCCCGCATGGAGGGCCCTCGAGCCCAAGGGGCGCGCGCTCCGGAGCTACGCCGTGGAGGCCGACGCGGACGTTCGCGCGACCGAGTTGGAGCTCGCCGCCGGCGGAACGGGCTTCACGCTCGTCGTGGACGGCAGGGCGCGAAGCGTGCGCACGCCGCTCCTCGGCCGCTTCAACGTCGAGAACGCGCTCGCCGCCGCCACCGCCGCGCTCGCGGCCGGCGTTCCGCTCGACGACATCGTGGCCCGGCTGGCCACCGCGCCGCAGCCGAAGGGGAGGCTCGAGGCCGTCGCCACCCGGCCCTTCACCGTGCTGATCGACTTCGCACACACACCCGCGGGGCTCGAGAGCGCGCTCGCGGCGGTGAAGCCGCTGACCCGTGGCCGGCTCATCGTCGTGTTCGGGGCGGGCGGCGATCGCGACCGGGCGAAGCGTCGTCCCATGGCGGAGGCTGTCCGCCGCGTCGCCGACCTCGTCGTCCTCACCTCGGACAATCCGCGCACCGAGGATCCCGACCGGATCCTCGACGACCTCGCGATCGGGCTCGAGGGCGCGGCCTTCGAGCGCATCGCGGATCGTCGCGCGGCGATCGAGGCCGCGCTCCGCGCGGCGCGTCCGGGCGACACGGTCGTGCTCGCCGGGAAGGGCCACGAGACCTACCAGGTGGTCGGCACGACGAAGCACCCGTTCGACGAGCGCGAGGTCGTGGCGGAGTGCCTCGCGCGTATGGAGGCCGAATGACCTCCTTCACCTGGACGGACGCGGTGGTGCGTCGGGCGCTCGGCCTGCGGGTCGACCTCGCGCAGGACGGCGTCGCGTACACCGGCGTGTCGACGGACTCGCGCTCGATCGTGAAAGGACAGCTCTACGTGGCCCTCGTCGGCGAGCGTTTCGACGGGCACGATTTCGTGGCGGATGCGGTGTCGCGAGGTGCGCTCGGGGCGGTCGTATCGCGACCCCCGTCGGGAGGCGAGGAAACGCGACTCTACCCGGTTGAGGATACCCTGGTCGCGCTCGGTGCGCTCGCCGCGCACCGCCGCACGCACGTCCGCGCGCCGGTGGTGGCAATCACCGGCTCGTCCGGGAAGACGTCCACCAAGGACCTCGCGGCGGCGGCGCTCAGCGGGGGGCGGCGCGTGCACGCGACCCGCGGCAATCTGAACAACCGCATCGGCATGCCGCTGACGCTCCTCTCAGCGCCCGACGAGGCGGAGGTCGTGGTGCTCGAGATGGGCTCGAATGAGCCTGGGGAGATTCGCGTCCTGGCGCAGGTGGCGCGCCCGGACATCGGGGTGGTGACCACCGTGGGCGAGAGCCACCTCGAACGGCTCGGCTCGCTCGAGGGTGTTCTCGACGAGAAGCTGGACCTGCTCCGCAACCTGGCGGAGGGCGGACGCTGCGTCGTGGGCGACGAGCCCCCGGTGCTCGCGGAGGCCGCGCGCGCCACTTGCGGGACGCTCCGCGTCGCAGGGTGGAGCGAGCGGGCCGACGCGGATCTGCGGCCCGAGGAGGCGGAGGTCGACGTCTTCGGCCGGTACGAGTTCCACTGGCGGGGCGAGCGCGTCGCGGTCCCCATGCTCGGCCGGCACGCGGTCTCGAACGCCATGTTGGCGCTCGCCGTCGCCGATCTGCTTGGCCTGGCACCGGCCGACGCCGCCCGCGGCCTCGCCACCGCGGAGTCCAACCCCCTGCGCGGAGAGGTCCGGCGCATCGGCGGGCTCACGATCATCGTGGACTGCTACAACGCGAACCCGCAGAGCGTGCGGGCCGCGCTCGACGTCCTCGAGGTGCAGGGCGCGGCGGCGAGGCGCGTCGCCGTGCTCGGCACGATGCTCGAGCTGGGCGGCGAGTCGGCCCGACTGCACCGCGAGGTGCTCGCCTCCGCCCTCGAGCGCGCGATCGACGTGATCGTGGCGACCGGTGGCTTCGCGGGCGCGGCCGAGTCGCTCGGGGCGCTCGACGGGGAGCGCGTGATCACCGCCCTCGACTGGAAGGAGGCGTACCCGCTCCTGCGGGAGCGGCTCACCGGGGACGAGATCGTGCTGCTCAAGGCGTCCCGCGGGGTGAAGCTCGAGGGCATCCTGGTCCTTCTGGAGGAGGACTTCTGATGCTCTACCACCTCCTCCCCGGCCTCGTCGACGTGCACGTCGTCTTCAACGTCTTCGTCTACATCACTTTCCGCGCCGCGGCCGCGGTGGTGACCGCGCTCCTCATCGCCTTCGTGCTGGGGCCCGTCGTGATCCGCCGCCTCGACGCGGCGCAGGTCGGGCAGGTCGTCCGCGCGGCCGGCCCCGCCTCACATCACGTGAAGGCCGGCACCCCGACGATGGGTGGGCTGATCATCATCGGCGCGGCCGCGACCTCCACGTTGCTCTGGGCCGAGCTGACCAACTGGTACACGATGGTCGCACTCATCTCATTTGTCTGGATGGGTGCGATCGGCTTCCTCGACGACTACCTCAAGGTCGTCCAAGGGAAGACCCGCGGACTGGTCGCGCGCTACAAGATGGTCGGGCAGTGGACGTTCGGGCTCGCGCTCGGGGCGTTCCTGCTCTGGAACCCCATCTCGCCGCACCCGACCACCTGGACAACGGTCCCGTTCTTCTCCGACTTCGCGGCCGTCTTTGCGCCCCCGATCTTCGTGCTCTTCACGGGCGCGGTCGTCTCGGGCTCCTCGAACGCGGTGAACCTCACCGACGGCTTGGATGGGCTCGCCGCGGGGCTGACGGCGATCTCCGCCGCCACGCTGGGGGTCTTCGCGTACATCGCCGGAAGGGTCGACACTTCTGCCTACCTCGACTTTTTCTATCTGCCGGGCGCGGGCGAGCTGACGATCTTCGCGGTCGCGGTCGCGGGTGCTGCAATCGGCTTCCTCTGGTTCAACGCGTACCCCGCGCAGGTCTTCATGGGCGACACCGGATCGCTCGCGCTCGGCGGCGCACTCGGCGTGATGGCGATCCTGCTGAAGGCAGAGTTCCTACTCGTGATCGTCGGCGGCGTCTTCGTGCTGGAGACGCTCTCCGTGGCCATCCAGGTCGGGTGGTTCAAGTACACCCGCATGCGCTACGGCGAGGGCCGTCGCGTGTTCAGGATGGCGCCCGTCCACCACCATTTCGAGCAGATCGGTTGGCCCGAGACGAAGGTGGTAGTCCGGTTTTGGATCCTCGGTGTGATGTTCGCGATGCTCGCGATCAGCACGCTGAAGATCCGTTGAGCGAATATGATGCGTACATGCGCACGGTGATGATGCATGATGCGGCTGGATGGAGAGAGTGTGGCAGTCATCGGCCTCGGAGCCAGCGGTGCAGCCGCGGCCCGACTGGCCCTCGTCAAGGGAGGTGAAGTCTATGTCTCGGATTCGAGCACTAATGCCTCGACTACAGCTCGTGGAGCCGATCTCCGGGCCGCCGGAGCCGCTGTCGAGCTGGGAGGACACGACCTCGACCGGCTGGCACGCGCCGGGCTCGTCGTGGTCAGTCCCGGGATCCCGCCGGAGGCTCCAGTGCTCAGGGCGCTCGCGGAGCGACGAGTGCGCTGGATCAGCGAGCCCGAGCTCGCCTTTCGGTTCTACTCGGGTCCACTGATTGCCGTCACCGGTACGAATGGAAAGACGACGACAACCCTCATGGTGGCGCACTTGCTCGAGGCCGCGGGGATCCGCGCGGCAGCGGGTGGCAACGTGGGCGGCGGGCTCGCGCCCGCGGCCTCGGAGCTCGCGCTACTTCCTGCGCCGCCGGACTGGTACGTGCTCGAGATGAGCTCCTTCCAGCTCGCGGGTATCGAGTCGTTCCGTCCGGACATCGGGGTGGTGACGAACCTGTCACCCGACCATCTCGACCGCTACGCCGACGTCGCGTCGTACTTCGCGGACAAGGCGCGCCTCTTCGACAACGCGGACGCCTCGAGCCGCTGGGTCCTTCCCGCCGGTGACGAAGCGGTCGCGCGGTTGGCGGGAGACGCGGCAGGCAGCAGGTACCACTTCGGCGGAGAGACCGACGCTGGGTCGCAGGCGTTCGTGGCGGACGCGGTAGTCACGCTGCGCATCGCGACCGTCGTCGAGTCGGTGCTGCCCGTCGGCGACCTGCCGCTGCTGGGTCGCCACAATGTCGACAACGCGCTCGCTGCCGCGCTCGCTGCCCGCCTCGCCGGCGCGGGCGTGGAGGGGATCGCGAAGGGGCTGCGCTCGGCCCGTCCGCTGCCGCACCGCCTCGAGCCCGTTGCGGAGCGTGGCGGCGTGCTCTGGGTGAACGACTCCAAGGCCACCAACGTGGCCGCGACCCGAAGCGCGCTCGCGAGCCTCGACCGGCCCGTCGTGATCCTACTCGGGGGCAAGGACAAGGGAGAGGACTTTCGGGCGCTGGGACCGGCGCTCCGAGGGCGCGTGCGCCACGCCATCGCCTTCGGAGCGGCGGGCCCACGCATCGCGGATGAGTTGCACGGCAGCTCGCCGTTCGAGCTGATGGGGAGCGACTTCTCCGAGGTCGTCGCTCGAGCCTCGTCTCTGGCCGAGCCGGGAGACCTCGTGCTGCTGTCCCCCGCCTGCTCGAGCTACGACATGTTCGAGAGCTACGAGCACCGGGGCCGCCGCTTCGCCGAGCTGGCGAGGGAGGTCTCGTGAGCCGCCGTCCCATGGACATCGCGCCGGCGGGTCCGGTGCGGCTTCCCGACTCGGGGCTCGGGCGGGGCTGGGAGGCGGCCGCGGTCATGGGGCTCACGCTCCTGCTGCTATCGTTCGGGCTCGCCTTCCTCTACTCGGCGTCGTCCGTCCTCGCGCTCCGCGAGGACCTGCCCGACACGTACTTCGTGCTCCGCCAGGCGGCCACCGCCGGCGTGGGGTTGGGCCTCCTGGCGGCGTGCGCGCTGCTGCCCTACCGGATCTGGGAGTACTGCGCGTGGCCGATGCTCGTGCTGAGCGTCGCCGGGCTCATCGCGGTCCTCCTGCCGTCGACCGTGCACGTCGCCCCGGAGATCAACGGCGCGCGCCGGTGGCTCCGCATCGGGCCGCTCAACTATCAGCCGTCGGAGGTTGCGAAGCTCGGCGTGATCGTGTGGACCGCCGCGGTCGCGGTGAAGAAGGCGGGGCACTTCCGGTCGCTACGCCGGGGGCTCGGGCCGTTCCTGGCCGTCTGGGCCCTGGTCGTCGTCCTCGTCGCCCTCGAGCCCGATCTTTCGACAGCGCTCGTCATCGCGATGCTGGGTGGGCTCATCGTGTTCGTCGCGGGCGCGCGCATCTCGCACTTCCTCTTCCTGGCCGCGCTCTCGGTGCCACTCGTCTGGCAGCAGGT
>Ga0214472_10002909_pt1 | contig 18224 bp, 16 predicted proteins | sample RVTome_6_FD_207662 | JGI IMG/M metagenome (GOLD analysis project Ga0214472, IMG submission 207662) | Soil microbial communities from uranium-contaminated site in the Upper Colorado River Basin, Wyoming, United States - RVT140D175 | ecosystem: Environmental > Terrestrial > Soil > Contaminated >...
ATGTCCCTCACGCGTGGTGATGCGGAATAGGTCTTCTTTAAATTTGTCCCAATGGCCGGAGGTCTCGTACAAATCTTTTTTGGTGATATGGGGAATCTCTACTTTCTGATAGCCGGCACGGCGACGGAGCTCCCAGACGAACTCGTCCAGCAGGTCACGCACGGTAGTGCCCTTAGGGGTCCATAGTGGTAGACCGGGGCCGACCAGGGGAGAGAAAACGAACAGGTCCAGCTGAGGGCCGAGTACTTTGTGGTCACGCCGTTTGGCCTCCTCGAGCATTGTCCGGTGCGCACCCAGTTCTTTCTTAGAGGCGAACGCCAGCCCGTAAATGCGGGTAAGCATCGGCTTGGTTTCATCCCCGCGCCAGTAGGCACCAGCGATGTGGGTCAGGACGAATGCGTCGAGAGCAATGTCTTTATTCGGGTGTTCAGTATGACCACCGCGGCACAGGTCAAGGAAACCAGTGGGGAGCTTGTAGCTTGTAGCTTGTAGTGTTGAAAGGTCGGGGATGGAGTCCTTGGGACCGGAGTAATAGAGCGATATGGATTCTCCTTTTGATTCCAATTCGGCAATGAGCTCCTGCTTATACGGGCTGTCGGCGAATGCGTCTCGAGCCTGCTGTGGGGTGACCTCAAGGCGCGTGAACGACTCCCAGGACGGAAGCAGTTCGCGCATTTTTTTCTCAATGCGAGGCAGGTCTTCTTCACCAATGGGATTGGGGAACTCGAAATCGTAATAGAACCCGTGTTCGATGGCCGGGCCGATGCTCCGCTTGGCGGCCGGGTACAGCTCCTGGACCGCAGCGGCGAGTAGATGCGCCAGCGTATGGCGCAGGGGGGTTAGATCGTGGGTAGGCATCCGTTCGAGAATAGCAGAGCGGAGCTCGAAAATGAAGTGCTCACGCCATCGCTGCCTGTTCGGCGGGAGAGGCGGGAGTTGTAAGCATGTCCAGCGCCTTGGCGGCGTCGCAGAGTATTTTCGTCTCGCCGTCGCGATTATTCACTTTGCCTTTGAGAATGACGAGGGTGTTCTCCTGCCAGGCGTTCGGGGTTTTCTCTAGGACACTCGGGAAAACGACGACTTCAATGCGTGAGGTCAAATCTTCCACCTGTGAAAATAGCATTGGCTTGCCGGTCTTAGTGGTGATACGGCGCGTTGAGGTAATCAGGCCGGCAATCTTGGCGGGCGCACCCTCGACAGGCTTGAGGTCTCGGATGGCCGTGACCTTTTCCAACGCCAGGCGGGCTTGATAGCGGTTCAGGGGATGGTCGCTCACGTACAGGCCCAGTAGTTCTTTTTCCCAGTTGAGCTTGTCCCATTCGGCTACCGCTTCGGCAGGTTGGAACTTCATAGGCGGCAAGGTGTTGGCCTCGTCGCCGAACAGGCTGACCTGTCCCATGGATGCATTTTTCTGTTTCTCCCGGGCATGCGAGAGGAGGGTGTCCAGGTTCGCTAGGAGTGCATTGCGCTCGTAGAGCGAATCGCAGGCGCCGCATTTGATGAGCGCTTCCAAGGATTTACGGTTCACGCCGGTACCGGGTATCTGCTGGGCTGATGCTCGGTGGGCTAGGCGAGTGACAAGATTCTCGGCGTCCTGATACAGTCCGTTCTCTTCGCGTTCGGCGATGATGGACTGCACGACGCCGGTGCCGACGTTCTTGACCGCCGTGAGCCCGAACCGGATAGTTGGCTCACTACTGTGAGTAGGGCCGGTGACGGAGAACTGTTCATGGCTGTAGTTGATGTCTGGTGGAAGCACATCAATACCCATGTCGCGTGCTTCAGAAATAAGAAACGCGACCCGCTCAACGTCGCCGGTTTCGGAATTCATGAATGCGGTCATGAATTCGGTGGGCCAGTGCGCTTTCAGATATGCGGTTTGATAGGCAATCATGCCGTAGCAGGCCGCATGGGCCCGATTAAACCCATACCGCGCGAATGGCTCGATGAAATTCCAGACCTGCTCGGCCAACGGGGAGGAATGTCCCTGAGCAATCGCGCCCTGGCAGAACTTTTCTTTTTGTTTATCCAAGAGCGATTTTATCTTCTTGCCCACCGCCTTGCGGAGAATATCGGCTTCCGAATAGGTGAATCCGGCAAACGTTCGGGCGACCTGGAGTACCTGGTCCTGAGTGACGATAACACCGTAGGAGTCCTTGAGAATGGGTTCCAGGGAGGAATGCAGGTAGGTGACCTTTTTGCGGCCATGCTTGGCGTCGATGAAGTCCGGGATGGCATCCATCGGCCCGGGCCGGTACAGAGCGACCATGGAGAGTACGTCCTCGAATTCCGTTGGTTTGAGTCCCTTGAGATAGCGCTTCATACCGGCGCTCTCCAGTTGGAATACGCCGGTCGTCCTGGCTTCCTGCAGGAGCGTGAACGTGGCCTGGTCGTCCAGGGGGATGCGTTCGATATCAATAGCGGTGTTGTGGTGGCGAGAGATGAGCTTGAGCGTGTCCTCGATAATACTTAGGTTCGACAGTCCGAGGAAGTCCATCTTCAACAGGCCCAAGTCTTCGACCGCGTGCATTTCGTACTGAGTAATAATGTCACCCGGCTTCGTGCCTTGTTGGAGTGGCAAATAGTGCGTGAGTGGTTCGGGCGTGATTACCACCGCGCAGGCGTGCGTGGAGGCGTGGCGGACAACGCCTTCGAGCCTCATGGCCGCGTCAATGAGTGCCTTGGCCTGGGGGTCGCCGTGATAGGCGCTGGAGACTTCCGGGACCCCTCGCACACACTCGGCCAGATACCCGGATTTTTGTCCCTGGTTGGGTAGGAAGGGGATGATCTTGGCGATGCGATCACAGAATTCGTAGGAATAGCCCAGCGCGCGTCCGGAATCACGCACGGCACCGCGGGCGGCCATCGTGCCGAACGTGATGATTTGCGCAACATGGTCTTTGCCATATTTTTCGGCCACATACTTGAGTACTTCATCCCGGCGTGTGTCCGAAAAATCGATGTCGATATCCGGCATCGAGATGCGCTCGGGATTGAGGAAGCGCTCGAAGATGAGGCTATAGGTGATGGGGTTGATATTCGTGATGTTCAGGGCGTAGGTCACCAAGCTGCCGGCGGCCGAGCCACGCCCGGGCCCGACGAATATGCCACGGTCCTTTGCCCAGTTCACGAAGTCTTGGACAATGAGGAAGTAGGAGGAAAATCCAGTTTCCTTAATAACGCCCAGTTCATAGTCCAGCCGTTCCAGTGCCTCTTGGTTCGGGGTGCCGTCATACCGACGCTTAAGCCCCTCCAGTGCCATAATCTTCAGGTACTCATGCGGGTCAGTGTATCCATCCGGGAGTTCAAACGGCGGCAGATGTGTTGTTTCCAGGTCTATGGTCACCGAACAGCGGTCGGCGATGCGGCACGTGTTCTCGAATGCCTCCGTGACAACGTCTTCGCCGAGCACCTTGAATTTTTCATACATGGCGTCGGAGGAGAGGAACGAGAAGTCCTCGTGGTTCATAGAGAACCGTTCCTTGTCGTAGATGGTGTTACCGGTCTGTACGGCGAGGAGGATGTCATGAGCGTGCGCATCGTCGTGGCAGGTATAGTGCGAGTCCTGCGTGGCGACCATAGGGATGTCCAGTTCGCGGGCGAGCTTCGCCAATTTGGGGGTGGTGTCGTTCTGTTCGGGGATGTTTGAGTGCTGCTGGAGTTCGATGAAGAAATTTCCCTTACCGAAGATATCCTCGTACTCGCGGGCGATGTGGCGGGCCTTGTCTTCGTTGTCTTGCAGGAGCGCCTGAGAGAGCTCACCGCCGAGGCAGGCAGAGGTGGCGATGAGGCCGTTGCTGTGCTGACGCAGGGCTTCCTTGTCGATGCGTGGCTTATAGTAGAAGCCTTCCAGGTGGGCCATCGTCACCAGCTTCAGGAGGTTGCGGTATCCCTCGTTCGTTTCCGCCAGGACGATGAGATGGAAACGTTTATCGTCCACACCGGAGCGTTTGTGATGGCGAGACCCATCGGTGATATACATTTCACATCCGATGATGGGCTTGATACCCGCCTTAGTAGCCTTCTTGTAGAACTCAATGGCGCCATACAGGGACCCGTGGTCGGTGATGGCCATGGCGTCCATGCCGTACTCGGTGGCTTTCTCCACGAGTGCGTCCACCTTGGAGAGCCCGTCCAGGAGGGAGTAGTGACTATGGGTGTGCAGATGGACAAATTTCATGGTCGTTTCGTAAATCCAGCGCTTTGCCTTATTATCCGTTCCGGTCCTCGATGACGTGCGTTCCGGTACACCTTTCTCCGTTCCTCACGGATGCCTTGCAGTGCATTCGGATTTACTGCAACAAAGGAAGTAATCATGGCCGGAAAGAAAACGCCCTCCCATCGGCGTATCGGTATGCAATGGGACGGGTGAGCATGTCGCCATTATAGACGCCGCTCAGAGGGGCTCAATTGTGGATAGCGTAAGGGCCTGCATTCACTGGGCTTTAGGTCTTGCCGATGGGGTAGGGGTGTGTTATATTGCCATTCTTATACCGTATTGCCATGCCGACACCCAAGAAGCACAAGACCAAAGGAGGGCGGAACCGTCGCCGTTCGCATTTGGCGCTGAAAGCGTCCTCGCTCAAGAAGTGCGCCCACTGCGGCAAGCAAACCCGTCCTCATATGGTGTGCGCCCACTGTGGATACTACAAAGGCCGCGTCGTCGTGGACGTCGTGGGCAAAGCGCTTGCCAAACAGGAGAAGCGTAAGAAGAGGGCACAGACTTAAGACGTTAACCGTTTCTCGTTGTCCGATGTCAATGCGGTAAACGATAAATGATAAACTGGTTCCTTGGCTTCCCGACACCTTGCACGTTCAGTCGCCATGCAGTCCCTCTATGAGTGGGACTTCAAGGGGCGCCATGAGGAGCAGTTGGCCGAGATTTTAGAGTATGTCATAAAAGAGTTTGGTGCCGGCCTGGAGGACCCTGAGTTCGTCGTGAACCTTGTGCGTGGTGTCATGGAGCACAGCGAGGAAATTGACCGGACGATTGAGCGCGTCGCACCCCAGTGGCCACTGGACCAGGTTGCTATGGTGGACCGGAATGTCCTACGTATCGGGCTGTACGAACTTATGTGGGGCGACCGTGAGGCGGTCCCGCCCAAAGTCGCCATCAACGAATCCATCGAGCTCGCAAAAGGGTTTGGTGGCGAATCTTCCGGGCGCTTCGTGAATGGCGTGCTTGGCACGGTCTATAAAGAGATGGGGGAGCCGGGTAAGGACGATGCCCCGCGCAAGGCAAAAGAACAAGAGTCCAAGGGCGAGGAAGCGTCCGCTAAGGATACCCCGCAAGAGTCCGAAGAAGCATAACGATCCCGAATCGCGAACTGCACGGTACCTCGAGTACCTCGTAGTTCACGCTTCGGTATCCGAAACGATGCCGGAACAAGATCTCGACCGCCTGCAGGAGCAGATCGGTCATCAGTTTGCCGACTTGAACCTGCTCAAGCAGGCCCTGACACACAGGTCCTATTTGAACGAGAACCCGTCCCATCCGCTTGGCCAAAACGAGCGGCTGGAATTTTTGGGCGATGCGGTGCTCGAGTTGGTGACTACCGAGTATTTGTACGAGCGGTTTCCCCGGACGCCGGAAGGAGAGATGACTAACTGGCGAGCCGCGCTGGTGAATGCCACCATGCTCGCATCAGTGGCCGGGGACATCGCTCTCAACGATGCACTCTTGCTTTCGCGTGGAGAAGCGCGGGACACCGGTCGAGCGCGCCACTACATCCTGGCCAACGCGATGGAAGCGCTCATTGGCGCCATCTATCTGGACGGTGGATATGTGCCCGCCAAGGAATTTATCGAGCGGTTCGTTTTGGTCCGACTGCAGGATGTGCTTGACAAGAAGCTCTACCGTGACGCCAAGTCGCTTTTGCAGGAGGATGCCCAGGAGCGCCTGGGTATTACACCGCGCTATGAGGTGGTCAAAGAATGGGGACCTGATCATGCTCGCCAGTTCCGTATTGGCGTGCTCCTGGGTGATGAGCTGATCGCCGAGGGCGAAGGAGCCTCCAAGCAGGATGCCCAGCAGGTGGCCGCCGAGGAGGCACTCAAGGCGAAGGGATGGGGTGGTCGGTAGGGGCGACGATGCTCGATAAACGGCTTAGGAGTATTACATGGCCCGTTATGGTGAAAAAAATGCCGACCCTCTTATGGGTCGGCGTTTTTTTCAGGGGTCAGGTTGTCAGTGTTCGAGGGATACGAATAGTCATGGTACGCCCATGGCCAACGATAGCCAGGCGCGCGTCGCAGTCCACGAGTTTCTTGACCGTGGCCGCATAGGCTTGGTCCGCAGTAGTGCCGGAGCCTCGGACGGTGATCGGTACGTCCAAAAATCCGAGGATGAAGGTTGCCGGTGACTGCTCGGTCGGGTGAGGACGCCCTTCGATGGTGCAGGTCCATTCGAAGTTGTCCTCTTGGTAGACGATGACACTCAGGCGGACACACTCGATGCGCATCCACGTATCCAGGCGCATGGGAACTCCTTTTCTCAATGAAAACCGAACTATATTTGACATATTTCATCACATAAGTCAAGCACTCTTGCGTTTTCGGTCATTTCCTGCTATGGTGTCCTAGTTATGTTGAAGGTACGTCTCCAGCGCAAAGGCAAAAAGAAGCAGGCCTTTTTCCGTATCGTGCTCCAGGAGCACACGGAAAAGCTCCAGGGCAAATACCTGCAGCTTTTGGGTACCTATGACCCGCACTCCAAGGAATTGAAAGTGGACCGTGAGCGCGTCGAGCATTGGGTTGCCAATGGGGCACAGGTCTCACCGACGCTCAATAATCTTATGGTAAATCATAAGGTCTGGGACCGTCCCAAGGTCCAGTCCTGGCGCCCCAAGGTCAAAGAGGATGGCGAAAAGTCAGCCGTGGCCGTGCCGACTCCTGCGACCCAGGAGAAGCCTGTAGAAGCACCGGCTCCGGAACAGTCGGCCGAGGAAGGTGCCTCTGTGGCCGCATAGGACTCTCTCGGGACTTTACCAACACACCCCCTCCGGGTGTGTTTTTTCGCTCTTGCAGAGTGTCCTGACGTGGGGTAGCGTTCGGGTAAATGGAGAAGCTTCCCCTAAAGAAAGAGGAGGACTTTGCTCCCGCTATTGCGGCGACTATTCGTGTTTTTGAACAAGGCGGTTCGGTCATCTTTCCGACGGATACTTTGTACGCCCTAGGGTGCAACGCCCTTGAGCCGGTGGCTGTGGGGCGTTTGTTCGATATCAAGCGGCGGACCTACACCGCCGCCATTCCGGTACTGGTGCGCGATTTACTCTGGGCACGTGAACTGGTCTCCTTGGATGTGCGCGCTGAGCGGCTAGCCAGCGCGCACTGGCCGGGGCGGCTGACCATAGTGGCACGCCGCACTGCCATGGTACCGGCGATGACTGCAGGTGGGGGACAGACGCTCGGGGTTCGGGCGCCGGACCACCCGTTCGTTCAGCGCCTCCTCCAGACGTATGGCTATCCGCTCTGCGGTACCTCCGCGAACCTTTCCGGGCAGGACTCGTCCCAGAATCCGGCTCGCATCGTTGCACAATTTGACGGGCTGTCGCGTGTACCGGACCTACTCCTGGATGCCGGTATCCTGCCGCCCTCGGAACCGTCCACCGTGGTGGACGTATCGGGCGTCCGGTCGCGCATCACACGGCAAGGTGCTATTCGGGCTGACCATATCCTTCCGTATCTCACATGACTAATACTGTACACCACAAAAATTTAATTGATGGCCGTGCCATCGCCGATGCCTGGCTTGGTGACATTGCTGTACAAATCCACGCCTTGGGTACGACTCCGCACCTGGCCGCCGTTGCTGTGGAACCTGACGAGGGACTCCGTTCATTCATTATGCTCAAGCAGAAGGCGGCACAGCGATGCGGCATCATGTTCTCTTCATATCTCCTTGAGGCTAAAGAGGCCGACACAGTCTCTTCATTGTTGGCGTTCCTCGCCGCAGATGAGCAGGTGCATGGCATCTTTGTCGAACTTCCGTTGCCTGAACATCTGGATACGGACGCTGTACTTGCCCATATTCCCGAACGCAAGGACATAGACCGGCTTTCACCGGATGCTGAACGTTTATTTTATGGAGGCATCTCGGCCCCGGTGCCACCGGCGGTTCGCGCCGTTGAGCGCACCTTACAGACGATTGGCATGGAGCCCGACGGCATATCTGCAGCAGTTATCGGGCAAGGCAGACTTATCGGCAAACCTGTGGCGCATTGGCTCACAACCCAAGGAGCCCGGGTGTCGGTTGTGGACGTCAATACACGCGAGCCTGCGGCCGTGGTTAGACAGGCCGAGCTGGTGGTTTCGGGAACGGGTGTCCCGGGATTGGTGACCGGGGACTGGGTGGCCGATGGCGCAACCATTCTGGATTTCGGTTACACCAAACAGGACGACATGGTCTTCGGCGATGTGGAGGCTACCTCGGTTCTACCACGCGCAGGGGCACTGACACCGGTGCCGGGTGGTATGGGGCCGTTGGTCATTGCGGCAACTCTGGATAATCTTCTGACGCTAGCTCTTGCCGCATAACGAAAACGCCGCTCAGAGAGCGGCGTTTTCGTTAGCAGGAATCGATGCGAATATCGACAGGCGTGCCGCAATGTTGGCAGCGGTGCGATCGGAGCGCACAGGCCAGGCACAACAGGAAGTCGCGGCTGGTGGCTGGCTGGCCGCACGCGCAGGTGCGTGGATGTGCGTCGACCCATTGGCCGTCGCAGTGCGAGCAGAGCAGGTAGGATTCTTTCAGGTTGCCGACGGTATCGGCCTCTCTTTTCTGTTCAGCCATATTCCCTCCATAGTGAGTGCTCCATCGGAGCAGACCCGCCTACCGGCAGGCAGGTTCCCTCATCGTTGCCGATATTGTGAACCATCCGCCCTGCTTGCAAACCCCGTACGGTGGATAAGTAAGGGAAAAGAGACGCGCACAGGTACGCTCTACTGCGCCGCAAAGCGGCACGGCTCTCTCCGAACGAGAAATTCCTATCTGTGCCGAGGGAGGGACTTGAACCCTCACGCCCTTGCGGGCACACGATTTTGAGTCGTGCGTGTCTACCATTCCACCACCTCGGCAGGGGCTGGACATCTCCAGCGAATGTCATTATACCATTTTTCGCCTGTTTTTCAACGCGTGTGCGTTGCATCCGCATTCGCGTACCGTACAATAGAGGTGATATGGCGCGTATTATCTCAGTCTGCAATCAGAAGGGAGGCGTTGGCAAGACGACCACGGCAGTGAACCTGGGTGCGTATTTGGCGTCGCAGGGTAAGTACGTCCTTCTCGTAGACCTGGATTCGCAGGCGAATGCCACGGTGGGGCTGGGCGTACAAATTGGGGCTGATACACCGACGGTGTATCACGCACTGGTGAATGACCAGAATCCGCATACGGCCCTGCATAAGACCTCGTTGTTTGGTTACGACATCATGCCTGCCTCACAGGTACTCGCTGGCGCGACGGTTGAACTGGTTGGCATGGCCGAGCGTGAGTATCGCCTGCGAAATGTGTTGGCGCATGTACGGAACAACTACGACTACATTCTTGTGGACTGCCCGCCGTCACTCGGTCTCTTAACCGTCAACGCATTGGCGGCGTCCGATCGCGTACTCATCCCTGTACAATGTGAGTACTATGCACTGGAAGGACTAGGTCAGTTGATGCGGACCATCGAACTGGTACGCAATGGAGTGAATCGTGATTTGCAGGTACTGGGCGTCTTGCTTACCATGTATGATAAGCGTAATCAGTTGGCGCGCGGCGTACTCAACGAAGTGCGCAAGAATTTTCCCGGGCGGGTCTTTGAGGCGGTGGTGCCACGGAACATCTCCATGGCGGAGGCGCCGAGCTTCGGCAAGACTATCCTGCAGTTTGACCCCACCTCTAAGGGCGCTAAGGCGTACCGCGAGCTGGCCAATGAGATATTGCGATTAAGTTGACCGTTGACCGTTGATCGTTGACCGACAGGGTCTTCCTGAGCGGCAAACAGCAAACGGCAAACAACAAACAGCATTGTCTAAAAAACATTTCGGATTAGGTAAGGGGCTGGGATCGTTGATTCCCGATGATGCGGGCGCCAAGGATGGCATTGCGCGCAAGGAGAACGTGTTCTACGTGGAGGTCGGCAAGATTGAGCCGAACCCTGACCAGCCGCGCACTGATTTTAATGACGATTCATTAGCGGAGCTTGCGCGAAGCATTCGTAAGTATGGCGTTATGCAGCCGTTACTGGTGACGAAGGTTGAGGAGCCTTCGGACAGGGGATTGAACGTTAAGTATCAGCTTATCTCCGGTGAACGTCGCTGGCGCGCCTCTCAGATAGCGGGTCTGCCGCACGTGCCGGTCATTATTCGTGATGACCTGGAGCCGAAGATGCCATCTAAACGTCTGGAGATGGCACTCATCGAGAACCTTCAGCGTGATGACTTGAACCCCATGGAGACGGCTGAGGCATATACCCGGCTTGCCAACGACTTTGGCCTCTCACAGAAGGAGATTGGCGAAAAAGTTGGCAAGAGCCGTGAGGCCGTTGCGAACTCGTTGCGACTCGTGAATCTCCCGGGTTATATCAAGGACGCGCTCCGTTCAGGTCGCATTAGTATGACCCATGCTCGCGCCCTGCTTTCATTCAGCGATGCCAAGAAACAGGAGGCGATGTACCAGTCCATCGTCACGGGTGGGTTTTCAACCAAGGACGTCGAATACGCCGCCTCCTCGGATAAGGCACAGGTCGGTCGTCGCAAAGCCAAGCATAATGTGCGCTTTGACGAGTTGACCAAGAATCTCGCTGAGCGGCTGGGCGCAAACGTCGTCATCCGTACCGCCGGCTCGACCGGTAAGGCGGGTCAAATCGTCATCCGTTTCACGACTCTCGAGGAGCTCAACGGCGTTGTCCAGAAAATCGTTGAGTAGACGGCATGACGGACAAGAAACCTGATGTTAAAGGGCCCCTTTAACATCTTCTGGGGACTCTCTTTTCATGTCCACGTAGCTTCCAGGATCCGTCGTGAGTCGGCGTTCCGAATATTCGCGCATCCGACGGCATGGACAGTGACGCCCGAAGTCCGGGTGATGTAGCCAGTCACCGGGGTTCCCTGAATAGGGGCACAACATTTGCCGATACGGTGTCCCAGTCCGGCCTGACCTCCTATAATAAGGTGCTCAACGGACTCTTCCGGGCGCGAGACATTACGTGCGGTTTGCATGCGTGGTGCCGGCTTATGCGCATCCGGGTACAGTTTTTTGACAACATCCGCGGCATCGATACCTCCCATACTAATGGTTGTCATCAGGTCATCCAGCGTGCGTTCAGAAAACATCGTCAACAGTATGTTGACCTGCTCACGGGACAGTTTTTCCGTCGAACTGCCCGCTCGTGCGAGCTCCGCGTTCAGGGCTTTCTTGCCATCCGCTACAGCGATGGACGGGTCGTTCCGTTTGAACCAACTACGGATGAGCCGGCGTGCATTAGTGGTCTGCACGAACGTGAGCCAGTCCCAAGACGGACGTTTATTCTTCGTCTTCAGGACCTCCACCATATCGCCGCTCTGTAGGGCACGATTGAGTGTGACGATTCGTCCGTTCACTCGGGCTCCCGTGATACCGTGTCCAACCTCCGAGTGGATGGCGTATGCAAAGTCTACCGGGGTAGCCCCTTCGGGTAGGTCTTTGATGTCGCCGTTGGGCGTGAATACGTAGATGCGGTCATGAAGGAAATCCATCTTCAAGCCTCCCAGCTCGGTGTTTGTCCGGATGGCCTTCATGTATTGCTTGAGGCGACTGACCCAAGCGGCTTCAGCTTCCGCGGCGGCACGAGCAGCTTTGGGTTTGCCCAGTTCGGTGTAGTACCAGTGCGCGGCGATACCGTTTTCGGCGTGCTCGTGCATTTCCGGCGTCCGAATTTGCAGCTCCGCAATACGACCCTTCTCGCAGAAGACGGTCGTATGCAGGGAGCGGTATCCGTTGGGCTTGGGAACAGCGATGTAGTCCTTTACGCGGCCGGACAGGGGACGATACGCGGCATGGATGATGCCCAGTGCCTCATAGCAATCCTTGACCTCGGGGACGATGATACGCAGGGCGACCAGGTCCATTACTTTGTCGGGGTCCATATCGTACCGCTGGAGTTTTTTGTACAGCGACCAACGTCGCTTGGCGCGGGCGTGGATGTCGATGATGCGAATGTTCTGGGCGTCCAGCAGGTGCTTGACGACTGGCGCAGTGCGTTCAATGTAGCGGAGACGGTCCTCGTATTTACTTTTGATGGTCCTGCGAAGCCACGCATGTTCTTCCGGATAGGCATAGGGAAATGAAGAGTCCTCGAGCTCACCCTTGAGGCGTCCCATACCCAGGCGGTTGGCGATGGGCGCGTAAATTTCCAGGGTCTCTTGGGCTTTACGGGTTCGGACCGCGGACTCCTTGTACGCAAGCGTTCGCACGTTGTGTAGGCGGTCGGCGAGCTTAATGATGATGACCCGAATGTCATCGGCCATCGCCATAAACATCTTCTTGAGTGACTCGATACGTGGGTCTTTAGATTTATATAAGCCACTTCCGCGATAGGTGATAGCTTTGAGCTTGGTAACGCCGTCTACCAGGAACGCAGTTTCAGTACCAAAAATAGTGGCGATTTCCTGGCGAGTGACCGGTGTGTCCTCAACGACATCGTGCAGGAGTGCGGCGGCTACCGTCTTGGCATCAAACCCAAGCTCGGCTACGTAGGCGGCCACCGCCAGTGGATGGGTAAGGTATTCCTGCCCGTCTGCCCGATACTGGCCAGTATGCGCACGTTTAGCAACGGAGAATGCACGCATGATGAACGCACGGTCGGCCGTGGAGAAATGCCGTTGTTCGGTGATGGCGTGGGGTGTCAGAGTCATTTGACAGTATTCATTTTCGATAGTACGCCCATGTGCGTTCACTGACAACCAGTACGCGAAAACCGTAGTCACTACCGATAAGCGACGATACCAAAGGTCCCTGTAGAGCGTTAAAAACCGTGCCACCGATGATTCGGCGGCACGGTTTTTTCAATCAACGCGAGAGGTGTGCAGGATAGAAAGTATGTCAGGCAGCCTCTTTTTCGGCTGGTGCTCCCTCCTTTTCTTTTCCGTCGTCTGGGGTATCAGTATCTTTCTTGATTTTCTCCGTGTGTCGGCAAGCCGGAAAGTTCGAGCAGGCGATGAACTTGCCGAAGCGCGAGGTCCGGTAGATGAGGTCACTACCGCACTTGGTGCAGGACCGGCCTACTTTTTCTGGCTCTTCCTCTTCTTTCTTTTCCTTAAGGATATTCTTGCAAGCCGGAAAGTTCGAGCAGGCGATGAACTTGCCGAAGCGGCCACGCTTAACCACCATCGCGTTACCGCATTTTTCACAGACGAGTCCGGTATCCTCGGTCTCCGTTTCCTTTGCCTCTTTTGCCTCTTTGGTCTTCTGTTCCAGTCGTTTGGCGAACGGTTCGTAGAATTCGCGGATGATGGGTACCCATTCGCGCTCGCCGCGTGCGATCTCGTCCAGGCGGTCCTCCATAGTGGAGGTAAAAGTTACATCTACGATGTCAGGGAAATTCTCCACCAAAAAATCGTTCACCAGAATGCCCGCCTCGGTAGGGGAGAATTGTCGTGCACGACTCTTCTCCACGTAACGCCGCGCTACGATGGTCGAGATAATGGACGCGTACGTACTCGGACGGCCGATACCTTCCTTCTCCAGCGTTTTGACGAGTGATGCTTCGTTGTATCGGGGCGGTGGTTTGGTGAAATGCTGTTCGGGAACGAGTGCTTCGAGTGTTAGTGTCTGCCCCTCTGTACAATCGGGGAGCTGGTGCTCCTCAAACTTTGTCGGCATGACCTTCAAGAAGCCATCGAACCGTAAGGTCGTACCGGTTGCGTGGAACCCGTACGAAGCTCCTTGTCTGCCGACGGGCAGGGCATCAATATCGATGGCGGTGGCGTCGAACACGGCCTTGGTCATCTGTGAGGCCGTGAAGCGTCGCCAGATGAGGTCGTATAGCTTTGTCTGCTGGGGTGTCAGTTCTGACGCCGTCTGCTCCGGTGTCCGGAATGCATCGGTTGGGCGGATGGCCTCGTGTGCCTCCTGTGCGGATTTCGACTTCGTCTTGAACTTCCGGCGTTCGTAGTAGTCCTTGCCGTAGGTATCGGTAATAAAGCGCTCGGCCTGTGCCATGGATTGTTCCGAGAGCGTGACCGAGTCGGTACGCATGTAGGTAATGAAACCAGCCTCGTAGAGCTGTTGGGCGACCGTCATGGTCTGTTTACTTGAGAAATGCAGGCGCTTGGAGGCATCCTGTTGTAATGTGCTGGTGGTGTAGGCCGCATGTGGCATACGGGTCTGCTGGTGCCGCTCGACACTCTGCACTTTCCAGGACGCGTCCTGGAGCTCAGTGACGATAGTATCGGCATCGGTTTGTGTAGGAACGGCGAACTTATCCAGCGCCACACCGTCTCGGGCGGCTAACGAGGCCAGGATAGTCTCCCTGGCGTTGGTCGCCAGGGTTGCGTTGATACTCCAGTATTCCTGGGGCGTGAACGCCTCAATCTCTCGTTCCCGTTCGACAATAAGGCGCACGGCGACCGACTGAACACGGCCGGCAGAGAGTCCTCGCCAGAAGCGCTTCCAGAGGATAGGGGAAAGCGTATAGCCCACCAGCCGGTCCAGGACACGCCGGGCCTGCTGGGCGTCTACGAGCATGGTGTCGATGGCACGAGGATGCGCCAACGCTTTGACGATGGCCTCCTCGGTAATTTCGTGGAATTCGATGCGTTCAAGTTTTTTATCCTTCGCCTTGTCCAGACCGAGCGCGTTGACCAGATGCCAAGAAATACTTTCGCCTTCGCGGTCACCATCAGTCGCCAGTACGACGGTGTCTGCCTTCGCGGCATCCTTTTTAAGCGCGGTCACGTTCTTTCGTGCCTTGGTTGGAATAATGTATTTGGGTTCGAAATCGTGTTCGACATCGATACCGAGTTCCGCCTTAGGTAGGTCACACACATGTCCATATGAGGAGCGTACGACAAAATCGCTCCCGAGGAATCGGGAGATAGTCTTGGCTTTCGTGGGGCTTTCTACGATGACGAGTGTACTCATAGTATTCGATAATGATTGCCGTCGATTCGTTCGACGATGCCATCCAGTTCCATGCGGACGAGGAGGGAGGAAGTCTCTGGAGTTGTCAGTCCCGAACGAACGATGATGTCGTCCAGATGCGTGGGGCCGTCGTTCAGTATAACAACGATACGTCGCTGTTCGGGGGTCAGTGTGGATAGGGATCGTTCCGAGGCATCCATACTGGCAGGTAGTCCGAGCTCAGCGATGAGCTCACCGGCACTGGTCAACGGATGGGCGCCATCACGGATGAGTTGGTGTGGTCCGGCTGACCGAGGCCAGAAGATGCTTCCCGGGACCGCGTAGACCTCACGGCCTTGATCGGCGGCCAGGCGCGCGGTGATGAGCGCGCCACTCCGGGCGGCAGCCTCGGTAACGACGACCGCGCGACTGAGGCCACTGACAATACGATTCCGTTCCGGGAATGTCCACTTGCTGGGTACCGTTCCGTTTTCGTATTCGGAGAGGATTAATCCGTCCTGTGTGAGGATGTCGTGCGCAAGCGATAGGTTCTGTCGCGGGGCGATGGTATCATCGTCGATACCGCCGCCAAGTACCGCGATAGTGTGGCCACCGGCGTCCAGGGCTGCCTGATGGGCGATGGCATCGATGCCCAGTGCCAGCCCGCTCACAATGACCACACCGGCACGAACGAGCTCGCTGACGATGCGCCGTGTGACCTCAGTGCCGTACTGCGTCGCCGCACGCGTGCCAACCACGGCGACGCAGGGGCGCTCCAGGAGCGCGATATTCCCGCGCAGGTACAGCTGGCGGGGCGCATCAGTGAACGGTCCTAGCATCGCCGGATACTCAGGTTGTTCGTGGAGGATACGTACGATATCGTGCGACATGGGCGAGCATACATTAATGGGGAAATTCTATTTTGTCAAATATCCGCCGGATACGGTTTCCTCGTCTTTGCATTCAGCGACAATCGCGTATGATGGAATTGAAATCATGGACCCGGAGACCACAACGGACACATGCATGTGGATACATATATCGATTATGCGAGTATACGCAATAGTAAGCGATGATGACCTATTGGGGCGTGCCTGCGAGGGTATGTATGCCCGAGTCGGTGCTCGTTTGGCGTAAGGGTGGAACTCTCGGTCATCATTCCGGCCTATAACGAATCAGAACGCATCCGGGAGACACTCCGGGCCGTGTGTGCGCATTTTCGAGGACGCCAAGGATTTCAGTGGGAGCTACTTGTCGTGGACAATAACTCTAAGGATGACACGAGCACGGTTGCCAGGACCTGTGCGCAAGACTGTCCGGAGATACGAGTGATTCTCGAGTCCAAGCAGGGCAAGGGACATGCGGTTGCTACCGGCATGCGTGCGGCAACCGGGAAGGTGCGTCTGTTTATGGATGCCGACCACTCTACGACTATCGACCATTACGACCGATTTGTGCCCGAGCTTGAGCGCGGGGCCGATGTTGTTATCGGTTCCATCGCCGTTGAGGGTTCATCTATTAAGCACGAAGGACGTGAGCCGCTTTGGCGTGTCATTCTCGGAAAGTTGGGGAATAAATGGATACAAGTGTTCGCGATCTGGGGTATCCATGATACCCAGCGGGGCTTTAAGATATTTACTGCCGAGGCGGCGGATGCCATTTTCCCGCGTCTGACCGTTTTCGGTTGGGGATTTGATGTCGAGGTGCTTGCCATTGCGCGCACCCGCGACTTGACCATTAAAGAGATGCCCGTCATCGGATGGAACAATGACCCGAACTCAAAGGTGAATGTCTGGGCATATCCCAAGGTGCTCCTACAGACGCTCACGGTGTTCTGGAATCGCATCACGAGGCGATATAGATAACGCATAATTCGAATGCTACAAATGCTGACAATTCGTAGATTCGGATGAAATTTGTAAATTTGAATTGTTATGACCAGTGAATTCAGACAAGATCTGGTGTCCGGTGAATGGGTCCTCATTGCCAGCGGACGCTCAAGGCGTCCGGATGCTCCTGAGCAGGAACGGACTATCCGTGAGCGACAGGATGCCGTGCATTGTCCGTTCGAGGACCCACAGGCGACCGAGCACGGCAATCCGCTCTTGGTATTCAACGAAGGGAATCGGGTTTCTTGGGAAGGTCGGTTTTCTGGTCCCTGGACGACCCAGGTTATTCGAAACAAATACCCGGCGCTGATGCCGGGTACGTGTGGGGACCCGGTCCCGTCCGGACCTTTTCTCGTGCATCCCGCACACGGGTTCCATGAGCTGGTTATCTTCAGGCCACATGACCGTGGCCTGGCTCAGTTTTCTGACGCGGAATTGACCGAACTGCTGACCGTGTACCGCGAACGGTACCAGGCTATTGCACAGGATGACTGCGGTGATTACATCAGCATATTCCACAACTGGGGTCCGCGTGCAGGGGCAACCATGGCCCATCCGCATTCGCAGATTCTTTCAACGCCCGTAGTGCCCCCGGAAGTGATGGGGAGTATTCGGGGTGCCGATGCTTATTTTCGTGAGCATGGCAGTACGGTCCACTGCCGCCTCATTGCGTGGGAAGTTGACCAGGCCACGCGCATTATCTACGAAGACGACGCATTTATCGCGTTCTGTCCGTATGTCTCTAAAACTCCTTATGAGGTTCGTATCTTTCCCAAGCAACACAGTCCAAACTTTGAGATTTCAGATGATGCGCATATCGTCGATGCCGCCCACGTGCTGGGTCTCGTGCTTCGTGCGCTTTACGATACGCTTGGAGACCCCGACTACAATTTCTATATCCACACCGCTCCGGTGGCTAAATCGAGCGAGGTGAACTATGACTTCTACCATTGGCACATCGAGATTGTGCCGCGCCTGTCGGTAGCCGCGGGATTTGAATTGAGCACAGCCATCTACATCAACACGACTGACCCCGACGATGCCGCCGCGCATCTGCGGGAGCAGATAAGGGAAAGCCACCAGCCATTAGTAAAGGCTGAAGGCTAGCAGCTAGAAGCTCATTCTACCAATTTCGAGGCTGATTTTGGTAGAATACCCCAAAAAACCAAGGTATTTTTACGCATACCGTTTAAGAGGCTCAACCTCGTAGAAATGGGGTGACTTGATTTTATCTCTGTTTATTGATGTAA
>Ga0214472_10002912_pt1 | contig 18216 bp, 17 predicted proteins | sample RVTome_6_FD_207662 | JGI IMG/M metagenome (GOLD analysis project Ga0214472, IMG submission 207662) | Soil microbial communities from uranium-contaminated site in the Upper Colorado River Basin, Wyoming, United States - RVT140D175 | ecosystem: Environmental > Terrestrial > Soil > Contaminated >...
GTTTGTGCTCACCTATTTGTTGGGTTACTCGAATGTGCGCAACTACGACGGCTCCTGGACCGAGTGGGGTAACTTGGTCGGCGTCCCGATCGAGAAGGATGTGTAGCCTCAACCTCGCCCGACAGAAGGCTGAGCGATAACTTTTAAGTCGGCTCACCGCTCTCTGCAGCGTTGTAGAGAGCGGTGAGCCCCTAGGTGAGAGCACATCATATGAGTGAGATGGCCTGGCCCGAAACGTTACAAGACATTATTGAAGAGTTCGAGGAGGCCGAGCCGGAAGATCGCCTTGAGATGCTGCTAGAGTTTGCCATGGGCATGCCCGACCTCCCCGAGGAGTTGCTCGACGCTCGCGATAGCATGGAGCAGGTGCAGGAGTGCCAGAGCCCGGTGTTTCTCCTGGCCAAGATCGACGGCGGCAAGGTGTACTACTACCTGGACGTACCGCGCGAGGCGCCAACGGTGCGCGGCTTTGCCGGCATTTTATACGAGGGGCTCAACGGCGCCGAGCCGGCCGCGATTTTGGCGACCCCAAACGATCTATACCAGCGCATGGGCCTGCACAAAGTGCTGACCCCGCTCCGACTGCGAGGCCTGTCCGCCCTACTGGGCCGGATGAAGCGGAACGCGGAGGAACTCGGCAACACCCTTTAATCAAATCGTCCATATCAGATGATCATGTTGGGAATGGGCTGATGGCATCATTTGCGGAGCGCGTACACACGCTTCCCGCCCTGGGTCTGGGTATCTCTACTGAATACGGCGCTTCTACGGCTCCGGACGCTTTGGATATTTTGGCCCTGCGGTCGGCACATGCGACATACGCCGGGTTTCTCGAAGTGGGGGTTGAGGTCGCGAAAGGCCTGGACGACACGGCGCAACACTGGGTGCGTGAGGGCTGGCCCGCGACCTATCACTTTCTCGATGTCAACTTGGATGAGGCAGAGGATTTTGACGCGCCCTGGCTGCAGGCGGTGGCGGAGATTGCCGAGCACATCCAACCGGCGTGGATGTGTGGCGATGCCGGTCTTTGGCACTTTGGCCGGCGCGAGCGCGGCCACATGTTGTTGCTGCCCCCGATTTTGTGTGCCGAGGCGGCGCGCAGCCAGGCTGAGGGGGTGGTGCGGCTGCGAGACACGTTGGGCTACGAAGTGTTGCCCGAGAACCCACCGGGCCATGTCTACTTGGGCGATCTGCACATCTTGGATTTTTACGCGCAAGTGGCCGACCTCGCGGATACCGGGCTGTTGCTAGACTGTGCGCATCTGGCTATCTATCAACGCCTGATGGGTCATGAGCCGCTGACGGGGTTGGATGGCACCCCACTCGACCGGGTGGTTGAACTTCACGTGGCCGGCAGCACCCCGCACGAACACGAGGGGTTCACTTATTGGGAGGACGATCACACCCCCGAGATGCTGGCAGAGACCTGGACGATTTTTGACTGGCTTGCCCCTAAGCTCCCGAATCTCAAAGCGGTGGTGTTTGAATGCGAGCGCAACCCGCTGCACTCGGTGCTGGCGGGATTTGAGCGCCTGACCACGGCGCTAGAGGATACCGTGTTGCCACCGGCGGCTGGATGGCAGCCGTGAGTGCGATGGCCCTGCAACGCGTGGTGGTGCGGATGATGTATGATCCGGCCTTTTGCAAACGCGTCTATGCCAATCCGGAGCGGGCCTTGCACGATGTGCCACTCACGCCGCAAGAGCGGCAGTGGCTCGTCACCCCAAAGCCGAGTGCTTACGGGGCCGATGCGTATCGCAGCCACCGTGCCTTGACCGGGTTGTTGGAAGAATTCCCGGTTGCCGGCGCCCTCGCAGTGCGCCTGCCTCGCGGGATTCAGAGGTTACAGCAGTTTTTTGCCACTCGCGCCTTTCACCAATGCGTGCAAGCGCGCGGTTCCATGGCCGCCGCCTTTGGTGCCTATCTCGGCTCCGAAGTGTTTCGGAGCCGAAACATGCCATCGGAGATCGCCCACATGGCGACCGTGGAAACGGCCATTGCCTACGTGCGGCGAGTCTCCCCTACCCCCCTACCGCCCACCGAGTCCATCACCACGGAGACCCCGTTCGGCTTAGCGCCCTGGGTCGTGTTGCTCACCGCGCATCCCGCTGTCTCAGCGCGTTATCACAGGCTGCTGGCGTCCCTCCAGCAACATGGCGGTTCACTGCTCGAGGCGGCCCTCGATACACCCTACCGCCTGCCGCCCGGATCTGCCTTTCGGGGCAAGGCGACGACGTTGATACTCGTCAGCCATATCCCTGACAGCGATGGCCCGACCCTCGAAGGGATGACTGACGATCTCGGCAAGCTGTTAACTGCAGCCAAGACGCCGATGCGGCTGAGTGATTTGTCCGCCCTGGCCGAGGCCATGGGCTGCGAACCGGAAGAGGCCTCGGACGCCGTCGCTGAGCTGGTAGACGCCCGGATTCTCAATCCCCATCCGCACCCTGCGGTATCGTGACGCCACCCGCTTGTTTGGGAATTTCTCCTGGCATCTCATGCCTCGGCCCGGTGGGTAGCCGGAGCCGGCCGTTCACGGTCTTACTTAACCCAGGAGGGAATGTCGATATGGCGCCGATCCGGATCGGGGTTCTGCCGGTAGAAGATGGAGATATGGCCCACCACGCCCACCATCTCGCTGTGGGTGTCCACGGCAATGGTCTGCGCCAAGGTCTTTTTCTCTTCCTTGAAATCCAAAAAACGGACTTTAATGAGTTCGTGTTGCTCTAACGCCCGATCAATCTCAGCCAAGACGTTGGCGCTCACACCCGTCTTGCCGATGTGTACGACCGGCTGTAAATGGTGAGCGATCGATCGCAGATACCGACGATCCGAGCCCATCAGTTTTTCCTGTGCTTGCCGCCCTGTCATGTCAGCCTCCCACATCTTGATGATTCTCGCCCATGGCGAAGGGTTTGCAACCTTGACGACGATCGGGTCGGGCGGATCGGCGGGGTGGCCGGTGCCATTCCTCTATTGTGGCACCAGAGTCGCCGCGTGGTGCACCGGACCCGCCATTAAGGTTTCGACGAACCCCCATGTTTGTTCGTACCCGTCCCCTTCGAGGCGTTGAGGGCCTCGTTGATCTCTGATCCCTTGTAAATAATGACCTCCACACTTTGGTTGACTTTGGCTTCCGCCTTTGTGGCATTGGCATCCACCACCACTAAATCCTCGGTCGAGAGGCCGTATTGGGCCGCGTAATCGAGGGTCAATTGGGGCGGGTCGGCGCCGAAAAACTGATAGCGAATTTGCTCTTCTGCCACGTCAAATGTGGTCGTCAGATAGTCGCGAATTTCACCTGCCCGCTTGCCGGATAAAGCAATATTATAGCCGCGATCGCCGATTTTACTAGCACGGCCAATCAACAACACTTTGTCCCGCGAAGCGTCAAACGCCGTCGTCATGAGCGCCTGCAACTGTTCTTTGTATTTGTCCTTAATCGTATACTGATCAAAATCAAACAAGACGACCGTATGCGGCTGTTGCACCACCAGGGCCACGTGCTGATCCATCACATCATTCAGAATCGGGGCGCAACACTCCTGGCATTCAAACACATGCTGCAGCCATAATTCCTTGGAAAACCCTTGGTCTGCAAATTGGCGATGGGCCACCTCAAGGCGCTCTGCACAGGCCGCGGGCAGCTCACTCGTCATGCTCCCGAGTTGGCCCAAGGACGTTTCCGAGGTTTTGGGCGGATCGGTCTTCAGCCATTTGTCTATTTTGTCCTGATCCGCTTCCAACCGGGCCATCTCGGCTTGCATTTTCTCAAACTCTTCAGCCCGCTTGGACGCCTCGGCCCGTTTCTGCTCCGCTTCGATGCGCGCGGACTCCATGCGTTTGAGTTCGCTATCTGCCACTGCCGCGTGTGGGGTCTCCTCGGCCAGCTTTTTCTCCGCCTCCTGCCGCGCGGTGATTGCCTGCCTCAGTTGCATGGCAGCGGCCTCGGCCTGCTCGGTCTCCTCGATCAGCTTTTTCTCGGCGTCGCGCCGCGCGTCTTCGAGACGTTTGATCTCGGCCTCCGACGCTTTGACTTGCTCGGCCTCCTCGATCAGCTTCTTCTCGGCGTCGCGCCGCTTCGTCTCCGTGCGCGTGCGTTCCATTTCAGTAGCTTCGGCTTGCCGAGTCTGATTCTCTAACCACGCCTGTATGGTTTGCTGCTGCGTGCGCTGCAAGTGTTCCATGTCCTCCCGTAGCGAATCCATGAACGCTTGCTCCTCCTGGAGCTGGCGAATCCCCTCTTGCAGCCACTCCAAATACTGGCGATTAGATTCGAGCTGTTCCAGGCCTCGCTTCATCACATCCATCTGTTGCTGATCGGCCTGAAGCTGTTGGCTACCTTTTTGAATCCACTCCATCAAGGCTTTCTGCTTCTCTTGTACCCGCGTTATACCCTGGTGCAAAGACTCTTGGAGTCTCAAATTTTGCTCTTTATAGCTCGGCGCCTCATTGGGTGATTCACTCTTCTGCTGGGCGTAGACCGCGCTCCCCATACCCAAAATGACGCAGAGCGCCACACTGACACCACCGAAAATTGTTTTTTGCATCTTGGCACTCCTCCTTTACCGGTGGGCCATCGGCACCGCGCCATTCACCTTGCGCCTACGTGATGCCCACCTTGTTCATCCGAACGTTGAGGTCAACGCCTCGCTTCTCCTGGCTCAATCCCCTAATAGACGCTGTATATCAGCCAGCATTTCAGGGGTTTCTAAATGGCGTGCGCCGGCATAGGTACGTGCGATTCTCCCGGCCTTGTCAATGAGAAGCGAGCGCGGTAAGACCTCGGCACCGCCGATCATTTCCTGGTACACTTTGCGGGACGGATCGAAATACATCGGCAGGTTGAGTGCCTTTTTGCGTACGAACCGATTCACGTCTTTTTTTCGGGCATCCAAACTCACCGGCACCACCGAAAACCCCTGATCCCGGAAGTCCTGATACAGCTGCTGCAGCGAACCGATCTCTTTGACGCATGGGCGGCACCAGGTGGCCCAAAAATGCAACAGCACCACGTCGCCCCGGTGGACGGCAATCTTTTCACGCTTGCCGTCCAGGCGGGTGAGCATGACATTCTTGGCCAGCGGTCCGGACCTGTCGGGGCGCGTACGAGTCTCTAGGGCCTTCAGGCTATTCTGAATTTCCACCAGCATCTGACGGGCATGCTGTTCGATATTTTGCCATTTCGCGTACGTCTGTCGTGCCAGTGGCGTGTCTTGCGTCCGCAAATCGCGTTGAGCGCTTTGGGAACGCTCGATGATGGCCAGTAATTTACCGACGCGGGTACGGAGAAACTGATCCGCATCCGTATATTCCGTCGAGCCTTGAACCTCAGCCAAGTGTTCCGAGCCGCTTGGGGCCGTGGCGGTAGTCCCTGTAACCTGACCGGTGAACATCAGTAGCCATAGGGTGATGAGCAGCCAAGTCCCGACCCACCGGGAACCATGGGCCGCCACCACAGTTGTGAATCCTTCTGTAGATGTGGTCTCAGCACTTTGGCTTGTGTCGTGTAGAGCGATGTCTCGACACGTTGATAGACACATGACGATCCTCTCAGAAGTAGCTCAAGACCCAAAGCGAGGTAGAAACGTCAGCGATTTCTGCTGAATATTGCCAATAAACTCAGCAAGGACTATACCATATAAGGATCTATTTTTATCCTGTAAAATTTACCTTTATGTATAATTTGTAAAAATTATATGGACAATTTATTAATTATATTAATCAATAAACTTGATAAATTAATTTTAAACTTCATTAGTTTAACGGTAAATTGTAATTATTATAGCTTTAATGTGTAAATAACTCAGTAGATATGTCATTTAGATATTTGTTTTTTAGATTAAAAAATTATAGACGAGTAAGTAGAGGTCCTAAGCAATAGGAATGGTTCCTCCAGCGACCCTGACGGTGATGTCATCGGACTGTGCGACAACGGGGGCAGGGGAAACGCCTTGCCACACCGCCAGGTGGAGGTCAACCTGGCGGCTGGACGGGGGCCACCAGGTGCTTTAAGATAATCGCGAGGTCACCAGAGATGTCCCTTACAACCTGGAGAACAACATGGCTACCTACGGTTACGATCATATTCATTTCCGCAGTGAAGACCCCCACGCGGCGCGTGCCTACTGGGAAAACACCTTCGGCGCTACCGTGGTGCAAGAACGAGCATTAGGAGGGGCACCCTCCTTCACATTTGATCTCAACGGTATGCGCTTTCTAGTGTCAGGCCGGGCCGAAGGTGAAAACCCGGTTAAAAGTGGCAGCGACCCCCGCTACGGGCTCGATCACTTTGGCTTGTTGGTGGATGATATGGATAGCGCCGCTGCCGATCTGCGGGCCAAAGGGGTAGAGTTTATTTGCGAGCCCTGGGAAATTCGCCCCGGCGTCAAGATCGCCTTTGTCAAAGGCCCCGACGATATCAGCATCGAACTCGCCCAACGCAACGAATACCAATGGGGTCAAATCTAGTATTATATATATTTTAAGATGACACGCGAACGGAAATCGGGCAGAAGGATAGGAGCGATTATCTCATGCCAAAGCTAGTCGCAGTTGACGGCGATACGCCAGTCGCCACAAGTACCGCTGGATCGCTATCAAGACGCCCAGCTCTCGCTCCACTGCTGATGCAGGGCGTCGAGCCGGGCCGCTAACGGCTGATACCGCTGTTTCATGCGCCTGAGGCGCGCCGCTGCTTGCAGGAGGCGGCGGCGCGGCAGCTCACCGGCCTCTACCGCTCGAACGAGTGCCTCGTAGGCCGCCACCTGCAGCTCCACTCGGTGGCAGATCAAGAGTTGGTCACACCCCGCCCGCAGCGCCCGCACCGCCGCCTCTTCAATACCGTAGTGATCCATAATCGCGAGCATTTCCATATCGTCCGTGACCACCACGCCATCATAGCCGAGTTCGCGGCGTAGCAGCGGTTCGATCACCGCCTCGGACAAGGTCGTCGGGTGCACCGCATCTAAGGCGGTATAGCATACGTGGGTGGTCATGATCGAGGCGACCCCGGCCCGCATGGCGGCGGCGAACGGCACGAGTTCCACGCGCCGCAGCCGGTCGAGATCGTGGTCCAGGCGCGGCAATTCGACATGGCTATCGGTGTGGCTGTCGCCATGACCGGGAAAATGCTTGCCGCAGGCGGCAATACCCCCCATTTGCAGGGCTTGAATCAGGGCGACGCCGCAGTCTGCGACCTGTTGCGGGTCGCTGGAAAAGGCGCGGTCGCCGATGGCCGGGTTGTCCGGATGGGTATCGACGTCTAAGACCGGGGCGTAGTTTTGGTGCAGCCCGAGCATCGCGAGCCCCTGACTCAGAATCGTGCCGGCCCGCGACACGTGCGCCGCCGCGTCAGGCCGCTCGCCAAGCTGGCGCATGGGCGGCAACTGCGGGAACGGCGGCCCGAGCCGTTGCACCCGCCCGCCCTCTTGGTCGATGGCCAACCAGGCATCGGGCCGTAGCGCTTTGAGCGACTCAGTGAGTGCCGCAGCTTGCTCGCAAGAGGTTAGATTACGGCGAAACAACACCGCCCCCCCTACCCGTCCCGAACGGAGCAGCTCAGCGTACTCCGGTGAGACGGTCGCCTCCGGAAAACCGCCCAGAATCACCTCCCCTGCGGCCTGACGTACCTCTTGATCCATCCCTACCGCCTCCTTAGTCTTTGCGGTTCCACCATTTGCACCTCTGCTATGCCCATCTGCATTGTAACACCAATGCCCTCATTCGATCCGTCGAAATAGCCTTGATTTTTTTGACGTCACGAGGCACTCTAGGGTAAGCGCAGATGCCGGAGCATGATCATCCACACGCTGCAGGGAATTCACACGATGACACAGACCGATGATGGCGATGAGATGTATCAGCGGCATTTCGTCAGTGATGGTGAACGGCGGTCTCCCGTCAGTCTGGAGACCGCCGTTTGATTTAATACTTGCACATAGAGGATACTCCCAGCTCATGCCTGACACACCTCCAGCTCCTGCACGACCCTCTGCCACGGTGATCTTGATTCGCGATACGAATGACGGCATTGAGACCTTGCTGCTGCGCCGCAACTCCAAACTGGCCTTTCACGGTGGTGCCTGGGTGTTTCCCGGTGGCCGTATCGATCCCGAAGATTACCCCGCTTCAGATCCGTCAGATGACTATGCAGCGGCCTGTCGCGCTGCGGTGCGCGAGTCCTACGAAGAAGCGGGCCTCACCGTGCAGACCGACGAGTTGGTGTACCTGTCGCACTGGACCACCCCCATTGTTCTACCCAAACGATTCGCCACCTGGTTTTTCATCGCCGCGGCCGGCCGTGGGGCAGTGCGGGTGGATGGTGGCGAAATTCACGCGCACCGCTGGATGCGCCCGCACGACGCCCTGGACGCGCAGCGCGCCGGAGAGATTGAGCTGCCGCCGCCGACGTTTGTCACCTTGCTCAAATTGCAAGACTACTCTACCGCTGACGCGGCCCTCGCTGCAATTGCCGCTCAGGAGCCGGAAGTATTTCTCCCACAACACTTTAAGATACCAGGCGGCGCGTGTACGGTCTATCGTGGCGACGCGAGCTTTGACCACGATGAGATCGATCGGCCCGGGCCGCGCCATCGCCTCTATATGATCAAAAGTGGCTGGCGCTATGAGCATACTTTCTAATCCAGCACCACTGGCGCCGCAGGACCTGCCGATTTATGACATTGCCGCAGACCTCGTAGAGGCGATGTCCACGGCCTCACGCCTGGTGCTCACGGCGCCGACGGGCTCCGGAAAATCTACCCAAGTGCCGCAGATCTTGCTGGATCGTGGGCTTCTCGGCTCCGGCAGTGTGGTGGTGCTACAGCCTCGACGCCTCGCCGCGCGCCTGCTCGCCTCGAGGGTGGCGGAAGAGCGGGGTTCGCCCCTGGGGACGGAAGTGGGCTATCAGGTGCGGTTCGAGCGGCAGGCGTCCGACGCCACGCGTATTCTCTACGTGACAGAAGGGATTTTGCTGCGTCGCCTGCTGAGTTCGCCCAACCTCGATGGCGTGTCGACGATTCTCTTCGATGAATTTCACGAACGCCACGTCTATGGCGATTTGACCCTGGCGCGGGCGCGGCTGTTACAGGAATCGACCCGGCCGGATCTCAAGATGGTGGTGATGTCGGCCACCCTCGACACCGGCCTCGTGCGCGATTACCTTGGCGATTGCCCGGCGCTGACATCTGCTGGGCGGGTCTATCCCGTGACTGTCGACTACGCCCCGCGCCCGGTCGATCTGCAGCATCAACGCATATGGGACGCGGCGGCAGAGGCCTTTGAGGGTTTGGTACAGTCTGAGAGCGACGGCGATGTCCTCGTCTTTATGCCGGGGGCCTATGAAATCCACCGAACTCTGGATGCCATCGGCGGCATGGCCTGTGCGCGCGGCTGGACGCTATTGCCCTTGTATGGCGAATTGCCGACGGCGGAGCAAGATCGCGCGGTGCGTCCCACCGCTGGCCCCAGAGTGGTGGTGGCGACGAATGTGGCGGAAACGTCGATCACCATCGTCGGTGTCCGCGCGGTGATCGATTCCGGTTTGGCCCGGGTATCGCGCTTTGATCCGCATCGCGGCATCAATACCCTGCTGATCGAACCGATCAGCCGTGCCTCAGCCGATCAACGGGCGGGGCGGGCCGGTCGCACGGCCCCCGGCAGGTGTCTGCGTCTGTGGACAGAACAAGAACACCGTGGCCGCAAAGCCCACGAGATCCCGGAAATCCGGCGCATTGATCTGGCTGAAGTGCTGTTGCTACTCAAGGCGCACGGATTTCACGAGGCGTCTCATTTTCCCTGGCTGGAGGCCCCGGAACCGATGGCATTACAGCGTGCCGAGCAACTGTTGCGCGATCTCGGCGCCGCCGATGCCGCGTCCGGTGAGATGACCGATTTGGGGCGGCGTATGGTCGCCTTCCCGGTCCATCCGCGCTATGCCCGCATCCTGATGGCCGGTGACGAGTACGGCTGCACGCGCGAGGCCGCGCTCATTGCCGCCCTCACCCAGGATCGGGACTTACTCGTTCGCCGGGTGCCGAAATCGGTGCGCGAGGCTCGTGACGATCTCCTGGGTGATCGGGCGCCTTCCGATTTTTTCATCTTGATGCGGGCCTGGCGCTATGCAGAGCAATACCGGTACAATCTCGATGCCTGCCGCAGACTGGGTATTCACGCCGGCGCGGCGCGTCAAGTGGCGCAGCTGGTGCAACAGTTTATGCACGTGGCCGAGCAGCAAGGTCTGGACTTGCAGGATCGCGGGGCGAATCAGGAAGCGATCCAACAATGCGTGCTCACCGCGTTCATCGATCAACTCGCCAAGCGGCGCGATGCCGGCACCCTGCGCTGCGATCTCGTGCGCGGCCGGCGCGGCGAACTGGAGCGGGAAAGCGCAGTGCGGCAAAGCCCCTTGTTTGTGGCGGCGGAGATCAACGAAATCGAGCACGCCAAGCAAGAGCTGACGGTGCGCTTGCGGTTGGCCACGGCGGTCGACGAGGCCTGGCTGCAAGCGCTATTTCCCGAAGCCTTTAGCGAACGCACGGAAGTGGCGTTTGACGCCAGTGGCAAGCGCGTGGTGGCCCATCGGGTCAAATGCTTCCGCGACTTGGTGCTGGCGGTCAAACGAGGCGAAACGCCGCCGGCAGAAGAGGCTGCGGCCCTGTTGGCCCGTGAGGTCATGCATGGGCGCTTGACGCTCAAGCAGTGGACCCCGGCGATTGACCAATGGATTTTCCGTCTCAACAACTTGGCGCAGTGGTGCCCTGAGCTGGGGTTGCCGGCGATCGGCGACGAGGATCGCCGGTTTCTGCTGCGGCAAATTTGTCTTGGGAGTTACAGCGCCAAAGACATCCGGGACCAGCCGGTGTGGCCCTGGCTCAAAGATTGGTTGTCCCCCGGTCAAGAAGCCCTGATGGAGCAATACGCGCCGGCCCATTTGACCTTGCCGAATGGCCGTCGGGGCCGCCTTCGTTACGCCCCAGATGCCCCGCCGGTGCTATCCGCCCGGATTCAAGATCTCTATGACCTCAACCGGACCCCAGCGGTGGCCATGGATCGACAACTTCTTCTGGTGGAAGTGCTGGGCCCTAACCAACGGCCCCTACAAGTGACCCAAGATTTAGCGGGATTTTGGCAGACCACCTATCCGGAACTTAAGAAAGCCCTGCAGAAACGTTATCCAAAACACGAGTGGCGCTAACTGGGGGAGAAGTTGGGGGGGGCGTTTAAAGGGAAAGCTATGAAAATCGTTTTGGTATTATGGGTCATGTGGTGGCTGGGGATGGGCATCGCCACTGCGCAGCCGGTCCAAATCTGTGACGACAGCGCCGAATGGCCGCCCTACTCTTTTTTCCCTCGCGTCCCCGGTAAAATCGAACGGCCCCTCCTCACCAAGAATCCTTTCTGGAAGCCCCCGGCGTTCAGGCCGGGGAGGAAAGAAAGGTTGCCCCGCAGGGGCAACAATCCTGACTCAGTCAAGTTATGTCGTAGGCTAACTTTGTAAAAGTTGTTGACTGCCAACGACTTCCGCGTATAATGCCCCCATTGGCACTGGCCGCCTCCGGGTGTGTGCTAGGGCCGACAGATACCCAATGTTTTGGGACGGGCTGGAGGCCAGCCCTGGGTCTGAAGCCGAGGCCGTCCTCGGCGGACACCCTAAATCGTCTCTCTTTGGAGAGACACCGGGGGACGCGAGTCCCCGGAATCCCCGTCCTTTAGGGCGGGGAGGAGGTCAAAGAAAGGGCCTGTTATAATAGACGATAAGAGGATGGGCCTTGCAAACGCCATGTTAGCGTCGGCAAGGCCAGCGCGAAGTCCCCAGAAACACCCGTGAGAGACCCTGGCGGGACTGGCTCTCGGCGTTGGCGCCAGGCCTTGACGTTGGCGGCAAGACAAGCGTCCACCGTTTTGTCACCCTAATGGAGAACATCGCATGACATCGACCATGCTGAAGCCACAACCGGACATGGATCAATTGTGTGTGAACACGATTCGCACCCTGGCCATGGATGCCGTGCAACAGGCCAACTCGGGTCATCCGGGCACCCCCATGGCACTCGCACCCGTGGTGTATTGCCTATGGCAGCGTTTCCTCCGTTTCGACCCTGACAATCCCATCTGGCCCAACCGCGATCGCTTTGTCCTCTCCGTGGGCCACGCCTCCATGCTGCTCTATGCCATGCTGCACTTGACCGGCTGCAAAACCGTGAATCCCAAGTACGAAGTCCTTGGCGAGGCTTCGGTCTCCCTTGACGACATCAAACGATTTCGCCAGCTCGACAGCAAATGCCCCGGTCATCCGGAATACCGCTGGACCTCAGGTATTGAGACGACAACGGGCCCCCTGGGACAAGGGGTGGCGACTAGCGTTGGTATGGCGATTGCCGAGCGCTGGCTGGCGACTTACTTTAATCGTCCGAATTTCAACCTGTTCGATTATGACGTCTATGCCCTCTGCGGGGATGGATGTCTGATGGAGGGCATTTCGGGTGAGGCGGCCTCGTTGGCCGGGCATCTCAAGCTCGACAAGTTGTGCTGGATTTATGACAACAACAAGATCACCATCGAAGGACACACCGAGTTAGCCTATAGTGATGACGTCGCGACCCGGTTTATCGGATATGGTTGGAACGTGACGCGGGTGGGTGATGCCAACGACCTCGACGTGCTGGAGCGCGCGTTTACGACATTTAAGCAGACGACAGACCGCCCCACCTTGATCATCGTCGATAGCCACATCGCCTATGGAGCCCCCCATAAACAAGACACCAGCGCGGCGCACGGAGAACCGCTCGGGGAGGAAGAAATTCGCTTGGCGAAACGCGCCTATGGCTGGCCGGAGGATGCCAAATTTGTTGTACCTGATGGCGTGCAAGCGCATTTTCAGGCTGGTTTTGGCCAGCGTGGCCAAGCGCTACAACAAGCCTGGATGGCCACATTCGATGCCTATAAGCGCGACTACCCGACCCTCGCCGAACATGGCGATCGCATGCTCCGGCGCCAACTGCCTGAAGCATGGGACCAAGACTTGCCCACATTTCCGGCGGACCCCAAGGGCATTGCCGGTCGCGATGCCTCCGGTCAGGTGCTCAATGCGGTGGCGCGCCATGTGCCGTGGTTGATCGGCGGCTCGGCAGACCTTACTCCCTCCTGCAAGACCCGCCTGACGTTTGATGGGGCGGGCGATTTCAGTGCTGACCATCCTGGCGGCCGCAACCTCCACTTTGGCGTCCGGGAACATGCCATGGGTGCCATTGTCAACGGGCTGTCGCTGTCGAAAGTACGGCCTTTTGGCTCCGGATTCCTGATTTTTAGCGATTATGCCAGACCCGCCATTCGCTTGGGCGCCCTGATGGAAATCCCCGTGATTCACCTCTTCACACACGACTCGATCGGGGTAGGTGAAGACGGTCCGACACATCAACCCATCGAACAGCTGGCTTCCCTGCGTGCTGTCCCGGGACTCATCACCCTGCGGCCAGCAGATGCGAACGAAGTCGTTGCCGCCTGGCGCGTCATCATGCAATTTCGCCACGAACCCGTGGCGCTGCTCCTGTCGCGGCAGCCTTTGCCAACGCTGGATCGCACCACGTACGCCTCGGCCGAGGGCGTACAACGCGGGGCGTACATTCTGGCGGATGCGGATGACGGTCAACCCGCGGTGCTGTTGTTGGCCACGGGCAGCGAAGTGGCCCTGTGTATCGAGGCCTATGAACAACTCAAGACAGAAGGGATCAAAGCCCGCGTGGTCAGCATGCCTTCGTGGGAGATTTTTGAATACTATTGCAGCAAACATCCGGCATATCGCGACACCGTGTTGCCTGGGACCGTGACGGCACGGGTTTCCGTGGAGCAGGCGTCGACACTTGGATGGGCGCAGTACGTCGGCAGGACAGGACACAGCATCGGCATGCAGACCTTCGGGGCCTCGGCACCGCTGAAGGCATTACAGCAGAAATTTGGTTTTACCTCTGAGCACATTGTCGCAGCGGCCAAAGACCAGTTAGCGCTCGCCGCCATAGAGCGGTGAGAACCTGGACATGGAATACGGCTTGAGGCAAGGCTATGCGAAGGTTTTCGCATGGCCAAACGGCATGCCCTGTGGATCTCGACACGGGTGGGCGAGGTGATTCAGAAAGGTGCCCTGCTGATAGGCAAAGCCATGCGTGAGCATCTGCTTCTCGGGCACTGGTGGTCACATTTCATAGGGTTTGCGGAAGGAGGCAGTTGCATAGGCTTATCCTTTGACTACAGGTACATCACCCGAGGCATGAGGACCCGCTGCATAATCTCCGACCAACGGTACTGTCTCGCGGTGGCGCGCCCGGCCCGGCGCAGGGCGCGCTCCTTCACCGGGTGAGTCCGTAGTTCGCCAAACAGACTGAGAAATTCCTGTGGATCAGTGGTCTCAAGCACCAGGGCATTGTGGCCCGGCACGGCGTAATCCTCCCCGGAGCAGCCCGTACATGCCACGCCGCCTGCGGCCATGGTTTCCAAGCCCACCAAACCAAAGGGCTCACGGCCGCTATTGGCAAGCACAGCATGACTGCTGTGCAACAGCAATTGACGGCTGTCCGAGTCAATTGGCGACCGCAGGCTGACGATATCGGCGTCCTCCAGGTCGACGACGGCGTGCAGCAGACCCTGAACGCCCGCCTGTGGCAAGGCGCGTTCGACCACGCGGAGCCCCTGGGCCGCGGCCGTCGCCAGCACCTCGGCCCCGTGTGCTTCGACACCGCCACGGGCAATCAGGAGTGGCCGCAAGCCAGCCCGCTTCATTTCCCCCACGGTGTCAATGGCGAGCAACCAGCGTTTGTCCGGATCCCAACGGGCGATTTTACTCACTACCGTACGCTTCTGGAGCCGAGAACGAAACGCTTTCACGGCCTGGCGCTCAGGCTGCACAAACGTGTCTGCGGATAGCCCGTTGGGGATGACTAGCGGATTTACCCCCAGACCCCACATGAGGTGCTTCATATAACGACTCACGGTGGTGATGAGAGCTGCCTGTGCCAGGCGCTCCCAGTTGATGCGCTCGAAGGCAAAGGTGTTATTGGCATTCCAGAACATCGTCACCTGCTGGCGCACGCCGGCCTGCCGAAGCAGCCAGTCCAGATGTAAGACGGCATCGACGGTGTGCCATTCTTCAGCTAGAATGACCGCTTTCCCGCCGCCAAAAAGATGGGGCAAGAGCACAGTCTGGCACAGATAGGGGGGTAGCGACGTGGCATAGTCGATATATTTGCCCTCTTCGCCGTCGTAGACCCCATCGGGATGATAGCGGCTGATCCACTGGCACCATCGGTGCAATTGCAAGAGGTCGTGCACCTCGTGGCCGGCCATCTCGGGAGCACCTACGAACCATAGGTGGGTCTCAAAGCCTCCATTGGCAAGGGCATGAGCCAGGCCAGTCACCCGGCTGGCAATGCCCCCTGCCTGGGCATAAGGGTCAGGGCCTTCAAATGAGAGAATGTGAAATTGCACGAGGTTTCCCTCCTTCTGCAGCAGAGAGCACAAGACAAAATAGAGCTTCCCTATCCCTAACCCAGTATACCCTGGCAGTTTCCTTGGCGTGCACACCCGCCTCTTTATTACCGCGCCTTACCATCCCATCACAGCTTGCCAACCGCGAGTGAGATAATCACTCAATGTCAACGCAATGAGCAACAACAGCCAGCAGACACCGCCCCCAATGACAATCCGGGTGAGTTGACTGCTATAGCGAACGTGCATAAAAATGAGGACGACCAGAATGGCCTTCGTCACAGCAATGACCAGCGCGATAACGGTATTCAGTGCCCCCCAGTCGATAAAGGCAACCCCAACGGTCGTGGCCGTTAACACCATTAAGGCGGCGAAAACTTGTAGATAGGTCTTCGGGGTCACGATATGCTGCGCCATCAGTGCCGTCCCAACAAATAGAGTAGAGGAAAGAGGAAAATCCACACGATGTCGACAAAATGCCAGTAGAGTCCCATAAACTCGATCGGCGCGTTAGAAGTTGCCGAAAAACGGCCGCGCCATGCCTGCCAGGCAAAGACGATCATCAAGCCCATGCCAATGACCATATGCAGCGCGTGCATACCTGTCATGACGAAATAAAGACTGAAAAACAGCTCGGCATGCTCCCCGTGATCACCCTCAAAATGAAACCGGGGGCCAGGGACCAGTTGTGACTCAAACTTACTCGCATACTCAACCGCTTTAATACTCAGAAAGATGAGCCCTAACCCCAGGGTCACCAGGAGATACATGACCAAAGTTCTGCGCTGACCCATCTGCGCGGCATAAACCGCCATGGCCATGGTCAGGCTACTGCCGATCAGGACGACCGTATTGATCGTACCGAGCGTCAGATCGAGGTGATGGCTACCGGCTGCAAACGACTGCGGATAGGCGCCACGATAGACAATATAGGCAATGATCATGCCGCCGAAAAACATGATCTCCGTCATCAAGAATACCCACATGCCGAGCTGGCCCGCCTCGTACTGCTGGGCCATGTCGTCGAATTGATGGGCGGTGGCGCTATGTTCAGCCAATGTGAGCCTCCTGTGGCGCGTAGGCATAAGCCTCTTCGGTGACCACAGGGGTGACCGCAAAATTGTCCGTTGGAGGTGGTGACGTGGTCTCCCACTCCAGCCCTTTTGCCCCCCAGTGATTCGAACCGGCGGGCTTGCCGTAGCGCATCGACCAGATCAGGTAGATCATAGGAATTAAATAGCCGATGCCCAGGACCGATGCGCCGGCCGTGGACATGACATTCAGCACTTGCCACTCATCCGGATAGACGTGATAGCGGCGGGGCATACCCATATAGCCGAGAAGAAATTGCGGGTAAAAGGTCAAATTAAACCCGATAAAGATGATCATGGCCGAAAGCCTGCCCCAGAATTCGGGATACAGACGACCGGTGATCTTGGGCCACCAGAAATGTATCCCACCGAGGTAGCCCATAATGGCCCCGCCGACCATAATGTAATGAAAGTGGGCCACGACAAAATAGGTGTCGTGAACGTGGACGTCGATTGCCAGCGTCGCCAGAAAGAGGCCGGTGAGGCCACCGATGGTAAATAACCCAATAAAGCCCATGGCATAGATCATAGGCGTGGCGTACGAAATGGAGCCCTTGTAGAGCGTCGAGAGCCAGTTAAATACCTTGATGGCCGAGGGAATTGCCACCAGGAAGCTCAGGATCGAAAACACGAGGGAAGCGTATACCGACTGGCTGCTGACGAACATGTGGTGGCCCCAGACGAAAAAGCCCAACACGGCAATGGCAATGCTCGAAAAAGCGACGAAATGATAGCCAAAGATGGCCTTGCGAGAGAAACACGCGATGAGTTCGCTGATCACGCCCATGGCCGGTAGAATCATGATATAAACGGCTGGGTGCGAGTAAAACCAAAACAGATGCTGGAACAGGACCGGGTCTCCTCCGAGGTTGGGATCGAAAATACCAATGCGAAAGAAGCGCTCTACCGCCACCAGGACGATGGTGATGGCCACCACGGGTGTACCCAGTATCATCATGATACTCGTCGCGTAGTGTGACCAAATAAACAGGGGCAAACGGGACCACGTCATGCCAGGGGCTCGCATCGTATGCACCGTGACAAGAATATTGAGACCCGTCAATATGGAAGAGAAGCCGGTAACGAAAATCCCCAGACCGGCGAGAACGACGTTGCTGTTGGCGTACGTACTACTGTAGGGCGTGTAAAATGTCCAACCAGTGTCGACGCCACCGGCGACGACCGCAATCATGGTGAGGGTGCCACCCACGATGTAGATATACCAGCTCAACAGATTTAATCGCGGAAACGCCATATCCCGGGCGCCGATCATGATGGGAACGAGGAAATTGCCCAGCACGGCGGGAATCGACGGTATCAGGAAGAAAAAAATCATAATGACACCGTGCATGGTAAACATTTTGTTGTACGTTTCCGCCTGCATCAAATCGCCTGCCGGCGTCATCAACTCCAGGCGGATGAGGACGGCAAACAGGCCCCCCAGGAAGAAGAAAAAAGTGAGCGAGGCGAGATATAACAGCGCGATGCGCTTGTGGTCTTTGGTCAACAACCACGAACGGACACCGTAATTCACATTGAGATAGTGTTCACGCGGTTCGACAGTCGATGTTTCCATGGTTTAATTCGTGCTCCCTTCACGGCCACTCAGGCGTCTGAGGTATGCAACAATTTGCATTAATCCAGA
>Ga0214472_10002913_pt1 | contig 18213 bp, 18 predicted proteins | sample RVTome_6_FD_207662 | JGI IMG/M metagenome (GOLD analysis project Ga0214472, IMG submission 207662) | Soil microbial communities from uranium-contaminated site in the Upper Colorado River Basin, Wyoming, United States - RVT140D175 | ecosystem: Environmental > Terrestrial > Soil > Contaminated >...
TTACCTGAACGGGCGCGATAGAAAGTAACGAGTTCGTATAATATTAAACCGAGGGAGTACAAATCACTGCGATGATCCAGCGTGTCATTTTCTCCCTGGGCCTGTTCCGGAGACATGTAGGCCGGCGTACCCATGACTTGTCCTATCATGGTTCTGTCGTTTTTGTCCGTGTGATCTGAACCTACCTGTTCAGTCTTGTCATCGAAAGTTTCCTTGTCTACCTCTATGGTTTTGGCTATACCCCAGTCCATGACATAAACTTCATTGTAGGGGCCCACCATAATATTCAGTGGTTTCAAATCACGATGTATCACACCCTTCCTGTGCGCATAATGCATGGCGTCACAGACCTTGAGGAAATGTTCCAGTCTGGCATGCAGGGTATGATGTTCATCAGGCTCCCCTTTCTCGTCATACTGTTTCATGGTTTCCTGCAACAATGCCTTGAGGGTGATTCCATCAATAAGCTTCATGGCGTAACCCACGACATTATCTTTGACCATCAATCCATATACAGGAACAATACTGGGGTGCTGCAACTGGGCTGTAACCTGGGCTTCCATATAAAAACGGCCCAGATAACTCGGTATTTCAGCTACGTGAGGGTGGATTCGTTTGTAAGCAACTGTGCGTCGTAATTTATTATCACGGGCAATCAGGATCTCACCCATGGCTCCGCGATCGATTGACTCCAGGATGGTATATTCATCGTCTTCATCCGGACCATCTTTCAATTGTTCTATATCAAATTCGGCAATGTCTTCAACATTTGCAATTGATGTTAATTCTATTTTTTCCTCAGCCTGAATTGATTTAAATTCTGATGCGCTGATTAGTTTGGTATTAAAAAGATGCGTGACAAACTTCTCTTCGCTATGATTATTATTCGCAGCGAGATATTCCCCGAATAATTTCTCAAGTTCGGATTCACTGATGGAGATAATTTTGCATTTTATTGATTCAGTTAACATTATTGTTCTAATGTCTTATCCATTAAAATAAAGCCCGTAGCTTACCAGATACCATTTATTTTATGGAAGTAATTTAATGCTGTATGCAACGGATATCTCATCAGGCAGTAATACCTGTGTCCACCATCCATCCCAGCATGAAAAACATATCCATAATGTTAATCAACTGAACTTTTGTATGCATAATATTCAAAGTAAATATTATGTCCTCTTGCGTGTCAAATTACCAAGCGCATACGATTATAATACCTTTCAAAATTACGGTTAACAAAAAACCGGAGGAAACTGAATATGAGGCAATTATTATCTCCTAAAATGACTATATTCTGGATATGGTCCATAGCCGCCCTGGTGCTAGTATCCTGTGCCACTTCCCCCACCGGTCAGAAACAGCTGATTTTGTTCCCGGACAGTGAAATGACCAAAATGGGCATCACTGCTTATGATGATCTAAAACAAAAAACCCCTGCTTCAAGAGATACCGCTGCCATCAGATACGTGAATTGCGTAACCAATGCCATCACCCGTGAATTGCCTTCAAAGTACAAATGGGAAGTGACCCTGTTCGAAGATGATGCGGTCAATGCCTTTGCCCTGCCCGGTGGCAAGATTGGTGTTTATACCGGACTGCTCAAAGTTGCCAATGACCAGAACCAGTTGGCTGCTGTGATTGCTCATGAAATAGCCCATGTAATTGCAGATCATGGCAATGCAAGGGTATCCGCATCCTTTGCTGCACAATCCGGTTTGCAACTTGCCCAAATAATGGCAGGTGCCGCAAGCCCGCAAAAAAACCAGCTCCTGGGATTACTGGGACTTGGTGCACAGGTTGGAATACTTATGCCTTACGGCCGTGGTCAGGAAAGCGAGGCTGATATTCTGGGTCTGGATTATATGGCACGTGCCGGGTTTAACCCGATGGCCAGTATTCTCCTGTGGCAGAACATGGGCAAGGCAAGTGGTGGTCAGCCCCCCGAATTTCTCTCGACCCATCCATCTCACACGACACGCATTAATGACCTGAATAATGCCATGCCCAGGGCACAGGAATTATTCAAGAATGCCCGGGCACAGGGCAAGATCCCACAGTGCGGATCAAATAACTGAAATGGAAGACACAATATGACCTCATATAATTTAATCCGGTTATCAGTCTTTGTATTTCTGTATTCAACATCATTTGTTCAATCTGTACAGGCTGGAAATGCCGGCATGACGGAAGAACAAATGCAACAATTGATGCAAAATGTGGAGAAAATGCAGGAGTGTTTTGCCAAAATGGATCAGGCAGCCATGCAATCACTTACTGCCAAAGGTGAAAAAATGCAGGCCGAGGTAAAGGCCTTGTGTGCTACCGGCAAGCGGGACGAGGCACAAAGCAAGGCCATTGAATATGGCAAGGAGATCGCCAATTCAAAAGAAATGCAGGAAATGAAAAAATGCAGTGAAATGGCCGGAGATATGATGCAGCAAATGCCCATGGCCCCTGGTACAGATGGAGATTTTTCAGAAATGGGTCATGTATGTGACGAAATGTAAGCCAGCTGTACGATTTATTCCCGCAGTTTTAAATACTGCTTGACTGGGAACATCTATATCAACAAAATGCGCCTCCATGAAATTCATCTCCATTAATGTGATGCTGCGCACAGTAAGCTGCCTGATTAGAAAATGGGTGGCGAGTTCATGCCTGTGTGCCTGGAGAAAGCTTGTATTGAATTAATCTGAAATAAACAAAAGCAAATAACTCATAAAGGCCGCAGGTTTTTCCACCTGCGGCCTTTTTTATTCCCTGAACCACTTATAGATGAAATAAGCATATGTCATTACGCATAGCCTACCTGGGTGTAGTGCTGATCTGGAGCACTACACCGCTTGCCATTCAATGGAGCAGTGAAAGTGCAGGATATCTATTCGGCGTGACTACCCGCATGTTACTGGGCATGGTTGCAGTATATTTGATCCTGTATTTCATCAGACAGAAATTACCGCTGCATCAACGTGCCGTGAGCACATATCTGGTCAGTGGTGCCGGGATATACACAGCAATGACTTGTGTGTACTGGGCTGCACAACATATACCTTCCGGATGGATTTCAGTGGTATTCGGTTTGTCACCTATCATTACCGGCATATTGGCCATTCTGATATTACGTGAAGAATCCCTCCCCTTTCATAAATGGTCAGGGATGATGTTGGGTTTTGCCGGGCTGACGGTGATATTTGGTAATGGCATAAATTCCGGTGATCAATTTTTGTATGGTATTACAGCCGTTTTACTGGGGACATTTTTTCATTCACTCAGTGCTGTAGTCGTCAAACGAATAAATGCCGGTTTATCCGGGTTTGCTTCCACAGCAGGTGGACTCAGTTTTGCCGCACCGTTATTTTTGTTGACCTGGATTTTCAGTGAAAATGACTTTCCTGTTGAGATCAGTAGCAAAACACTTTATGCAACCATTTACCTTGGTGTGATTGCTTCCGCCATCGGCTTTGCCATGTATTACTACATACTTTCCCGAATGGATGTTGGCCGGGTTTCTTTAATCACATTGATTACGCCGGTATGTGCGCTTGGACTGGGTAATATGCTGAATGGCGAACCAGTGAGCCACCTTGTGATAACAGGCACTGGTTTTATCCTGTCCGGGTTGCTGTTTTTCGAATATGGACACAGGCTGGTTTCAGTGCCGGGTGACCGAAATAATGGAAATACCGATCAGACTTAAGACATGTAATCGGCTGTATTAATCCAGAATATCTGGTTTCGTTGGAACAGGTGAACAATGATTTATCAAATATAATTGCAATTCTGGCCTGGATAATACGTTAACTCCCTGAATTGTCAGGCAAGTCATTAGCTGACTTGCTAAACTTTACGACAAGACTGCAATGGCATGAAGTTTGCCATATTTTATTGAAATTAATCGTTAAGGGGGAACCAACATGAAATTATCATTCGTCCTGCTAACCACTATGGTATTTGCCATGTTTTCAACTGCTGCTACCGCAGATCATGGCGGTGGTTTGCATAAATGTCTCAAGGCTGCTTCAGCAATCAAGGAAGGCTATTATGCAAAACTTGAATATCTCACCTTTACAGACAGAGGCATAGAAGCCTATGAAATCGAGATCCATGACAAGGACGGCGTGGAATGGGAACTCATGTGTGATATCGCCAAAGGCACCATTTTTGAAATCGAACGTGAAGTAGAATCCCCTTCTGATCCGTTATTTAAAAGCAAGATGAATGTGGATGAGAAAACTGCTGCCCAGACTGCCCTTGCACTTTATCCCGGCAAACTGGTGCATACAGAATACGAAATTGAATCCAATGGTGATGCATCTTATGAGTTTGATATCTATGACCGGCCAGGGGTTACCTGGAAAGTAGAAGTCGATGCAACCACCGGAGAAATCGTTGAAGTTGCCGTGGAGAAATGGGACATCGGGCGGGAATCTCACAAATAAAGCAGTTCTTAAACAATTCACACTTTGCTGTAATCCTGAATTTGAATGTGACTTTATGGTCACCACTGAATAATTCAGTTACAGGTACAACAACACTGTAATCAACACCGGTTCCTGCTCCGGGCTGATGCCGGGCTTTCCTCTGTTGCTTTTTTCAGGAATGGCGAATATATGGTTCTTGACCTTGACTCGATAGCTCCAGTCATCACCAATATCCGCACCATAATGAGAAATTGAATCAAAGGTTACGGTAATTACGCAGACAGCCATAAAAAATACCTTTTATATTGTTAACCTGTTTAAGGTAAAGATAAGCAATATCCTGATTAAGTCGATGAAATATCCATCGCAACATGAAAGAACATATATTTTACTTGTGATAAAATCATTTTATTAAGTAATGAAAAAATACAAACAGCCAATTATGAAATTATCACATCATATTCTTTTTATTGTTTGTTTACTTATTGCGGCATGTGGTGACAAGCCACAGTTGCCTGCGCTTGGTCAGGACGCTGTCATTCTTGCTTTTGGTGACAGCCTCACACATGGCACTGGCGCCAAACCTGATGAAAGTTATCCTGCAGTTCTGGAAAACCTGAGTGGGCGTAAAGTCATCAATGCCGGAATACCAGGTGAAGAGTCCGAACAGGGACTGCAACGATTACCGGGATTGCTGGAGAAACACCGGCCCGCCCTGTTGATTCTTTGTCATGGGGGTAATGATATCCTGCGTAAAAGGGACATGAAAAAAATGGAATTCAACCTCCGTGAAATGATCAGGCAGGCACAGTCAAACAATATTCCTGTTATCATGCTGGGCGTACCTCAATTCGGGATTTTTCTCTCCCCTGCTCCTGTATATCAGGAAATCGCCGGTTCTACCGGGGTGGTTTTTATCAGTGATTTGATCTCTGATTTGCTGAAAGATAACAATCTCAAATCAGACACAGTCCACCCTAACAAGAATGGTTACCACAAGATGGCAGAAACGATTCATGCCATATTGCAGGAAGCAGGCGCATTCTAAAATAATACTTTCAAACGTATTATTCTGATTTTAAGCTATGCTTGCAGTATCCATATATCAGCATGGGGGAAGAGAGTATAACATCCATTTTCTGGCAGCAGATATTTTTTATCGGGTCATTGATCGGGTTTGTATTTATCGCAGCCGCTTTGATTTATCTGGCGTTACAGGTCAAGCAATATAATAGAGCAACGCGACAAAATACGCATATTTCTTTTCTGGGTAAATTCCTGGACTTCAATATTGCACTGGCCCAGCACAAGGAACTCGCGGATGTTTATCAACGTGGATTGAGAGGACTGAAAGGTCTTGGACGTGAAGAACAAAGCCAGTTTTTTCAATAGCGGCATTTATATTCTCATACTGGAATGAAGCATACAGGGGATTTCAGCAGGGCATGCTTCCGCAGGAACACTGGGATGAATGCAAGGCAATTCTCACTGATTTTGCCCAGTTCCCGGGAGTACAGGAATACTGGGAATACCGTAAACATTGGTATTCAAGCGAATTACAGTCGCTGGTTTACAAGTTGATTCAGGATATACCCAAAAATGCCGATCCCGTTTATCCCGAAACCCTGACCTGAAAAAATATTTAATACGTTAGCAACCTGACTGTTAATAACAATAAGCGCCTTGATCCAGATCAAGGATAAATTTTTATTTAACAGAAAGTTTATTCTGCTCTCTCCAATCGTAACAATTCTCCGTTACTTTCATCCGTGAGCAGATAGAGGGCGCCATCAGGTCCCTGGCGTACATCACGAATACGGCCATGTTTGCCATTTATCATGCGTTCTTCGTTTATGACTTTGCCGTCCTGAATTTCAAGCCGGACAAGTTGTCCGAACCTGAGAGAGCCTACAAACAGATTGCCTTTCCATTCCGGAAATTTATCGCCGGTATAAAACACCATACCTGATGGAGCAATTGACGGGATCCAGTAATGCACGGGTTGTGCCATGCCTTCCTTTTCCGTGCCCTCGCCTATTTTTGTACCGATACCATAATTCACACCATAGGTAATGACCGGCCAGCCATAATTCGTGCCTGGTGTCATGATGTTCAGTTCATCGCCACCCTGAGGGCCATGTTCGTGTGTCCAAAGCAGATTTGTTCCGGGCTGCAGTGCTATCCCCTGCATGTTGCGGTTGCCCAAAGTATAACTTTCAGGTTTGGCATTTTTGGTATTAATAAAGGGATTGTCTTCCGGCACTGAACCATCATCATTTAATCGGATTAATGATCCTGCATGGTCATCCAGTTTTTGTGCCCGATCCTGGTCACCGCGATCACCTAAAGTAATAAATAATTTTCCATCCGGTGTAGTTAACAGGCGGGAACCGAAATGGATATGACGCCCGCCATCTCCCTTGGGCGAAGCAGTGAAAATCTTGCTAATATCTTTAAGCTCCATGCCATCCAGCCGGCCACGAATAACCTCTGTCCCGTATCCATCTTTACCTTTGGCCGAAAAGGAAAGATAAATCCACTGATTGTTTTCAAAATCCGGATGCAAAGCCACATCCAGTACACCACCTTGGCCAATAACGGCAATTTCAGGTAACCCGGATATCGGTGTTGGCTTTAGTTTCCCGTTTTCGACCAATCGCAACTGACCGGTACGTTCGGTGACAAGAATATTGCCATCAGGCAAAAAAGCCATGCCCCAGGGATGACTGAGCTTATCGGCAACAGTTTGTGCCTTGAAACTGACATTGCCAGACTTGAATACATTGTCAGCTTGCACACTGGTTGTTAGCACCATCATCAGGATCAAGGATATATACCGGTTTTTATTAGTTATCATATTGATTACCTTGAGATTTTTAATGTTAATATTGTGACTGATACATCATCAGTAAGTTCATCATCTTTCGTATAACAGTCTACTGCTGTGCCAATCAGACCCTGCGTCAGGAAATTAATCTGATGCCAGTCAAATACGGGTGCGCCAGGAACAAAACTGCAAATAATATCAGACCGCCAAATACAGTAATAAAATCACTTTTTACAGGTACCGGTGCAGGTTTAACCCATGCTCCAGTACGGCGATTAATTATGATCATTTCCAGAATTGCCCAAAGTCCGAGGGCAATGAATAACACGAGTGAGCGGTTATCACCGTTGGCAAACAGGTGGCCTATGCTCCATAACACAAGGCCGGTGAGTTGCGGATGCCGGAGTACACGTTTAATATTGGTTTTTCTTTTTGCTGCAACGAACAAAATAAAGGTCAGTAACACCAGAAGATAAGTGGCGTGCCTGACCCATGCTGGCGGGATATAAATATCGGAAGGTTCAATACTACGCCATCCGAAAACCATTATAACTATTGAGATGATGATAAGCATCGCAAAACACGCTTTGTAAGGCCCCAGGCCAAATTTATTTACAAGACTTGTACGGGTTCCTGCCGCCACAGACGGGAACAGGTGCACTGCACACCACATCAACAAACCAGTTATTAATAACCCCATAAAATCAATAAATTAGCGATTAAAGTAAATAATTCATATAATTCCTGTCATGTCTGTGTAGCAATCTGATTTACAAGCAGTTATTATTTAAAGCACATTATCTCCATTCTGGATGAATATGTATTTCAAGGTGAATACCTGGGCTAATGTACGTAAGGAGCGCTGTTCTGACAATAATAATATTAATAACCATCATAAAGAACTGCCTTGGCGTGCAAATAAATTCATTCAAAAATTTATTAAAATTTATTGTATTTATCTGGTTGCGCCTGTCTGGTAATACCAGACAGGCGTTATGTATTTACCTTCCTGCATTTTTTGTATTCACCTCCCTGCTGACCTTTTCTTCGTTTACCTATGCAGATATCGACAAGCCGCTGACAGCACATAGTAATAACCAATACGTTACCACCCACGGTGGCCTGAATTGGACTTCCGACAAGGTATTTGGCAGAAATGTGCTGATTATTAATTCCTATCATGAGGGTGATGAAAAAACAGATTTACTAATGCGTGGTATTCATGAATATTTTGATGAATCCGGCGAATCGTTACGGACATACACGGAATATATGGACATCAAACGTTTTTCATCCGAATTCCATAAAGAAAATCTCAGGCAGTTATACAAACACAAATACACAAACAGACGTTTTGATATTGTTATCGTATCCGGCGCTGAAGCTCTGGCTTTCATCCTGGAGATTCGCCCGGAAATATTCCACAGCACCCCAATCATATTTGCCAGCGTTGATGAACAAAGTCTTCAGTCTATTATTCCTCTGGAAAATATCACTGGCGTGATCGAATCTCACGATGTCATGGCCACTATTGATATCGCGCTGAAATTACATCCTGATATCAACAAGGTAATTGTTCTGTCCCCGGGAAAACTGAATGCAGTATTCAATTACCAGTTTACAAGAAAATTCGGTCACGATGCCCAACTGATTATCTGGCATGAACTCTATAATTCTGAAATTGAGGCAAAACTGGAAACGTTCGGCAGTGATGTAATAATTATTCCGGTATCAGAACCGCGAACAAAAGCAGGAACGATTATCCCGTATGGTGAGTTTGTTGAACGCATCTCCAATATCAGCAATGCGCCTGTGTATGGACTTTGGGATACTGCAATGGGACACGGCGCCATTGGTGGCAAACTCATCAGCAGCCATGCTCAGGGACAAACTGCTGCGGAACTGGCTTTGAAAATAATGGATGGTCAGGCAGTCGCTGATGTTCCCATCGTCACAGACAGTGCCAATCGCTACATTTTTGACCACCAGAAAATCAGGGCTTTCGGAATCAGGGAAGCAGATTTGCCGAATAACAGCAAGATAATCAACAAACCTTTTTCTATTTACCAGAATTACAAAACAGAAATAAATTCAGCGATTGTTATACTGATTATACAGGCGTGCATCATATGTTTGCTTGTATTCGTAAATAACAGACGCAAGAAAGCTGAAAATAAACTGAAAACAATTAATGATAAGCTCGAATCCCGTGTTATACAAAGAACAAATGAGATATCACTTGCCAACTCACAACTGTTAAAAGAAATCGAGGAACGCAAACTTGCTGAAAAAGCTTTGAGCATCTCCGAGAAAAAATTTTCCAAGGCATTCCATGCCTGTCCTGATGCAGTAACAATCACCAATCTTTCCAATGATCGTTTCATTGAAGTCAATGAAGTATTTGAAGAATATACCGGATATACACATGATGAAGTGATCGGTAAATCCGGAGTATATCTTGGCCTGTGGGTCAATCCGGAAGACCGCTCCATGTTGATAAATCGTATAAAAACGGATGGTACCTGCCGTAATATGGAAGTCCAGATGCGTTCAAGATTTGGCCAGATTTATGATGTCTCATTATCGGCTGACATCATTGATATTGCCGGCGATAAATGCATGATTACCATTACCAGAGACATCACAGATCAAAAACGCGCAAATACTGAATTGCGCCGATATGAAAAAATTGTTTCATCAACCAAAGATTTCATTTCATTTGTAGATACAGACTATATATACCGTGCTGTAAATAAAACATTTCTTGATGCATTCAGGCTGAAACAGGAAGATATCATTGGTCGTCATGTAACAAGCATTCATGGAAAAGACAGTTTCCGCGAAATTATCAAACCACACCTTGATCAGTGCCTGAAAGGAATTACTGTTAATCTGCAAGATGAAATTGAAATACCAAAAACCGGAAGCAGATATTTTGACATACTTTATTCACCTTATTTTGAAGATGAAAATATCATGGGTGTGGTGATCACAGCCCGTGACATGACACACACCCGTGAATTGTCCAGGCAACTTGCCTATCAGGCCAGTTATGACAGATTAACCGGTCTTATAAACAGGAGGGAATTTGAAGTACGCCTGCAACGCATCCTGATGTCCTCCAGAAAAACAAGAGAACAATATTTTCTATGTTATATGGACCTCGATCAGTTCAAGGTCATTAATGATAACTGCGGGCATGCGGCTGGTGATGAATTGCTCCGGCATCTGGGCAAAATATTACAGGACAATGTGCGTCCAGAAGATACTCTTGCTAGACTGGGTGGAGACGAGTTTGCAGCTATAATCAGATACTCCAGCCTTGATCAGGCTCATAAGATCGTTAATCATTTGCTGAAAACAATCGAGGGTTTCCGTTTTGAATGGCAGGGAAGAACCTACAGCGTCGGTGTAAGTATTGGCATGGTCCCAATAACCAGTAATTCAGTCAATCTTAATGATCTTCTCAAACAGGCCGATGCCGCCTGTTATGTTGCCAAGGATACAGGCCGTAACCGTGTACATCTGTACCAGCATAATGACGCCAGGCTTGAGAGGCATCATTTTGAAATGCAGGGAGTCATACAAGTGCAATCAGCACTTGATGAAGACCGTTTCAGGCTCTATAGACAGCCTATCCTGCCAATTAATGATACAACGGAATCTGGCGAACACTTTGAAATACTATTACGCCTTGAAAAGGATGGTGAAATAGTGCCTCCAGCTTTATTCCTGTCTTCCGCTGAACAGTACGGGCTTTCCAGCAAGATTGATTCATGGGTTATAGCCAGGGTTTTTAACTGGCTGACTGAATATCCGGAAAGACAGGAATCAATATCTTTATGCTCAATTAATCTGTCAGGTTATTCACTCGGCACTGACATTTTGCTTGATTTTATTATCGAGAAACTCGACCATCTTCCTGTAATACCGGAAAAAATCTGTTTTGAAATTACAGAAACAGCCACTATTGCCAATTATGACAAGGCAAGCCATTTTATCAAACAGCTCAGCGGCCGTGGATGCCGCTTTGCCCTTGATGATTTTGGCAGTGGTTTTTCATCATTTGCCCATCTGAAAAACCTGAAAGTCGATTATCTGAAGATTGACGGCATGTTTATTCGCGACATGCTGAATGATCCAATTGCATTCTCCATGGTAAAATCAATCAATGAAATTGCTCATATTGCAGGCATAAAAACTATCGCAGAATTTGTAGAGAATGAGCCTATACTTCAAAGGCTCAAAGAGATAAAAATTGATTTTGTCCAGGGTTATGTCATTGGTATGCCACAACCTGTTGATGAAGCTTTTACAGCACAATTAATTACTGAATATTCAAATCTGCCTGCTGACAACACGTTTTTTTTTCAGGCATTAAGAGATAACAATCTGAAAAATTAATTTGAATCCGGGTTGTTTTTGTTTTTCAGCATTCTCATAATTTCATCTTCACCCAGCGGCCGTTTTCGTTTTACATTCAGACTCTCATTCCATTCACGTGCAAAATCCCGTTGCAAATTAATATTTATCAAAGCAGTAATTATTATGGCAATGAAGGCGCCCAGACTTGCCAACGCCATGTCTTTTTGCGCATCCCAGACATCGCCCTGTGTACCAAGATAAGCAATACCAATATCTTCACCAAATATTTCGGCGGCGCCCCACTCTACCAGTTCATATATTGCGGATGATGAAATAGTGATAACCAGAGGAAATAAATAACCCCAGAAACCTTTCACATTTGCGATACGTATAAATAATTCACGCAATGGATAAGCCAACAGTAAACCATATGCAAAATGAATCATTCGATCATAATGATTACGCTTAAAGCCCATAGCTTCATCAACGCTGAAACCAATAATTGTCTGGAACCACTCGTCATAGGGCGTCAATGAATATGTATAGTGTGATCCAAGCACATGCAGGCAAAGAAAAACAAAAACCAGTGTATAGGATATTCTTGAAAGTGGAATGCTTCTGTATGTAGCTGCTATGAATATAACTCCCAGTAACACAAATACATTTTCCAGTACCCAGGCTTCACGATCATAGGGTGCAATCGCCAATATTGTCCACCATACGAAAAAGAATATGGACAAAATCAATAAATACCGTCTATGGCTTAACCTCACCCGGACATTTTCCTTGAATAATATTTACTCAGAAGTGACCCCGCAATATATGCCAGACAAAATAATACAGCATTATATGAACCCAGTATGAGCGCAGCAAAACCCGGCCCCGGACAATAACCTGCAAGACCCCACCCTGCGCCAAAAATTGCAGACCCGATAACCAAAGGTAAATCTATATCCTTGCGTGCCGGTAATCTGAAAGTATTATCAAGCACCGGTGATTTTCTTTTAAGTATGAACCTGAAAAACACCACAGTAACTAATACAGCACTGAACATCACAAATAACAGAGTTGGATCCCAGTCACCGGCAATATTCAGAAAATTCAAAATCCTGTGCCGATCCAGCATTGCTGAAAATGACAAGCCAAATCCAAACAGAAGACCTGATAATGCAATAAAAATATATCTTTTCATAATACAGAAAATATATGTCTGAAAATAAAAACTGTGATAACAGCAGTCAACATAAAAGTGATTGTTGCTGCCAATGAACGTAAAGACAAACGACCCAGTCCGCATACCCCATGACCACTGGTACATCCGCCGCCCATGCGTGTACCAAAACCAACCAGGAAACCACCAAGCAACATTAAAACAGGTGAAAATGTATCTTTAATAAATTCCGGATGATCAACGAAATAATAATGTAATGCGGCCCCCGCAAGGAGACTTATGATAAAAATAACACGCCAGAGTGTCTCATCTTTTTCAGGCGTAATAACACCATTAATAATCCCGCTCAGTCCAGCAATACGGCCGGCAAATAACAGGAAAATACATGCGCTTGCTCCAATCAACAAACCACCAAGAATTGCCGGATAAAAACCTGTCAGGTCCATATAACTTGTCTCGATAATATATGAATATGCAATGGGAGTTTCTATGTAATGTTACTGTTAATTGAATCTGGCATCTTCACTAATTATCGAATTAAACTAAATTAAAACCAGTGTATTATGCTGTTCATATTCAACTCATGCCTGGGCTATATTATATATTTTATGACAGGCATGATAATTATTGGTATTTTTGACAGATAAAACCATATGAATCATATTATTGATATCCAGCTACCACCACATTATCTTGGTATTCAAGGTACAGATCTTTATGACAAGGATGTCATTGTGAAGAAGATTAATGGGGAACGGATACAGGGCAAGTTGAAAGAAATAAATGGTCCCCAGCTGAAAATTGCCGGGGAATCAGGGATGACCCCGCTGGCTGAGAACGCACTTGCCCGTGCCAGGGAAGGCAGGATTTCAATTTCTGATGTATACCGGATATCACAGGATGCCTGACCGAATATTAATGCTATTTTCTTTTTTTCAATTCTATTCCTTGATGAAAATTTTCATCTTCTTTCATCTGAAGTTTATCATCTGATTCAAATTGCTCCGGATCCTCCAGACGTAAACGCAAACGCAGATTATTTCTTGAATCAGCATTGCGAAGTGCTTCATCCATGGTGATTTTGCCATCTTTATAAAGTTTGTACAGGGACTGGTCGAACGTCTGCATGCCGGCAAGCGTCCCCTGCTCCATGGCGTCCTTGATTTCACTTACACGATTTTCTTCAATAAGTTCGGCAATGAAGGGAGTTTTGAGCATGATCTCCACTGCCGGCGCACGTTTTCCATCAATCCCGTTAATCAGTCTTTGTGAAATGATCGCCCGTAAATGCTGGCCGAGATCCAGCAATAATCCATGATGTGCGGTATCCGGAAAAAAGTTGATAATTCTTTCCATGGTCTGATTGGCATTATTGGCATGCAGAGTGGAAAGACATAAATGCCCGGTTTCCGAATAATGTAATGCATGACGCATGGTCTCGCGATCACGTATCTCACCAACAACAATAACATCAGGCGCTTCCCGTAATGCATTCATAAGTGCTTCAGATAATGATAGCGTATCCAGACCGACCTCACGCTGGTCAACAACAGATTTTTTGTGTTCATGTATAAACTCAACAGGATCTTCAATCGTAAGTATATGCCCGGTCTTGTTTTCATTGCGGTAATTGATCATGGAAGCCAGGGTTGTGGATTTCCCGGATCCTGTTGAGCCTACTACCAGGATAAGTCCCTGCTGCTCCATGATTAAATCCTTTAGTATTTCAGGTAATCCCAGGGATTCAATTGAAGGGATTTTGCTTTTAATGTAACGAATAACCATGGCCGTGTCCCCGCGCTGGCGAAAAACATTGACGCGGAAACGACCAAGATTCGAAACTGAAAAAGCCATATTTAATTCCAGACGGCTTTCAAAGGTAGCGACCTGGTCATCACTCATGATTGAATAGGCCAATTGGCGTACATCAGAAGGAGTAAGGGTTTTATCACCTATGGCCCTGGTTTCACCTTCTATTTTGATATTGACCGACGCTCCGGCGCTGAAAAACAGATCCGATGCATTATGATCGACCATGAATTTAAGGTAGGTTGATATATCCATTTGCCGGTCCTCTTGGACAGTCAAGTCTTGAAGTGTTACTAATTTTTGTACAGTATAGTAGAAATCACGGTAAATTATTAACTTCTATAGATTCTTGTGATAGATACAAGTTAAATTTATGGGATAGCCCTGAATGCTGTTTGCTGCATATATAAAACCATTTTTTTAAACAAAATTTGTTCTAATCTCCAAGGTAATTAAATTCCATGGCTCAATACGTATATACCATGATGGGTGTGGGCAAGGTTGTACCGCCCAAGCGTGAAATTCTTAAAGATATATCACTATCCTTTTTTCCCGGCGCCAAGATTGGTGTGCTAGGTCTGAATGGCTCTGGCAAATCCACACTATTGAGGATCATGGCTGGTGTGGATACCGACATTCATGGCGAGGCACGGCCGATGCCGGGTATCAAAATAGGCTATCTGGCACAGGAACCGCATCTGGATAATAGCAAGAATGTCAGAGGGAATGTTGAAGACGGGTTACGGGAACCATTGGATGCCCTTGCCGGACTGGAAAAGGTTTTCGCCGCTTACAGTGATGTAGATGCGGACTATGAAGCACTCGGCAAGGAACAGGAAAAGCTTGAGAAGATTGTTGAAGTGTGGGATGCACACAATCTCAAGAATACACTGGAGATCGCTGCTGATGCCCTGCGCTTGCCGTCCTGGGATGCGAAGATAGAACATTTATCCGGTGGTGAAAAACGACGTGTCGCATTATGCCGGTTGTTGCTCTCCAGGCCGGATATGTTGCTGCTGGATGAACCAACCAATCATCTCGATGCCGAATCGGTCTTCTGGCTGGAGCGGTTCCTGAAAGATTTTAATGGCACTGTCGTCGCAGTGACCCACGACCGTTATTTTCTTGATAATGTTGCAGGCTGGATCCTGGAACTGGATCGCGGTTACGGCATTCCGTTTGAAGGCAATTATTCTCAATGGCTGGAATACAAGGAGCAGCGCCTGGAACAGGAAGAACGTGCGGAATCAGCCCGTCAGAAAGCCATCAAGCATGAACTGGAATGGGTGCGCAGTAACCCCAAAGGCCGCCATGCCAAAAGCAAGGCGCGTATTGCACGCTTTGAAGAAATGAATTCGCAGGAATACCAGAAACGTAGTGAGACCAATGAAATCTATATTCCACCTGGCGGACGTCTGGGGGACCTGGTCATTGAGTTCGATGGTGTCAGTAAACAGTTTGGTGATCAATGTCTGTTTGAAAATCTGGGCTTTAAAATTCCCAAAGGTGCTATTGTCGGAATTATCGGTGGTAACGGTGCAGGCAAATCCACCTTGTTTCGTATTATCAATAGCACGGAGAAACCGGATAATGGAAATTTCCGTCTTGGTGATACTGTCAAGATTGCCTTTGTCGAACAAAGCCGGGAAACACTGGATAACAAAAAGACTGTCTGGGAAGCTGTGTCTAATGGGCAGGACAATATCATTATTGGTAATTATGAAGTCAACTCACGTGCCTATCTTGGCCGTTTTAACTTCAAGGGCACGGATCAGCAGAAACATGTTGGCGATCTCTCCGGTGGTGAACGCGGACGTTTGCACCTTGCCAATACATTAAAACAGGGCGCGAATGTTCTGCTGCTTGATGAACCCTCCAATGATCTTGATGTGGAAACACTGCGTGCTCTTGAGGAGGCAATTCTTGCCTTTCCCGGATGCGTAATGGTGATTTCTCATGATCGCTGGTTTCTGGATCGAATTGCGACACATATTCTCGCTTTTGAAGGCAACAGTGAAGTGATATTTTTTGACGGGAATTTTACCGAATATCATGAAGACTTTATCAAACGCAAGGGAGAAAACGCACAACCGCACAGGATGCAGTACAAGCGGTTAAAACACTGAATATTTCCGGATTGTCTGGTTATTTGTGCATACGTCCGCGAATGAGTGAAAAAATAAATCCGGGGATGCACAAGGACGCTGCAATCATAAAGCATAATTGTATGGCCTGCTGCAGGCTGGGATAATTGGCAGGTTTTATCTCAACCTGGCCAATTATCAATGCAAACACCAGTGTGACCAGAATCATGCTGCTCATCTGGCCCAAAACCCGCATGGTGGCAATGGATCCTGATGCACTTCCATAGTGGCGTTTTTCCACAGCACTCATGATGGCATTGGTATTGGGAGAAGAAAACAGACTGAAGCCCAGTCCGGTTATTATCAAAGCGATTACCAGATAAACTATCGAACTTACCCCGTTCAGTAATGCAAGCATTACCAGACCGATTGCAGTCAACATCATACCTGCCGAAGCTATAACACGGGGTTCAATATGATCAGACAATCTGCCGGCAACAGGAGAAAACAAAGCCATGGTGAGCGGTTGTATCATCATAAACAGGCCGGCAATACTGGCAGACATTTCCCTGAGGTACTGCAGATACAAACTGATCAATACTACATTGGCAAAGGTGGCCGTATAAAGAATAAATGAAGCCAGACAGGAAAATGTAAATACCCTATTTTCAAAAAATAATCTGACATCAAAAATAGGATGTATTGTTCTACGCGCGAGCTTTGTAAATATAAATATCCCTGTGACACCCAATAAAATCAGTATAAAACTTCCCGGTTTTGGCAGTGTTGATACACCAATGCAAAGAAACACGATCGACAGGCTATAAGTCACTGCTCCTTTGATATCGAATTCACCTTTTTCTTCAGCCAGCCATTCTCCCGGCACTTTGAGCACAGCTATAAACAATACAACAATGGCCAAAGGAATATGAAATACAAAACTTGCACGCCAGCCTGCCACATCAATCAGATATCCACCAATCACAGGACCGCATGTCAGTCCCAGATAAATAGCAGACACGGTCATGCCAATAGCATGCCCGCGTTTTGCCGGAGGAAACACGGACGACACAATAGCGATTTGTGTTGCATATAACATAGCAGCACTTACACCCTGTAAAAAACGGGCTGCTATAAGCAATTCACCATTCACTGACATGGCGGCCAACAAAGAAGTGACTATAACACTCACAGTACCTGCCATGAAAATACGCTTGCGGCCATACATATCTGCCAGCCGGCCGAATATCAGTACAAACATGGCGCTGGCCATCAGAAATGCCATTGGTACCCAGCTCAACATGACTGCATTAATTTTCAGGTCCACTGCAATGGATGGTAACGCTACATTAGCGGCAGAGAGCATCATTGGGGTAGTAAACCCATTAAGCAAAACCATTATGAGTGCTGCTTTTTGCAGTGGTGATTGTTGTTCTGTTTTATTCATCAAGAAAAGGGTAATTTTTTTATTTACAGGCTGATATAATATATCAAAACATGGCAAACATATCGGAGAATAACATTGGCTAAAGC
>Ga0214472_10002915_pt1 | contig 18212 bp, 14 predicted proteins | sample RVTome_6_FD_207662 | JGI IMG/M metagenome (GOLD analysis project Ga0214472, IMG submission 207662) | Soil microbial communities from uranium-contaminated site in the Upper Colorado River Basin, Wyoming, United States - RVT140D175 | ecosystem: Environmental > Terrestrial > Soil > Contaminated >...
TGCGCTTCGATTTAACCGCATAGCGAATTGCGAAGGAAGCGTCCGCCGGCCATGGCGAGCGATCGGGCGACCGGTGCTTGCATCCATGGTCGCGGACGCGACACCCCTCGCGACATCCCTGACGCCGGCCGCGCGAAAACGGTGCGGATGGCGCTCGGATTCGCACGGGCAGGAGTCTGAGGCACTGGCGTGGATCGGAAGGATCGCGCCATGCTCGGACGTAACGACTTCGGAATGAAAGGGACACAAGACATGACTGTTCGGATGGCCGAACTCCTCGGCGCAATTGCGCTCGCTCTTCTATCGATCGGCATTATGGTCAAGAGCACCGACGGCCTGGCGATCGGATGGATCCCTAATAAGGGGCCCGGATCCGGTGTCTGGCCGTTCTGGCTGTCTCTCCTCATGCTGCTCTCCTGCCTGGCGACCATCGTCAACTGGGTGCGCGGATCGACGCCGGAATCCCGCTCCCACGAAATGTTCATGACGCGGGAATCGGTGCATATTGTCGGGATCTCGGTCCTGGCCTTGCTTTTCCTGCTTGTCGGCATCCACACGATCGGCATTTACCTCTCGATGCTGCTGTTTCTCGTGTTCTATCTGAAAGTGTTGGGGGGACATTCGTGGACGCTGACGGTGATTTTGTCGTTGGCCGCGCCGACGGTGCTGTTCTTCTTCTTTGAGGGCGCTTTGATCATTCCGCTGCCGAAAGGCATTTCGGAACCGCTGTTCGAACCACTCTACGACTTCATCTATTAAATCGACTCGGTCGCAAATCAGCGCCCGGACCCCCAGATAATCCGGCGCCGGAATGGAAAGAGACTGGAATGGAAACGATACTTGAACCCTTGGCGGCCGGGATTCTGCAATCCTTGGAACCGCTTAACCTGGCCATGCTGGTGCTGGGCTGCACCGTGGGCCTGTTTGTCGGGGCGCTTCCCGGATTGGGATCCGTCAACGGCGTTGCGATCCTCCTGCCGGTGACCTTCCTGGTGCCGCCGACCACCGCGATCATCTTTCTCGCCGCGATCTATTACGGCGCAATGTATGGCGGCGCGGTCAGTTCGATTACCCTTGGAATACCGGGGGCCTCGACCGCCGTCGCGACGGTGTTCGACGGCCGGCCGCTGGCCCAGAAGGGCAAGGCCGATCTGGCGCTGGTAACCGCCGCGGTCGCGTCGTTCATCGGCGGGACGATTTCCGTCGTGCTGTTTACCCTGTTCGCGCCGCCGCTTGCCGCCTTCGCCCTGAAATTCGGGCCGGAGGAGGAATTCTGTCTCATGCTGCTGGCCTTCGCCACCTTCATCGGACTGGGTGGCGACGACATTCCCAAGACGATTTTTTCGATCTGTATCGGACTGGTCCTGGCGACGATCGGCCTGGACATCATCTCCGGCAAGCCGCGGCTGATCTTCTTTGACATCGACGGCTTCTACCACGGGATCAATTTCCTCGTGTTGGCCATCGGTATTTACGGCATCGGCGAAATGCTCTGGACCCTGGAGGAAACCAAGGGTTCGGTTCAGGTTCACAAGGTGACCGGCGGGTTCAAGTCGCTGCTGCGCAATTTGAAAGCGGTGAAAGACTATTTCCCGATCACCATTCTCGGCAGCCTGATCGGCTATTTCGTCGGCATGCTGCCGGCGGCGGGGGCCACGCCGGCGGCGCTCATGTCCTACGGCCTGGCGAAAACCTTCTCCAAGGATCCCGACAGTTTCGGCAAGGGCAATGTCAGCGGCGTCGCCGCGCCCGAATCCGCCAACAACGCCGCGTCGACCGGGTCGATGCTGCCGATGATCACCCTCGGCATTCCGGGATCCCCGACGACGGCGATCCTGTTGGGAGGCATGATCATCTGGGGCCTTCGGCCAGGACCGCTTCTGTTCGCCGAGCACCCGGATTTCGTCTGGGGCCTGATCGGAAGCCTCTACGTCGCCAATTTCGCGACCGTCATCATCAATCTTGCCTTCATTCCGGTCTTCGTGCGGGTGCTCACCATCCGCTTCACGATCCTGGCGCCGATGATCTTCCTGTTGTGCGTTGTCGGCGGTTATGCGCCCACCCAGACCATGCATGATGTCTGGCTGATGCTGCTGTTCGGCGTCGTCGGGTACTTTTTGCGCAAGCTGAATTATCCCGTCGCGCCAGCCGTGTTGGCGATCGTTCTGGGACCCCTGGCCGAACAATCCTTCCGCCAGTCGATGCTCGGATCCCAGGGCGATGCGTTCATATTCCTGCAACGCCCGCTGTCTGCGACATTCCTTGTCGTTGCGGTTCTGCTTGCGGCCTATCCGATCGTTTCGGGAATGCTTAAGAAGAGAGCGGCGCAGAGTGCCTGATTGAAACTGCGGCGCCGTGAAATCCGTTCCTGGAGAACGCTTTTTCCGGCGCCGCGATAAACAGATTGACATCTGGTGTATTGTATACCAGAACAAAAACGAAAAGAGGTTTCCCTTGGATGAGACCAGCAACGATCGGCCCAGAGCGGATGAAATGCCCAGCAACGTCTTGAATATTCGCCCGATCGAGGACGACCACAGCCTGAAGTGGACGACCTACAAAAAGCTCCGCGAAGCCATCGCTCAGATGAATATCTACGACGACAACGCCCAGCTTCGGCTGGACGAGCGCACCTTGTCGGAGCGGTTGGGCATCAGCCGCACGCCGCTGCGCGAAGCGCTTGCCCGGCTCGATCAGGCCGGCCTGGTTCGGATCGTGCCGCGCCGCGGCGTCTATATCGTGCGCAAGTCCAAAAAGGAAATTCTCGACATGATTCTTGCCTGGGCCGCGCTGGAAAGCATGGCGGCCCGGTTGATCACCGAATTGGCGAGCGATACGGAGATTTCGCTTCTGTGGGACATCGTCAATGAAGTCGACAAGAGCGAAGTCAGCGCCCATATCGACGAATATTCAGAATCCAATATCCGCTTCCACCAGACGATCCTGAAGCTCAGCAGATCGGATCAGCTCGCCAAGATGGCCGACGATCTGTTCATGCATGTGCGCTCCATCCGGGCCCGCACCATCGGCGAGGGGGACCGGGTCAAAAAATCCGTTGTTGATCACATCCACATCATTGAAGCGCTTCAGGCGCGCGATACCGACCGCGCCGAACGCCTTGTGCGTGAGCACACACTGAACCTGCGCACCCATGTGGCGCTTAATTTCCATATTGACTGATTAAACGAACGAAAGGGAGTGCCGGATCATGACTGCGACCAGCGTCGCCGCCCCAGTGGCGCCAAAAAACGAAGAAGACTCGACCGCTTTGGACAATCCGCAAACGAATGCGCTTACCGATGGCTTCCATCTCGTGATCGATGCGCTGAAGCTGAACGACATCGAAACGATCTATGGCGTGCCGGGTATTCCGATCACGGATCTGGGCCGCTTCGCGCAGGCCGAAGGCCTTCGGGTGATTTCGTTCCGGCATGAACAGCATGCGGGCTACGCCGCGTCCGTCGCCGGCTATCTGACGCAAAAGCCCGGCATCTGCCTGACGGTTTCGGCGCCCGGCTTCCTGAACGGGTTGACGGCGCTGGCCAACGCCACCACCAATTGTTTTCCGATGATTCTGATCTCCGGCTCGTCCGAGCGCGAGATCGTCGATCTTCAGCAGGGCGATTATGAGGAGATGGACCAGTTGGCCATTGCCAAGTCCCTATGCAAGGCGGCCTATCGGGTTCTGCATGCCGAGGATATCGGCATCGGCATTGCCCGGGCCATTCGCGCCGCGGTCTCCGGCCGTCCGGGCGGCGTCTATCTCGACCTGCCGGCAAAGCTGCTCGGCCAGACCATGGACGCGGAAGCCGGGCGCAAGTCGCTGGTCAAGGTCATGGATCCCGCTCCGCGGCAGCTTCCCGCGCCCGAATCCGTCGACCGGGCCCTGGCCGTTCTCAAGCAAGCCAAACGCCCGTTGATCATTCTCGGCAAGGGCGCGGCCTATGCCCAGGCCGATGCGGATATCCGGGCATTGGTCGAAAAAAGCGGCATTCCCTATCTGCCGATGAGCATGGCCAAGGGACTTTTGCCCGATACCCATCCTCAATCGGCAGGCCCGGCCCGCTCGCTGGTGCTGAAGCAGGCCGACGTGGTCATGCTGATCGGCGCGCGCCTCAACTGGCTCCTGTCCCACGGCAAGGGAAAGACCTGGGGCGCGCCGGGCACCCAGAAATTCATCCAGGTCGATATCGAGCCGAAGGAAATGGACAGCAATGTCGAGATCGCAGCGCCGCTGGTGGGCGATATCGGATCGTGCGTCGCCGCTCTCCTGAAGGGCATGGAAAGCGGTTGGCAGGCGCCGCCGGCCGATTGGACCGATGCGATCAACGAGCGCCGCGACGCCAATCTGATGAAGATGGCGTCGAAACTGCGCAACAATTCGGTTCCGATGGATTTCCATTCCGCGCTTGGCGCGTTGCGCACCATCATCCAGCAGCGTCCGGACGCCATTCTCGTCAATGAAGGCGCCAACACGCTGGATTTCGCCCGCAGCATCATCGACATGTACGAACCACGCAAGCGCATCGACGTCGGCACCTGGGGCGTGATGGGCATCGGCATGGGCTCCGCCGTCGCGGCCGCCGTGGAAACCGGCAAGCCCGTGCTGGCGATCGAAGGCGACAGCGCCTTCGGGTTTTCCGGCATGGAGATCGAAACCATCTGCCGCTACAATCTCGGAATCTGCGTCGTGGTCTTCAACAATAACGGTATCTATCGCGGAACTGACGTCAACCCCACGGGCGGCGCCGACGTGGCGCCGACGGTTTTCGTCAAGGACGCGCGCTACGACAAGATGATGGAGGCATTCGGCGGTGTGGGCGTTTACGCGACGACGCCCGATGAACTGACCCGGGCGGTCAACGAGGCCATGGATTCGGGCCGGCCCACCCTGGTCAACGCGGTCATCGACGAAAAATCCGGCACCGAAAGCGGCCGCATCGGCAATCTCAATCCGCAAAGCGTTGTCGCCAAGAAATAATTCCAAACAATGACGAAAAGTGAGCACAGGAGCAAATAATGAAGGCTCTCGAAGGCATCAAGATCCTGGATTTCACCCATGTGCAATCCGGGCCGACCTGCACCCAACTCTTGGCCTGGTTCGGCGCCGATGTGATCAAGGTGGAACGGCCCGGAGTGGGCGATGCGACGCGCAAGCAACTGGTCGACGTGCCCGGCGCCGACAGCCTGTATTTCACCATGTTGAACCACAACAAGCGCTCGATCACCTTGAACACCAAGAACGAGACCGGCAAACAGGTTCTCGAGCGTCTGGTGAAGGAATGCGACGTGCTGGTCGAGAATTTCGCGCCCGGCGCCCTCGATCGCATGGGGTTCGGCTGGGATCGGATCCAGGAACTCAACCCGCGCATGATCATGGCTTCGGTAAAGGGTTTCGGCCCCGGACCCTATGAGGATTGCAAGGTCTATGAGAACATCGCCCAATGCGCCGGCGGCTCCGCCTCCACGACCGGGTTTCGCGACGGCCTGCCGCTGGTGACCGGCGCCCAGATCGGCGACAGCGGCACGGGACTGCACCTGGCGCTCGGCATTGTCACCGCCCTGTTCCAGCGTGAAAAATCCGGCCGCGGCCAGAAGGTTCTCGCCGCCATGCAGGACGGTGTCCTCAATCTGTGCCGGGTCAAGCTGCGCGACCAGCAGCGGCTCGACACCGGCCCGCTGACCGAATATTCGCAATTCGGCGAGGACATTCCCTTCGGCGACGCGACGCCGCGGGCCGGCAACGATTCCGGCGGCGGCCAGCCCGGCCGGATCCTGAAGTGCAAGGGATGGGAGACCGATCCCAACGCCTATACCTATTTCATCACCCAGGCGGCGGTCTGGGAAAAGATCTGCGACATCATCGGCAAGCCCGAATGGAAGACGGACGCGGATTACGCGACGCCGAAGGCGCGTCTGCCGCGATTGAACGAGATTTTCGAGACGGTCGAGCAATGGACCATGACCAAGACCAAGTTCGAGGTCATGGATATCTGCAATCCCCACGACATTCCCGTCGGGCCGATCCTGTCCATGAAGGAAATCGCGGAAGAGAAGAGCCTGCGCGATACGGGCACCATCGTCGAGGTGGATCACCCCGAGCGCGGCGCCTATCTGACGGTCGGCTGTCCAGTGAAATTGTCGGATTCGCCGGCGGTCGTGAAGCGGTCACCGCTTTTGGGCGAACATACGGACGAGATTCTCCGCGACGTGCTCGGCTATAGCGGCGACGAACTCGCCTCGATCAAAGCCAGCGGCGCCATCGGCCAGGTCTCGGCCGCCGCTGCGGAATAGAACCGGGGACGGCCGCGGTTTCGCGGCCGTCCAGGATTCACCGGCAGGCCTGAGTTTTTCCAGTTCCGAAGGAAAACCTCGAAACCGACAGGAAACGCGAAAGCACAGGGCTTGCAAGGATCGGCGCGGAACCCATGCCGGTTCACGCCGGGCAAAACAGAATGTGGAGGAATGGAATGCGGATAGTTGTGCATGGTCAGCAGGCTTTCGGAAAAGCCGTGCTGGAGAAGCTGCTGGAACGCGGCGAGGATGTGGTTGCGGTGTTTTGCGCGCCCGACAAGGAAGGCCGGCCGCTTGATCCGATCAAGGAACTGGCGCTGGAAAAGGGACTGCCGCTGCATCAGCCCGCGTCCTGGAAAACGCCGGAAGCGCTAGAATTGATCAAATCCTACGACGCCGATGTGTGCATGATGGCCTATGTGCTGTTGTTCGTGCCCGAAGCCGTTCGCGATGCGCCCCGTTTCGGCACGTTCCAGTTTCACCCTTCGCTTTGCCCGCATCACCGCGGTCCCTCGTCGATCAACTGGCCGATCGCCATGGGCCGGACGCAAACCGGCCTGACGATTTTCTGGCCCGACGACGGACTGGACGAAGGTCCGATCCTGCTGCAGAAAACCTGCGAAATCGGTCCCGACGAAACCCTGGGCGACGTCTATTTCAAGAAACTGTTTCCCATGGGCGTCGACGCAATGCTGGAATCCCTCGACCTGGTCAAGGCCGGGGTGATTCTGAAACACGCCCAGGACCTGGACGCCGGGTCCTATGAATCCTGGTTCCGCAAGGCCGATGCGAAGCTCGACTGGTCGAAGCCGACCCAGGAGACCTACAACATCATTCGCGCCGCCAACCCTCAGCCGGGCGCCTGGACGACCCATGACGGCGCGGAACTGAAGATTTTCGATTCAAGCCGGACCGATGGGTCGGGAGCGCCGGGTGAAGTGCTCGGTGTTTCCGATGACGGCGTTACGGTCGCCACGGCCGATGGCGCAATTACGATAAAACGTGTCCGCGCCAGCGGCGGCAAGGTTCCGGCTTCCGAATATGCTGCGGAAACCGGTCTCAAGGCCGGCGACAAACTGGGCGGTTGAAATCCCACCATCCCTGAATCCAGACCAGAACCTGAATCAGACCAGAAAGAGGCTCCCATGGCCGTTAAGTCCGACATCGAAATTGCCCGCGAAGCGCATATGAAGCCGATCACGGAAATCGGCGCGAAACTTGATATTCCCGCTGATCAATTGCTGCAATACGGCCCCTATAAGGCAAAGATTTCCTACGATTTCATCAAGTCCCTCAAGGACCGGCCGGACGGCAAGCTCATCCTTGTCACGGCGGTGACGCCGACGCCGGCCGGCGAAGGCAAGACGACGACCACGGTCGGTCTCGGCGATGGTTTGAACAAGATCGGCAAGAAGGCCATGGTTTGCGTGCGCGAACCCTCGCTCGGGCCGTGCTTCGGCATGAAGGGCGGCGCCGCCGGCGGCGGTTATGCCCAGGTCGTGCCCATGGAAGACATCAATCTGCACTTCACCGGCGATTTCCACGCGATCGGCATTGCCCACAATCTGCTGTGCGCGATGATCGACAATCATGTCTATTGGGGCAATTCGCTCGGCATCGACACCCGCCGGATCGCTTTCCGCCGCGTCGTCGACATGAACGACCGCTCGCTGCGCAGCATCGTTTCGTCGCTTGGCGGCGTCGCCAACGGATTTGCCCGCGAGGACGGTTTCGACATCACGGTGGCCTCCGAAATCATGGCGATCTTCTGCCTGGCCAATGATCTGGAAGACCTGACCCAGCGGATCGGCGAGATCGTCGTCGCCTATACCCGCGACCGCAAACCCATCAAGGCAAAGGACCTCAAGGCAAGTCCGGCCATGGCCGTTCTTCTCAAGGACGCCTTGATGCCCAACATCGTGCAGACGCTGGAAAACAATCCGGCCTTCATCCATGGCGGCCCCTTCGCCAACATCGCGCACGGCTGCAACTCCGTGACCGCGACGACCACGGCCCTGAAACTGGCCGATTACGTGGTGACGGAAGCCGGCTTCGGCGCCGATCTGGGCGCCGAGAAATTCTTCGACATCAAATGCCGCAAAGCCGGCCTGAAGCCGGCCGCCGCGGTGATCGTCGCGACGGTGCGCGCCCTCAAGATGCATGGCGGCGTCGCCAAGGCGGATCTGGGCACGGAAAATGTCGCGGCGGTGAAAGCCGGCTGTTCCAATCTGGCGCGGCATATCGAGAACGTGAAGAAATTCGGCGTCACGCCGATCGTCTCGATCAACCAGTTCAACAACGACACCGAGGCCGAACTCGACGCGGTGCGCGAAACCGCGGCGGCCTTCGGCGCCAAGACCCTGGTCGCCTCCCATTGGGCCGACGGTGGCGCGGGCATCGAGGACGTGGCACGCGCCGTGGTCGAGATGTGTGAATCCGGTGAAGCGGATTTCAAACCGCTTTATCCGGACGAAATGCCCCTGTTCAGGAAGATCGAAACCATCGCCAAGGAGATCTACAGGGCTTCGGAAGTGACCGCCGATACCAAGGTGCGGAACCAGTTGAAGGAGTGGGAGGCCGCCGGCTACGGGCATTTCCCGATTTGCATGGCCAAGACCCAATATTCCTTCTCGACCGATCCGGAAAAGAAGGGCGCGCCGGACGATCATGTCATCGCCATAAGGGAAGTCCGCCTGTCGGCGGGCGCCGGATTCGTGGTGGCGATCGCAGGCGACATCATGACCATGCCGGGCCTGCCGCGGGTTCCGTCGGCGGAAATGATCCATCTGGATGAAGACGGATTGGTTCAAGGCTTGTTCTAACAGACCGGGGCGCGTCCTCGAACCGAAGGGAGACTCTGGATGGCGATCAAAGATCTGGCCGTCGCATTCAACGGCAGCGACAATTCCATGGCGGGATTGAGAATGGCCATCCAGATGTGCCGCAAATACAATGCGGCGCTGACGGGCCTTTACGCCCATGTTCCGGTGCGCTTTAGCGGGACGGTCGGCAATTGGATGCCCAAGGAGGTGTTGAAATCGCTGCAGGAGGCCGACGCCAAGGCGACCGATGAAATCGAGGCGCAGTTTCGCGCCGCCGTTCGCGAACAGGGCTTTGACGGCCCCGTCGACTGGTATGCCGAGGAAGGCCAGCCGACCGAGATCCTGGCGAAGACGGCCCGGTTTTACGATCTGCTGTTGATCGGCCAATACGGCAATTCGGGCGATTCTGTCCATAGTGTGCCGGCCGAGAGTCTGGTGACGCTTGCCGGCAAGCCGATCGTCATCGTTCCCAACGGCTACCGGGTCCGCCCGTTCACCGGCCACGCCGTTGTCGCATGGGATGCGAGCCGGCCGGCGGCCCGGGCCCTGTCCGATGCGATGCAGATTCTGGAAACCAAGGAACGGCTCGACATCCTGACAGTGCGCTCGAGCCGGCGGGCCGATCCGGACCTGTCTCCTCAACACGATGTCGTCCGCTATCTGACCCGCCACGGCATCAATGTCACAATGAACGCCTTGTCGGCGAGCCGCGACCGCATCGGCCCGACGATCGTCGATTTCTGCGTCCAGAACGATGCCGACGTGCTCGTCATGGGGGCGTTCGGCCATGCGCGGCTGCGCGAGGACCTGTTCGGCGGTGTGACCCGCCATATCCTGCGCCACACGAAAGTGCCGGTGCTCTTGTCCCATTGATCGGTCGGTCTGCGGCCCGACCCCGGAATGACATGTGGCCTCCGCTCCTGCCGCCAACGGCAGGGGTTTGCAGCCGCTGAGACCGTGCTCTTCTGATCGGGAATCCGGCGGCGGGAGAAATGCCGGAGTCCTGCAGGCAGCCACAGGACGGTCTGATCCGACGGATGATTGGCCGCCAAACCAGGACGGCGCGCCGCGTATCGGCTTTTCCTTCTTCCTGCCACGAACGCTGAAGCAGCTGGTCGTGAAGGCCAGGGAGTTTGCGCCGCGCCTTGCAACCCAGCCCCGCGGCCAGCGGGATGGACTCGCCCGCCGCCCCGCCTTACAGGATCAGAACCTCTTCTTCGCGCCGCGCCGCGTCCGCCGCGCGCGCCGATCCCGTTGGCCGAAAGGATCCCGCCATGCAACGCAAGACCCGCATCGATGCGTTCGGCGGGACGCTTCTGGTCACCTTTTCGATGCTGATGGGTCTCAACCAGGTGATGATCAAGCTGGTGAATGCCGGCTTTCAACCGGTGTTTCAAGCCGGGCTGCGCTCGGCTTGCGCATTGGTGCCGGTCCTCGCCTTCGCCCTTTTGACCCGCCGCAAGCTCAGCGTCACCGATGGCAGTTTCCGGCCGGGGCTTCTGTGCGGCGCGTTCTTCGCCACCGAATTCATGCTGTTGTTTGTCTCGTTGGAATATACCAGCGTGTCGCGGGCGTCGTTGTTCTTCTACACCATGCCGTTCTGGGTGGCGGCGGCGGCGCATTTTCTCATTCCCGGCGAAAGGCTGACGCCGGTCCGGCTGAGTGGCCTGGCGCTGGCCGTCGCCGGCACGGCCTGGGCGCTTCTGGATAATGCCGAGCCGGTCAGCGCCTATGCCATGATCGGCGATCTCGCCTGCCTTGTCGGCGCAATGTTATGGGCGGGCATCGCCTTGTTGACCCGAACGACCAGATTGTCGCGGTCCACGCCGGTCATGCAATTGACCTATCAATTGTCCGTTTCCGCGGTCCTGCTTCTGGCGGCGGCGCCTTTGTTCGGGCCTTTGGTGCGCGAGCCGACCCCGGTAATCCTGGGGATTTTCGCGTTTCAGGTCCTGGTCGTCGTCAGTGTCGGCTTCCTGACCTGGTTCTGGATCCTGTCCAGATATCCCGCGTCCGACATGGCCTCGTTCGGTTTTCTGACGCCGCTGTTCGGCGTGCTGTTCGGCTGGATCATGCTGGACGAGCCGATTACCGTGTCAATCATCGGCGCCTTGCTGCTCGTCAGTCTCGGCATCGTCCTGGTCAATCGCAAACCCAGGAATCCCGCGGGCGCGGCGGATCGTTTTGGCGCCAGGACATCCTCGCCTTGAGCGGCGGTTCCGTTCAGCGGTTTGCCGGAAAATCGCGGCGCAAAAGCGTTCGCAGGCTTTTGATGTTGTGCGGGAAGGTGGCCTGCGCCCGCGTGAACTGGTTCGAAGCGCGCCTGCGACGGAAGATCTCTTCCTGCATGAGCGATCGTGCGCGGCGCATGGCCCATTTGTGGTTCCACTTGAACACCGGGCGCAGGATCCGTTTGACATACTTGATATAGGGGTGGCGAATATCGGTGCGCCAGTGCAATCCGGCGACGCAGAAGCCGCTTTCGGCCGGTTCCACCTTCAGGAAGCCGGCGCCTTCGAAATCGCCCCGAACGGCGATCGTCATGGACCGGTGGGGAACGAGATCGACGATTTCGGCGGTGAAGACGAAGGAATGGGGCAAAAGGCCCTTGGTATAGAGCCGGATGCTCATGCCCAGGCCGTCGGGCCGGCCACGCTCCAACAGTTCGGCCTCCATGAAGACGCTTGGACACCACAGGTGGATCAACTGCGGATCGAGGACGATGGCGGTCAGTTCTTCCGGCGTTGTTTCAAGCCGCCAATCGGTCGCAATGTCGAAATCCGGTTCTTGCTGATGCATCTGACTTGCCCCTGGTCTCAGGCTTTTTCGGCGTCGTTCGGTTTGCTTGCCGCGGTCTGCCTGCCGCCTCGGCTTGGACCGGCTCCCCCGTCGGGCTGCGGCGTGCCGTTCACGGGCGCCAATCCGGCAAAGGCCGGGTAGGAAATTTGGTTTTCGATCCGCTCGCCCTCATGATTTTCCCCATTGACCGGCTGAATCGACGCGAACGCGGCCAGGCGAAGCCCGTTCGTTTTGCCGAAAGACGCGGGCAGTCCGAAGCGGCGCACGACGATGATCATGGCCCAGCCGGCGATGGGAGCCATGGTGAGGCAACACAGCACGGCGATGGCGGCGAACAGCTCGGCCGCGCTCCACAGAACGCCGTTGATCTCGAGAATCGTGTAGTCGTCCCGGAGGAACGGATTGAGCACATACTCCACCGCAAAGGCCACATACATCAGAGGGACGAGGCCCCAATAATTTTCGTCCAGCCGGGCGGGCGCCGTGCCGTCGCGGCCATTGCCGTCCCCGAAAACCTTCAGGTAGACCGCAAAGGCCTGAAACATCGTCCAGGTGACCACCAGCCAGCCGAATGAGTTGGACAGCGGCACGCCGAAATGCCATCCGCCTTCGATCCATATCCAGCGCTGTTCCAGGGTCGAGCGCAGAGGATCCATGGACAGGTCCCAGACCACCATCAAGAGCGCCGCCACCAGCGGTATTACCGTCACTTGCCGGCGGTCGGCGCCATCGTCGAATTTCCCCGTCAGGATATGCGCCATCGACCAGCACACATATCCCATCACGCCATAGGCCGGCATGACGAAAACCGGCACCTGGCCGATAAACGGCCGCATGCTCTCGGTGTAGTGATAGTTTCCGAAAGGAAAGCCGGTGAGAATGCTGAGCATTTCGAACCCCCAGCCCGCCACGAAAACCACAGAAACGAATGCGACCATGGTCGCCATGCCATAGCGATAACTGCCATGCAGAAACAGGAATCCGATCATGCCGACAGCGACCGGTGCGGACGCCAGAAGTTGCAGATAGCTTCCCGCCTCGGCAAGGGCGTATGCGGCATTCCCGAGCCACGCCAGCCCGACCAAAGTGATGCACGGAGCCAGAAAGGGTGGCTTGGAAATCGACAAGATCAAGCAATCCGATTAATCAACGATTTTCATACCTGCATTTTTGAGGAATTTGATGAATTAGGCAAGGTTAAATGCCGGAGTTGACGGCGCGACGGGACTATCGAAGATCCGGATTCCCCATCCGGCTATTTTTCGGCGCCCGTTGCAATCGGCCGGCGATCAGCAGCAAAGCCGGTAGAACCATGAGATCGGCGATCAGCGCCAGAATGAACACGGTGATGACCAGAATGCCGAAATAGCTGATCGTCGGGCTGGAGCCGAACAGCGTGCCGATCATGCCAAGGGCCAGCACGAAGGTCGTGGCGATCAGAACCGGAGACACATCCGCCATGGTTCTGGCGAGCGTCCGTGCGTCGAACCAATGGCCGCGCGGCGCAACCAGGCGGATCCGGTTGAAGACATGGACCGTATCGTCGACCGCGATTCCGAAGGCGATGGTCAGGGCGACGGCGCTGGTGAATTGCAGTCCGGCGCCTGACCAGGCGAGCCAGCCACCGACCATTGCGATGGGCAGAATGTTGGGGATGAGCGCCAGCAGGCCGAAGGTCACGCTGCGAAACCAAAGCATGATGAACAGGCCCGAGGCGGCGACGGCGACGACGAAACAGGCATTGAGCTGCAGGATCAGGTCGAAGCTTATGGCGCTCGTCATGGCGAGCAGACCGGTGGGGCGGCCGACCGACCGGTCCGGGTCTTCCGCCTCCGGACCTGCCGCCGCCGCGAGACGGTCGACCAGAGCCCGCGTGGCCGCGGCGCCTTCGTCGGTCGTAAAGACGCGAATGAGGGCGACATCGCCGTCGCGCGACAGCAATCGCTTGCGCTGTGCTTCGGGCAGGTCGTCCAACAGCCGCGCCATTGGCGCGCTGTCCGCTGCCCCGTCCGGGGCGATCCATCGGGCCACTGTGGCCAGAGAAACCACTTCCCGTCCCTCTGCCGCGGCTTCCAGCCGGCGATGAACTCCGGCGAGACGGTCGAGCCCCGCCGCGCTCGGATGTCCGTCTCCGTCGGTTTCGATGCGGATGGGGATATCGATCGAGCCGACGGGCGCGATGTCCCGCTCGATCTCGTTCAGCAGGATTGCCGCCTTGTCATGCGGATTGGAGAATTCCAGAAAGGAATAGACCGGGCGGACGGTCCAATAGGCTGCAAGCGCTGTCGCCAGAACGACCAGCGCCGCGCCGGCCACGCAGGGCGCCCGGCGAAGGGCGGGACGATAGAAGATCCAGCCCGTCCAGAATCGTGAGCCGAAGTCCGGGCCGATGCGCCGGCGCGACAGGTCGATCCCGATCCGTCCCGCCAGCGCCATCACCAGCGGATGCACGGCGAGGACCGCGACGAGCGCCAGAAGGGTGGTGATTGTTCCGGCCAGGCCGAGCGACCGGATGAGCTCGGAATCGGAAAAAAGCAGCGCCGCGAACGCCATCGCCGTCGTAAACGACGTCAGGGCGCAAGCCGGGGCGATACGCTCGACCGCCGTTAGGATCGCGGCGTCCGCGCTGGCGTGCAGGGGACGCTGGCGGCGGACCTCCGCGGTGAGATGCAGGCTGTCGGCGAAGGACAGGACCAGGATCAGGACAGGAATGGCGTTGGTCAGCGTATTGACGCCCAGGCCGGTTCCGCCCAGGGCGCCCAGGCACCACAGCAGGGCCGTCGCCGGCGGCAGCGTGTTCAAGAAAGTCAGCATCGGATCGCGCAGGACGATGAAACAGGCCAGGGCGCCAACGAGGGCGCCGATGGCGGTCAATTGGAACAGGTCCCGGATCATCGCGGAAATCACCGTATCGCGCACCGCCGCAAGCCCGGTAATGCCCAGCACCAGTTTCGTTCCGCCCGACGCCTGGTCCGCGATTGCGCCTATCTCGGCAAGCGCATCGCGCGCTGAGCCGATCTCGTCGGCGCCGGGTTCGAGCGAAGCGACGATGGTCACGGCATTGCCGTCCTGGGAGATCAGGCGCCGTCCGCCCAGCAGGTGGTCGCGGGCGCGGTCCAGCATTCGCCGATTGGCGGCGCGGTCGGACAGATCGAGAGGAAACAAGGGCCGCGTGTCGCCGTTCGCATCCGGCGCTTCGCGCAGGGAGAAAATTGAATAAATGTCGGCAATATTGGTTGCCAATCCCAATTCCAGCGTCAGGTCCCGCAGGGCGGCGAGCGTGCCGGGATCCGACAGATCCGGCGCCCGGGCCAGGATGGCAAGATCGGCATCGGCCTGGTTGAACCGGGCGCGATTGGCTTCGTAGCGGAAATAGGCTTCGGATTCGCCGGCGAAAGCGGTTCGCAGCCCGTCATCGAACTCGATTCGCGTCGCCGCCGCGAAAGCCGCAAGTCCGATACAGATCACGACGATCCATGCGGTTACGGGATGTCCTATTACAAGCCTGCCCAGAAGCCCCATCGATCCGATCCCGCAGCCCCATGAATTCCCCGCGGGGAACTCAAACAGAAGCCGTGCCGATTAACAAGGCCGGGAGTCCGGCATCAGTCACCGTCGAGGGAATTGAACCCGAGGGTCAGGCCGAATTCCGCCGGGTAATGCTCCGTCAGGATTTCCTTGGCGCCTTTCAGCGGTATGCGCAGATAGGCGACGGTGTCGCGGCTTTGTTTGGTGCGCGGCAGCGCCGCCCAATCGGCATCGGACGCAAGCAGGCTGGCCAGGGCGCGTTCCGCCTGATCGAGTTCGAAGGCCAGGGTGTCCGCGGAAGAGGCGGTCTCCCGCGGCAGTAGATCCGCCAGCCCGCTGCGGTCGTGCAGGGCGCGGATGCCTGCGACATTGCCGGAAATGTTCGCCAGCACGAGGCCGGAGCGCCAGAAGGGCGGGCTTTTCGGTTTGGTGTCCGACGCGCTGTCGCCCAGCGCCGCGGTGAGTTTGAGATCGATGACGATCTGCAATTGTTCGCCGGCAGCCCGCAGCAATTCCTGGATGGCTTCGCCATGGGACCGGTAGACCGGATTGCTGTCACCCGGCGCCTGAATGAGTGCGCCATACCCGTCCGCGCCCGTCCAATCGGCCACGACCGCATCCGCGGTCGCCGCCATCGTGCCGGCGATGGCCTTGCCATAGGCGCAGCGGAACCCGTCTCTGCCTGCCGCCGCCAGACTGTCGGAGCCGGTTCCGAACAGCACGAATTCCAGGGCGAGCAGGCCCTGCACGGCGACGCTCTTCTTCACCAGCGTGGTCGCGGAGGAGGCTGTGGGATCCTTGGTGGCGACAATCTTGCGCACCTGTTTCAGGCCCCGGCCGCGCCGGTCGGGCCAGAACATCAGGCGTTCGAAGCGATTGGCTTTCTTCACCGGGCCGAACCGGTAGGCTTCGACCGCGGACCAGGCATCGACAAGGCCGGCAAAGGAATTTCGCGCGGCGTCGAGTGCTTCGCCCTGCGTCGCGGTGCACAGCCGGTCCATGGCTTGCGCCTGGTGTTTGGCGGCTTGCGCCAGCGCCCGGTAGGCGGGGATGATGACGTCGTTCACCGCGCGGGTCGAGGCCGCGGCCAGATCTGGAGATTGCGCCGCCGCCGGGCCGGCAAGGGCGAGACCGATCAGCGCCGCCGCCAGAGCGCGGAGGCCGGGAGCTTTCGTCAGGTGCGGGGCGCGCATCACAACGATTCCAGAAATGCGATCAGGGCTTGCCGGTCGGCCTTGTTCATGTCGACGACCGCGTCCCGCGCGGCCTCTGCCTCCCCGCCATGCCACAGCACGGCTTCGAGCAGCGACCGGGCGCGACCGTCATGCAGAAAGAATGTGTGGCCGTTGACGGTTTCCGTCAAGCCGATGCCCCAAAGCGGCGCGGTGCGCCATTCCGAGCCGCCCGCGTCGCCGACGGGCCGTCCGTCGGCCAGGCCTTCGCCCATATCGTGCAGGAGCAGGTCCGTATAGGGCCAGATCAGTTGAAAGCGGTGCTGCTTTTGCAGCGCCGTGCGCGCGGTGACGTATTTGGGCACATGGCACAGGGCGCAGCCGCTTTCGTAGAACAGCGCCTTGCCGCGCAACACATCCGGTTGACCTTCTCCCCGGCGGGCGGGCACGGCCAGATTTCGGCTGTAAAAGGCGACCAGCGGCAGGATGGGATCCGGCGCCTCCGTTTCGCCCAGCCGCGCCTGCACTCCGTGCGGCGCCGCACGGCAGGCGGCCTGCCGTTCGGTGCAGTCGCCCCAGGCCTTGCCGGCGGCAGGCGTTGAAATTCCGAGATCGCCGGCAAACGCTCCGGCGCTTTGCGCCTCAACGCTCGGCATGGAGGCTTTCCAGCCGAAGCGCCCGAGCACGGCTTGTCCCGTATCGGGGTCCCTGACCAGGCTCGGCTTGCCGGAAATTCCGTCGCCGTCCGCATCCTGCGGATCCGCATGGGCCAGAATATCGCCGGGATGGATCGCTTCGATCAGGCCGAGGCCGATCATCGGCGGCGCGATGCGCGGCGACAGCATCACGTGCCTGTCCAGGGGGCCGTAGCCGAGCCGGTCGACAGAATAGAACGGCCGACGCAGCATGACCGTCTCGCCGTCCTCCAACGGCACCGGGACCGGCTCGTAGCGGATCCGCATGCGGCCTTCGACGGGCACGCCCGGCACGGAAAAATCCTGCAATTGCCCGCCATAGGTCGGTTCGGGAATGCTCAGGAGGGTCCTGGTGCGCAGCGCCTCGCGCTCGGCTTCGGTGCGCGGCGGCACGGAAAGCCGCAAAAACATGGAGGTGGCGAGATCGTTGGGGCCTTCCGGCGGATGCCCGCGGCCGTCCTTGAGGTGGCAGCGCTGGCAGGAGCGCGCATTGAAGAGCGGTCCGAGTCCGTCGGACGCCTGGGTGGAGGAGGGGGAGGCGACCCACAATTTGCGGAACAGGCCGTTGCCGAGCTTGAAGTCCCGTTCGCCTTCAAAGTCCAGATTCGCCGAGAACTCGGAAAACGCATTGCGCCCGGCCCGCGCCGTCGAGGTCGCGGCGCCCGCCGGCAGGCGCTCGAAGCGCTCCGCCTTGGAAAAATCAACCGTCGGCGCCGTGATGGCTCTGACCCGGCCGCGGTCCTTGGCGTTCAGGTCGTCGCGATGATCCAGCCCGTCGGCCAGAACCGGCGCGGCCAGCACCGACAGGACAACGAGCAAGGAAAGGAGAGGTTCGGATATTTTCAGCATGACCGGTCGATCTGGGCAGACAGGCCGCGCGAAAAGGCGAGAGCTGTCGGGTT
>Ga0214472_10002916_pt1 | contig 18211 bp, 19 predicted proteins | sample RVTome_6_FD_207662 | JGI IMG/M metagenome (GOLD analysis project Ga0214472, IMG submission 207662) | Soil microbial communities from uranium-contaminated site in the Upper Colorado River Basin, Wyoming, United States - RVT140D175 | ecosystem: Environmental > Terrestrial > Soil > Contaminated >...
CGAAAGGATACTAGCAACTATATGATTATAGTGTGGTTTTGGGTTTAAAGTTCGTTCCGGCGCCTGCTGCAAATAATGAAACGAACTTCAAAACCACCACAGTAGCTCCCGGCTTCAGTAATTGGCGCGCAGGTCCATGCCGGCATAGAGGCCCGCTACTTCCTCCGTATAGCCGTTGAACATCCGCGTCTGCGCCCGTTTGGGGATCAGCCCCTGGCCGAGCACGCGTTCGGTCGCCTGGCTCCAGCGCGGGTGGTCGACTTCCGGATTGACGTTGGAATAGAAGCCGTATTCGCGCGCATTGGCGATGTTCCAGGTCGTCGGCGGCTCCTTGTCGGTCAGGCTGATGCGCACGATCGACTTGATCGATTTGAAACCGTATTTCCACGGCACCACCAGGCGGATCGGCGCACCGTTCTGGTTGGGCATCGGTTCGCCGTAGACGCCGGTTGCCAGAATCGTCAGCGGATGCATCGCCTCGTCGAGCCTGAGACCCTCGACATAGGGCCAGGGCAGGGGCTGGAAGAATCCCTTCTGGCCCGGCATTTCCTCGGGGCGCACCAGCGTTTCGAAAGCGACGTATTTGGCGCCCGATTGCACGCCGACCTTGTTCAGCAGGTCGGCCAGCGGAAAGCCGTTCCACGGCACCACCATCGACCAGGCTTCGACGCAGCGGAACCAGTAGATGCGTTCTTCCAGCGTGGCCGGAATGATGTCCTCGAACGCATATTCGGCCGGCTTTTCGACCATGCCGTCGATCTTCACCGTCCACGGCTTGGTCGTCAGCGTGTGCGCATTCGCGACGGGGTCCGATTTGCCCGTGCCGAATTCGTAATAATTGTTGTGGCTCTTCACCAGATCGAACGGCGTCGGCTTTTCGTCGGTCGAGTATTTCGACGGGACCGTGCTCAGGCTGGCCATCGCGGGCGCGGGCAGCGCCGAAGCGCCAAGAAGCGCCGCGCTGGCGGAAAGTACCTGTCGCCGGTTGAAGAACACGTCCCTTGGGGTGATCTCGCTCGGAGCGATTCTGGCGCCGAACGCGGATTTTATTGCTGAAACCATCGTGCTTTTTCCGGTTTTTCCTGTCAGGTCGGGATATGAGGCCGGCAACAAGGTGGCGCAAATCAGCTTTGCTCACAATCCCGTCACCGGATTTTGGCCCGTCACCGGATTTTGGCCCGCCACCGGATTTTGGCCCGCCACCGGATTTTGGCCCGGTCGACCGGTTTGCGGCTTTCCTCGCCGCCCGATCAGTCCTCGTCGACCGGCCGGCGCAGGCGCTTGACCGCGCCGCGGCCGGCTTTTGTCTTCAACCGCCTTTCGACGGCGCCTTTCGTCGGCTTCGTCTTGCGCCGCTTGGGCGGCGGTGGCCGACTGGCTTCGGCAAGGAGCGCGGCCAGGCGGGCGCGCGCGTCGTCGCGATTCTGCGCCTGCGTCCGGAATCGCGATGCCTCGATTAGCAGTTCGCCGGCCGTCGTCATCAGGTGGCTGGCAACGCGGGCAAGACGTGATTTCTGATAGGCGGAAAGCGCTGGCGAATTGGCCGCGTCGAACCGCAACTGCACGGCGGTGGCGACCTTGTTGACATTCTGTCCGCCGGGCCCCGAAGCGCGGATGAATCGCTCCTCAAGCTGGTCTTCGCCGATGCCGAAATCCGCAAGCTCGCGACGCTTGCCACCCACGGATTTGACATGGCTTGGCATCGTGCATGCTCCCGGCGCGCGCTAGACCTTCTCCCAGCCGCCGGACTTGCCCGCCGCGTAGATCGCGTCGATGACGCGCTGGTTCTTCACCGAATCCTCAAGGCTGAAGGCCTCGGAACGCTTCCCGGCAACGGCACGCGCGAACGCCTCGATCTCGAGCCGGTACTGGTCGATGCCGACATAGCGGAACACCTGCGTCTGTGAATGCCCGACATTATGCAATCGAACTTCGTCGCCCTCGTAGATATTCGAATTGAATGGCGATGAGACTTCGATGAAGCCCTTGTCGCCGTGGAACGCGATGGTCTGGCGGTTGGCGAGCTGCGTCGAAATATAGAAGGTGAGTTCGAAGTCGCCGAAATCGGCACGCACGCTGGCGTAGCGGTCGGTCTTGAATTTCGGATCGTAGTCGACCGTCGCCTGCAGGCGCGACGGCTCCTTGCCGGTGGCGAATCGCGTGACCACCGTCGGATAGACGCCGATATCGGGAATGACGCCGCCACCCAGTTCCGGACGATTGCGCATGTTCTTCGGATCCTTGTTGAAATACGTGAACGCTGCATCAACCTGGCGCAATTTGCCGATCGCCCCGCCGCGCACCAGTTCACGTACCTTCAGCCATTGCGGGTGATAGGTCACCATGAAGGCTTCCGAGATCAGCACCTTGTGCTTTTTTTCGGCCTTGATCAGCGCGGCGATTTGCTTGGCATTCAGGGAAATCGGCTTTTCACACAATACGTGCTTGCCCGCGGCCGCCGCTTTCAATGACCACTCGATGTGCTGGGACGTAGGCAGCGGGATATAGACCGCATCGATCGTATCGGAAGCCAGCAAGTCCTCGTAGCTGCCGAAAACATTTGGAATGCCGAAATGATCGGCGTAGGCGCGCGCCCGCGCCTTCGAGCGGCTGGCGATCGCTGCAAGCGCCGCCCCGTTTGCCTTCTGGATGGCCGGCACGACGACATTGCGCCCGATCAGCGCAGTCGAAAGGACTCCGATACGCAGCATGGTCTCCCCCGCGGAAATTGGATTGCGCCTACCCGGCGCCGAAGATTCGCAATGTGCAACTTCCACGCGCCACAGGCAAATCCTCCGAGTCCTGCCAGCACCAGACATCGACGAATGCCAACCTGCGGCCCTGGCGCACCAGTTCCGCGCGCGCCCACAGATCCGCGTCCTTGGTGACCCGCAGATAGTCGATGGCCGAGGATTGCAATTCGACTGGGTTACCGACGATTTCGGCCAGCGCCAATTCGGCCGAGGCCTCGATCAGCGAACCGACCGCGCCACCGTGGATCGAGCGGATCCAGGGATTGCCGATATGCCGCTCTGCAAATTTCATGCGATAGACGCCCGGGCGCGGCTCGACGACAAGTCCGAGCCATTCGGCCATCGAGCTTGTCAGGAAGGACGGCAACGAGGCCGGCGGGTCTTGCAGCGGCCGGTTCATACGCGCTCTCCGATCGGCGTGGCGCGCGTGCCGATCATGAAGGTGCCGGTCGCGGTCGAAAGCATCTGACCATCGTCCTCGGATACCAGGCGGCCCGTGACATGCGCTACACCCTGGTGGAACCCTTCGACATTCGCGCTGCAGCGCAGTTTTTCGCCTGCCATCGGCCGGCGCATGTGCTGGGTGGTCAGGCCGACGGTGGCGATCGGCTGGATCTTTTCCATGGCGCCCATCACCGCGCCGCCGAGCACCGAATCGAGGATCAGCGTCGCCAGCCCGCTATGCAGCGTCTTGCCGTCCGGCCCGGCGACGAATGCCGCCGGCGCGTCGAAATGGACAGCAACCGAACCGCCATTGGCGTCATAACGGCGAATGTCCAGATAGGTCGCAAGCGGGTGGCCGGAAGAAAAAAAGCGCTCGATTGGATGCATGGTCGTTTTGCGATCGGTTGGTTGGGTGGACCGAAGCGGGATCGCTGGCCGCCCAACCGGTGACAAAAGCCTATCATCCAGTTACGTTTTCGTAAACGTAATATGATCGCGAGTTGCCGCTTGTGCGTTGGAAAGGCGAGCTTCCCGCTCAGGTTTCCGGCCGCGCCAATGGCACCTTGCCGAGGCGCCGTTCACGAAACCAGATGACGAGGCCCGCCGCCGAAATGATCGCGGCCCCGGCGATCGTCCAGCGGTCCGGCAGATGATCGAACACCAGCCAGCTCCACAGCGTCAGGTAGATGATGAACGAATAGGTGAACGGGGTCAGCACAACTGCCGGCGCAAAGCGATGGGCGACGACCAGGATCTGGTGGCCGAGCCAGCCGAAGAAGCCGATCAATATGAACAGGGTGGCGTCGAATGCGTTTGTCGGCCATTGCCACTCGGCCACCGCAAACGGCAGCAACGCAACCGATGGAATTGCACCGGCATAGAACTGTTGCGTCGTTGTCGACACCTTGCCGGCAAGCTGCCGGGTCAGGATCGAATAGAGCGCGAAACAGGCCGCGCCTGCCAGCGACAACAGCGTCGCCCAGTGGAAGGTTTCATCGAACGGGCGGATCGCTACGAGGATTCCGAGGAAGCCGACGACGATCGCGCTGAAGCGCCAGATGCCGACCCGTTCGCCGAGCATCGGACCCGACAGCAGGCAGATGAGGATCGGCGCCGAAAACAGAATTGTCGAAGTCAGGGTCAGCGACAGGTATTGCAACGCTACGAAATTGAGGATCGTGGAGCCCATCAATAGCAGCGCCCGTACCGTCACCGCGCCGAACGGCGCGATCCGCAGTTCGGAAAGCGAGACACCCTGCTGCAGCATTACCAGCAGCACGAAGACGAAATGGCCGAAATAGCGCATGAACGCCAATTCGAGCGGCGGCAGGCCCGCGCCGACCAGCCATTTCACGCTGGTATCGATGCAGGAAAACACCGCGTACGTGCCGAGCATCAGCGCGATGCCCGTGCCGCGCTTGTCCTCGATGGCTGCGATTTGGCGCAAATTCAGGCGCCGCGCTTGCCGCGCATCAGCGCGGAATGGAAATCGACCAGTTCGGGCACCATCCGGTCGCCGTAGCCGGCCGCGAGTGCCAGTGTCAGCGCCTGTTTTACGGCCGGCGAGATCAGGCTCGGAATGCCCGCGTCGTCGGCCATGGCCGCATAGTAGCCGACATCCTTGCGCCCGTTGCGCACGGAGAACGCCAGCGCATCCGCCTTGCCGTCGACCGCGTATGCCTTGACGAAATCCATCATTGCCGAGCGCAGCGGGCCGGCCGATATCACCGAATAAAGCTTTTCGCGTTCAATGCCGGTCGCATCGGCCATGGCGAAGGCCTCGGCAACTGCATTGGCCGTCGTCATCGCGATAAAGTTGTTGATCAGCTTGATAATGTGCCCGGCGCCGAGAACGCCGAGATGAAAGACATTCTCGCCGAGATCGCCGAGCACCGGTCTAACCCGGTCGAATACCGCCTTGTCGCCTGCCGCCATGATGTTGAGCTTGCCTTCCAGCGCATGCGCGGGCGTGCGCCCGAGCGGCGCGTCCATGTAGTGGCCGCCGGCCGCGGCGACTTCGGCTCCGAGGCGACGGGTCGAAGCCGGCAACGACGTGCCGAAGTCGATGACGATGGCGTCCTTGCGCAGACCGGCGATGACGCCGTCCGGCCCGCGCATCCGTGATTCGACCGCATCGGAGGTGTCAACGCAGAGCATCACGATGTCGGATGCCGCCGCCAGTTCGCGCGCGGTCTTAGCCTCGTGCGCGCCGCGCTCGACCGCCGCGTCGATCGCCTTGCGCGAACGGTTGGCGATCACGGTCAGCTTGTAGCCCTTGGTCTGCAATCGCTCGACCATTGCCGTGCCCATGAATCCCAATCCGATGAATCCGATTTCCGGTTTTGCCATTATTCCTTTCCCGATTTTCCGGCGTCAGCTTGCGAACTTGAATGACCGGTTCTGCAGGCCCTTCTGGATTTCGTAGATCGAGCCGTATTCCTGTTTCGGTTGCGGCTGCGGGATTCGCGCCGACACATCCTTGAGCCTCGGCGTCAGCGTCGGTTTTCCGCAAAGCATCCGCCGGTCGTATTCCTCGATCGAATCGAACTTCGTCAGCGAGCCCATGATCGGAAAGGCGTCTGCCGCCATCATTTCGAGGAACAGCATGCGTCGGTCGCGGGCCGAAGCGTTGAGCGCCGAGCCGTGCACGATATGGCCGTGATGAATCGTGATCGAGCCGGCAGGCCCGGTCAGCTTCACTGCGTCGGCGATATCGAGCCCGCAGGCGGCAAGGTCTATCGCGCCGACAAATACGCCCTTAGCATGATGATCGAAGATCGGTCCCTTGTGCGTGCCCGGAAACACCATCAGCGGCCCGTTTTCCTCGCCCATGTCGTCGATGATGACGCCGATGGCCAGCACGTCGTCATTGGTATGGGGATAAAAGGCGAAATCCTGGTGCCACTCGACCGCCGCGCCATGACCAGCCGATTTCATGTTGAGCTTGGTCGTATGCAACCGAATGTCCGGACCGAGCAGATCACGCGCCGGCGCCAGGATCGCGTCGGAGCGCAACAGGTCGCTGACGACCGGGCTAATCGCATGCGGCAGCTTGATCCGCCGGATTCGAGGCTTTTGCGGCGTGTGGCTGTCTTCGAGGTCGAGCCGGTCGTTCGATTGGGTCAGCCCGCGTGCTTCCTCGATGAAGCGGGTGATTTCGGCACGCAACGCCTCGATCACCGGCATCGGCACGCGGTTTTCGACGAGGACGTAGCCGTTTTCCTCGTAGAGCCGAACCTGATCGGCTGAAAGCACTTCAAGTTCGGCCATTTCAGTTTCCTTTGTTCCACGGACCTTGAAAGACCCCGCACCAGTAGGGCATGAAGGCCCGACCTACACCGCCGCAATCGCGCCGAAGCGAGTTCCATCCATGTCCGTCATTGCTTCCATCAAGACGCTCCGTCTTGGCGAATTCCCGAACCTGCTCTGGCTCGTTGTCACCGACGACAAGGGCGCTACCGGCCTCGGCGAGACTTTCTATGGAGCGCGCGCGGTCGAGGCCTATGTTCACGAAACAGTCGTGCCGCACTTGCTTGGCAAGCCTGCCGAACCGGAGCCGGTGCGCATGGCGCTGATCCCCTATGCCGGACACCAGGCGGCGGGCGCCGAAATCCGCGGCAATTCGGCGATCGATATCGCGCTTTGGGACTTGAAGGCGCGGCGCAACGGCGAACCGGTCTGGCAGGCTCTCGGCGGGCGCTGCCGTGAGACCATCCGCACCTACAACACTTGCGCCGGCTACCAGTATGTTCGCTCGGCCGAGGGCCAGACTTCGGCCAATTGGGGCATTGGCGGCAAGCCGGCCGGCCCCTACGAGGACCTGGAGGCGTTCCTTACCGATGCCGGCGCGCTGGCCGAAAACCTGCTGGCGCAGGGCATCACCGGCATGAAGATTTGGCCGTTCGACCGCTATGCCGAACGCTCCGGCGGCCAGTCGATCCTTCCCGCCGAACTGGACGAAGGGCTGAAGCCGTTCCGTAAAATCCGCGACGCCGTCGGCGACCGCATCGACATCATGCTGGAAATGCACTCGCTGTGGAGCCAGCCGGCCGCTCTCCAGATCGCCGAGCAGGTCGCTCCCTTCAACCTCTACTGGATCGAGGACCCCGTGCGCATGCAGGGCGTATCCGCGCTCGCCGATTTCCGCGCGCGTTGCCCTATTCCCGTCACCGCTTCCGAGACGATCGCCGGGCGCCACCAGTTCCGCGAACTGCTGGCGGCCGACGCCGCCGACTACATCATGCTCGATCTCGGCTGGTGCGGCGGTATCACCGAAGGCAAGGCGATCGCGGCGCTCGCCGAAAGCTGGCATCGGCCGATCGCGCCGCATGACTGCACCGGCCCGGTCGTCTACGCCGCCTCGTGCCACCTTTCGCTGCACGCGCCGAACACCGTGATCCAGGAGAGCGTGCGCGCGCTTTATACCGGCTGGTACGCGGAAGTCGCCGATGGACTGCCCGTCGTGGCCGACGGCATGGTTGCCCCGGCGAAAGGCCCCGGGCTGGGCATCAGCCTGAAGCCGGAAGTCTTTGAGCGACCGGACGCAGTTATCGTCGAGAGCCGCTAGCAGCAGCATTACATCGTCGCCCCGATCTGCCAGGGTACGAATTCGTAGTCGCCCAGGCCCTGTGCTTCGGATTTCGACTTTTCGCCGGAAGCGACCCGCAACAGCAATTCGTAGATTTCGCGGCCCTTGTCCTGCAGCGAAACGCCATCGCTCAGCATGGCGCCGGCGTTGACGTCCATGTCCTCGGTCATGCGCTGATACATTTCGGTGTTGGTCGCGATTTTGATACTGGGGGCCGGCTTCGAACCGAACGCCGAACCGCGTCCCGTAGTGAAGGCGACGAGATTGCAGCCCGAGGCGATCTGGCCGGTAACCGATGCCGGATCGTAGCCCGGCGAATCCATGAAGGTGAAACCCTTCGCGGTTACCGGCTCGCCGTATTTGTAAACGCCCGTCAGCGGTGTCGTGCCGCCCTTGGCGGCGGCGCCGAGCGACTTTTCGAGGATGGTGGTCAGGCCGCCCTTCTTGTTGCCGGGTGATGGGTTGTTGTCCATCGAACCCCTGTTGCGGGCGGTGTAGTCCTCCCACCAGCGGATAAGGGCGACTAATTTCTCGCCGGTCTTGCGGTCGATGGCGCGGCGCGTGAGCAGATGTTCGGCGCCGTAGATCTCCGGCGTCTCTGCCAACACGCCCGTGCCGCCTTGGGCAACCAGCAGGTCGCAGGCGTACCCGAGCGCCGGGTTTGCGGTAATGCCGGAAAGCGCGTCGGAGCCGCCGCATTGCAGCGCCACCGTCAATTCGGACGCGGGGCAGGGCTCGCGCGCCGCCTTGTTCACTTCGGGCAGCATCGCGCGAATCTTGTCGATGCCGAGTTCCACGGTTTTCCGCAGGCCCGCGACGTCCTGGATGTTCATTGTCTGAAACAGCGGGCTGCGCTCGAGCCCGTAAGCTTCCAGCAGCCAATCGATCTGGTTGATTTCGCAGCCGAGCCCGACCATCAGCACGCCGGCATGGTTTGGATGTCGGGCATAGCCCCACATGACGCGCTGTAGCGCTTCGAAACCTTCACCCGCGTCGGCCATGCCGCAGCCGGTTCCGTGCACGAACGCGGTAACGCCGTCGACATTCGGATATTTCGCAAGCTCGGCGGGTCCGAAGGCGGAAGCGATCATGCGCGCCGCGGTTGCCGAGCAGTTCACCGAAGTCAGCACGGCGATGTGGTTGCGCGTGCCGACACTGCCGTTCTTGCGGCGGTAGCCCATGAACGTATCGCGCTTTTCCGCTGCAACCATTTCGACAGGCCGTAGGTCGGTCGAAAACTCATATTCGGCGCTGGTATTGCGGAACTCGACATTCTGCGTGTGGACATGTTCGCCTGGCTGGATGTCGCGGGCGGCGTAGCCGATCACTTGCGCATATTTGCGGATCGGCTCGCCTGTCCCGATGACCGCGCAGGCGACCTTGTGCCCCCGGGGGATCATCTCGCGCGTCGAAAATGCGCCGAGCGGCGCCCCGGCCTCGAGCGGCCGGGTAACGGTCACGACATTGTCGGCGGCATCCAGGCGGATGAAATCGTTCACGGTTTTCTCCGGTTATATACGGCCAAACACCGGGCGCCGTACCGCCCGATTTGCACCCTATCTAGTCCTGCGGCCTCTTCGGCGCCAGCGCCATCGCGCTTCTTGTGCGGTAGCTTCGAACGGCTAGCGGCGGAAAAACATCGTCAGTTCGGGGAAGAAAAAGATCACCATCAGCACCACGATCTGGATGGCCATGAACGGCATGAAGCCACGGAAGATGTCGGGCAACGTGATCTCGGGCGGCGCCACCGACTTCAGGTAGAACGCGGCCGGCCCGAATGGCGGCGACAGGAACGAGACCTGCATGTTGACGCAGAACAGGATGCCGAACCACACCGGCACGAAGCTGCGTGCATCAACCAGCGGGCCGAACAGGCCGATTTCCTCGACCGGAAGCTTCAGCACGATCGGCAGGAACACCGGCATGATCAGAAGCACGATGCCGACCCAGTCCATGAACGCGCCGAGGAACAGGAAAATGATCATCATGACGAGCAGGATCGTCAGCGTCGGCATCTCGGCGCCGACGATCAGGTTGGCGACATAGGCCGGCCCGCCGGCGATGGTGTAGGCGCCGGCAAGCGCCGTGGCGCCGAAGGTTACCCAGATGATCGTGCCCGTCGAGCGGAAGGTGCGCATCATCGCGTCGCGCACCAATGGGAAGGAGAGTTCGCCGCGTATCGCAATCAGGATCAGCACCGCAACGGTGCCCATGCCGGCGGCTTCGGTAATGCCCGTGACCCCGCCATAGATCGAGCCGAGCACCACCATGACAACGATCATCGGGGCAATCAGCCCTTTGCTCATTGCCCAGGTGTCGCGGATGTTCTTGGCGCCGAAGACCAGGCGCGGCAGAATCGAACCGGCCGCGAGCATCGACCCATAGATCGCCAGTCGATCGACGGGATAGGGTTTGTAGTCATCGGGTTTGAGCAACCCGAGCACGTTCTGCGTTTCAATCATCAGCGCATGGGTGACCAGCATCCCGCCCCAGGCCGCCGCGATCCACAGCAGGAAGGTGACGAAAGCGCGTTGCTTCTCATCGGCCGGCAGGTCGTCTGGGCCCGGTTCCGGCAGGGGCGCAAGCGATGGGTTCAACCGCGTGCGGATGATGATGTAGAGGATGTAGCTGCCACCGAGAATGAAGCCGGGAACGAACGCGCCACGGAACAGCGCGTCGATCGAGGTTTCGGTAATCAGGCCATAGATGATCAGCACGATCGACGGCGGGATCATGGTGCCGAGCGAGCCGGAGGCGCATATCGTGCCGATCGCCATGTTCTGGTTGTAACCGAGCCGCAGCATCTGCGGCAACGCGATCAGGCCGAGCAACACCACTTCGCCGCCGATGATGCCGGACATCGCCGCCATGACAATGGCCATGATGGCGGTGACAATGGCGATGCCGCCGCGGGTGCGGTTCAGCCACATTGTCAGGCTGTCATACATGTCGCGCGCGATGCCGGATCGTTCGAGCAGGGTCGCCATCAGGATGAACAGCGGCACCGAGATCAGCACGTAGTCGGTGCATAAGCCATAGATGCGTTGCGCCAGAATGTTGAGCGGCCCGGTGCCGAAATTGGAAAACAGCAGGTCCGGGCCGAACTTCATCACCAGGACAGCGACCGCGAGGAAACCGGAGGCGAACCCTAGCGGCATGCCGATCGCCAGCAGCGCGATCATGCCGACCAGCACTACGAGCGAAATCGTACCGATATCCATCGTCCCCATCCCGTCTGTTGCGCGGCCGTTCGTTGGATTTCGCCAGCCGTTTCGCTCCCGATCGGTGCCGATCCGGGTCTATCTTTTTCTGGAAGTTTTTTTCGAAGGTTTCCTGGTGGATTTCTTCGCAGGCTTGCCGGCAGAATTCCTGGGCCGTTTCCCGGCCGGTTTCATGGCGATCTTCTTGGTCGGCTCGCGCTCCCCGGCGTGTCTGGCCTCGAATTCCGCTTCGGCCTGGCGCAACCCCTCAATGTCGATGTCGATCTCGTCGAGAATGGTGTGTTGCTCGATCTCCGATCGATGCCAGTCGGTGAAGAGATTGGATGTCGCCTGGATCGCGGTCAGCAGCAGCACGATCAGGATGAGCGGTTTCATCGTTGCGGGAATGGGCGGATCGAAAGCAGTGCCGAAAGTTTCCCAGCGCATCAGCTTGGCATAAGCCTCGCCGAAGCCGCCCCAGATCACGGCAAATACGAAAATGAGCAGCAGGATCAGCGACACGATGTCGAAAGCGTGCCTGACCCGTTTCGGCGCCGCGTCGTAGAGCAACGTAATGCGAATATGGCTGCGCTGCTGCATGGCGTAGAGGCCGGCCAGCAGATAGACGGCTCCCGCGATCCACAAGGACAGTTCGTTTGCCCATAAGGTAGGACGGGCGAAGACGTAGCGCATCACCACTTCGATGAACATCACGACGACGATGACCGCCGGCAGGATCATCGTCATCCGGCTCAGTACCCAAGTGAGGAGATCAATCCAGCCGGTCCGCTCGTGCTCGACCATGGCAAGCTCCCTGCGGAAGCAATTCAGGAAGGTGGCGGGCCGGTTTCCGGCCCGCCAGGGCCGATCTTACTCGACCAGCAGTCCAAGTGTCTTCAGGTAGCCCTTGTGGCTGCTGACCAGATCCTTGGCCTCGGGAGTCGTGGCGAACTCGTCCCAGCTTGCCTGCGCGGCGCCGTGGAAGGCGCGGCGGTCTTCGGGGCTCCAGTCATGGATTGTAACGCCGGAAGCGCGCAGCTTTGCCGCCGCCTCGTTATTGGCCTTCTCGCCGGCCAATCCCTGGCGAAGTCCAAGTTTCTCCATTGCGACTTCCATGATTCGGCGGTGATGCGCGGGCATGGCGTCCCACCTCGCCTTGTTGCACGCCAGGTGATCGGAGGGCATCGAGTGGAAGCCCGGATAGGTGGCGTGCTTGGCGATGTCGTAGAGGCCCATCCCGGCGTTATTGGCCAGGATCGACGCATCGGCGCCGTCAATAATGCCGGTCTGCAAGGCGGTGAAGACTTCCGTGAAATCCATCACGATCGGCTTGGCGCCCATCTTTTCGAAGATTTTGGTTTCCATGCCCGGGGGCGAACGGAACTTCCAGTCCTTGAAGTCCGCGGCGCTGCGGATCGGCTTGGTCGATGACAGCGATTCCTGCCCGACAACCCACCAGCCGATGAGCTGCATATCGTATTTATTGTAGAGCTTCTGGGCTGCATCCATGCCGCCACCGAGCAGCAGCCAGCTCAGCTGCTGGTAGGGTGTGTCATAGCCGCCCATGATGTCGCCGACGAACTGGAACGCCGGGTTCTTGCCCGTCTGGTAGGCGCCGCCGGTCATGTCGCAGTCGAGAATGCCGGTCGCCGCCGCGTCAAAGGTCTCCACCGATTTGACCACCGACGACGAATAGAACATCTCGATCTTGATTTCGCCGTTCGACATGGTCTGCACATCGTCGACGAAAATGGCGGCGTTCTTGCCCGACAGCGTTTCCGGCCCGTAATGCGTCTGGATGCGTAGGGTCGTAGTTTCCGCCAGGGCCGTTCCGGCCAGGAAACTGGCCGCGGCTGCGGCCAAAACGGTTTTCGTGATTGTTTTCATGGAAGTCCTCCCTTGGCGCCGCTCCTGACAGCGCCGGCTGCTATCCGTAGGCCGCCCTCCAGCGGCCTTGCGACGTTAACAACAGTGCGCGTATCCGGCAAGCGAATTGACGGAATAATGAAAAATTTCGAGATTTGTTGCGATTTTCGAGGAAATCGCTAGTCTGAACCATTGGGAGGAATGCAATGGCGGATCTGGCCGAAAGGTTCGTCGGCGCCGATTCCGACGAACAGGTTTCGATCTATGGCGATGTCAGCGAACGGCTTGCCGTCGGCGAGTTTGCGCCTGGCGCCAGGCTCAAGGCCGACACCTTGCGCAAGGAATACGGTGTGTCGGCAAGCACGATGCGCGAGGTGCTGTTCCGGCTTGCTTGCGGCGGCTTCGTTAATTTCGAGGAGCAGCGCGGGTTCAGCGTGCCACCGGCCTCGCTGGAACGGCTTTTCGAGGTGCGCCATCTCAGGATCGTGGTCGAAACCGAAGGCGCGCGCCTGGCAATCGAGCGTGGCGACATGGAATGGGAGGCCCGGCTCAACGCCGCCCACCACAAGCTTGCACATATCGAGTTCAAGATGCGCGACGCCGAAAGGCTGCGCGAAAACATCGCGATCTGGACGCGCTTTGATTGGGAGTTTCACGAGACTCTGGTTTCGGCGGCCGGATCGGAGTTGTTGACCGAGACGCTCAAAGGGCTGTTCCTGAAATATCGCCAGCGGCTGGTCGCCTTCGTTGTCGATTACGGTTTCCGACGCGGCACGGTCGACGAGCACAAGGCGATCCTGGACGCCGCTCTCGCCCGCGACGCGAACCGGTGCGCCGTAGCCATCCGTGGACACTACGCGTTTTTGGACCGTATCGTGAATGCGGCAGGCAAAGACAAATTGAACGCTTTATGAGCACCCGAGCGACAGGCCCTTTGCAACTTGCCGGTAAAAAGCGCCGCCCGCAAAGCGCTTCTACTCGCAGACTTGGTAGCGGACGCGCTGCCCGTTCTGGACGACGTACCGGTATTCGCAGCGCACGCCGCTTGCGGTTGCAAGCGCGTTCGGTGCGGCGCCGGCTACCGCCCTGCTGTTGAAGGCCTGCGAACCATCGCTGTACCACCACGAACCGAAAAAGCCGCCCTGCGCCTGCGCCATCGTCGAGCCCAGGATCATGCCGGCCACGGCGAAAGCGATCCCCGCGGTGATCATGGTTGCGGGGCTCATGGCGCGATCTCCTTGGTTGACTTCTGCGAAATCTATGGCGGCGCGACGGGCTTTCAAGAAATCGGAACTCAAATCGTCAAGCCTGGCGCGCAAGCGGCGTGGCCTGAGGTGGCGCTCCATTGCCCTTGATGCCAGCCGGCCGGCCTGACGTCCGCATGGCTGCAGCGCAATCCGCTGCCTTCCGACTGGCAAGAACAGCGGCAGGCGGTAGCGGGCCTCTGATCCTCTCTAAAATGCCGGCATTGCCGCCTCGGTCTTGCCGGGCAATCGAGTGGCCGATTCCGCAAACTGTCAGCGCCAAAATGCCAAACGGAGACGAAGGGCGAAACAACCGCTTTGCGGACCAAATCGCCCGTCTCACAGGCTTGGACGGTCGCCTTACCTCTTGAAATCGGGCGGCAATTCGCAGCGAAAACAGTTAGCGCGGGTTTGGGAGGAATGGTTGGCTGGGGAACCTGGATTCGAACCAGGACTAACGGAGTCAGAGTTCTTATCTTGTGTTGAACATAGCGACACATACTTGCGCAATAATCCTATGAAAAACAATTGCTTAGGACGAATTATAGCGCTATAGAGGCATATGGATAATCTCCTCTACGCGCCGATTTTGCGTGCCTAATGCGTGCCTAAGATGCCCAAATCACCGCTTACCGACCTGGTAGTTCGCAACCTTCCGGTACCGCCTGTTGGCCAAGAAACTTATTGGGACGCAAATCTCCCTGGTTTCGGCTGTCGGGTCTCGCAAGGAGGTCAAAAAACATTCGTAGTAATGTTCGGTCCGCGAACCGCGAGGCGGCGAAGGATTGTCGGGAAATACCCGTTGCAGAGCCTCAAGGAAGCTCGTGATCTGGCTCGAAAAGCACAAGCTGAAATCACGCTCGGAATAGCATTTGAACCAAAGATCAAGCCGGGCGCGACGACGTTCGACGTAGCGCTTGAGCGGTTCTTGGAGGAGACGAGGCAACGAGCCAGGCCACGCACGGTCGCCGACTACGCCCGACTGCTCATGCGCCACTTCCCATTCGGACGACGACCGGTCGGAGACATCACGAAACAGGACCTTCAATATCGCCTGTCGAAGTTGAATTCCGTGCCGTCGGAGCGGAAGCACGCCGATACGGCGATTCGTATCTTTTTCAATTGGGCATACCGTGAAGAGCTTGTTGACAAAAACCCAACGGACCGCGTGCCGAGGTCGACGAAAAATCCTGCCCGCGAACGCGTGCTCAGCGATAGCGAGTTGGTCGAAGTGTATCGAAAGGCGAGGGGCCATTCCTGGCCCTTCGGCCCGATCGTCCGTCTTTGTATTCTCACCGGACAACGCCGAGGGGAAATCGGTGCCCTGCAATGGAATTGGATCGATCTGTCTGAAGGCCTGATCGCCTTTCCGGCCGAGCATGTGAAAAACGGCCGTGCCCATTCGATCCCGATCGGGCCTTTGACTAACTCATTGATCGAACAATTGCCCCATATCGATGAGTACGTGTTTTCCGGTCGCAATCATAACAACCGGATTTTTAACGGTTGGGCCAGATCGAAGCGGGAGTTTGACAAGACTCTTGAGGGTGTGGGTCATTACACGCTTCACGATTTGCGGCGCACGTTCAGCACGCTACATGCCAAGATCGGAACACCTATCCACATTACCGAACGCCTTTTGAACCATGCGTCTGGTACGATTTCCGGCGTGGCGGCAATTTACAATCGGCATACTTATCTTGAAGAAATGAGGGTTGCTGTAGATAAGTTTGAATCGTCTCTGGACCAGTTGAGCTCATAGCTGCTGACGGACCAATTTTTTCCGCCGTTCTCCGGCCAGTTCCGCTCGCCGACGATACCGGTCCAGTGGTCGTCGCCACGGTTCGAGCGGTCGATCCGCTAAAGGACGCGATGGCCGACTTCTCGCCATGCGGTCTGGAACGATGACGCTGGCACAGGCAATCGCCCGCCAAGGCCACGACCCGATGCCGTTCTCGTCGAGATCGCTGCCATGAACGCCAAGCTCGATGCGCTCGGCGTCATCCTCGACAGCGATCCGCGGAGAGTGACGAAGACGGGCGTGATGGAGGCGGACACGATGCTTTCTGGATCGGCCGCGGCGGCCGGTGGCACGTGTCCAACGTCATGTCGACTTTGAGTCAGTGATTTCTTTTTTCCAGACTTGGACCAACACCGGCGCAATGCTATTTTCTTGAGCTGTCCTGGGAAGTGGCGTCGATGTGTCGGCCGCGTCGACAACCCTGCGGGCGTACCGCACCAGTCCGGGCTCACACAGGCAATGGCCAATAGTGTATTGGGGTGGGAACGGGGACGGGCATGATCGGCGACGGACTCATCAGACAGTTCGAGAAGCCCGACGAAATCCGTGAGTTTCCCTTTGGCCGTTTCGAGATCGTTCGTCTCGCGGGAGCGGCCTTCGGGCGGGCCACCTATCAGCCTGGTTGGAAGTGGTCGTTGCACAATGCACCGATTGTTGGGACCGCGCTTTGCCATGCTCCTCACATCGGTGTTGCAATCAGCGGACACGGCGTGGTGCAGTATCAGGATGGCACGAAGATCGATCTGCTTCCCGGGACCGTATTTCACATCACCGACCAACCACACGACAGCTGGGTCGAGGGCGACGCGCCCTACGTCTCGATCCATCTGCTCAAATAGCACTAAGGAGAGGTTTGGGGCGCCAGAGGGGAGCTGACGATGGCTAAGGTCAGATTGATTGTCTTGAATGTGAAGGACAAGCCGGGCGCGGTGGCCGAGGCGATCCGTTCTCTGGCGGAGGCCGGGGTCAACGTGAGATCGGTATTCGGTTGGGCGCCGAACGGAGTCGTTCAGCTCACCGTGGACGACATGAGAAAGGCCGCGAAGGCGCTGCGGGCGTCCGGGACGGACTTTGCCGAGGCCAAGGCGGAGGTAGTGGAGTTGGCGGACAAGCCCGGAACTCTCCATGCCTACTTGGCAAAACTCGCGAAGAAGGGCGTGAACCTCCGATCAATTGCTGCCTCAGATGGCAAGACATTGGTGTGGACGGCCACGAGCTAGGCTCACTGGTTTGGTCCACTTCTATGGCAGAACGGGGCCGATGAAGGCCATCGACCCCGGCCTGCAAGAAATGCGCAACGGGTTCGATTGGCCGCCGTTCCCTTCCCACAGATCGGGCGCGCGTTTTAGGTGGTGGATCACTGCGTTAGGTAAAGGCGAGTTAGCTTCTGGGCGATTTCGTCAAACGCCTTTTTGAGATCGCCGTTGGTGTTGGCGTCGAAATAGTACCCCGGTCCGCTGGCGCAGCTCAGCATTAGCGCCTGGGTATCCGGCGGAACGGCAGTACCGAATGTCACCGTGAAGAGCTCCACGCCGTCCTTCTTGATATTGTCGCACACCTCAGTTGTCGAAGCGTTGGCAAGCGCGATATTCTTGCCATCGTGCAGCGGCGGATTAGCCGAAATGGTGTTGTCACCGTCCGTCATCAGGATGATCGTCTTGGTGATGCGGTTGCGTTTGGCGATTTGATCGGTCGAGGCGGCGGTTAGCGGCAATTTGCTGGAGAGCATACGCAATCCCCAGACCAGGCCAGCGGGAATATAGGTGTAGCCGACCGGCACCATGGCACTGATATTGGTATTCAGCGTGATCTGGTTATTTGTGAGGTCGGTCAGCGCGGCCGGGCACGTTACTGCGTCGACGGCGGGAATTTTCACACCGTAGGCGGTATCCGCTAGATCAAGCTTATTCTGGCGTGAACCGACGCATCCTTGCCATGTCGGCGGAACCGGATTGGCGATCGACAGCCACGATGCCGAAGCATTTCCGGTCCCAATATTGACGTATTCGCTGAAGGGAACAAGTCCTACCTTAACATTGCTGCCGTTGGAATCGCGTTTTAAGAGTTCGGCGACAAAGCTGGTCGCAGCTTTCTTCAGCGCGTCCATTTTTCCGTCGCGCGACATCGAGCCGGTATTGTCGAGCACCAGGACTGCTTCGATGCCGCCCCAGGATGCCTGGACGCTGGCCGACGCGCTGTAGTCCAGCTTCTTGATCCGCACGATGTTGGCGAAGCTCGTCGCCATCGCGCCGTCCGCAGAAACGGTGAGCGACATCTTGGTTCGGTCGATGTCGATATCCAGATTATTTACTTGG
>Ga0214472_10002917_pt1 | contig 18210 bp, 22 predicted proteins | sample RVTome_6_FD_207662 | JGI IMG/M metagenome (GOLD analysis project Ga0214472, IMG submission 207662) | Soil microbial communities from uranium-contaminated site in the Upper Colorado River Basin, Wyoming, United States - RVT140D175 | ecosystem: Environmental > Terrestrial > Soil > Contaminated >...
GCCTCCTCCTTGGAGATTCCGCGCGGCGCCTCACGCTTGGCGTCACCCTGGCCGAAGATTCGGGAGAGGATCCCCACGGGCCGCGATTGTATCCTTCAGCCGTGGCTCCGGAACCTCCTGGAGCGCGCTTCACCGAGCGGGTCCTGCACGGGCTCGGCGAGGACGGCGGCCGCGAGGAGATCGTCATCTGGATCGAGCGCCGGCCGGGTGCCGTCTGGGCCGTCGGGCGTGCGATCAATCCCGGGAACAGGTCGAATCCCCAGCCGCGTAAGGACGATTACGTCTTCGAGGGCTACGAGCTCGGAGACGCTCTCGAAGCTGCGAACAACGCGCTCTCGGACGATCTCGAGGTCTCGGCCGAGGAAGGCGTGAACGAGCAGGTGCGGCCGTTTCGGGACGAGGAGCTGCTGAAGCCCTTGGAGCGGTGGTTCTTCGGCCACTCCCCCTAGGGCGGCTAGGCGACGCCGATCTGGTCGGCGAGCTCGCGGGAGACCGCATGCTCGGTCCCGTCCACGTCGATCGTGAGCGGCCCGTTGAACGGGGCCGTCTGGCGCATCGTCACGCGCCGGCCGGGGACGAGCGTGAGCTCTGCGAGGTAGCGCAGGAGCTCGGCGTCGCCGTCCGGCACCCGCCGGACTATCGCCCTCTCCCCGGGCTCGAGGTCGGCGAGCGCTCGTAGGCTCGAGCGGGCGACCTTGAGGCCCGCGTCGGGGATGGGATCCCCGTGAGGATCGTGGGTGGGATAGCCGAGCTGCTCGTCGATCCTGGCCTCGAGCTCCTCGGAAAGGACGTGCTCCAACCGGTCGGCCTCCGCGTGCAGCGCGTCGATGGGGAGGCCGAGCGTCTCGGCGAGGTACATCTCGATCAGCCGGTGGTGGCGGACGATCTCGAGGGCGATCCGCTCACCGGTCTCGGTCAGGCTCACGCCGTGGTACGGGGCGTGAGCCGCGAGCCCCAACGCCGTGAGCTTCTTGAGCATCGACGTCACCGAGGAGGGCGCGACGCCCAGGCGCCGAGCGATCGCCGTCGTCGTGGGGCGCTCGCCGGCGGACTGAAGCTTGTAGATCTCCTTCAGGTAGTCCTGGATCGCGGCCGAGAGCTCAGGTTTAGACACGTCTCAAATTGTAGGCGTTCGGTTCTCGCCGCTCCCACCGCCGGGCGCTGTTAGCCTCGGCCGCTCTTGCGGATCCGTCTCGGGCACAGCCCAGATCCAGACGACGCGTTCATGTTTTGGGGTCTCGCCTCGGGGGTGGTCGACTCTCGCGGCTTCGAGTTCGAGCACGTACTCGAGGACATCCAGACACTGAACGAGTGGGCGCTCGCGAGCCGCCTCGAGGTCACCGCGATCTCGCTGCACGCCTATCCCTTCGTCCAGGACCGCTACGTCATCCTCCCCCACGGCGCGAGCATGGGCTCCGGCTACGGCCCGCTCGTCGTCTCCCGGCGGGCGCTCTCCCGCAGCGATCTCCGCGAGCTCGAGATCGCCGTTCCCGGCCGGTTGACGACCGCGTTTCTCGTTCTCCGCCTCTATCTCGGGGGCGACTACCGCTTTCGCGAGGTGCCGTTCGATCAGATCATCGACGAAGTCAGCTCGGGCCGCGCGGAAGCGGGCCTGCTCATTCACGAGGGACAGCTGACCTACGAGGCGCACGGGCTGCAAGGGGTTGTCGACCTCGGGGAGTGGTGGCTCCTGGAGACCGGCCTGCCTCTCCCGCTTGGGATCAACGTCGCCCGCCGCGACCTGGGCGACGAGACGCTGCGTGAGCTCTCCGAGGTCCTGCACGAATCGATCCGCGCCGGCCTCGCCCACCGCGAGGATGCCCTCGACTACGCTCTCCAGTTCGGCCGCGGCCTCGACGAGCAGCTCGCCGACCGCTTCGTCGCGATGTACGTGAACGAGCTGACCGAGGACTACGGCGACGAGGGGCGGCAGGCCGTCTCGGAGCTCCTCCAGCGCGGCGAGGGCATCGGCGCCTTCGAGCGGCCGGTCCGCGTCGAGTTCGTCCCGTAGCCCAGGGCTAGACTCAACTCATGCCCGAGGCCGTGATCCTTTCCGCGGTGCGGACTCCCGTGGGGCGCCACGGGGGCGCCCTCGCCGGCGTGCGCCCGGACGACCTCGCCGCGCATGTCATCGCCGCCGCGGTCGAGCGCGCGGGCGTGCCGGCGGCTGAGATCGAGGACGTCTATTTCGGCGCCGCCAACCAGGCCGGCGAGGACAACCGCAATGTCGCGCGCATGTCCGCCCTGCTGGCAGGCCTGCCGCAGGAAGTGGCGGGCGTGACCATCAACCGCCTCTGCGCTTCGGGCCTCTCTGCGATCGTCTCGGCCTCCCATGCCGTCCGGGCGGGGGACGGCGACCTCTTCGTCGCCGGTGGAGTCGAGTCGATGAGCCGGGCGCCGCTCGTCATGGGTAAGCCGGAGCATGGTGACGAGACTGTCTGGGACACGACCCTGGGCTGGCGGTTCCCGAACCCCCGGATGGAGCGGATGTTTCCGCTCGAATCGATGGGCGAGACGGGCGAGAACGTCGCCGAGCGCTGGTCGATCTCGAGGGAGGAGCAGGATGCCTTCGCCCTGGAGAGCCAGCGGCGACACGCCGCCGCGGTCGCCGAGGGTCGCTTCGACGACGAGCTGGTTCCCGTCGAGGAGGTCGACTGCGACGAGCATCCCCGTCCCGACACGACGGCCGAGAAGCTCGCTGCGTTGAAGCCCGCGTTCCGGGAGGGCGGCACCCTCACGGCCGGAAACTCGAGCGGGATCAACGACGGCGCGGCGGCGCTCGTCGTGGCGAGCGACGAGAAGGCGAACGAGCTGGGGGCAAAGCCGCTCGGCCGCTTCGTCGCAAGCGCTGTGGCAGGGGTCGACCCCCGCGTGATGGGCATCGGGCCGGTTCCTGCCGTGCGAAAGGTCCTCGCCCGGGCGGGACTCCAGGTGACCGACCTGGATCTGGTCGAGCTGAACGAAGCTTTCGCCTCGCAGAGCCTGGAGGTCATCCGCGAGCTCGGGCTCGATCACGCCAAGGTGAACGTGAACGGCGGGGCGATCGCCATCGGGCACCCGCTGGGAATGAGCGGCGCTCGTCTCGTGGTCACGCTCCTCCACGAGCTCCGCCGTCGGGGCGGGCGCCACGGGCTGGCGACACTCTGCGTCGGCGTGGGCCAGGGTCAGGCCGCCGTCTTCGAGTCGAGCTAGCTTTCGCGCACGGCGATTTTCGCGCCACGTTGCACGCGCTAGCGGGATCGTGCCGCTCGGGGCTCTTGCTGCGCCCTCACCGCGCGCCTCTCGTCGCTCCATTGGCGCACTCTTCACACAAATGACAGGTCCGCTTGAGTCGCTTCGAGTGTCAGGCCCTGGGAGGGCGACAAAGTTGGGATCTGCCGAAGGAACCGCCGAGGCGGCGGGGTCAGGCGGCCATCTTCGACGTGACGTAGGTCCGGGAGCGCTGGGTGAGCGCGAACGCGAGCGCGGCGATCGCTACTGCGTTCACAGGATGCAAGGCAGCGAGCTCCTCGACGTCGATGTTGGCCAGCACCATCTGGAGCCCGTTCAGCCCCACGAGAAGCAGGGTTCCTAGCACGAGCCTCCTGGGCAGCCGGCCGAGGATCGCGATGAAGAGGAGCACGAGCGAGGCGATCCCGAGGGCGAAGCCCACGCCCCGGTGCAGATCCCAATCGGAGGTACCGAAAGTCACGAGACCAGCCAGGAAGAACTGGACGAGCACGGCCACGAGATAGGTCGAAGTCAGGCCGAAGAAGAGGACGCGGGCCGAGTTCATCTGCCGCCCGGTATCTTGCCCGCGGTGGCGGTCGCTACGCGTGACTACGGCCTCTTCATCGCCGGAGAGCTTTCTGAGCCCGCCGGCGGCGAGATTCGCGAGATCGTTGAGCCGGCGACCGGCGTTCCGCTCGCGCGGGCGGCGATGGCCTCGGAGGCAGACATCGACCGGGCTGTCGAAGCGGCGCGCGAGGCGCTCGAAGGCCCCTGGGGCAAGACGCCGCCGAACGAGCGCTCGCGCCTCCTGCACGCGCTCGCCGACGCGATCCAAGCCAACCGCAAGGAGCTGACCGAGCTCGAGACGAGGAACGTCGGCAAGGCGATCTCATCGGTGAAGGCGGAGGTGGCAACGGCCGCGGAGAACTTCCGCTTCTACGCCTCCGCGATCGCGACCATCGCAGGCCGCTCGACGCCGATCGGCGGCTCGATCCACTCCTACACGCTCAAAGAGCCCGTCGGCGTCTGCGCCCAGATCGTGCCGTGGAACTACCCGATCATGCTGGCCGCCTGGAAGCTCGCCCCGGCCCTCGCGGCCGGGTGCACCGTCGTCCTCAAGCCTGACCCGGCCACCCCGCTCACCGCCCTCCACGTCGCGCAGCTCGCAGCCGAGGTTGGGATCCCGCCCGGTGTCCTCAACGTCGTCCCCGGGGACGGGCCGACGACGGGAGCGCATCTCGTACGTCACGAGGGGGTGGACAAGGTCGCCTTCACCGGCTCGACGAAGACGGGCTCGGAGATCATGCGCCTCTGTGCCGAGCCCGTGAAGCGCGTCTCGCTCGAGCTCGGCGGCAAGAGCCCGAACATCGTCTTCGCGGACGCAGACCTCGCCGACGCGATCCCCTCTGCCGTCTACGGCATCTATTACGCGGCCGGGCAGAGCTGTGACGCGCGTTCGCGCCTGCTCGTCGAGCGCTCGGCCTACGACGAGGTCGTCCAGGGCTTCACGGAAGCCGCGGCCCGGGTGAAGGTCGGCGATCCGCTCGATCCCGAGACCCAGATGGGCTCGCTCATCTCGACGGCGCACCGGGACAAGGTGCACCGTTTCGTCGAGATCGGCCGCGACGAGGGCGCCCAGGTCCTTGCCGGCGGCGAGCCGGTCGACGGCGACGGCGCCTTCTACCCGCCCACGGTGCTCGCAGGGGTCGAGAACCGCATGGTCGTCGCCCAGGAGGAGATCTTCGGGCCCGTGGTCGCCTTGATCCCGTTCGACGACGAGCGGGAGGCCGTCCAGATCGCGAACGACGTCAAGTACGGGCTCGTCGCAACCGTCTGGACGCGCGATCCGGCCCGCGGCCCGAGGCTCGCCCGCCGGATCAAAGCTGGGACGGTCGGCGTCAACGTCCCCTACAGCGCCTTCCCGGGCCTCCCGTTCGGCGGCTACAAGCAGTCCGGCTTCGGCCGGGAACTCGCGCTCGAGACGCTGGAGATATACCTCGAGACGAAGAGCGTCATCGCCTGGACGGGCGCTAAGCCCGTCAATCCCTGGAGCCTCTAGCGGATGCCGGTGTCAAAAGCGACGGTCGCGCTCGTGAACGCGTGTGGCCGCACCGTGACATCGACCGGCTTGGCGAACGGGAAGGCCTCACCCGGCGAGATGCCCTCGAGCACGTAGCGCCCCGGGCCGAGCCGGATGACGAAACGGCCGTCCTTGCCGGAGCGGGCCGTCGCGACGACCTCACGGCTGCCTGGCGCGACCACCTGGATCTCCGCCTCAAAAGGCTCATCCGGACAGGGCACGTTCTCCTGGACAACCGGACAGCTCGGTCCGAGGATGACGACGCCGCGCACGCCCGAATCGGCCGGCCCGGCGGCTTCCCGCTCGGCGCCGCACCCCAGGGCGAGGACGGCGATCAAGACGAGAGGGACGAGAGTCTTCACCCTGTTCCTTCGACTGCCGTGCTTGAGAAAGAGTTCCGGCTCAGCGCTGGAGCACGAGCACCGCGCCGCCCGCCAGCAGGATGAGGCCGACGACCCGCTCCCAGCCGACCGGGATCTGCTCGAGGCCGAAGAGCCCCAGCGCATCGATGACGACGCCCATCGCGAGCTGGCCCGCGATCAGGAGGCCGATCGTCGCGAAGGTGCCGATCCGCGGGGCGGTGAACGTGATCGTCGTGACGACGATCGCCCCCATGAGCCCGTTCAGCCAGAGCCACGGCGGCTCGCGCAGTCCGGCGGCAACCCCGCCGAAACCCTGGCGCGCGACGAGGACCAATGCGCTCACGATGAGCGCCGCGCCGATCGCTCCGAAGGCGGTCGCCTCGAGGACGCCGATCCGCTTCCCGAAAGCGCCGCTGACGGCGACCTGAACGGAGCCGGCGAGGCCGGCCACGACAGAGAGGAAGACCGCGATCCCACTTGCCGACACGGCGGCGGAGAATAGTAGACTCGGCAAATGTCGCTCCAGGAGCGGATCGGCCCGATGGACGCGGCGGCCGAGATACGAGCGGCGGGCGTCGAGGCGTCGGATGTTCGCCTCGAGGAGATACGCAAGCAGTTCGACGAGGTCGTCGCGGTCGACGGCGTCGATCTCGAGATCGCACGCGGGGAGTTCTTCTCGCTCCTGGGGCCGTCGGGATCCGGCAAGACGACGATGCTCCGAATCGTCGCGGGCTTCGAGCGCCCCGACGCGGGCCGCGTCTTCCTCGGCGATTCGGACGTCACGAACCGGCCGCCGTTCGACCGCGACGTGAACACCGTCTTTCAGGACTACGCGCTCTTTCCGCACATGACCGTCGGCGAGAACGTGGCCTACGGCCTACGCGTCAAGGGCGTCCCGCGGGGTGAGCGGCGCGCCCGCGCCGAAGAGGCGCTCGAGATGGTGCGTCTGTCCGGATTCGGGAAGCGAAAGCCCGGCCAGCTCTCGGGCGGCCAGCGCCAGCGGGTCGCCCTGGCCCGCGCGATCGTGAACCGGCCCCGGGTCCTCCTGCTCGACGAGCCGCTGGGCGCTCTCGATCTCAAGCTGCGTGAGGAAATGCAAATCGAGCTGAAGCGGATCCAGCAGGAGGTCGGGATCACGTTCGTGTACGTGACGCACGACCAGGCCGAGGCGCTCACGATGAGCGATCGGCTCGCCGTGTTCAACAGCGGCCGCATCGAGCAGGTCGGGCCGCCGTCCGAGGTGTACGAACACCCCGCCAGCGAATTCGTGGCCGGCTTCGTCGGGGTCTCGAACATCCTCCGGCGCGACGGACGCCTGATCACCGTGCGGCCCGAGAAGATCCGCATGCTCGAGGAGACCGAGACTCCCGATCCGGGCTCCCACGCCGAGAGCGGCCGCATCCGCGACGTCGTCTACGTCGGCATGATCACGCGTTACGTCGTCGAGCTCGACGCCGGAGGTGAGCTCACCGTCGTGCAGCAGAACCTCGAGACGACTTCCGAGCAGGCGCTTGCGGCGCAAGCCCGCAGGGTCCGTCTCGAGTGGCGCCCAGAGCACACGTTCGTCATCGAAGAGCAGGGGGAGACGGAAGAGGAGGAAGCATGACCAAGCGGTACTTGCTGTTTGCGGTCCTCGCGCTCGTCGTGGGCGCCCTCGCGTTCATCGCGGCGGGGTGCGGAGGCGGCGACGAGGAGGGTGACGGGGCCACGCCGACCGCTCCCGCGGGCGAGGAAGGGCCCGAAGGGATGCTCCAAGAGCTCGGCGCGGGCGAGGGTCAGGTGAACCTGATCGCCTGGGCCGGCTACGTCGAGGACGGCTCCACCGACCCGGAGGTCGACTGGGTGACGCCGTTCGAGGAGCAAACCGGCTGCCAGGTCAACGTCACGCTCGGGAACACGTCGGACGAGATGGTGACCCTCATGAGAAGCGGCAACTTCGACGGCGTCTCGGCCTCCGGTGACGCGACTCTGCGGCTCATTGCCGCCGGCGACGTTGCTCCGGTCAACACGGACCTCATTCCCAACTACGCGGATGTCTTCGAAGACTTGAAGAACAAGCCGCACAACACCGTGGACGACGTCTCCTACGGCGTACCCCACGGCCGCGGCGCCAACCTGCTCATGTGGCGCAGCGACATCGTCAAGCCGGCTCCCGACAGCTGGAGCGTCGTCTGGGACGGCGCTTCGTCTTACAAGGGCAGCGTCACGGCTTACGACAGCCCGATCTACATCGCGGACGCAGCCGTCTATCTCATGGCCACGCGCCCCGAGCTTGGGATCACCAATCCCTACGAGCTCGACGACTCGCAGTTCACCGCCGCCGTCGACCTGCTGAGAGAGCAGCGGGAGAACGTCGGCGAGTACTGGTCGGACTACACGAAGGAGATCTCGGCCTTTGCGGGCAAGAACTCCGTCGTCGGCACGACCTGGCAAGTGATCGTCAACCTACTCGTCGCGGACAAGATCCCGGTTGAGGCGACGCTGCCGAAGGAAGGCTCGACCGGCTGGTCCGACACCTGGATGATCTCCTCCCAGGCGAAGAATCCGAACTGCATGTACATGTGGATGGACCACATCATCTCGCCCGAGGCGAATGCCGCCGTGGCGGAGTGGTTCGGGGAGGCGCCGTCGAACGCGAACTCCTGCGACCTCACGGCGGACAAGGCGCACTGCGAGACGTATCACGCAGACGACGCGCCCTACTGGGAGAACGTCTGGTACTGGACGACGCCGACGGCCGACTGCGGCGACGACCGCGGCCAGGTCTGCAAGGACTACTCGGAATGGACGCAAGCCTGGACTGAGATCAAGGGCTAAGCCTCAGGCTTGACCTCGGCCGCGCACACGAGCCCGCCGCCCCGGCGCACGCCGGGGCGGCGGCTCGCCGCCTTCCTGCACCGGCACCCGCGCCTGCAGGTGCAGGCGCTCCTTGCTGTACCGCTGGGGTGGCTCGTAATCGCCTACCTTGGCTCGCTCGCCGTGCTCTTCACGGCGGCGTTCTGGCGGCTCGACCCCTTCACCGCCGAGGTCGTGCGCGACTTCGGCTTCCAGAACTTTCAGCTCCTCTGGGAGAGCGACGTCTACCGGACGATTACCTTCCGGACGCTCGGAATCGCAGCGGCGGTCACGCTCACCGACGCGATCCTCGCCTTCCCGATCGCCTACTACATGGCCAGGGTGGCGCGTGGTCGTGCGCGGCACCTGCTCGTCGTCTCGATCCTCTTGCCGCTCTGGTCGAGCTACCTCGTCAAGGTCTATGCGTGGCGGATCATCCTCCAGGAGGAGGGGATCCTGAACTGGACCCTCGGACCGCTCGGCCTCTCCGGGCCGAGCTTCGGCTCGGTCGCCATGTGGCTCGTCTTCAGCTACCTCTGGCTGCCGTACATGATCCTGCCGCTGTACGCCGGTCTCGAGCGCATCCCGGACTCGGTGCTCGAGGCCTCGTCCGACCTCGGCGCGAAGGCGGGCAGGACGTTCTTCCGCGTCGTGCTGCCGCTCGCGCTTCCCGCCGCCGTCGCAGGCTCGATCTTCACGTTCTCGCTCACCATGGGCGACTTCATCACCCCGAACATCGTGGGCGCCGGGAATCAGTTCATCGGGAACGTCGTCTTCGCGAACGTCGGTGTTGCGAACAACCTGCCTTTCGCGGCCGCATTTGCCACGGTCCCCGTCGTCGTCATGGTCCTCTACCTTCTGATCGCGAGGCGGTTGGGAGCGTTCCAGTCGCTGTGATCGAGTCGCGCTTCGCCCGGATCGGGCTCCGGCTCGCCAGCGCGTTCACGCTCGCCTTCATCTATGTGCCGCTGGGCGTCATCGGGCTCTACGCGTTCAACGAGACGCGTACGCAGCGCTGGCCGATCGACGGGCTCACGTTGCGCTGGTTCGAGCGTGCAATCGACAACCCAGGTGTGCGGGACGCCCTGCTCAAGTCGGTTCAGGCGGCGGTAGGAGCGACCGCGATCGCCCTCGTTCTCGGCACGCTGGCCGGGCTCGCCGTGCAGCGCTACCGCTTCTTCGGTCGCGAGACGATCTCGTTCCTCGTCATCCTTCCGATCGCGCTGCCGGGGATCGTCACGGGCATGGCCTTGAACGCCACGTTCCGGGAGGTCCTCTCGCCGTTCGGCATCGGACTCGGTCTCTTCACCGTCATCGTCGGGCACGCGACGTTCTGCATCGTCGTCATGTACAACAACGTGCTCGCCCGTCTGCGGCGGTCCGGGCATTCGATCGAGGAGGCTTCGATGGACCTCGGCGCCGACACGTGGCAGACGTTCCGCTACATCACGCTTCCGAACATGCGGACCGCACTGCTCGCCGGCGGGCTGCTCGCCTTCGCCTTGTCCTTCGACGAGGTGATCGTGACGACGTTCACCGCCGGGGCCGTCAAGACGGTCCCGATCTGGATTCTCTCGAACCTGTCGCGGCCGAATCAGCTTCCGGTCGTGAACGTCGTGGCGCTCCTGCTCGTGCTCCTCTCGGCCGTTCCGGTGTACATCGCCTCGCGGCTGACCCAGGAATCGGGAATCCTTCGCGGGCGCTAGGCGATCCGACGAAGGAGGACGAATGGTCAGGGTGTTCGTGCTGTACCCGGAGGTGCCGCCGGCCGAGCGGTACGCCGAGCACGTAGAGCTCAGCCGCCGCGAGGTACCGCAGGCGACGATTCGCCACGGGCGGATCTTCGGCTCACCCACCGGCGAGCCGGAGTACGCCTACTACTTCGAGTACGAGTTCAGCGACCGCGACGCGTTCAAGGCCGCGAACGAGGGCCTGATGAAGGCTGCCGCGGACGCGCAGGAGATCGGCGTCCCCTTCAAGGTGTTCTTCGCGGAGGTCGAGTGAAGCCCACTCCCGTGGACCCGGCCGAGCTCGGCTTCGAGGCGATCGTCTACGAGAAGGCGCCTCCTCGCGCGACGGTGACGCTCAATCGTCCGGACGTCCTGAACGCGTTCGACTTCCGGATGCTGCGCGAGCTCGCGCGCGCCTTCGAGGACGCGTCGTGGGACGACGAGATCAGGGTCGTCGTCGTCACGGGCGCGGGCCGGGCCTTCTGCGTCGGTGCCGACCTGAAGTCGTGGAGCGAGGACTACCTCGGCAAGCCCGGGGAGTACTGGAAGTGGTTCGGCGCCTTCAAGGACATGCACGACCGCCTGCGGGAGATCGGCAAGCCGACGCTCGCCCGCATCAACGGCATTTGCGTCGGGGGCGGGAACGAGCTCCAGATGGGCTGCGACCTCGCGGTCATGGTCGACGACACGTTCATACGGCATGTCGGTCCCGAGCACGGCTCGGTCCCGGCCGGAGGCGCGACGCAGTGGCTGCCCATCATGGTGGGGGAGCGCCGGGCCAAGGAGATCGTCCTCCTCTGCGAGGAGATCCCGGCGCGCAAGGCCGAGGAGTGGGGGCTCGTGAACCGCGCCGTGCCCGCCGCCGAGCTCGACGGCGAGGTCGACCGTCTCGTCGAGAGCCTCGCCCGCAAGCTGCCGCAGACGACGCGTTATGCGCGCGAGCACCTCAACTTCTGGCGGAACTTCGGCTGGCACCAGACGATCAACCACGCGCGGGACTGGCTCGCCCTGTCGATGGCCACGGACGAGCCGCAGGAAGCCGTCCGCAAGTTCGTGGAGCGCAAGAAGTGAGCGTTCTGATCGAGCAGGAAGAGCCGATCGCGGTCGCCCGGCTGAATCGTCCAGAGCACTTGAACGCGCTCTCGAGCGAGCTCATGCGCGAGCTCGTCGGGGCACTCGAGAACCTGGACGCGGACGAGTCGATTCGCTGCATCGTCCTGGCCGGGGACGAGCGCGCGTTCGCCGCGGGCGCGGACATCAGCGAGCTGAGAGACACAGCGACGATCGACCTCTACTTCGGCGCGCGCCTCGATCTCTGGGACGCCATTCGCTCCATCCGCACGCCGCTCGTCGCAGCTGTCTCGGGCTACTGCCTCGGCGGCGGCTGCGAGCTCGCCATGGCGTGCGACCTGATCGTCGCCTCCGAGAGCGCCCAGTTCGGGCAGCCCGAGACCGGGCTCGGCGTAATGCCGGGTGCCGGGGGAACGCAGCTCCTCGCGCGCTCGATCGGAAAGGCGAAGACCATGGACGTCGTCCTCACCGGCCGCTTCCTCGACGCCGCCGAAGCCGAGCGCGCCGGCCTCGTCGCACGCGTCGTGGCGCGGGAGGCCTGGCTCGACGAGGCCAAGCGCGTCGCGCGGGAGATCGCCGAGAAGGGCCCCGTGGCACAGCGGCTGGCGAAGGAGGCCGTCAACCGCGCCTTCGAGACGACGCTCTCGGCCGGCCTCGACGTCGAGCGCAAGCTCTTCCATCTCGCGCACGGGACGGAGGACGCCAAGGAAGGCCTCGCCGCCTTCGGCGAGAAGCGCAAGCCCGAGTTCAAGGGCCGCTAGCCCGTTCCCAGAGATGTCGGCGCCGTCGCGCTTCCTCGACCCGCCACGGCTCCGCGTGCTCGACACGGAAGGGGAACGGCGCGCGACGTGGCTCGAGCTCTTCTTCGATCTCGTGTTCGTCGTCGCGGTGGCGGAGCTCGGAGAGGTTCTTTCGAACGACGCGACCCTGGGTGGCTTTCTCCGCTTCCTCGCGCTCTTCGTTCCGGTCTGGTGGGCTTGGGCCGGCTTTACGTTCTATGCAAACCGCTTCGACACGGACGACCTCCTCTATCGGCTGCTGATCTTCGTCGCCATGTTCGCGGTCGCAGCGCTCGCGACGACCGTCCCGGACGCGTTCGGGGGCGGCTCGGCCGGCTTCGCGCTCGCCTATGTCTGCATCCGCCTCGTTCTGCTCGTTCTCTACGCCCGAGTGATCAGGTTCGTGGAAAAGGGTCGAGCTCTCGCCCTTTTCTACTTCTCGGTCTTCGGCCTGGCGGTGGTCATCTGGCTCGTATCGCTGGCTGTGCCCGAGCCCGGGCGGTATGTGCTGTGGGCAATCGCGCTCACGATCGAGGTGTCTGCACCGTTCGCGGGCTGGCGCCTCCTCCCCCAGGCTCCCGTGGATCCGAGGCACCTGCCGGAACGCTTCGGCCTTCTCACCATCATCGTCCTGGGCGAGTCCGTGTTCGCAGTCGTGCTCGGCGTCCGCGACGTCAGCTGGGAGCTCTCGCCCGCGCTCGCCGCCGGCGGAGGCTTTCTCGCGGCGGCGGCGATCTGGTGGATCTACTTCGGCTTTCTCGACTCGTCGGTGGGAGAAGGGCTCCGGCGCGGGCTCACGCTCACCTACGCGCACTTCTTCGTCTACGCCGGGATCGCCGCGCTCGGTGTCGGAGTGAAGCTCGTCATCCTCGAGGCAGGCGGCGACGAGAAATACATGGACGTTGCCTGGGTGTTCTGCGCGGGCCTCGCCCTCTGTATGGCGGCGCTGGCTGCGATCCACCTCGTAACTCCGCCGCAACTGCTAGACGCGGATGTCTGGCTGCGGCTCGGCACCGCGGCGGCAGCGCTCGTGCTCCTGCCCCTCAGCTTCGTTCTCCAGGCCCTCGTCGTCGTCTGGCTGCTCGCGGCGCTGCTTGTTGCTCAGGTCGTGGTCGAGCTGGCGGGCCACGAGCGCCACACGGCGCCGCGAGGCCTAGACCTTTAGCTCGATCGGGACGAGCTCGACCGGCAGGGTCCGCCCGTTCCGCACCGCGGTCACGGTTACTGTTTTCCCGATCAGCTCGCCGGCCATCAGGCGCTGGATGTCGTCGACCCCGTTCACGGGGGTGCCGTCGAGATCGAGGATCAGGTCTTCGGGCCGCAGGCCGGCGAGCGCGGCCGGGCTCCCCTCGACCACCTCGACCACCTCGACGCAGGTCTCGCGGTCGAGCTCGCGCGCCAGCCTGGGCGGGAGCGGACGCGAGCCGCCGGCGATTCCCAGGTAAGAACGGCGAAAGCGTCCTTCGCTCATGAGCGCGCCGATGATCTTCCTCGTCGTCGCGTTGATCGGGACCGCGAGCCCAAGGCCGATGCCGGCGACGGCCGTGTTGATCCCGACCACTCGCCCGCGACTGTCGGCGAGCGCGCCGCCCGAGTTGCCGGGGTTGAGCGCCGCGTCCGTCTGGATGACGTTCTCGATGATGCGCCCGGCCGAGGGTGAGCGGACCGGTAGCGACCGACCGAGGTGCGAGACCACGCCTGCAGTCACGGAGCTGTCGAACCGGTACGGGTTGCCGATGGCGATGACGAGCTGGCCGACCCGGAGCCGCTCCGCGTCACCGAGCTCCGCCGGGATCAGGTCGGCGTCGTGCGTCCGCAGCACCGCAAGATCGGAGAGGGGATCGCTACCGACGATCTCGACCTCGACCTCGCGCCCGTCCGCGAACGAGGCCCGTGCCCCGTCGCAGCCCTCGACGACGTGGGCTGAGGTGAGCATGAAGCCGTCGGGCGTAACGACCACGCCGCTGCCGCTCCCGCCCACACGCCGTCCGCCGCGAACCAGCCGCATGACCTGCAGGTTTCCGACCGACGGCGCCACCCGCTCGGCGACGGCGGTGACGGCCTGGGAGTAGGCGTCGAGAGCCTCCTCCTCGGAGACGTCGGGCCCCGAGATGAACGTAAGATCCGCCACGCTTCCAAGCTAGCACCGCGCGCGAGGTCTACCGAGTGGCCGAGATCGAGACGAGTCTGGACGGCGGCGTCCTGACGATTACGCTGAACCGGCCGGACGTGCTGAACGCCTTCGGCCGCTCGATGCAGGATGAGTTTCGGTCCGTCCTGCGGGAGGCGCGCGAGCCGGCCGCGCGGGTCGTCATCCTCACCGGGGCGGGGCGCGGCTTCTGCGTGGGTCAGGACCTGAAGGAATTCGAGTCCGGCGCAGACATTCCGGAGCAGCTGCACGCCCTCTACAACCCGAACATTCAGGCGCTCTACACGCTCGAAAAGCCGGTGGTCGCCGCGATCAACGGGGCCACGGCCGGCGGTGGCATCGGGCTCGCGCTCGCGTGCGACATCCGCGTTGCGTCGGATGTCGCGACGTTTGTCCCTGCCTTCATCAACATCGCTCTCGTTCCGGACATGGGCGGGACGTTCTTCGCCGCGCGGATCCTCGGCTATTCGAGGGCATTCGAATGGCTCTCCTCGGGGCGACGGCTAACCGCGGCCGAAGCGCATGCCTGGGGCCTCGTCTCGGAGGTGGTCGCTGCGGATCAGGCCCTCGCGCGCGCGAAAGAAATAGCAGCGCAGCTAGCCGCGCTTCCCACCCGGGCAATCGGGATGACGAAGCGGCTCCTTCAGCACGCGCACACCGCGACTCTCGGGGAGCAGCTCGAGCTCGAGGCCCAGCTCCAACGGGTCGCGACGGGAAGCGAGGACTTCGCCGAGGGTGTAGCCGCTTTCCTCGAGAAGCGCGAGCCTCGCTTCGCGGGGCGCTGAGCCCTAGGCTTCGCCTTCCTCGCCGCAGCGCTGAAGGCCGAGCTCGCGCGCCAGCCGGTCCGTCTCCTCTTCGTTCTGCCCTGCTTGCGCGAGGATCTCCTGCACCCGCTCCTCATTGCCCGATTCGGCCGCGGCCTGGAGATCCTTCGTCAGCTCGAGGTTCTCCCCGTTGACCTCTATGGCGCGGTCCCAGTCCGCCTCGAGCTCCTCGGGCGGCTGAAGCTCGTCTAGCTTGTTGAAGCCCTCCTCGATGATCGGGATCGCCCGGCCGATGAACTCGGTGAGGTCTTCGAGGCTCTCGGGCTCGCCGAGGTCCTGGATCTTCTGGTCGTACTCCGCGCAGATAGCGTCGGCGGCCTGGCGGAACTCAGCTGCCGAAAGCCGGTCCCCGCTTCCTCCCCCGTCTCCGCCCCCGCAGCCGGCCCCCGCGAGAGCCGCCGAGGCGACGAGCGCAACGAGGGCGGCTGTCAAGCGTGTCCGCAAGCCGCCGCAGTGTAACGCGCTCCCGAGGATCCCCTCGAGGGCCTGACACTCGAAGTGGCTGGAGGGGACATGGTGTTTGTGCCGCGACCGGGCCGATAGTGAGCCGAGAGGCGCGGAGCGACCGGGGCCGCGGCACCATTGGCGACGATCCGGCGTAGCGCCTGCGGTACGGGAGGCGAAGGTCGTCGCGCGCCCGAGGGCGGGCGCCTAGATCGTCTTGAACTGCTCGAAGGGCTGGCGACAGCCCGAGCAGTAGCGGATCGACCGGCACGGCGTCGGCCCGAAGATGTTCTCGAGGCGAGTCTCGGTCGAGCCGCAGTACGGACACCGGAAGGCGCTGGTTTCGAGCTGGACGAGAGTGGGCGGGGCCGCTTCCCTCGGTGCCGGCGGCGCGAAGCCCGACTCCCGCAGCTTCCGGCGGCCTTCGGCCGTGATCCGGTCGGTCGACCAGGAGTCGTCCTGAATGACGTCCACTTGAGGCTCGCCCCCGAGCGCGCGGATGCTCGCAGCCATCTGATCGCGCATGACCTCGAGCGCGGGGCACCCGAGGAAGGTCGGCGTGAACTCGACCCGCACACGGCCGCCCTCGACCTCGACCGCACGGACGACGCCGAGATCGACGACCGAGACCGTGGGGATCTCCGGGTCCGGGATCTCGGCCAGCGCCGCCCAGACCCTCTCCTCGGTCACCACGCAGCACCTGCCACGGAGCGTCTCACCATCGTCATCTCTTCCCACAGCGGCCGCAGCTCTTCGGTGTGCGTGCCTCGTTCGACCGCGTCGACCGTCTCGCGGCCGACGGCCGAGCACAGCTGCCCGCGCTGCTCTCCTTCGACGAGTCCGAGCGCGTAAGGCCACAGCTCGGCGACGGCTCCTTCGAAGCGACCTCGCTCGGGCGACGCACGGAGCTGCCTCGCCCACATGTCCGCGTGGATGCGGTGATAGACCTCCTCGCGGTCGATCTTCGCCGCCAGGCCTGCCACGGCCTCGTTCTCCGAGCTCTTCAGCGCCTCGATCCGGATCGCGTCAGCGGTCTCGTACAGCCAATGCCGGGCGATCGTCCGGGCCCAGTCGGGCACGAGGCGGAGCTCGACGAGCGGGGCGCAGCGGTACTCCTCCGGATCGCGGTCGAAGGCGAGCTCGTCCGCGTTCGTCCCGAGCTCCTGCGCCGCGAGCTCGTAGAAGGCTCGCGCGTGGCCGATCTCCGTCTGGGCGATCGAGGAGAAGGCGACGTCCTCCTCGAGGAAGGGCGCGATCCCAGTCCACTCGGAGTTGCGCCACCCGAGGATCAACTCGTCGTCAGCTAGCGTAAGAAGCTCTTCTGCGCGGCTCGTCACTCGCCTACCTCGATCCGCGGAAAATGCAGCGCGTAAGCGCCTTGTATTTTTCGCGGCAAAGCTCGTCGTCAGCGAGCGCCAGCAGTTCCTGCGCGGTCACGCGCCTCCTTCGCCGGGCGGGGCATGCCCCGCCCCTACACGTTCTCGGGCTTCCTTCAACTTGACTTTGAGCGAATAGCCGTCCACGCGGCGGTAGTCGCGGTCGAAGACCGGCGCGACGTAGGGCTCCCGCACGTCGTGAAGCGCGTCGCGGGGAACGATCCAGAGCGCGAACGACTCGTCTCGGCGGCCGTAGAACTCGCGCGCGTAGGCCTCGGCGAAGACCAGGTCAGGCGCTTCGAGGGAGCCGGCGTGCTGAAACGGCTGCCCTTCCCGCTCCTGCCGAAACACTTCCCAGATCAAGCCGCTTCGGCGAGGAGCGCCCGCCGGACCCACTCCGTCTCGCCGCGCGCGTAGCGGCGCAGGCCGAGCCGTTCCTCCGTTTGCGGCCCGTGGCCCGTGACCACCGACTTGAGCTCGTCCCAGTCCGGCTCGGTGAACTTCCAGACGCCGTCATCGCGCTTGCGCAGCTTCGGATCCGGAACGGTCAGGCCGAGCTCCCAGATCTGCGGGACGTAGCCGTCGAGGAACTGCTGGCGCGCGTCCTCGTTTCCCTGGCTCTTGATCCGCCACTGGTACATGGGGTCGTCCTCCGCGGGAATCGGATTCCCGTGGAACTGCATGAGCGGGCCCCACCAGCGGTTCACCGCCTCCTGCACGAGCTCGCGCTGCTCGTCGGTGCCGGTCATCATCGCCAGCACGACGTCGCGGCCGTGGAGGATGTGGAACGACTCCTCCCAGCAGATCTTCTTCATGATCCGGGCGTACGGCGCGTAGGAGCACTTGAGGAGCGCCTTCTGCGAGATGATCGCGGCCGCGTCGACGAGCCACGCGATCACGCCGACGTCGCCCCAGGTCTTCGTCGGGTAGTGGAAGACGTTGTGGAACTTCGTCCGCCCGGCGAGGAGGTCGTCCAGGCAGGCCTCGCGCGGCTTGCCGAGATCCTCGACCACCCGGTAGATGAGCTGTGCGTGGCCGACCTCGTCCTGCACCTTGGAGGTGAGGGCGAGCTTGCGCTGCAGCGTGGGCGCGCGGAGAATCCACTCGCGCTCGGGCAGGACGCCCATGAGCTCGGAGTTCCCGTGCATCTCGATGAACTTGACGAGAGCCTTGCGGTAGGCCTCCGGCAGCGGATCGCCGGATTCGACCTGGCCCCCCTCCTGCACATATGCGCGAAGTTCGTCCTCGTTCATACCAACCAAACGATCGTTAGGGTACGAATCTAGCATGACCCGTCGGCGAGAGCTTTCCCGCCAGGCCGCCCGCCTATTCGCGGAGAAGGGCTACCAC
>Ga0214472_10002919_pt1 | contig 18208 bp, 16 predicted proteins | sample RVTome_6_FD_207662 | JGI IMG/M metagenome (GOLD analysis project Ga0214472, IMG submission 207662) | Soil microbial communities from uranium-contaminated site in the Upper Colorado River Basin, Wyoming, United States - RVT140D175 | ecosystem: Environmental > Terrestrial > Soil > Contaminated >...
GACGAAAAACTTCGACAATACGAAGACCACATCATCCAGGTTTTTTACCTGTCCAATATCGATGCCAAAAAAGCGGTCAACATGCTGCGTCTCATGCTGCAGTTGCGAAAAATCTTTGTTCATGAAGAGCTCAATGCCCTGGTGATCCGGGATAAACCCGATGTCATCAAACTGGCCCAGCAGATTCTGGAAGCGGCCGATCGGACCGATTCGGAAGTCGTTTTCGATCTCGAATTGGTGGAAGTCAGTCATGGCGACGCCCTGTTACTCGGACCGAAGTTGAGTTCCTATTCGGTCAGCGCCGGTTTCGGCAACGAGTCGAACATCGTCCTGGACACCCTTGCTCCCGGGATCAGCACCGACAACCTGGTCAGCGGTTTCAGTCGTCTAGAATCCTTCTACACTCTGCCTTCGGCCACCTTCGAATTCGCCAAGACCCTGACCGATACCGAAATCCTCGCCAATCCCAAAATCCGGGTGAAGAACAAGGAAAAGGCCAAGATCCATATCGGTACCCGGGAACCGATCGCCACAACCAGCACCAGCGGGGATATCGTTTCGACCAACGTCCAGTATGTCGATGTCGGGGTGAAGCTGGACATCGAACCGATGATTCAACTCGACGGCACCGTAGTGACCACCCTCACCCTGGAAGTCAGCAATGTGTCGAGTCGGGAGACGATCGCGGAAAGCGGTACCACCCTGCTGACCATAACCACCACCAACGCCGCGTCCGCCCTGATCCTCAAGGATGGGGAACGCACCATTATGGGCGGTTTGATCCGGGACGACCGCAGTACGATCAAGACGACCATTCCTTTCCTCGGCAAGATACCGATTCTCGGCGACCTGATTTCCCATCGTGACCGCAACAACACCAAGCGGGAGATCCTGCTTTCCATCACCCCCCATATCGTCCGCAAGCTGGACATGCCGCGACCGGAGGTGGCCACGATCTGGTCCGGCGGCGAGAACGACCCGGTGGCGGGAAACCGCTTCGAGTCCTTCGCCAAGGTTTTCGAACCGGCTCACGAGCAGACACCTTTCCGGGTGGCGCCGGCCAATGTCACCCAGACAGGACCGTCTCCCCCCGCTGCGGAAGTGGCCGGCAGGATTCAACTTCAGGCACCGCCGGCCGTGGCGAGCGGGGAAACCTTCATCCTGACTGTATCCGCCGTCGAACAGGAAGCTCTTCACAGTGCTCCCCTTATTCTCGGTTTTCCGCCCGGGCAGTTCGAGGTCGTGGCCATCGATGAAGGTGACCTGCTCGGCCAGGGCGGCGCGACCACCCTGTTTTCCAGCAGCATAGACCGCAACGAGGGGCGGATCCTGGTCAACTACAACCGGCAACCCGGCATGGCCGGTGTCTCCGGTTCCGGGAGTTTGGTCCGGGTGACTTTCCGGGCCAAAGCGGCGGGGAAGGGTTCCCTGGAACTTGTTTCGGGCAGTTTTCAGGATGCGGCCGGACAAACCGTTCCCATGGGGCCGGTCTTGACGACCATCGAGGTGCGAGCCGATGAAGGGACCGAAAATCCTGCAGAGACCATTCAATAATGGGCTGACCCTGGTCGAACTGATCATTACCCTGACCATCCTGAGCATCCTGGCCGCGACAGTGCTGCCGATGGCCGAGGTAACGGTGCGGAGAACCAAGGAGTTGGAATTGCGAAGGGCTCTTCGCACCCTGCGCACCGCTATTGACGACTACAAGGAGGATTTCGACAAAGCGGTCAAGGAGAAGAAAGTACTATCCGCGGTCAACGAAACGGGTTATCCGAAAGAACTGGAAGATCTGGTCGAAGGCAGCGACTGGGGAGGCCTGTATCCCTACAAACGCCGCTACCTTCGCCGAATCCCCCAGGACCCCTTTGATGAATATGAACTCGGCTGGGGATTGCGTTCCTACGAGGACGATCCCGATTCGACCAGTTGGGGAGGCAGGGATGTTTATGACGTCTATTCACAAAATGAGCGGAATGGCCTGGATGGAACCCCTTATCGGAGTTGGTAAAAGATTATGACGCGGAATAGAGCCGATCCCGCCAGTCCGGGCGGTTTTACCCTCATCGAATTGCTGATTGTCATGACCATTGTCGGCATTCTGGCAAGCATCGCCGTGCCGAGCTATCAGCGGAGCCTGATCCGGGCCCGCGAAGCGGTGCTGGCCGAAGACCTGTACCAGATGCGGCAGGGCATCGACGCCTTTTTCGGCGACAATTCCCGTTATCCGGATTCACTTGATGAACTGGTGGAAAAGAAGTATTTACGCGGTATTCCCCGTGACCCCTTTACCAACACGGCCGAATCGTGGTACATCATCTCACCGGAGGCAACCGCGGAAGGGATCCCCGTTCCCGGCCGGGTGTTCGATGTGCGCAGCGGCAGCGACCTTGTCGGACTCAACGGTGTTCCCTACAAGGAATGGTGAAAGGTCATGATCCAGTTATTTAACGTCTGCAAGTCCTACCAGAAGGACTCAGCGGCTCTGAACAACCTCTGCCTGAAAATTCCCAAGGGTGATTTCGTCTATATTACCGGACCTTCGGGGGCGGGAAAATCGACCCTGCTGAAACTTCTCTACTGTGCGGAAAAACCCAATCGCGGGCAGATCCTGGTCAACGGCCAGAACATTACCCGGATGAGGGCATCCCGCATCCCCCTCCTGCGTCGCAGCCTGGGCATCGTCTTTCAGGATTTCAAACTGCTGGTCAGCCGCACCCTGTTCGAAAATGTGGCATTTCCCCTCGAAGTTCAGGGGAAAAAACGTTACGAGATCAGCAACAAGGTTTACCAGGCCCTCAAACACGTCGGCCTGCACAAAAAAATTCACCATTACCCCCTGCAATTGTCCGGTGGAGAACAGCAACGGGTCGCCATCGCCAGGGCCCTCGTGGTCGATCCCCTGGTGCTGCTGGCCGATGAACCGACCGGCAACCTCGATTTTGAAGTAACCCTGGAAATCATGGATCTTTTCAAAGGGGCCAATGCCCGCGGTACTACCGTGTTGGTGGCTACCCACAATCGCGAGATGATCCGGAATTTCCCCCGACGGGTAATTGCCCTGGAGAATGGCCGGCTGGTGGACGACAGTACCCCCTGACGGCCGATCTTTCCCGACTGTCGGCCGTCAAGCGAACCGCTGTCTCCGTCGAAGGTTCGGTCCCGAGCCCGATAGCCCCCTGAGCAGGAAGTTGCGATGTTCGATAAAATCCTCTATTTTTTCCGCCGGGTTCTGCGGAATATCCGACAGAGTCCGGTATTGTGCACAGCCGCCATCGGTACGGTGGCCCTTTCCCTGACCATCGTCGCCTTTTTCGGCATCGTAGTTCTCAATGTTCAGAAACTGGCCTCCCACTGGAGTGACGAAATCCAGGTGGTCGCCTATTTCGAAAGGGAGCCCGAGGGCAGCCGACTGGCCGAATGGCGGGCAATGATCGAACGGATGCCCGAGGTGGCCGGTGTTGAGTTCATCGACCGCGATGAAGCCTTCAAACGGTTCCGTCAACGCCTGGCCGGGGATGCCGATCTGCTGGAAGGTTTTGGCCCCGAAATACTGCCGGCATCGCTGGAAATTTCCCTGAAAGAAAATCACCGGGACCGGCAGGGAGTCGAGGCCGTGGTCGGGCGCTTGCGGCAGAACCCCGACTTTTCCGATTTCAGTTATGGTCAGGACTGGCTGGAGCGTTTTGAGGCTTTCCTGGGGCTGTTACGGCTGGCCGGCGTCACATTGGGAGGGTTTTTGCTCTTTGCAGCCCTGTTCATCGTCTCCAATACCATCAAGCTGACCCTGTATGCCCGCCGCGAAGAACTGGAAATCATGGCCCTGGTGGGCGGTACGCCGCTCTTTATCAAGACCCCTTTTCTGCTGGAAGGGGCGGTACATGGCGCGGTTGGCGGGGTGTTTGCTCTCTGCGGCGCCTACGCTCTTTTCCAGGTTTTCCTCCGCAAGGGCCTGGGGGCCTTTCTGCTCTTTTCGGGGGGTGACCAGATCCGGTTTCTCTCCTTTCAGCAGATGGCCTTGCTGGTCATGGTCGGGATGTGCCTCGGCCTGTTTGGCAGTGTTCTGTCCCTGCGAAAATTTGTCCGGATATGATGCCTTTGCGAATCCTGCCATTTTCTTTCTGTTTGCGTCTGCTTGGCTGTGCCTTGCTTGGGTCATTGCTGCTTTTTGCCGTTCCGGCCGGCGGCGAAGACCTGAAGGACAGCCAAAAGGATCTTGAAAAAATCCGGCAGCGCATAAAACGGATTGCCGACGGGTTGGAAAAAAAGCAGGTGGAAGAGAAGAATCTGAAAAAGAACATGACTTCTCTCGAAGGAGAAATGAAGCGGCTGCAAGCTCGGGAAACATCAAGGAAAACCTCCCTAGCCGGACTCGGAAAAGAGATTGGCGGGCAGGAAGAACTGATTGTCGAAATCCGGGAGAAAAGCCGGCAGCGACGGGAGATGGTCAAGAAACGCCTTTCCGTGATGTATCGAGGCGGCCAGAGGCATCTTTTGCGGTTGCTCTTCTCCGGCAATTCACCTGCCAGCATTGCCGAGGAATACCATCTGCTGAAAAGGGTCGTTCACTACGACCGGGAATTGCTCGAACAATATCGGCGCGACCAATCGGAAATAAATGACAAGCTTGCGCAACTGACCGCTCTGCGGCAACAGGAGCAGGCCGAATTGCAGGATCTGGAGGACAGCCGGAAGACTCTGGAAGATGGTCGGCGGGTCAAGAAGCGGCTTCTGGCACGGTTGCGGAACCAGCAGGCCGAGATGTCCGGAGAGTTGACTCAGCTCAAGGAAAAGGCCGCCCGGCTGCAGTCCCTGGTCAAAAAACTTGAAAGGGTCAAGCCCCCCGAGTATACTGAAAAAACTGGAGTTTTCGTCCAACAGAAAGGCCATTTACCCTGGCCCGTCAAGGGGCGGATCAAGGTTGGTTTCGGCACCTGCCGCCTGCCGTCCCTCGGCACATTGTATGAATGCCAGGGAATTGAAATTGAAAGTTCCCGGAACCAGCCGATTCTGGCTTCCTGGAATGGAACCGTCATCTTTGCCAATCTGTTCAAGGGATACGGCAACCTGATCATCATCGATCACGGTGACAATTTCTATACCCTCTATGCCCAAGCCAGCCGGTTGCTCAAGACAGTCGGCGAGAAGGTCAAGGTGGGGGAGCCGATCGCCTATCCGGGATTCGAAAATGCCGACAGCGTTTACTTCGAGATTCGCCATCGAGGCACGCCTCAGGATCCTGTCGCCTGGCTGAAACCGTAATACTGAGCCGTCCAGATTCAAGATCGGAAACCGAGGAGAACCCTTCCATGCTGAATTTGAAACGTCCGACCGTGCTGATTGTCGTGTTGGCGCTGGTCATGACCTGCTGGCTGACGATCAGTGAGGCCGAACAGGCCCAAAAGGCCGAAAAGGCCGTGGCTGATAGCGATTACCGCGAATTGCGGTTGCTTACCGATGTGTTGTCCATCGTCCGGCGCAGTTACGTCGAAGAGGTCCCCATGAAAGATCTGATTTACGGGGCGGTCAACGGCATGCTGGCGTCCCTTGATCCCCATTCGTCCTTTCTGCCGCCGGACATGTACCGGGAACTGGAAATCGATACCAGCGGGAAATTCGGCGGTCTGGGGATCGAAATCACTCTGCGCAACAATGTCTTGACGGTTGTTTCGCCCATCGAGGATACTCCCGCCGATCGGGCCGGTCTGGAAGCCGGAGACATAATTTTCAAGATTGAAGGGCGCTTTACCAAGGATATGAGCATCATGGATGCGGTGAAACTGATGCGGGGCCCGGCAGGGTCCACCGTGACCATCACCATCATGCGAGATGCTTTTGACAAACCGCGGGATTTCACCCTCGTCCGCGAAGTGATCAAAGTTCAGAGCGTCAAGGCCCGCACACTGGAGGAAGGGTTCGGCTATGTCCGCATCGCCCAGTTCCAGGAAAGAACCGACTCGGACCTCCAGAATGCGCTGAACCGGTTGCGGAAGGAAAACAACGACCATCTCTCCGGCCTGATCCTGGACCTGCGTAACAATCCCGGCGGGCTTTTGGACCAGGCCGTCAAGGTGTCCGACCATTTTCTCAAGGAAGGATTGATCGTTTATACCGAAGGACGAGAAGAAGGCAGCCAGATGCGGTTTTCCGCTCGGGCAGAGGGCGATGAACCGGGGTATCCCATGGTGGTGCTCATCAACAACGGCAGCGCCAGTGCTTCCGAAATCGTCGCCGGCGCCCTGCAGGACAACGGTCGGGCGGTGGTTCTGGGTACCCAAAGTTTCGGCAAGGGTTCGGTTCAGACCATTATTCCCTTGAGCGACGAGTCGGGATTGCGCTTGACGACCGCGCGGTATTTCACCCCCAGAGGCACCTCGATTCAAGCCAAAGGGATCACCCCGGATATTGTCGTCAAGCCGGTCGAGTTCAAGGTCGTCGATGAGGACAGCGTTTTCAGGGAAAAGGATCTCCTGAACCATTTCGAAACTGAAGGAGAACCCGGCCCGCCGGAACGGTCCGAAAATCAAACCCCGGACATCATCCCGGACGATTCGGCTCAGGAAGATTACCAGCTGCAGCGTGCCCTCGATCTGTTGAAAGGCTTGCAGATTCTCAAAAATCTCCAGGATGCGGCTGCTTGAGCTGATTTCCGATAATCGCAAGGTTGGGGGGATGATATATCCCCCCGATTTTTTTTTGGTGTAGAATATGTCCGGCAAAAAAACAAATCGCAAACGACCTGTTTCCCGCAAAAAAAGCAGCCGCAACAAGAATCGCCAGCCTCTCAAACTGCTGGTCGCGACTCTTTTTGTCATCGGGTTCGTGATTTTCTGCCTGGTGTTTCTGGCCAATTTGCGGAAAAGCCTGAACTCCGTACCGCCCTCCGCTCCACCCCAAGCCGAGGAAACCCCACCCGCCCGGGCTTCCCTGGTGGCGGAAATCCAGCTCGAGCTCGACAGTGCCCTCTGGAGGGCCGGGGTGCCCTTCGATCAGCTCAGGATCGACACTCGCCAGGGAACCGTTCACTACGAAATCAGGGGCGTGCTGCCCCGCCGGAAAATTCTCGCGGATCTGTCCCGGCGCATTTCGAGTCTGTCCCCCTCGATAGAATTGAAATCCTCGCCGGACGACCGGGCGGTGGCCATCCGCCATGGCCAGGAGACCCTGTTTCTGATCGATTTTCTCGAAGAGGACAAAACGGTGCAGCCCGCAGTTCCCCGCCCTCGGATGGCCATTATCATCGACGATCTCGGGGGGGATCTTTCCAGCGCCAGGGCTCTTTTGGCCATCGACTTGCAGCTCACTTTTTCGGTCATGCCGGATGTCGGGAAATCCCGGGAGGTAGCCGAGCTCGCTCACAGCCGAAAGCGCGAAGTCATGCTTCATATTCCCATGGAACCCCGTAGTTACCCCGTGGCTGATCCGGGGAAAACCGCCCTGTTCAACAAGATGACTTCGCAGGAAGTGCAACAGCGGATGCTCGACTATCTGCAGCAGGTGCCCTATGTTGTGGGGGGCAATAACCATATGGGGTCGGCATTTACCGAAAACGAGGCCGGCATGGCCGTGGTGGTGGGTGTTCTGCGGGAGAAGGGACTTTTTTTCATCGACAGCCGAACCAGCAACCGGTCAGTGGCCGCAGGGGCGGCCGAAGGTGCCGGGATCCCCTTCGGTGCCAGGGATGTTTTTCTGGATAATGTCCGGGATGTCGAGGCCATCAGCAGGGAAATTCACAAACTGGCGGGCCTGGCCCGTCGGAAGGGGCAGGCCATCGGGATCTGTCATCCTTATCCGGAAACTATCGAGGCCCTGGCCCGGGAAGCCGGAATACTCCGCAGGCAGGGCATCGAAGTGGTTCCGGCCTCGACGCTGGTGGTCCGTGCGGGTCGGCGTGCCCCATGATTCCGGGTTGTTTCAGGGGTTGTCAGGGTGTTTTGCCAAAGCAGGCCGGCGGCGGGCCCGGGCGGGTCATTCGGACCATCTGTCGGCCACCCGGGACATGGTTTGTTCAAATTGCCGACGTGGTTCCCCAACCAGAACCCCTTCTGAACATCCCGGTTCGATTCGGCGAACCAGCAGGAAATTTCCCGTGGGAGCGCCGGTATCATCGAGCAGGGTTTCCGCCGCCAGGCGATAGAGACTGGTTCGCTCCCTGAAGAGAAAACGGCTTCGGAATTCCTTGAGCTCGATGATCCTGTGGGAAATCTCCCGGCTCTGGTCGTCGAACCGGTAAAATGCCAGGCGCGAAGGATCCAGGCCCCCATCCTTCGGGACCGGTCGCAAGGCGAAATAGGAGCGTTGAGCCGATTCCCTGAACAGGGTCCGCACCGGATCGGTTGGGGTGATTTCCTTTTGTGACCGGTAGAAATGGCGGAAGATCAACCCGGAGAAGCAATCCTCCTCCAGAAAACCCGCTGTGCGATTGTCGGAAGATTCGCAATAGAAGGCTGCCGGGGTTTTGACCCCGGTGTCGACCAGGGCTTTGCCGCAGATCAGACACCCTCCACTGAGCCGGCTGCGCCTGGCCTGGTGGGCTTCCTCGCGTGTGGCCTGCTGTTCCAGCATGCCCTGCCGTACCTTGGCGATGCGGGGTTCGGGGCAATTCCTGGCGCCCAGCAGGATCTGCCGGGCCAAATGGGAAAATTGCAGGTGAACGTTGGTTTCCCGCCCATGGGTGAGAACCGGATAGATCTTGCCTTCGGGGTTTGTATTGAGGGCTTCGACCTTGGGGCTTTTGGCGATGAATCCCTCCATACATCGATATCCGCGATTGATGGCGTAGGCCTTCAGCAACTGGTAGGCGTCCTTGAAGGGCCCATCGTAGCGGATTCGAGAATCGATGAGGCAGGGCAGCAGGCGCAAGGTTCCCTTTGAAATACCATGTTTTTCGCAAAATTCGTAGATATGCCGGCAGTTTTCCAGGGAGGGCGCATCCTTTACCGGGATGATGACCCGATCGGCTGCGTAGATGGCGTTGCGGGTGAAAATGTCCAGGGAAGGGCGGGTATCGATGATGATCATGCCCTGTAATCCCGCTGTCGCCAGGGTTCCGGCCAGGCTGGAAACATCTTCGATACCCCGGCCAAGGTCCTCCAGTTCGCGACAGGAGGCGATGAACTGGACGCCGTACTGACCCGTTTCCACAAGGTCTTCGACCTTGCCGCCGGAAAACAGGTCCGCGACGGTTCCCCGGGCCTGTCCGCTACCGATACGAAACATGCGGTCGACGGAAAAATGGTTGTCGAAACTGAAAAGGGTGACAGGAAGATCTTCGTGCAAAGCTTTTAGGTAAATGGCCAGATTGGTGGCCAGCGTGGTTTTGCCGACGCCGCCTTTTTCACTTGAAACGGTTATGACATAGGGGGGATGCTTCATACTTGTCTCCTCTTCCTGGACCCCATTGTATAGAAGGATTCGAGGTTCCATGTCAATAGAAACCCCCGATTGGACGCGATCCGATGTACTGAGTGTTTCCCGCCTGGTCTCGCTGCTACAGGATGTGGTTGAGGAAAACTTCGTGGATGTGCTTGTTTCCGGAGAAGTGGTGAATTTTGCGACGCCGGCTTCGGGCCATTACTATTTTGCCCTCAAGGATGAAGGAGCGCAACTGCGGGCGGTCATGTTTCGCGTACAGAACCGCTTGCTGCCCTTTCTGCCCGAAAACGGCATGAATGTCGTCTGTCGCGGACGCCTGTCCGTTTATACCCGGCGCGGCGAACTCCAGATGCTGGTCGACCACCTTGAACCTCTTGGAGTGGGCAGCCAGCAGATCGCCCTGGAACAACTCAAGAAGCGGCTCGCAAGCGAAGGCCTGTTCGCCGGGGAGCGAAAACGTCCCTTGCCGGCCTTTCCCCGGACCATCGGCGTGGTGACTTCGGGCACCGGAGCCGCCATTCACGATATTCTGAATGTGCTTCGGCGGAGGGGGGCCGGTCTCCGGGTTTTGCTGCGTCCGGTTCGGGTGCAGGGCGACGGTGCGGCCCTTGAGATTGCCGAAGGGATTGCTGATCTCAACCGCCAGGGAGAGGCCGATGTGCTGATCGTCGGTCGCGGCGGCGGTTCGATGGAGGACTTGTGGGCCTTTAACGAGGAACCGGTGGCCCGGGCCATTTTCGCTTCGGGGATTCCGGTGATCTCCGCCGTCGGCCACGAAGTCGATGTGACGATTGCCGACCTGGTGGCTGATCTGCGGGCTCCGACGCCGAGCGCCGCCGCCGAACTGGTGGTCAAGGAGCGGCGGGAACTTGAAGGACATGTCGATCATCTGGTCCTGCGTCTTTCCGGGCAGATGAAAGCCCGGCTGACCCTGTTGCGGGAGCGGGTGGAGGGGCTGTTCCGGCGCCTGCGCGCCCCGGTCGGCGACCTTCTTCGACAGGAACAACGGGTCGAGGAGTTATCCCGTCGGGCAAAGCTCGCCATCCGGGTTCGCCTGGAGGCGTCGGCTTCCCGCCTGGCGCTTTTTGCCGGTCGACTCGAGGCCCTCTCGCCGCTGCGAACCTTGAGTCGCGGCTACGCCATCGTTACCCGCGAGGAAGAAAGCACTCCCCTGCGGGAAACGGCCCGACTTGCCTGCGGCGACCGGTTGGCCATTCGCTTCGCCCGCGGTGAAGCCCGCGCCGTGGTCGAAGAGATCATCGCTGCTCCGGCGAAGGGGAAAACCCTTGACTGATGCTTGCCGCGGTACCGATAATTGATGGCGTCGCAAAAACTCACCAACTGCTGCGTTGCCGGAGGATGGACTCATGAACAAAGAATACCCTTTCGAAACAGCCCTGCGTTCCCTCGAAACGGTTGTCGCGCGACTGGAAAGCGGCGAACTGTCGCTGGAAGAGTCCTTGACCTGCTTCGAGGAGGGCGTGCGTTGCGCGGCCCGTTGCCAGGAGCAGCTCAAGGCCGTGGAAGCCAAGGTTGAAGTATTGCTCAAACAGCAGGACGGTACATTGACCGTGGAAAATTTCCGGGAATAATGGTTTAATCCGACGCCTTGTTGGTACGATCAAGCCGACCTTTTGCCGGATTCCGGTTTTCCCGGCAAGACCCGGATGGTTGCGATCCCTATCCGCCCAAGTGGAGATGTGATGGAACTGAAATCCTACCTCGAAGAGTGCCGGCTGAAGATCGATGCGGCACTGGATCTTTATCTGCCGGCTGACGATACCTTGCCTCAGCGTCTGCATCAGGCGATACGTTACTCGATGTTCGCCGGGGGGAAGCGGGTCAGGCCGATTCTCATGATGGCCGCCTGCCAGGCGGTGGGTGGTGAAATGGCAAGAGTGGTGCCTGCTGCCTGCGCTATGGAAATGATCCATACCTATTCCCTGATCCACGACGATCTTCCCGCCATGGACGATGACGATTTTCGGCGCGGCCGGTCGACCTGCCACAAGGTTTACGGCGATGCGCTGGCCATACTGGCCGGCGATGCCCTGTTGACCGAGGCCTTTCAACTGTTGTCGGCCCCCGTTGACGGTCAGGAAATTCCCGGAGAGATAAGCCGCAGGGTCATTCACATCATCGCCCGCTGTGCCGGGTCGATGGGAATGGTCGGCGGCCAGGTGGTCGATATGGAATCGGAAGGCCGGAACATCGATCTTCCGACCCTGGAATATATCCATACCCGCAAGACCGGAGCCCTGATCCTGGCTTCCGTGCAGGCAGGGGCCCTGCTTGGCGGTGCGGATCAGAAAGCATTCGACGCTTTGTCGAAGTATGCCGAAGCCGCCGGGCTGGCATTTCAGATTGCAGACGATATTCTGGATATAGTCGGCGATCAGGCTTTGCTCGGCAAGGACGTCGGCAGCGATGTCGCCCGGGGCAAGGCGACCTTTCCGGCCCTGTTGGGACTGGAAGTCGCCAAACAACGGGCAGGCGAATTACGGGACATGGCCGTGGACGCCCTGGCCGACTTTGACGATCGGGCCGATCCCCTGCGGGAGATTGCCTGCTATATCATCGATCGGTCTTTCTAACCGGTTTCTGTTTGGAGGGGACGCTTGTATTTCCCTCTTTCGGAACGGAATCCAGGAACAATTCATCCGGCGTTTCCGGGTGAAATTCAATCAGTAACGGAGTACCCCCAACAATGAGTATTTTGGAAAGCCTTCAATCAACCCGGAGGCTCAAGGACCTGACTCTGGTGGAACTCGAGACGCTGGCCGAGGAGGTCCGCGCCAAGATCATCGGCACCGTCTCCCATACCGGTGGCCACCTGGCGAGTTCCCTCGGCGTGGTCGAGTTGACCATCGCACTCCATCGGGTGCTGGACACCCCGACGGACAAGATCGTTTGGGATGTCGGTCACCAGGCTTATGCCCATAAGCTTCTCACCGGCCGCCTTGATCGTTTTCATACCCTTCGGCAGCTGGGCGGCATCAGCGGATTTCCCAAAAGGGAAGAAAGTCCCCATGATGCCTTCGATACCGGCCATTCCAGCACCTCCATATCGGCGGCTCTCGGCATGGCGGCGGCCCGGGACTGCAAGGGTGGATCGGAAAGGGTGGTAGCAGTTATCGGCGACGGTTCCCTCACCGGAGGCCTGGCTTTCGAAGGGCTCAATCAGGCCGGGGATCTGAAGAAAAACCTGATCGTGATTCTCAATGACAACGAAATGTCCATATCCGCCAATGTTGGGGCGATCTCCTCGTTGATCAACCGGAAACTGACTTCCGAACTGGCGGTCCGGTTGAAAAAAGAGGCGGAAAACTTTCTCAATCATGTTCCGCGATTCGGCAAGGATCTGCTCAAGGTGGCTCGTCGCGCCGAAGAGTCGTTGAAGGGGTTTTTCACCCCCGGCATGCTGTTCGAGGCCTTCGGCTTCGATTACGTCGGTCCGCTGGGGGGCCACCGTCTCGGCCGGCTGATCGAATCGCTGGAAAATGTCGTTCAGCTCGAAGGACCGATCCTGGTACATGTCGTTACCCGCAAAGGCAAGGGGTACCAGCCGGCGGAACAGCGCCCCTCCATGTTTCACGGCGTTGGCCCTTTCGACGAGGAGTCCGGAGAGGTGCGCGGCCAGAAAGGGGGCGCCGCCAGTTATACCGGGGTGTTCGGCAGAACCCTGGTTGAAGCGGCCGAGCGGGACGAGCGCATCGTCGCCATCACCGCGGCCATGGAAGAGGGCACCGGACTGGCAGAGTTCTCCCGGCGTTTTCCGGAACGATTTTTCGATGTTGGAATCGCCGAACAGCACGCCGTAACCTTTGCCGCGGGGCTCGCCAGCCAGGGGCTGAGGCCCGTTGTGGCACTCTACTCGACCTTTCTGCAACGTGCCTATGACAATGTTCTGCACGATGTGGCCCTGCAGAACCTGCCGGTGACTTTCGCCATTGATCGGGCCGGTCTGGTGGGAGCGGACGGTCCCACTCATCACGGGGTTTTCGATTTTTCCTTTTTGCGCCATATTCCCAACATGGTCATCATGGCGCCCCGGGACGAAGGGGAATTACGTCGGGCCGTGGTTACCGCGTTATTGGTCGACGGCCCCTTCGCCTATCGCTATCCCCGCGGCAAGTGCAGGGGGCTGCCCCTCGATGGCACGCCGGAACCGGTAGTCGTTGGTCGCGGTGAAAAGCTGCGCGATGGTAGTGACGGGGTTATTTTTGCCCTCGGTTCGCCCTGCCATGATGCCCTGGCGGCCGCCGAACTGCTGGGTGACGAAGGGTTGTCCCTGGCGGTGGTCGATCCCCGTTTCCTCAAACCCCTCGACAAGGAACTGCTGGTTGCCGAGGCCCGGCGCACCGGAGTGGTGATCACCGTCGAGGAGAATGCCGTGGAGGGGGGCTTCGGTTCCGCGGTTCTCGAGTTGATGAATGAACAGGGACTGGCGCCGAGGCTGTTGCGCATCGGCATCCCCGACAGGTTCGTCGAACAGGGCACCCAGGCGGAATTGCGAAGCCTGTGCGGTTTGGATGTGGCGGGACTCGTTTCCCGGATCCGGACCTTCATGCAGTCCTCGGCCAAGTTGGCTCAGTCGGCTATTTCTTGAGGATGATACTGGTGAAACATTAATGCTTGACCGATGCGCTTCGTTCCTCAGCACATCCTATGCTGCCGAGGTTTGAATGGTTTTTACCAACTACACCCTGAACGCAAAAGTTCCCTTTGTTACAGACCGCCCCTGAAAAGGGGCGGTTTTTTTGTCGGCAGTCGTCAACCGGTGGCCTGGATGGTGTTGACAACCTTCGGGCCTCATGCTAGCTTCCGTGCCTATGGAAGAGCCATTGTACAGCCTCCGCATGCGCGCCTCCAGGGATGGTAGTCACCTCTCCGGGGCCGAACGCCTGGCGCCCTCCGCCGATCTCGATTCTCTGGTCGCGGCCATGGTGCGCCGCGCCCTCGAACATCCCCGGGGGCAGGCCGAAACGATCCACCTGAGCATCGAAACGGTGGCGCCCGGCAGGGTTCGTCTGGCCAGACTCCCCGATCTGCGGACCTTGGCCGTAACCGATTTTCACCAGGGTCGAAGGGCGGCCCGGGAACTGTTGAGCGAGGCGGGAATCACGCCGGAGTCCGTCTCCCTGGCCATGAACGCCATCGCCGGAGGGGCGGCCCCCGACGGTCGCAGCATGCGCGGAGCCATGCTGATCGATGCCCGCACGGGACAACGTCTTGAACCGGATCATTTTCGAGGCATCCGGGTCAGCCGCATGGATCTGACCCCGGATGCGGAGCAATTGCTCCGTCAGGGGCTGAGGAATCTGGGACTGGATAACTCGCATGTCCGCGAGGCCCTGGTTCTTGCCGGCAAGGTGAGTCTGGCGCCGGAGGTGTTGGCGGAACTGTGCTGGTCGGATGATCCGGACTATACCGCAGGCTACGTGGCGACGGCCCAGCGAGGTTATGTCCGTTTTCCCCATCTCAAGCCTGCTGGCGATGAACGGGGCGGGCGGGCTTTTTTCGTTGTCGCCGACCGGATCGATGTGGCCTCGCTAGTCACTTTCCTCGAACAGCAGGTGGTGCTCTTCGACCGCATCGGCAAACTGCAGGCTGAGCGCCGCTGGGAAGGATGAACATGGAACACTGGCGACAGAACCTGGAAGATCTGGCCGCCGCGGGTTTGCTGCGCGCCCTGCGAACGGTGGACGGTCCGCAGGGCGCGCGGATCGTGATGGACGGACGGGATGTGCTGCTGCTTTGCAGCAACAACTATCTCGGTCTGGCCGCCCACCCGGCGGTGATCGAGGCGGCGGGGCGAGGGGTGGAGCGGTATGGCGCCGGCAGCGGCGGCAGTCGACTCATTTCCGGTTCCATGACCAGCCACAGGCGGCTGGAAGAGCGCCTGGCCGCGTTCAAGGGCACCGAGCGGGCCCTGCTGTTCAATTCGGGCTATGCCGCCAATGCCGGTATTCTCCAGGCCCTGTTCGGACCCGAAGACCTGATTTTTTCCGACGCGTTGAATCACGCCTCGATCATCGACGGCTGCCGGCTCAGTCGGGCCCGCACCATCGTTTATCCGCACAACGACCTGCAGGCCCTCGAAGAATTGATGACCCGGGAACTCGCGGGGCGGCGGGGCCGCTGGTTGATCGTGACCGACGGCGTGTTCAGTATGGACGGCGATCTGGCGCCGCTGGCGGGACTCGCCCGACTGAAAGAGGAGTTCGGGGCGCTGTTGATGGTCGATGACGCCCACGGCACCGGGGTATTGGGCGCGCATGGGCGGGGAACCGGCGAATTTCTCGGGTGTGCCGCCAAAATCGATCTGCACATGGGCACCATGGGCAAAGCGTTGGGCGGTTTCGGCGCCTATCTGGCCGGTCCGGCGCCGGTGATCGACACCCTGATCAACCGGGCCCGTTCCTTCATTTTTTCCACCAGCCTGCCCCCCGGAGTGGTCGAGGCGGCCCTGGCCGCCCTGGAGATCGTCGAGTCCGCCGAAGGGGCCGAATTGCGCGCCGCCTTGCAACGTAACCGGCTGCGTTTCGTCGAAGGACTGCAAATGGGCGGTTTGAAGGTTCAGGATCAACCGAGCCCCATCGTGCCGATCCTTATCGGCGAACCGGCACCGACCATGGCGGCCAGCGAAGCGCTGTTGCGGCAGGGAATTTTCGTGCAGGGCATCCGCCCGCCGACCGTACCGACCGGGAGTTGCCGTTTGCGTGCCACCCTCATGGCGACCCATGCTCCCGAGGATCTGGAGCGGGCCGCCGATCAGATCGTCCGGCAGGTGTCGCGATGAAAAGCTGGTTGCTGGGTGACGGTCGCCGGTTGGCTTATCGTGAGGCCGGTGAAGGCCGGCCGCTGGTCCTGCTCCATGGCTGGTCCATGTCCTCCGCCGTTTTCAACGAGGCCTTGCGGGCTCTGCAGGGGGATTTTCGCCTGCTGGTTCCCGACCTGCGGGGGCACGGCGCTTCCGATCCAGGCAGCGCTTACGGACTCGATGATTTTGCCGGGGACCTGCGGCACTGGCTCGATGGACTCGGGGTCACCGGTTTCGATCTGCTGGGCTGGTCCCTGGGCGGACAGGTGGCGCTTCGCCTCGGCTCCCTGTCCGGAAACCACCTGGGGAAATTGCTGTTGGTGGCCGCCACGCCCTGTTTCGTGGCCAGGGAAGGGTGGACTGCCGGTCTGCCTGCCGGACAGGTCAAGGCCATGACCCGCGGACTCCGGCGCCGTTATCGTGAGACCCTGGATGATTTTTTCGCCGGGCAATTTGCCAAGGATGAGGTCTCTCCCGCGAGGATGGCGGAGATCAGGGCTTTTGCCGCACCGGCAGTGGACGCTGAGACGGCGGCCGAACCGATCCTGGCGGCCCTGGAAACCCTGCAGGCCACCGATATGCGAGAAGAATTGGGGGCAATAAAGGTGCCGACCCTGGTGCTTCACGGCGAAGGGGATGGGATCATTCCCGTCGATGCCGGACGGTACCTGGCCGACCGGCTGCCGCAAGGACGCTTTGTCGGTTTTGAGGATACCGGCCATGCGCCCTTTTTGAGCCGGCCGGAGAGGTGTTTCGAGCTGATCCGGGGGTTCTGCCGCCCATGACTGGCAATTTCGTGGATATCGACAGGGTGCGCCGCCATTTTTCCTGCAGCGCCGCCAGGTACGACAGTTATGCGGCGGTGCAGAAGATTGTGGCGGGAAAGGTGTCGGCGTTGTTGGCCGGAGCCGGTTTTCCGACCGGGACGGTACTGGAGGTCGGTACCGGCACCGGACTGCTGACGGAGCGGCTCATGGCCGCTTGGCCCGGGGTACGGCCCCTGGTATCCGACCTGGCTCATGATATGACCCGGCAGGCCCGGCGGCGCCTGGGCGGGCTCGCGGCGGTCGACGCCGATTGCCGGGCGCTGCCCTTTCGCTCCGGCAGCTTTGCCGTCGTCTGCTCCTCATCCGTCTATCAATGGGTCGAAGATCTGCCGGCGGCCTTTGCCGAAAGCGCCCGGGTTCTGACAACCGGCGGCCGTTTCGCATTTGCCCTGTTCGGTGCCGGAACCCTGGAGGAATTGCAGGAATCCTACCGTTTCGCGGCCCGGAGGGGCGGGCGGGAGGCCCGGTATCTCCATGCCTTTCCCGAGATGGGGACGGTTCGGAACGCCCTCGAAAGGGCGGGGTTCAGCGGAATCAGCCTCCACCAGGAAGACCTGGTCGAGTATCACCCCGAGGTGGCCGACCTGTTGCGGTCCCTGAAGGGCATCGGCGCCGGCAACGCCAGCCCGCTGCGACCCCGGGGGTTTGCCTCTCGGAAGATCATGCAAGGCATGATGACGCGCTATCGGCAGCGGTTCGCCTGCGAACAGGGAATCCCGGCTACCTATCGGGTGATTTACTGTTTGGCGGAGAAAAAAGGGGATGGGTAGAGCAGGGGAGTGGATTTGTCCAGCCGCTAGTCGCTTCCCTCAGACCGCCTGCAGGACGACGCATTTCAGATAATCGGTTTCGGGACAGGACAGCAGTACCGGGTGGTCGCCGGCCTGGCCGCGCATTTCCATCAGCCTGAACTCGCGACCGGCCTGGCGGGCCGCGGTACGCAGCGTGTCGAGAAAGGTCTCCCGGTCGAGGTGGTAGGAACAGGAGCAGGTGAACAGGTAGCCGCCGGGTTCCAGGAGTTCCATGGCCCGTCGGTTGATGGTCAGATAGCCGCGAATCCCTTCATTGAGAAGTTTCTTGCTCTTGATGAAGGCCGGCGGATCAAGGATCACGGTGCCGAAAAGTTCTCTCGATTGCTGCAGGGTTTTAAGCAGATCGAAAACATCGGCCCTGGTAAAGGAAC
>Ga0214472_10002921_pt1 | contig 18204 bp, 15 predicted proteins | sample RVTome_6_FD_207662 | JGI IMG/M metagenome (GOLD analysis project Ga0214472, IMG submission 207662) | Soil microbial communities from uranium-contaminated site in the Upper Colorado River Basin, Wyoming, United States - RVT140D175 | ecosystem: Environmental > Terrestrial > Soil > Contaminated >...
CGTCACCCCCGGCGGCAAGCCGATCATGTTCTACCTGATCCTCGCGCTCGTGGATCCGGGCGACGAAGTGCTCTACCCGAACCCGGGCTTCCCGATCTACGAGTCGATGATCCGCTTCATCGGCGGGGTGCCCGTGCCGGTGCGCCTGCTCGAGGAGAAAGGCCACGCGCTCGACGTCGACCAGCTGATCAGCAAGATCACGCCGAAGACGCGGTTGATCGTGCTCAACTACCCGCACAACCCGACGGGCGGGATCGTTCCCGAGGCCGGGCTGCGCGCGATCGCCGACGCGGCCGTCTCGCACGGGATCCCCGTGCTCTCCGACGAGATCTACTCGCAGATCCTCTACGACGGCAAGCACGTCTCGATCGCCGCTTGTCCGGGGATGGAGTCGTTCGCGATCATCCTCGACGGCTTCTCGAAGACGTACGCGATGACGGGCTGGCGGCTCGGCTACGGCATCATGCCGGCGCCGCTCGCGCAGGTGCTGGCGAAGCTTCAGACGAACGCCGTCTCCTGCACCGCGAGCTTCACGCAGCTCGCCGGCGTACAGGCGCTCAAGGGCGACCACGCTCCGATCGACGCGATGGTCGCGGAGTTCCGCAAGCGGCGCGACGCGATCGTCGAGGGCCTGCGGCTGATCCCGGGCTTCAAGTGCATCCGCCCGCAGGGTGCCTTCTACGTGTTCCCGAACATCACCGGCACCGGCTACGGGGCGAAGGCCCTCGCCGATCGCCTGCTCGACGAGGCCGGCGTCGCATGCCTCTCGGGTACGGCCTTCGGCGAGTGGGGCGAGGGCCACCTGCGCTTCAGCTACGCCAACAGCCTCGAGAACATCCAGGAAGCGCTGCGCCGGATCAAGACCTGCCTCGCGAAGTGACGCGAGGCCGCCGGGCTCAGGCCCGGCCCACGCCCTTCGCCAGGATCCACAGCTGACCGATCGCCAAGTGGACGAAGTTCCTGAAGAAGGCCGGGGAGTTCTTCTCGTAGACCCAGTGCCCGACGCCCTGCAGGATCCAGCCGACAGCGAATAGACCGAGGGCCGGCCCCGGCGGAACCAGGCGGCCCGCTACGTCGAGCACGGCGTAGGCGGCGAGCATCAACACGGCGAGCGCAGCGTCGAGCGTCAGGTAGTACGCGACGAAGACGACGATCAGCAGCTCTGCCAGGGTTATCGTGAACCCGAAAGCCGTGAAGAGCGGCACGCGGGCCAGCAGCGCCAGCGAGGCCAGCACGATGATCGGAATCCCGAACGAGTGGCAGGCCTTGTTGCCGGCGGTGCGGTGGAACGCCGCGTAGTCGTCGAAGTGCGAGCGCAGGGCCTGGGTCATGGACGCCTCCCGGGCGGAACGCTATCCCGCGTCCTCGAGACCGTCGCGGTAGACCTCGTCGACGGCGATCCGCGCAGCCACGCTGGCGAGCTCCAGGCTCTCGCCGGGCCCCGCGCTCAGCACCACCCAATCCGCTTCCTCGCGGCGGTGCAGCGTGAGCTCGGGTCCCCGATGGGAGACGAAGAGAACCTCGCGCAGGCTCGGCAGGCCCTTGTAGTGGCGGAGCTTCTCGCCGCGATCGTAGTCCTCCGTCGAGGCGCTCGTGACCTCGACGAGCAGCACCGGGTTCACGACCGCGAGTGCATCGTCGGCCGCCCGGAGCGTCCGTCCGCAGATCACTGCGGCATCGGGATACGTGGACAGCCCGCTGTCCGAGATGCGCAGTCGCAGGTCCGAGGTGAAAACCCGGCATCCACGAGGCAGCTTGCCGCGAACGATGCCGATCAGGGCCGCGGCCAGCGCCGCGTGGTCGGGCGAGCCGCCGGCCATCGCGTAGATCTCGCCATCCAGGAACTCGTGGCGCACCGAGCTCTCCTCCTCGAGGGCGAGGTACTGAGCGTAGGTGTAGTGCACGCGCCGGGTCGACGTCGACATCGAGGGAAGTCTAGCACCTGCGACGGGGCCATAATCCCTTCAGCGGCCGAGCCCGAGCCCACGTAGAATCGACGACGAACCCACCGGAGCCGAATAGGAGGACAGTCATGAGGAACATCGGTCGCGCCATCGTCCTGAGTCTCGCCGCGAGCGTCGCGCTCGCGCACCCGCACTTCAACAAGACCGTGACGGCGACGCTTTCGCCGGGCGTCGAGGTGACGATCACGTACAACACCACGCCGGCCAACGAGACCCACGCCCAGACCGCCAAGGTCGGCGACTTCGTCACCCCGCGCCGGCCCGTGCTCAAGCTCTCGGCCGAGCTCAAGACCGAGAAGGCGACGCTGCCCGCCGGCGAGTACACGATCGGCGTCATCAAGAACGCCGAGAAAGACTGGACGCTCGCGCTCTACCCGGGCCGGCTGCAGCGCGCCGACGTTCCCGACTCCGCCAAGGCGATCCGGCTCGAGTCGCTGTTCTCGGCCGATCACGGCACCGCCGACCACATGCTGATCGACGTCACGCCGGGACACGGCAAGTTCGAGGGCAAGGCGGTGCTGACGCTCCACTTCGGATCGCTGTTCCTGGCCGCTGTGCTCGCCTGAGGAAGCGCGCTACAGCTTCTTGATCAGCACCTTCGAGCGGCGTCCGCTCTGCTCGTAGCGCGCGCGGCGCGCGGGCGGCAGGTCGTCCGGCGTCCCCTCGGCGAAGCCCGCCTTCGACTGGAAGAAGCTGAAGGCCTGGGTCGAGAGCGCGAGCAGCTGGGTGAGCCCTGCCTCGCGCGCCTTCGTCTCCACGAACTGCGCGAGCTTGCGGCCGATGCCCTGGTTCTCGTGCGAGGGCCGGACGTAGAGGCAGGCGAGCTCGCCCTTCTTCTCGGCCGGATAGGGGTGCAGCGCGACGCAAGCGATCGGGTTGCCGTCCACCTCGAAGATCCAGTAGGCGGCGAGCTCCTTCTCGATCGAGGCGCGCGTGCGCGGCGCGAGCTCGTCCTTCTCGATCGAGCTCTTGATCAGCTGCTGGATCGCGCGCACGTCGCCGTGGCGCGCCTGGCGGATCTGCTGGTAGTCGTTGGCGTAGACCAGCGTGCCGATGCCCTCGTTGGAGAAGACCTCGGCCAGCAGGCCGTCGTCGACGCCCCCGTTGATCACGTGCACCCGCGGCACGCCCGCCTCGCAGGCGGCGACCGCGTGGCGCGCCTTCGAGACGTGGCCCGGGTCGACGCCGCCGCGCTGGAGCGCCTCGGCGAGCTCACGCACCGAGAGCTGGCGGGCGACGCTACCGTCGACGAGCAGGCCGTCGCTGCTCGTGATGTAGACGAGCTTCACCGCCGAGAGCGCCTTGGCGGCCTCGAGCGCGACGGCGTCGGAGTTGACGCGGAACGTCCGGCCTTCGCCGTCGAGCCCTAGCGGCGGCACCACCGGCACGACGCCGCTCGCGAGCAGCGTCTGCAGGAACGCGGTGTCGACGCGCTCGACCTTGCCCGTGAACAGGTGGTCGACGCCCTTCAGGATCCCGAGCGGGTGGGCGGTCACGGCGTTGGTCGCCGCGGCGCGCAAGTCGGCGGCCGCCAGGCCCTCGAGGATCTCGTGCGTGAGGCGCGTCGCGGCGGTGAGCGCGAGGTCGAGGGTCAAGGCGTCGGTCACGCCCGAGCCCTCGAGATCGCTCGGCTCCAGGCCGCGCTCGGTGGCGAGCGCGCGGATCTGGATCGACGCGCCGTGGACCAGCACCGTGCGGATGTTGAGCGACCACAGCACCGCGACGTCCATCAGGATGTTGGCGAAGTTCTCGTGGGCCACCGCCGCGCCGTCCACGGCGACCACGAACGCCTTCTCGCGGAACTGCGGGACGTACTGGAGGATCCCGCGCAGGTCGGTCGGTCTCACGCCGGGCACGTTAGCAGGGCAGGCGAGGGCCCACAAGCCGCGCCGGCGCGGTGATATCCTCTCCCTCCCTCGCTACCTGGTGCGCCTCGCACTCCACATGCCCGAACCCGTCCGCGTCTACGCCACCTGCGACATCGGCCAGGCCGCGCTCGACCGTTTACGCGAGCGGGGCTACGCCGTCGAGGTCTACCCGGAGCTCCAGCCGCCTCCGAAGCGTCTCGTGCTCGAGAAGCTGCGCTCGGGGATCCAGGCGCTGATCACGACGCTGCGCGACCCGATCGACGAGGAGATTCTCGCGACCGGGAAGGCGTCGGGGCTCAAGGTCGTCTCCCAGATCGCGGTCGGGGTCGACAACATCGACCGCGCGGCCGCCAACCGCCACAAGATCCCCTTCACCCACACGCCCGACGTTCTCACCGACGCGACTGCGGAGTACGCGTTCTTCATGCTCGGGGCGGTGGCGCGCCGCCTGTATCCGGCGGAGCTGCAGGTGCGCGAGCGCGAGTGGACGACCTGGCACCCCTACCTGCCGTGGCTCGGCGACGAGGTCACGGGGCGCACGCTCGCGGTCGTGGGCATGGGACGCATCGGCAAGAGCATGGTGGCGAAGGCGGTCGGCTTCGACATGGACGTGCTGTGCCACAGCAGCCGCGGCTCGGCGGCGCTCTCGGGGTTCGTGGCGAGCGTCCAGGCCGTCATGGACCTGCGCGAGCGCGAGGGGCTCGCGTCGCGGCGGCAGACGATCGAGGCCGTCTCCCTGGAGGACGCGCTGCGGCGGGCCGACTTCGTCTCGCTGCACGTGCCGCTCACGCTGCCGGGCACGGCCGGCGAGCCCACCTATCACCTGATCGACGAGGCGCGGCTCCGGCTGATGAAGAAGACCGCGTACCTCGTGAACACGGCGCGCGGACCGGTGGTGGACGAGCAGGCCCTCGCGCGGGCGCTCCGCGAGGGCTGGATCGCGGGCGCCGCGCTCGACGTGTTCGAAAAGGAACCGCTGCCGGACGACAGCCCGCTCCGCGACCCGTCGCTCGTGGCGACGCTGCGGCTCTTCCCGCACGCTGCGTCGGCGGCCCGAGCCACGCGGCTCTCGCCCGACCCGGACGTCGGCATGGCCGGCCGCTGCGTGCAGGGTACGATCGACGTGCTCGAGGGCCGTTACGGCGGCGACCCGAAGCAGATGCCGTTCGTCGTCAACAAGGAGGCGTTCTGAGCGACGAGTCGATGATCGGCCAGACGGTCTCGCACTATCGGGTGACGGCCAAGCTCGGCAGCGGCGGGATGGGCGTCGTCTACCAGGCCGAGGACACGAAGCTCGGTCGCCATGTCGCGCTCAAGTTCCTGCCTCTGGAGATGGCCCGGGAGGCCGGCTCGCTCGAGCGCTTCCAGCGCGAGGCGCGCGCCGCCTCGGCGCTCAACCACCCCGGGATCTGCACCGTCTACGAGATCGATCAGCACGAGGGCCAGCACTTCATCGCGATGGAGCTGCTGGAAGGGGAGACGCTCGCGGATCGGATCCGCAAGGGGCCGTTCGAGATCGGCCCGCTGCTGGAGCTCGGGATCCAGATCGCGGACGCGCTCGAGTCGGCGCACGCGAAGGGGATCGTGCACCGCGATCTCAAGCCTGCCAACATCTTCGTGACGCCGCGCGGGCAGGCGAAGGTCCTGGACTTCGGCCTCGCGAAGATCGAGCGTGCGAAGCCGGCCGGGGGTGAGCACTCCGAGGCGCCGACGGCGGTGCAACCGCAGGAGCTGACGAGCGCGGGCACCACCATGGGGACGGTGTCGTACATGTCGCCCGAGCAGGCGCGCGGGCAGCTGACGGACGCACGCACGGATCTCTTCTCGCTCGGGACGGTGCTCTACCAGATGGCGACGGGAGTGCTGCCGTTCCAGGGCGAGACCTCGGCCGTCGTGTTCGAGGCGATCCTGAACCGGGAGCCTCCGCCCCTCACGCAGCAGAACCCTGCGCTGCCCGCCGAGCTCGGCCGGATCCTGTCGAAGGCGCTCGAGAAGGACCGCAACCTGCGCTGTCAGACGTCGACGGAGCTGAAGACCGACCTGCTGCGCCTGAAGCGCGACACCGATTCCGGCGGCCGCCGCGCCGCGGACCTGCAGGACTCGCGCAGCGGCGCCCCGAAGACCGCCGAGCGATCGGTGGCGGTGCTCTACTTCGAGAACCTGTCCGGCGTGAAGGAGGACGAGTACCTGCGCGACGGTGTCACCGAGGACATCATCACCGAGCTGTCGAAGATCAAGGGGCTGAAGGTGCTCTCGCGCCAGGCGGTGCTGCCGTTCCGCGACAAGCCGGTCGCCACAGCGCAGGTGGGCCAGCGGCTCAAGGCCACCTCCGTCCTCGCTGGCAGCATCCGCCGCGGCGGCAGCCGGCTGCGCATCACCGCGCAGCTCGTGGACGCGGCGTCGGACTCCCTGCTCTGGTCGGAGCGCTACGACCGCGAGATGGCCGACGTGTTCGCGGTCCAGGACGAGATCGCCCGCAAGATCGCCGAGGCGCTGCGCGTGACACTCTCGCCCCAGGAGCAGGAGGCGATCGCGTCCAAGCCGACCGCCAACCTGCAGGCCTACGACCTCTACCTGCGCGGCCGCAGCTACGCGCGCCGTCACACCCGCCAGGACCTCGAGTTCGCGCTGCAGATGTTCGAGAACGCGGTCTCGCTCGACCACGAGTTCGCGCTCGCCTACGCGGCGATCGCGAACGTGTGCGCCCAGTACCACTACAACTACGAGCGCCAGCGGAGCTGGCTCGACCGCTCGCGCGACGCTTCGCGCAAGGCGATCGCGCTCCAGCCGCACCTGCCCGAGGTGAAGGTCGCCCAGGCCTGGATCCTCTACACCCAGGCCCAGTACGAGGAGGCCGCCCACGTCGCGCAGGAAGCCGTCGAGCGCAAGCGCGACACGGAGGGGGCGTACTACCTGATGCTCCGGGCGCTCTTCGCCGCCGGGCGGAACCACGACGTGGCGGCGGTGGCCGACGCTGCGCTCGAGGCGAGCGGCACGGACTACAACGTCTACGTTCCCATCACGAACGCGCTCGGGGCGCTCGGCAAGAAGGACGCCCTCGACAACATGCGGCAGCGGGAGATCCTTGCTCTCGAGAACCACCTCAAGACGGTGCCCGAGGACGCCCGCGCCCGCAGCGTCCTCGCCGGCGACTACGCCGCGCTGGGCCGCGTCGACGACGCGGTGCGCGAGGCGAACCTCTCGATCACGCTGCGCCCGAACGAAGCCACGGTCCTCTACAACGCGGCCTGCGTCTTCTGCCAGCTGGATCGCAAGTCCGACGCCCTCGCCGCGCTCAGAAAGGCCTGGGAAGCGGGGTCCAAGGACCCCAACTGGGCGCGCCGCGACCCGGACCTGGCCATCCTGCACGGCGACCCCGAGTTCGAGCGCCTGTACCCCGAGAGCGCCATGGAGGGTGCGGAGCCCGCGAAGGAAGGCGAAAGCCGATGATCGGCCAGGCCGTCTTGCACTACCGGATCGTGTCGAAGCTGGGCAGCGGTGGCATGGGTGTGGTCTACGAGGCCGAGGACACGAAGCTCGGCCGGCACGTCGCGCTCAAGTTCCTGCCCCTGGAGATGGCCCAGGACGCGGAGGCGCTCCAACGCTTCCAGCGCGAAGCGCAGGCGGCCTCGCAGCTCAATCACCCCGGCATCTGCACGGTGTACGCGATCGACCAGCACGAGGGGCGGCAGTTCATCGCGATGGAGCTGCTGCAGGGCGAGACGCTCGCCGAGCGGATCCGGCGGGGACCCTTCGAGCTGGCGTCGTTATTGGAGCTGGGAATCCAGATCGCGGACGCACTCGAGTCGGCGCACGCGAAGAGCATCGTCCACCGCGACCTGAAGCCCGCCAACATCTTCGTGACGCCGCGCGGTCAGGCGAAGATCCTGGACTTCGGCCTCGCGAAGATCGAACGCGCGAGGCCTGCCGGAAGCGAGCACTCGGAGGCGCCCACCGCGGTGCAGCCCCAGGAGCTCACGAGCGCGGGGACGACGATGGGGACGGTGTCGTACATGTCGCCGGAGCAGGCGCGCGGGCAGCTCACGGACGCGCGGACGGACCTCTTCTCGCTGGGGACCGTGATCTACCAGATGGCGACGGGGGTGCTGCCGTTCCAGGGCGAGACCTCGGCCGTCGTGTTCGACGCGATCCTCAACCGCGAGCCGTTGCCGCTCGCGCAGGTCAACCCACAGCTGCCGGCCGAGCTCAACCGCGCCCTCGGCAAGGCCCTCGAGAAGGACCGCAACCTCCGCTACCAGACCGCCACCGACCTCAAGACCGACCTGATGCGCCTCAAGCGCGACACCGACTCCGGCGGGCGGCGCGCGGCGGAAGCGCCCGACTCGCGCAGCGGCGCCCAGAAGGCCGCCGAGCGCTCGGTGGCCGTGCTCTACTTCGAGAACCTGTCCGGCGTGAAGGAGGACGAGTACCTGCGCGACGGCGTCACCGAGGACATCATCACCGAGCTCTCCAAGATCAAGGGCCTGCGCATCTTCTCGCGCCCCACGGTGCTCGCCTACCGCGACAAGCCGGTCACCCCGGTCCAGATCGGCCAGCAGCTCAAGGCGTCCTGCGTGCTCACCGGCACGCTGCGGCGGGCAGGACAGCGGCTGCGGATCACGGCCCAGCTCGTGGACACGCAGACGGACTTCCCGCTCTGGTCCGAGCGCTACGACCGCGAGATGGCCGACGTGTTCGAGGTGCAGGACGAGATCGCGCGCAAGATCGCCGAGGCGCTGCGCGTGCAGCTCTCGCCGCAGGAGCAGGAAGCCCTCGCCGTCAAGCCGACCCACAGCCTGCAGGCGTACGATCTCTACCTGCGCGGCAAGAGCTTCGCGCGCCGGCTCACGCGCCAGGACCTGGAGTTCGCGCTGCAGATGTTCGAGAACGCGGTCTCGCTCGACCCCACGTTCGCGCTCGCGCACGCCGCGATCGCCAACGTGTGCGCGGAGCTGCACTACCACTACGAGCGCGCGCAGGGTTGGATCGGCCGTGCGGTCTCGGCCACCCAGCGGGCGAGTGCCCTCCGGCGTGACCTGCCCGAGGTGCTGGTGGCCGAGAGCTGGATCCTGTACGCCGAGGGCCAGTACGAGCAGGCCACAGCCGCCGTGCGCCAGGCGATCGAGCGCAAGCCCGACACCGAGGGCGCCTACTACCTGTTGCTGCGCGCGCTCTTCGCTTCGGGTCAGTACCAGGAGGTGGCGCGCCTCGGCGACGCCGCGCTCGAGGCGAGCGGCGGGGACTACAACGTCTACGTGCCGATCACGAACGCGCTCGGCGCGCTCGGCAAGACGGACGCGCTCGACAAGATGCGCCAGCGCGAGATCCAGGCGCTCGAGGCCCACATCAAGACCGTGCCCGAGGACGCGCGCGCCCGCACGCTCCTGGCCGGAGACTACGCGAGCCTCGGGATGGTGGACGCGGCCGAGCGCGAGGCGAGCCTCGCCATCTCGCTGCGGCCCAACGAGGCGATCGTGCTCTACAACGCGGCCTGCGTCTTCTGCCAGCTCGGCAAGAAGGCCGAGGCGCTCGCCGCGATCCAGAAGTCCTGGGACGCGGGCTTCCGCGACCCCGACTGGGCCCGCCGTGATCCCGACCTGGCGCTGCTACGCGGGGATCCCGGGTTCGACAAGCTGTATCCGGCGACGCCGGCAACGGGGTAGGCCGCGAAGGAGAGCCATGATCGGCCAGACCGTCTCCCACTACCGGATCACCGCCAAGCTCGGCAGCGGCGGGATGGGCGTCGTGTACGAGGCCGAGGACACGACGCTCGGGCGCCACGTGGCGCTCAAGTTCCTGCCCCCGGAGATGGCCAAGGACGCTGACGCGCTCCAGCGTTTCCAGCGCGAGGCCAAGGCGGCCTCGGCGCTCAACCACCCCGGCATCTGCACCGTCCACGCCATCGAGCAGCACGCGGGGCAGCACTTCATCGCGATGGAGCTGCTCGAGGGGGAGACGCTCGCGGACCGGATCCGCAAGGGCCCGTTCGAAGTCGGCCCGTTGCTGGAGCTCGGCGTCCAGATCGCAGATGCGCTCGAGTCGGCGCACGCGAAAGGGATCGTGCACAGGGATCTCAAGCCCGCCAACGTCTTCGTCACGGCGCGCGGCCAGGTCAAGGTCCTCGACTTCGGTCTCGCGAAGATCGAGCGGGCGCGGCCTGCGGGCGGGGAGCACTCCGAGGCGCCGACGGCCGTGCAGCCGAACGAGCTCACGAGCGCGGGCACGACGATGGGCACCGTCTCGTACATGTCCCCCGAGCAGGCGCGCGGGCAGGTCACCGACGCCCGCACCGACCTGTTCTCGCTGGGGACGGTCCTCTACCAGATGGCGACGGGAGTGCTCCCGTTCCAGGGGGAGACCTCGGCGGTCGTCTTCGACGCGATCCTCAATCGTGAGCCGCCGCCGATCGCCCAGGCGAACCCGGCGCTGCCGCCGGAGCTCAACCGCATCCTCGGCAAGGCCCTCGAGAAGGACCGCGGCTTGCGCTACCAGACCGCCACCGACCTCAAGACCGACCTGATGCGCCTCAAGCGCGACAGCGACTCGGGCGGCCGGCGTGCCGCGGAGCTCTCCGACTCGCGGCCCGGCGCCCCTTCGACGAAGACCGCCGAGAAGTCGATCGCCGTCCTCTACTTCGAGAACCTCTCCGGTGTGAAAGAGGACGAGTACCTCCGTGACGGCGTGACCGAGGACATCATCACGGAGCTGTCGAAGATCAAGGGCCTGAAGATCCTCTCGCGGCCCACCGTCCTCCCCTTCCGGGACAAGTCGGTGACCGCCGCCCAGGTCGGGCAGCAGCTCAAGGCGGGCTTCGTACTGGCGGGCAGCATAAGGCGGGCCGGCAACCGCCTGCGGATCACCGCGCAGCTCGTGGACGCGCAGAACGACTCGCTGCTGTGGTCGGAGCGCTACGACCGCGAGATGGCGGATGTCTTCGAGGTGCAGGACGAGATCGCGCGTAAGATCGCCGCGGCGCTCCGGGTGCAGCTCTCGCCGCAGGAGCAAGCGGCCCTCGCCGCCAAACCGACCGACAACCTCCAGGCCTACGACCTGTACCTCCGCGGGAAGAGCTACGCCCGCCGGCTGACCCGTCAGGACCTCGAGTTCGCGCTGCAGATGTTCGAAAACGCGGTGGCGCTGGACCCGCGATTCGCTCTCGCCCACGCCGCCATCGCGCTCGCCTGCGCGCAGTTCAACCAGCACTTCGACCGTTCACCCGCGTGGATCGAACGAGGCAAGGCCGCGAGCCAGCAGGCGAGCTCGCTGGGCGGCGACTCGCCCGAGATCCAGGTCGCGGAGGCCTGGATCCTCTACGCCGAAGGGAAGTTCGACGAGGCGGTGCGCCGCGTGCGCGAGGTGGTCGGACGCAAGGGCGACGCCGAGGGGGCCTACTACCTCCTGGGCCGTGGCCTCTTCGCGGCCGGAAAGTACCAAGAGGTGGTCGACATGTCGGAGGCGGCGATTGCCGCGTCAGTAGAGGACTACAACGTCTACGTCCCCATCGAGAACGCGCTGGGCGCACTCGGGAAGAAGGAGGCGCTGCACCACATCGTCCTGCAGCGGATCCAGGTGCTGGAGGCGCATCTGAAGAAGGTCCCCGAGGACGCTCGGGGGCGCACTCTCCTGGCGACCGACTACACGCACGTGGATAGGGTTGACGACGCCCTGCGCGAAGCGCAGCTCGCCATGGCCCTGCGAGCCAACGACGCGATGGTGATGTACAACGTCGCGTGCGTCTTTGGCCAGCTGGGCAGGAAACCCGAGGCCCTCGACGCCCTGCGCAAGGCTTCGGATGCCGGCTGGAAGGACGGTACCTGGGCGCGGCGTGACCCCGACCTCGCGATCCTCCACGGCGATCCGGAGTTCGAGAGGCTGTACCCGGCTGGATCGACCGAAAAGTGAGTGCCGAGGGAGAACCATGATCGGCGCGACAGTCTCCCACTACCGCATCACCGCGAAGCTCGGCAGCGGCGGGATGGGCGTCGTCTACCAGGCCGAGGACACGAAGCTCGGCCGGAACGTCGCGCTCAAGTTCCTGCCTCTGGAGATGGCCCGGGAGGCCGGCTCGCTCGAGCGCTTCCAGCGCGAGGCGCGCGCCGCCTCGGCGCTCAACCACCCCGGGATCTGCACCGTCTACGAGATCGACCAGCACGAAGGCCAGCACTTCATCGCGATGGAGCTGCTGGAGGGGGAGACGCTCGCGGACCGGATCCGCAAGGGGCCGTTCGAGATCGGCCCGCTGCTGGAGCTCGGGATCCAGATCGCGGACGCGCTCGAGTCGGCGCACGCGAAGGGGATCGTGCACCGCGACCTGAAGCCCGCCAACATCTTCGTGGTCTCGCGCGGGCAGGCCAAGATCCTCGACTTCGGCCTCGCCAAGATCGAGCGCGCGCGCGCGGCCGAAGGCGCGCACCCCGAGGAGCCCACGGCGCTGCGGCCGAACGAGCTCACGAGCGCGGGTACCACGCTCGGCACGGTGTCCTACATGTCGCCCGAGCAGGCCCGCGGCCAGCTCACGGACGCGCGCACGGACCTCTTCTCCCTGGGGACGGTCCTGTATCAGATGGCGACGGGCGTGCTGCCGTTCCAGGGCGAGACCCCGGCGGTCGTGTTCGACGCGATCCTCAACCGCGAGCCGCTGCCGCTCGCCCAGGTCAACCCCGCGCTGCCTCTGGAGCTCGGGCGCATCCTGGGGCGCGCGCTCGAGAAGGACCGCAACCTCCGCTACCAGAGCGCCACGGACCTCAAGACCGAGCTGTTGCGGCTCAAGCGCGACAGCGACTCGGGCGGCCGGCGCGCGGCGGAGCTCCACGACTCGCGGCCCGCTGCCGCCGCGAAGACGACCGAGAAGTCCGTCGCCGTGCTCTACTTCGAGAACCTGTCCGGGGTGAAGGAGGACGAGTACTTCCGCGACGGGATCACCGAGGACATCATCACCGAGCTGTCGAAGATCCGGACGCTGAAGATCTTCCCGCGGCCCACGATCCTGCCTTATCGGGACAAGGCGGTGACGGCCCAGCAGGTCGGCCGCGAGCTGAGCGCGGCATACGTCCTCGGCGGCAGCCTGCGCCGCGCGGGCAACCGGCTGCGGATCAACACGCAGCTGATGGACGCGAAGACCGACTTCCCGGTCTGGTCCGAGCGCTACGACCGGGAGATGGCCGACGTCTTCGAGGTGCAGGACGAGATCGCCCGCAAGATCGCCGAGGCGCTGCGGGTGACGCTCTCGCCCCAGGAGCAGGAGGAGCTCGCGGCCAGGCCCACCGAGAACCTGCAGGCCTACGACCTGTACCTGCGGGGCAAGAGCTACGCCCGGCGCCTGACCCGCCAGGACCTCGAGTTCGCGCTCCAGATGTTCGAGAACGCGGTGACGCTGGATCCGCATTTCGCCCTGGCTCACGCCGCCAACGCGATCTTCTGCGCGCAGTACTACGCCAACTTCCAGCGCGACGCGGCCTGGGCGGAACGAGCCCGGAACGCGGCCGAGAAGGCGATCGCGCTCCAGCCCGAGCTGCCGGACGTGCAGGTCGCCCAGGCCTGGATCCGGTACATCGGCGGCGAGCTCGCGGACGCGATCCAGCGCGTCCGGCAGGCGATCGCCCGCAAGCCCAACTGCGAAGGCGCCTACTACCTCCTGGGCCGCGCGCTCTTCGCCGCCGGCCGCTACCAGGAAGTGGCCGACATCGCGGAGGCCGCGGTCGAAGCGGCCGGCGACGACTACAGCGTCTACGTCCCGATCATCAACGCGCTCGGGGCCCTCGGCAAGGAGGATGCGCGTGCCAGCTTCAGGCAGCGGCGCGTTCAGTCGCTCGAGACGCACATCGTGAAAGTGCCCGAGGACGCCCGGGCTCGTGTGCTCCTCGCGAGCAGCTACGCGGAGATGGGCCGAGCGGAGGAGTCGGTCCGCGAGATGGAGTTCGCGCGCGCCCTGCGCCCGAACGACTCGTCCGTGCTCTACAACTGCGCCTGCGCCTACTGCAAGCTGAAGCTGAAGCGCGAGGCGCTCGAGACGCTGAAGAAGGCCTGGGAAGCCGGCTTCAAGGACACCCAGTGGGCGCGCCGGGATCCCGACCTCGCGCTGCTCCACGGCGATCCTGACTTCGAGCGGCTCTACCCGCCGGGTACGGCGGGGGAGTGAACCCCGAGAGGGTGCATCTGGCAACCGCGGCACTGACAGCCGCGGCGATGCTCGCCTTCGCCGCCAACTCGCTGCTGTGTCGGGCCGCGCTCGCGGGCGGATACGCCGACGCCGCGAGCTTCACCACGCTGCGGCTCGCCTCGGGCGCGCTCGCGCTGTGGCTCGTGGCGCAGTCTCGCGGGGGCGCCTCGCCGGCGCCGCGGGTCGCGTGGGGCTCGGCCCTCGCCCTCTTCGCCTATGTCGCGCTCTTCTCGCTCGCCTACCTCCGGATTCCGGCCGGAATAGGCGCGCTGCTGCTGTTTGCCGCCGTCCAGCTCACGATGATCGGCGCCGGCCTGCGCGGCGGCGAGCGCCCACGCGCGCTGGAATGGGCGGGCCTCGCCGTGTCGCTCGTCGGCCTGCTGCTGCTCACCCGACCGGGCCTGACGCGACCCGATCCGCTCGGGGCCGCCTCGATGATCGGCGCCGGGGCGGCCTGGGGCGTGTACTCGCTGCGTGGACGCGGCGCCGCGGATGCGATCGCTGCGAACGCGGCGAGCTTCGCCCGCGCCGTTCCGCTCGCGCTGGCGGCGAACGCGGCTTTCGCCCTGTGGGCCGGTGTCCGCCTCACGCCTGAAGGCGCCGCGCTCGCGCTCGCATCCGGGGGCGTGACCTCGGGCCTCGGCTACGCGGTCTGGTACGCGGCGTTGCGCGGCCTCGCTGCTACGCGGGCCGCGATCGTCCAGCTCTCGGTGCCACCGCTCGCGGCGTTTGGTGGAGTGCTGGTGCTCGGCGAGGTGGTGTCGCTGCGCCTGCTGCTCGCGAGCGCCCTGATCCTGGGCGGCATCGCTCTCGCGATTCTCGGCCAGCGAGGTCCCGCTCGCGTCCGAATTGACGCCCCGGCGAGGGGCGGATAGAAACGTCGCGTCATGACCGCGCTGGCCGTCGAGACGACAGGACTCAGCCGCCGCTACGGCCGGCGCTGGGCGCTGTCTGACGTGAGCCTGGGCGTGGCCGCGGGCTCGGTCGTGATGCTGGCTGGCCGGAACGGCTCCGGCAAGTCGACACTGCTGCGCGTGCTCGCCACGGCGCTGCGTCCCGACCACGGCAACGCCCGGGTCGCGGGCCACGACGTGCGCCTGGAGCGCGACCTCGTCCGCCGCAAGGTCGCGCTGCTCGGGCATCACTCCTTCCACTACGAGGCGCTCACCGCGCGCGAGAACCTGGGCGTGGCGGCGAGCTTCCTGGGCCGCTCGAACGACGAAAGCCTGCTCGCGCGGGTCGGGCTCGAGGCGCGCGCCGACGACCCGGTCGCGAGCTTCTCCGCCGGCATGCGCAAGCGCCTGGCGCTCGCGCGCGTGCTGCTGCAGGACGCCGAGGTCGTGCTGCTCGACGAACCCTACGGCGAGCTCGACCCCCCCGGCTTCGCGCTGCTCGACCGCGTGATCTCCGAGCTGCGCTCGCGAGGCGCCACCGTGATCATGGCCACGCACCTCGTGGAGCGCGGCCGGGCGCTCTGCGACCGCGCGCTGATGCTCGAGGAGGGGCGGCTCGCCTGGAGCGGGCCGGCCGCCTTGATGCCCGCGGAGGCGCCGGGCGGGAGCTTCGTCCCGTGAACCCGTTCGTGGCGGCGCTGCGCAAGGACCTGCTGCTGCAGTGGCGGACGCGCTCGCAGCTCGTCGCCGTCTTCGTGTTCGGCGCCTCGGCGCTGCTGCTGTTCAGCTTCGCGATCGGCCCGAACGCGGCCGCGTTGCGGCAGTTCGCCGGCGGCTTCCTGTGGCTCGCGCTGCTGCTCGCGTCGACGCTCGCGCTCGCCGACAGCTTCGAGAGCGAGATGGCCCAGCACGCCCTCGAGGGCCTGCTGCTGCTCCCCGCCGACCCGCGGGCGCTCTATTACGGCAAGGCGGTCGCCAACCTGCTGCAGCTCAGCCTGCTCGGCGCGGCCCTCGTGCCGGTGATGGTGGTGCTGTACGATGCGGGGACGGCCCGGGTGCCGGCGCTGCTCGGCATCATCGTGCTGGGCGCGGCCGGTCTCTCGGCGCCCGGAACCCTCTACGCCGCGATGACCGCGCAGCTCCGAGCCCGCAACACGCTGCTGCCGCTCTTGCTGTTCCCGCTCGTGGTGCCGGCGCTGCTCGGGGCAGTGAAGGCGACGTCGCTCCTGATCCTGGGCGATCCGATGGGGCAGCTCGGCGCGTGGACGATGCTGCTCGTGGCTTTCGACGCCATCTACTGGTCCTTGTGCGGGCTCGTGTTCGAGCGCGTGGTCGAGGACTGAGGAGACGCGATGGGCAAAGGCGTGTGGCCGTTCGTGATGGCGGGGCTGGGGCTCGCGCTCCTGGCCTGGGGCTCGACCTGGGGCCTCGCTTTCGCCCCGCGCGAGACCTACATGGGCGAGGTGCAGCGCATCATGTACGTCCACGTACCCACCGCGTGGAACGCGATGCTGGTGCTGACCTTCGCGTTCGCGTGCGCGCTCGTCTCGCTGCTGCGTGGCGGCTGGACCTGGGACGCGCGGCTCGAAGCCGCGATCGAGGCGGGTGTAGTGCTCTCGGGGCTCGTCTGCATCCAGGGCTCGATCTGGGCGCGGCCGACGTGGGGCGTGTGGTGGGACTGGGACCCGCGCCTCACGACTACCGCCGTGCTGCTGTTCGCTTTCGGCGGCATCCTGGCATTGCGGCAGTTCGTGGAAGATCCCGTCAAGCGCGCCGTGTGGTCGGCCGTGGCCGTCGTGATCGCGTACGTCGACGTGCCGCTCGTCTACTTCTCGGTGCGCTGGTGGAACTCGCTGCACCAGCTCCAGTCGACGCCCGAGACCGTGTCGCGGGCGTTCCACTGGCCGCTGCGCATCAACGCCTTCGGCGTGCTGTTCCTGCTCGTAGGCCTCGTCGAGCTGCGCGCGCGGCTCGCCTTCCTGCGCCGCGAGGCGGAGAGCGCTCCTCCGCCGCCGGGCAGGATGGCCGAGGCTCTTGGAGGAGCGCCCCCTCCGTATGGCGGACTATCCACCGGGGGCGAGCGATGAACGGCGCGCCCGCCGGAGTGATCCAGGGCGGCTGGGAGTACGTCGTCGCGGCCTACGTCGCGAGCGCCGTTATACTGCTGGGGTATGCCTTCTCAGTCTTCTGGCGCTACCGGCGGGCCAGGTCCCGCCGCGACGCCGCCGTCTAGCCATACTTCTTCGCTGCCGCCGACCGGCTCGCTGCTCTGGGGCACGAAGCGGCGCCGGGTCACGCTCGTGGCCCTGGCCGTCGCGGCGACCGCCATCCTCGCGCTGAGCCTCGGCGGCATCGGCAAGAACCTCGTCTACTACTGGGGACCGAGCGAGCTGCAGGCCGCGGGCGACAGGGCGATCGGCGCGACGATCCGGCTCGGCGGGCTGGTGGCGGACGGCTCGATCCGGCGCGGCCCGGGCGCCTCGGGAGTCGAGTTCGACGTGGTCGATCGCGCGGGTGCCGTCACGCACGTCAAGTGCAGCGGTGTCCCGCCCCAGATGTTCCGCGAGCGGATCGGTGTCGTGGTGGAGGGCACGCTCTCGCGCGCCGGCCATTTCGAAGGCCACCGCTTGATGGTCTCCCACGGCAACGAGTACCGGGCACCGAGCGAGGCCGAGGGCGCGGCGATCGACGAGCTGATGCGCAGCGTCCGCGAGGGCGACGGGCGCACCGGAGGACCGGCGTCGGCTCCGGTCGCCTCGCCCGCTCCCCGGTCGCAGCAGTGACCGCCGCACTCGGACGCAACCTCGTCCTGCTCGCGCTGCTCGCGTCCACGGTCGGCGCGGTGGTGGGCTCGGCGACCGCCGCGCGAGGCTCTGCGGTGGGATGGGCCTGGACGCGCCGGCTGGCCTATCTCTTCGCGGCGGCGATGGTTGCCGCCAACGGGCTCATGGTGTGGGCGCTCCTGGCCCGGGACTTCAGCGTCAGCTACGTGGCCCAGGTCGGGTCACTTTCGGTGCCCAACTGGGTCGCCGTGGTCAGCCTGTGGTCCTCGCTCGAGGGGTCGATCCTGTTCTGGGGCCTCGTGATCGGCGGCTACGTCGGCGTCGCCACGTGGGCGAACCGCGACCGCCACCCCGAGTACATGCCGTGGGCCGTGGCGGTGTGGCTCGCGTGCGGGGCTTTCTTCGCGTTCCTGCTCGCGGGTCCCGCTCAGCCGTTCCAGACGGTCTCGCCGGTGCCCGCGGACGGGCCGGGGCCGAACCCGCTGCTCCAGAACCACCTGCTGATGGCGATTCACCCGCCCTTCCTGTACCTGGGCT
>Ga0214472_10002922_pt1 | contig 18204 bp, 16 predicted proteins | sample RVTome_6_FD_207662 | JGI IMG/M metagenome (GOLD analysis project Ga0214472, IMG submission 207662) | Soil microbial communities from uranium-contaminated site in the Upper Colorado River Basin, Wyoming, United States - RVT140D175 | ecosystem: Environmental > Terrestrial > Soil > Contaminated >...
CGCCCGGAAGCGGCGGTTCTGCGCCACGCGGGGAAGGTTCGCCTGGTCCGTGCACTGGGCCGCGAACGGCGAGCGGTCACGCTCGTCGGAGCGGTCGTAGCAGACGAGGTTGTTCGTCCCCTGGCGCACCACCTCGTATGTGTGGTCCGGCCTCCACCGGATGTGCGTGGCCTCGCCGCCGAACCGCGCCGGCGACTGAGCGACCGCGAACTCGATGACCTCGGCGGGGGTTTGAGCGTGAAGGCCGGGCACAATCCCGAGCAAGCATAGGGTGGCGAGTATGATGCGCTGCATGCTTCATCCTCCGCGGTATCTCCCGTGGGCGACGCCCCCGGCGTCGCCCCACGAGGCGGATTACCGACACCACCCGCACGGTTCTCCGAGCGCCCGCCCGGTTGTGGTGTCGGTAATCCGCCGACGCGGTTAGCGACGCGCTCCGCGTGTAGCTAACCCGCTAATTGTCGTAGTACAGGTAGAACTCGTGCGGGTGCGGCCTCAACCTCAGCGGATCGATCTCGTTGTCCATCTTGTAGTCGATCCACGCGTCGATCACGTCGCTCGTGAACACGTCACCCTCGAGCAGGAACTTGTGGTCCTTCCTCAGCGCCTCGAGCGCATCGAACAACGAGGCCGGCGTCGTGTCGTACTTCGACAGCTCCTCCTTCGTCATGTGGTAGATGTCCCGGTCCAGCGGCTTGCCCGGTTTGATCTTGTTCTTGATCCCGTCGAGCATCGCCATCAGCAGCGCGCTGAACATCAGGTAGCCGTTGCACGACGGGTCCGGGCACCGGAACTCGAGCCGCTTCGCCTTCGGGTTGTCCGAGTACATCGGGATCCGGATCGCAGCCGACCGGTTCCGCTGCGAGTACGCCAGGTTCACCGGCGCCTCGAACCCGGGCACCAACCTCCGGTACGAGTTCGCCGTCGGCGCCGCGAACGCCAGCACCGCATGCGCGTGCTTCAGGATCCCGCCGATCGCGAACAGCGCCATCTCACTCAGCCCCGCGTACTCCTTGCCCGCGAACAACGGCTTGCCGCCCTTCCACAGCGACATGTGCGTGTGCATGCCGCTCCCGTTGTCGTTGAAGATCGGCTTCGGCATGAACGTCACGGTCTTGCCGTGCTTCTTCGCCACGTTCCTGATGATGTACTTATACCACGCGAACTGGTCCGCCATCTTCAGCAGCGGCGCGTACATCATGTCGATCTCCGCTTGTCCCGCCGTGCCCACCTCGTGATGGTGCGCCTCCACCACGATCCCGATCTCCTTCATCGCGTACACCATCTCGCCGCGTAGATCGTGGTACGTGTCCGTTGGACTCACCGGGAAGTAGCCGCCCTTGAAGCTCGGCTTGTAGCCCAGATTCGGCTCCTCGAACCGCGCCGTGTTCCACGCGCCTTCCACCGAGTCGATCTCGTAGAAGCCGTGATGCTCGTTCTGCTCGTAGCGTACCTGATCGAAGATGAAGAACTCCGGCTCCGGGCCCACGTAGCACGTGTCCGCCACCTTCGTCTTCTTCAGGTACGCCTCCGCCTTGCGCGCGATGTGCCGCGGATCGCGCGAGTACTCCTCCTTCGTCACCGGGTCCACGATGTTCGCGATCACGCTCACCGTCGGCCGCGCGAAGAACGGATCGATCACCGCACTCGACGACTCAGGAACCGCCAGCATGTCCGAGCTGTTGATCGGCTGCCAACCGCGGATCGAGGAGCCGTCGAAGCCCACACCCTCCTTGAACGTCTTCTCGTCCCACGTGTCGATCGGGTACGAGCAGTGCTGCCACGACCCCAGGAAGTCCATGAACTTCAGGTCCACCATCTGTGCTTTGTGCTTCTTCGCAAACTCGAAGAACTGTTTCGCTGTCATCGGTGCCTCGGGCTGGAGGGGAGCGTTCCTGGGTGCGGCGGGCAGGGCAGCGTAGGCTCCACCGCCGGAGGGGGCAAGGGGAGTTTCCGCGCCACCCTCGGTCAGCCGGACGTGGGTGTGGGTGGCAGGGACTGGAGGTACGTCCAGAGGGCCCGCATTTCGACGTCCGTCATGTTTACCGCGTACGGGGTCACGAAGGTCATCGGCTCGACGAGCGCGCTTCCGTCGGGCCGCTTGCCCTCGCGCAGCGCCGTCTCGAAGGCCGCGTAGCTCCACGCCGCGAGCCCTTCCTGGTGGGGCGTGAGGTTACGGGCGGGCGCCCAGCTCGGGTCGCCGCCGGGGATCGCGCCACCCGAGAAATCAGCGCCGTGGCATCCCGCGCAGACGCCGGCCAGGTGCCGACCGAACTCGAGGGACACTTCCGGGAGGGGTGGGAGCGCCGCGTGCGACTCGTCGTGCGAGGCCATCGTGAGCGCGGCGAGCGGAATCTCACCCGTGGCTACGAGGACTTTGCCGAGTGGCCCGAGGCGCACGGGCGCCACCTCGCTGTCCACGGGCGGCATCGAGCGGATGTAGGCGACCACGTCGGAGAGCTCCTGGTCCGACATCAGTTGGAAGTCCTCGGCGGGCATCACGGACGGGCGGCCGTCCGGAAGCACGCCGTGGCGAACCGCTCGGTCCCAGGCGGACGAGGTGTAGTCCACGGTGAGGGAGCCGCGACCCGTGGTGATGTTCGGCCCGAGCGCCTGGCCGATGAGCGGGTCGTCGACCATGACTCCGCCGCCGAAGTTCTGGCCATGACACTCCACGCATACGTACCGAGAATCGACCAAGTGCCGGCCGCGCTCGATTGCGCGGGCGAGCGCCACCGCGTCGGGGTCTTCGGACGGATCGAGCGCGGCGCGCTCCTCCTCCGTCAGCGGGAAGGGGGTCGGGAAGTCGGCGCGGTGCGTCTCGACGGTCTGGGAAAGGATGCCGCTCGTCCGCATGGCGGCCCAGCCGTATCCGCCACCGACGGCGAGGAGGAGGACGGCGAGCGTTGCCAGGACGATCTTCAAAGGCTTGTTCATGGTCGTCGGATGTAGGGAGGACGGTGCGAGTGCGCGGTCGCAATCCTATCGGCGAGCGGGGGCGGCTTCAATGGTGGTCCCGCGGCAGAGGGACGGGGGGGCCTCGGGGTTGATTTTTTGCGGGCCGGCTCCGCTATTCGACGAGGGATCCTCGGACCGGAGGGGTGAGATGATCAGGGATACCAGACGGGGGCGCAGCGATGTCGAGATGGCTCTCCTGCCGCGGGTGCGATGCGCGGCCCCGGCGGTCGCACTTCTGGTCGCGTCCATCGTGACGGCCCCTTCGCTCGCGGCCCAGTCCACTCCGGCGTCCGGCCAGCGCGTTGCCGTCGTCACGGGTTCCACGAGCGGCCTGGGGCAGGAGCTCGCCATGCGGCTCGCCGACATGGGGATGTTCGTCGTCGTCCACGGGCGGAGCGAGGAGCGCGGCCGAGAGGTCGTGGCCGAGATCGAGGCTGCAGGAGGGAAGGCCCGGTTCTACCGCGCCGACTTCGGCTCGTTCGCGGAGACCCGCGCCTTCGGTGAGGCGGTGCTGCGCGACTACGATCGCCTCGACGTGCTCGTGAACAACGCCGGATTCGGGCGGGCGCCGAACGAGCGCATGGTGTCCCAGGACGGGCTCGAGTTCCGCTTTCAGGTGAACCACCTGTCGCACTTCATGCTCACGCGCATGTGGATGCCGCTCCTCCGCGGGAGCGTGCCGTCGCGCATCGTGAACGTGTCGTCCGGCGCGCAGACGCCGATCGATTTCGATGACGTCATGCTCGAACGGGGGACGTTCGATGGAGGGCGCGCGTACGCGCAGAGCAAGCTCGCCCAGATCTTCTTCACGCTCGATCTCGCGGAGGAGCTCGAGGGGACGGGCGTGACGGTGAACGCGCTGCACCCGGCCACGTTCATGGATACGCGCATGGTCGAGCGGGCGGGAATCGAGCCGCGGTCGACGGTCGACGAGGGAGCGGACGCCGTAATGCAGCTCATCACGGAGGATGTCGGCACCGGCGGCTATTTCAACGGGCTCCGGGCCGCTCGCGCCAACGCGCAGGCTTACGACGAGGACGCCCGTCGGAGGCTCCGCGAGCTCAGCGAGAATCTCACGGGCGTCAGCTGAGCGACGCCGACCGGATCGCCGCGGGGTAGGGAGTGAGATGAGACGCAAGGGAGCGCGCCCGGCGCTCGGCGCAGGGATGCTTCTTGGCGTGGCCGTCATCGCTCTGGTCACCGGGCGCGGCGCGCCGGCCGAGGCGGAGCTTCCGCCGGCCTACGATGAGGCGCCGTTGCCCCCCGGGCTCGACTCCGCCACTACGCTGTTCGAGGCTTCGGCCCAGGCGGACACGTGCAGGGGCGCCTGTGCAACGGTCGTCTACGTGTGGACGCCGCGCATGCCGCTCTCGCGCGCGGGCATTGCGCACGTGGCTCGCGCTGTGGCGGGGTTGGGTGTGGATCTCACGCTCGTCGCGCACGAGGATCTCGCCGACTACGCATCGAGGACTCCGGCGTCCGACGGTGGCGTCATGATGCCCCTCGCCGACGCGATGCTCGCGGCCGGTGTGCTGGCGCACGCCCCGGCGCTGGTGGTCGTTCGGGACGGTGAGCCGCGGGGCGCGGCAATCCTCGGGTACAAGACGGCGGCGGCCTACGAGTCCGCGATCGCGCGCCGGCTGGCTCGCGCCGTGGTCGCGACCGAGGCGTCGGATAGGCGCGTCGCCGCGGCCCCTGATCCGCCCTCCGCCAGAGCCGGTGCCCGCCTCCTGGACGAGTCGACCTCGACGCCGCCGCTCGCCGACTATCAGGTCGTCGGAGTCCCGGGCGCCTACTTCCGCTGGGTGCCGGGCCGCGACGCTGTCGCCTACGAGGCGAGTCAGCGCATCTACCTCCTCGACCTCGCCGACGGGCAGAGCCGCGCCGCCCCGGGCTTCATCGACTTCGTGCCGACGCCTGACGGCCGCTACTTCGTCACCCCGGGCGAGGTCGAGGGCGGCCTCGCCTTCTACGATGCCGACGAAGTCTTCGAGGCCGTGCGCCGCGGACGCCCGGCCGATGCCGAGCCGATCTTCACGGACCTCATGATGCGCGACCAGTATCCGTCCGTCGGCATCCTGGCGCAGGACTCGGCGCGCACGCTGTACCGCGTGATGACGAGCTGGTTCGAGGGCGTCGTCTACCGCGACTACGACGTGCGCGTGGACGCGCGATCGGGGGCAGCGAGCGTCCGACCCGTTGCCGAGCCGGTGCGGCCGTGTGCCGGCGTGGGCCTCTCCACGCCGATCATCTCGCAGGACGGCCTCGAGGTCGCGGGCCGGGACGAGGCGACCGGCACGACGAAGATCTTCGGCATCCTGGAAGACGGACGCTGCGAGGCCGTCGCCGACCTCGGCGTGCAGACGAGCAAGGTCGCGTGGCACCCGACGGGGAGGAAGCTGGCGTTCTCGATCCCACGTCAGCGACGCGGCGGCGACGAGAGCGAGCAGGGGATCTTCGTGCTCGACAGGGACGCCCGCGACCTGACGCGGCTCGCGGGCAGCGAGCGTGCGAGCCGCCTCGCCTTCCCGGACTTCGTGGGGGGCGACTCGGTGATTTTCCTCATTCCGGGCAGCGGCGCCCAGCCGTCCAGTGTCTTCCGTTTGGTGGCGCACGGCCGCTGATGGGCTGCTGCGAGGCCACCAACCCCGAGCTGGGCGGCGTCGTCTCCGAGACGGCGAAGCCGCCGGCGTGGGATTGGCCGTCACAGGACGCCTCGCTCGATCGACGCACGGCGGTGAAAGGAATGGTTGCCGCCGCAGGCGCCCTCGCCGTGAGCTCGTGCGGGCCCGCGTCCGACGACGGCCTCACGCGCGTGCGGCTGGCTTTCTGTGGGCAGCTCCTCTGCGTCGTTCCGTACGAGGTCACCCGCGCGCGGGGCCACTTCGCCGACGAGGGGCTCGACGTCGAGCTCGTCTACACACGCGGCGGGAACGCCGCGATGCAGGCGCTCGTGGGGGGTGCGGTGGAGTACGCCGGCACGTCGTTCGACGTCGCCCTCCAGGCGGTCGCGAACGGCGCCGCGGTCCGAAGGTTCGCCTCGACCGGCCGGCTGCCGCTCTTCGCGCTGGCCGTCGCGCCGGGCCGCTCGGCGGACATCGACGCCGTGGCCGATCTCGCGAATACGACCGTGGGGGTTTCGGCGCTCGGGAACGCGGACCACGCGCTACTCCTCTTCCTGCTGGACCGGGCGAGCGTCGACCCGGCGGCCGTGCGCTTCGCCGCGATCGGGACGAACCTCTTCGACGCGCTCCGCATTGGCCAGGTCGACGCGGCCATGGTGCAGGAGCCCGCGCTAACGTTGGTCGTCGAGGCTGGCGGGCGTGATCTCGTGAACTTCATGGACATCCAGGAGGCGACGGAGCACCTGGGCGGAGCGTACGAGTTCATGGGCGTGGCGGTGCGCGCCAGCGAGCGCGATCAGCGCCTTCCGGAGATGCGCAGGTTGGCCGCGGCGCTGGAGCGAGGCCTCGCCGACACCCGCACGATCCCCGTGGCCGACGTGATCTCCGCCCTCCCCAACGAGCTCGTCGCGGGCGGCGACGTCGATCAGCTCAGCGGGATCATCGAGCGCTACCGACTCTCTCTCTATCCGGAGGCGGTCACGATCGAGCCGGCAGCCGCCGGGCGGGTGGTCGAGGCACAGGAGGTCGCCGATCTGCTCGAGCCCGGCGCCGTCGACCTCGACATCCTGCTCGATACGGAAGCGCTGGCCGGCGCCTGAGCGGGCGTCCACCGCGCCGAATAGGACTCCGCTCGTTGCTTCACGTCCGCGGTTTGACCGTCGGGTTCGGAGGAGAGCCGGTCCTGGAGGGCATCGACCTCGACGCGCGCGCGGGTGAGTTCGTGAGCATGATCGGGCCCTCTGGCTCTGGAAAGACGAGCGTCCTACGCGCTGTGACAGGGCTGCTCCGTCCCCAGGCTGGAGTGGTCGAGCTGGACGTCGACGCAGACCACGTCGCCTTCCTCTTCCAGGACGACGCGTTGCTCCCCTGGAGGACAGCCAGGCAGAACGTCTCGCTCGGCATGCGGATCCGGGGCGTTCCCGTCGGGGAGGCGGAGGTCCGGGCAGACGAGTGGCTTGCCTCGCTCGGGCTCGCGGGCTTCGGCGAGCGCTATCCGCGGCAGCTCTCCGGCGGGCAGCGAAAGCGCGTCGCCATCGCCCAGGTCCTCGCGCTCGAGCCGCGGCTCCTGCTCATGGACGAGCCGTTCGCCGCGCTCGACGCGATCGTGCGGGCGCGGCTCACCGAGGAGCTCCTGGCGTGGGTCGAGCGCGAGCACCTTACCGTGCTTCTGGTGACGCACGACCTGGAAGAGGCGATCACCGTGTCCGACGTCGTGTACGTCCTGTCGCAGGGCCCACGGGCGACGGTCAAGGCGCGCCACGAGGTCGCCATCGAGCGCCCGCGCCACCTTCTGGACTCGCGGAGACATCCCGCGTTCGCCCCCCTGATGACCCGGCTCTGGGACGACTTGGCGGAAGAGCTGTCCCCTGGTGTTCACACCGCGGACGATGACGGGAGGGGGTGAGATGGCCGGCGCGCGCGCTCGGGTGAGGGTGATCCGTCGGGTGGTGGCGTTCGTGACCGTCCTCGGCACCTGGGAGGTGCTCTCGCGCGTCGGCTGGCTCGACCCGTTCTACGCGCCGGCGCCAACCGCGGTGGTCCGCGTGATCGCCTCGCTCTTCGGCGACCCGGGCTTCTGGACGCACCTGCAGGCGACGTTCGTGGCGGCGCTCGCCGGGCTACTCGGCGGGTTGGTCCTCGGAGTCCTGCTCGGCTTCGGCGCGGCGCTCTCGCCGCTTCTCGCGGACCTGCTCGAGCCGGTCATGATCATGCTGAACGCGATCCCGCGCGTGATCCTGGCACCCCTCTTCGTCATCTGGCTTGGGATCGACCTCGCGTCGAAGGTCGCGCTCGCGCTCATCCTCGTGACTGTGTTGATTTTCTTCGCCGTCTACGGGGGCATCAAGGAGGTCGACCAGCGGCTCGTGGAGCGCGTGCGGACGCTCGGTGGCGGGCGACGCGAGCTCATCCGCGAGGTGTACGTGCCGTCGGTGACTGCCTGGGTGATGGGCAACCTCAAGATCGCGGTCGGCTTCGCATTCACTGGCGCGGTGGTCGGTGAGTTCGTGGCCTCGAGCCGCGGCCTCGGCTACCTGCTCCAGTTCGCGCAGAGCACATACAACGCGGCGCTCACAATCGCGCTCATCGTGCTCATCATGGCGTTCGTGCTCGTGCTCTTCGCGCTCGCCGAGCGGCTCGAGCGGCGACTTCTCCGTTGGCGCTACGAGGCGTGACGCGCTCTAACGCCGCACGTACCGCCCGTCGAACCAGGTCGACCATGTGCGCCCCTCGTCCTCCGAGATCTCGAAGTGCTGGCGAACGCTGCCGTCGGTGTTCGGCGTCCACGTGCCCCGAAACGGCTGGCTCGTCCCGTCCGCGTTGATCAGCTCGCCGGCGAGGACCATCGAGCCGTTCCGGAGGCCGCCCTCGATCTCTATGACCACGCCGTTCGAGCTCACCCAGAGCTGCAGCCAGCGCGCCTTGGCGGGATCGTAGTAGTTCATGCTCGTGCCGGTGCCGCCACTCCCGCCGGTCCACCGCTCAATGAGCAGGCAGCCCCGCTCCGCCCTCTCGATGCTGTTCGTGCCGGCCTGACGACCGTCGGGGATGAAGACGTCCCACTCGCCGACCCAGAAGTCGAAGTCGGCGTAGCGGCCGCCCGCCTCGCAGGGCGCCGCGGGTGGCGTCTGCGCGGTGGCCGGGGCGGCCGAGAGGCCTATCGTGACGACGCCGGCCAAGACGGCGGTCGCCGAAGAGATGATGCAAGGGATGGCTCGTACGCGGGTCATGCGAGTACAAGATCTCCTGCCCCACTTCGGCGCAAGCACGCGGCGAAACGGAGTGAGAATGTGAACATGCACAGATGGATCCTGCGTCACGCGGCGCTCGGCGGCGCAGCGTTGCTCGCGTCGTGCGGCGGGGGCGAGCCCGCTCCACGAACGGACGACCTGGACGCCCGAGCCCGTGCCATTCACGACGCGGTGCTGACGATCGACACGCATGCCGACATCCCCTACGACTTCGCGACGCCCGCGGTCGACCCGCTCGACGCCGACCGGCAGGTGACCCTCGAGAAAATGGAGGCCGGCGGCCTCGACGCGGCGTTCTTCATCGTCTATAAGCGGCAGGACGCGCGCACCTCCGAGGGATACCGGGCTGCACGCGATTCGGCGCTGATGAAGTTCGACGCCATCCACCGGACGACGGAGGAGATGTATCCGGAGCGGATCGAGCTCGCCTACACGGCGGACGACGTCGAGCGTATCCACGCGTCCGGCAAGCTCGTGGCCGCGATCGGAATCGAGAACGGTTACGTGATCGGGAGGGATCTGGCTTTGCTCGCGCGTTACCACGAGCTCGGCGCCCGCTACATCACGCTCGCGCACGGCGGCCACAACGACATCGCCGACTCGTCCACGCCACGCGACGACCTCGGCGACGGTCCCGCGGAGCACGGCGGCCTGAGCGACTTCGGCGAGCAGGTCGTGGCCGAGATGAACAGGCTCGGCATCATGGTCGACGTCTCGCACATCTCGAAGGAGGCGGCGCTCGACGCGATGCGCATCTCACGTGCGCCCGTGATCGCGTCCCACTCGAGCACGCACGCGCTCGCCGACCACGCCCGCAACCTCGACGACGAGGCGCTGCTTGCGCTGCGGGACAACGGCGGCGTCATGCAAACGGTCGCCTTCGCCGGTTACGTGAAAGTGCAGCCACCCGAGCGCGCCGAGGAGCTCGCGGACCTCCGCTACATGCACGGCTTCGTCGAGGGCCCTGGTCCGGATACGCTCGTGGGAATGTCTGCCCAGGACCAGTTCGCCTACGAGCGCGGTGTCGATATGCTGGACTTGCGCTATCCGCGCGCGAACGTCTCCGACTTCGTGGACCACATCGATCATGCCGTCCAGCTCATCGGCATCGACCACGTGGGCATCAGCTCGGACTTCGACGGCGGCGGCGGTGTCCATGGGTGGGACGACGCCTCCGAGACCTTCAACATCACGCTCGAGCTCGTCCGCCGCGGCTATTCCGAGGAGGAGATCCGCAAGCTGTGGGGCGGCAACCTGCTGCGCGTCTGGCGAGAGGTGGAGCGGGTCGCCGCGGAGTTGCAGGCCGGGCGGTAAGCCCGGCGCTCAGTCCTGCTCGGCCTCGGGCGCGATGAAGCCCTCGTTCTCGAGGTAAAGGAGGATCTGGGCGGCAGACTCTTCGACGCTCAGGCTCGCGGTGTCGAGCACGATCTCGGCGTTCTCCGGCTCCTCGTAGGGGTCGTCGATGCCCGTGAACCCCTTGATGAGCCCAGCGCGGGCCTTCGCGTAGAGTCCCTTCCGGTCGCGCGCCTCGCACACCTCGATCGGCGCGGCCACGTAGACCTCGACGAACGCGCCGACGGAGTCGATGAGCTGCCTGACTTCGCGCCTCACGCTCTGGTAGGGCGCGATCGGCGCGCAGATCGCGACACCGCGGTTCTTCGTGATCTCGCTGGCGACGAAGCCGATGCGGCGGATGTTCAGGTCGCGGTGCTCCTTCGAGAAGCCGAGCTCGCTCGAGAGGTTCTTGCGCACGATATCACCATCGAGCAGCGTCACCGGGCGCGTGCCGATTTCCATCAGCTTGGCCATGAGCACGTTGGCGATCGTCGACTTGCCCGAGCCCGAGAGCCCGGTGAAGAAGATCGTGAACCCCTGCCGCGAGCGGTCGGGAAAGCGAAGCCGGAGCTCCTTGACGACCTCGGGATATGTGAACCACTCGGGAACGTCCGAGCCGTCGCGCAGCCGCCGGCGTAGCTCCGTGCCGGAGATGTTCAGCACGCGCGCGCCCTCGGGCACCTGCGACGCGGGCATGTACTCGCCGCGGTCCTCGACGTAGACCATCTCCTCGAAGGGCACCATCTCGATGTCGATTTCCTCGGTGTGCTTTTTCAGCAGCTCCTGCGCGTCGTACGGGCCGTAGAAGCCCTCTCCCGTCTTCGGGTTGCGGGGACCCGCGTGGTCCCGCCCCACGATGAAATGTGTGCACCCGTAGTTCTTGCGGATCAGCGCGTGCCAGACGGCCTCGCGTGGGCCGCCCATCCGCATCGCGAGCGGGAGCAGGCTCACCATCGCCGAGTGCGCCGGCGTGTGCTTGAGCACCGCCTCGTAGCAGCGCACCCGCGTGAAGTAGTCGACGTCGCCCGGGTTCGTCATGCCGACGACCGGGTGGATCAGCAGGTTCCCCTCGATCTGCGCCGCCGCACGCCGCGCCAGCTCCACGTGGGCGCGGTGCATCGGGTTGCGCGTCTGGAACGCGACGACCTTCTGCCATCCGAGCCGCTCGAACTCCGCCTTCAGCTCAGCCGGTGTGTGCCTCAGGTGTCGGAACGTGTGGTGCGGCGGCAGCTCGACGCCCTCGATCGCTCCGCCCACGTAGACCGGGTTGCCCTGCATGAGCTCGAACACGCCCGGGTGGCCGTCGTCGGTCGTGCCGAGCACGCTCTTGGCCTCCGCCTCCTTGTCCGGCGTCCAGACGTCCGAGACCGTGAGCACCGCCAGGACCATCCCCTCGGGGTGCCTGAGCGCGACGCGGCTGCCGCTCCGGAGCGAGCCCGCGGCCTCCTCCGTCACGTCCAACGTGATCGGCATCGGCCAGATCGAGCCGTCGGCCAGCCGCATGTTTCCGCAGACGCCGCCGTAGTCGGCCTCCCCGAGGTAGCCGTCGAGCGGCGCGAAAGCGCCGTTGGCGAGCAGCTCGAGGTCCCAGATCTGGCGGAAGCTCAAGTCCCAGGACGGAAGGTGCACCGCCTCCCGCTTCAGCTCCTCCGCACGCTCCTTGCGCACCATCAGGCCGTCCGCCACGTCACGTCTCCATCCGTCGAGGGGGGTCGATACGAACGCCTCGCACCCAAAGGCACGAGGCGTCGGAGTGTAACGGGGAACGCGTGTGTGGGAAGGGCGCGGGGCCTCGCCGCTGCGCTGAGGTAGCCGGTCTCGAGTGGCTAGCGCGCGTCCGCCGGGCAGGGCGTATACTGGACGGTCTCGCCGGTCCGCATGCCCTGCGAGTTCCGGGGCAGGAAGCGATACCACTCGCCGCACGGACGGCCGTCCGACCATGTCCCGCGCTCCATCAGGTCGCCCGGGGCCGCCTGCATGTCCATGCCCTCGTGCCCCTCGTGTCCCTGGCTGCCCGCGGCGTTCGCGTGCGCGGCGTGGATGTCGCCCTGGGCCCGGGACCAATAGGCCTCGTACGCGCCCTCGAGCTGACCGCCCTCGTACATTCCCTTGTCCGACAATCTGCCCGTGCGGAAGTACGACTCGAACGACCCGTCCAGCACGCCGTTCCGGTACGTCTCCCTCACCTCGAGCTGACCGTCGAGGTAGAAGGTCTCGCGCACGCCGTGCCAACGGCCGTTCTGGAGTGTCCCGCGCTCACGGACGATGGATCCGTCCCAGGTGGCCACGACGGGTCCGCTGTACGCCTCGAGCGTCTGCGGATGGAGGTAGACCCCCCGCCTGTCGACGAGCTCGTCGAGGTTCATGGGGGCCTGCGCAGCGAGCGCCGGAGGGATGCTTGCCAGCAACGCCAGCATCAGCACGGTGGTTCTGGTCATGGGACGGGCTCTCATCGTCAGCCTCGGTTTCCTCGCGTTCAGCATACCCCTCGCCCCCCGAGGGGTCCAGCGCGGGGCCCTCGGAAGCCTTATCATGGGCCCCGCACCCCCGCCCGACCGCGAGGGTCCGCCACTTCATCCGGAGGACGGATTGGACATCGTGTCGCCCACGACTCGCCGGCGAGCCCCCGGTGCGTCGGCTCTCGCACTCTCGGCCCTCGCGCTCGGCGCGATCGCCGGCGGAGTGCAGACCCTGGCCGGTCAGGAATCCGTGCGTAATGTCTCGGTCGATCGCTTCCTGGGGTCGTGGGAGCTCGTCCAGTGGACCGCGACGAACCAGCGGGGGGAGCTGACCTACCCCTACGGCGCCGACGCCGAGGGGCAGATCACCTATACCGCCGACGGGCGCATGGGCGCGCACCTCATGAGGCCGCCCACGGACCCCGCGGACGCCCCGCCGCAGCACCTCGCCTACTGGGGCACCTTCACGCTGGACGCTGCGGCCGGCACGGTCACGCACCACGTGATCGGCGCCGACCGGCCGAACTGGATCGGGTCGGACCAGGTCCGCCAGTTCCGCTTCGAGGGCCAGGACCGGCTCCTCCTCTCGCTCGGGCAGCAGCATCTCACCTGGGAGCGCGCGAGGAGAACCCCCTCATGAAGTACAGAGCACTGGCCGACACGGGCGTCTTCGTCTCCGAGCTCTGCCTCGGCGCGATGACGTTTGGCGGCCGTGGCGGAATCTGGGAGATGATCGGCGGGCTCGATCAGGCCGAGGTCGATGCGATCGTGGGCCGCTCGCTGGAGGTAGGCATCAACTTCGTCGACACCGCGAACGTCTACGCCCTCGGCGAGTCGGAGACGATGGTCGGCAAGGCGCTCGAGGGCCGACGCCACGAGGTCGTGCTCGCGACCAAGGTGCGCGGCCGGATGGGCATGGGCGCGAATCAGGTCGGGCTCTCCAGGCTCCACATCATGGAGGGCGTCGAGGCGAGCCTGAAGCGGCTCGATACGGACTACATCGATCTCTACCAAATCCATCGCACTGACCCCTACACGGACATCGAGCAGACGCTGCGCGCGCTCGACGATCTCGTGCGACAGGGCAAGGTCCGCTACATCGGTTGCTCGAACGTCCCCGCGTGGCAGCTCATGAAGGCGCTCGGGATCTCCGGGGCGAAGGGGATCGAGCGCTTCCGGTGCACGCAGTCCTACTACTCGCTCGTCGGAAGGGAGCTCGAGCAGGACGTCATTCCGCTGCTCGAGGATCAGCGTCTGGGGCTGCTCGTGTGGAGCCCCCTCGCGGGCGGCTTCCTGAGCGGGAAGTTCACGCGCAAGACCAAGGGTGAAGGGCGGCGGAAGGCGTTCGACTTTCCGCCGGTCGACAAGGAGAAGGGGTACGACGTCGTCAACGTGCTCCTGAGGATCGCGAAGAAGCACGGCGTGAGCGCGGCGCGGGTGGCGCTCGCCTGGGTGCTCGCCAACGAGACCGTGACGAGCGTGATCATCGGCGCGCGCAACCTGAAGCAGCTCGACGACAACATCGCAGCGGTCGACCTCGAGCTGACCCCCGACGACTTGAAGGCGCTCGACGACGTCAGCAGGCTTCCCCCGGCGTACCCGGCGTGGATGGACACGCTCGGGTCCGACCGGCGGCCCGGTGAGGTGCGAAGGCTCCAGGCCGCGCAGACGCGGCCTGCCGCTCCGGTTGCATCGACGAAAAGGACCCCCGCCAAGAAGGCGACCAAGAAGAAGGCCAGGAAACGGGCTGCCAAGCGCTAACCATGCGATGGCCGTGGTTGGGTCCTAGCCGACACCCGCCGCGCTCATGACCGCCTCGCACTTCCGGCGGATCTCCGACGCCACCACGTACGGATCCCCGCTCACGTAATCGGCGCGGAAGAGCTCCACCGACAGCACGCCGGAGTAACCCTTCTCGGCGAGCGTGCGCAGCGTCGGCACCACGGGCGCGATGCCGTCGCCGGGGATGAGCCGTGAGTTGTTGTCGATCGCCTCGCGCAGGCCGTCCGCCACATCCTGGAAGTGCGCGTGTGCGAGCTCGCCCGGCTGGAGCAAGTCGAGGTCCTCGGCCTTCGACAGCCCCGAGAAGAAGTGGAAGAAGTCGAGCATGGGGCGCACGTTCGCGTGGCTCGCCTCGCGGATCATGCGGAGCGCGGTGGTGAGCGTCGCGATGTGTGTCGACGTGCGGGTGAACTCGATCATCGCCGTGAGGCCATGCGCGCGAGCGATCTCTCCCGCCTCGCGAACGGACGCAGGCGTACCGCTGAACTCCTCGGCGGTCACGCGGCGGTTCGTGATCGAGGGGCAGTAGATCAGCTCGAGCCCGAGCCCAGCGAACTGCTCGCAGCGCCTGCGCCACGTCTCGAGCGCGTCCTGGTGCGCGGGTCCCGGGAGCCAGAGATCCTGCATGACGGCGGCGCCGCAGACCGGGGTCATGCCGAGGTCGTCGAGGAGGCTCCGCGCTCCCACGAGCGTGTCGCTTTCCAGGAAGCCATCGAGCATCGCGTCGTTCAACTCCGCGTAGCGGATGCCGGCTCGGGACCACCCCTCGAGCGACCCCCGGAAACCGGCCGCCCGCGACGTGTTCTGGTGCATGGCTAGCACCATGCCGGCGGCTTGGGGCGGCTGCGCCCGCAGGTTGGACGCGAAGGGGGCCGCGACGTGAGCAGCCACGGATGCCGCCAGGAAGTCTCGCCGAGTGACCATGAGCGGTACTCTATCGCGGATTGCGTGCCGCCGCCACGTCCCGCGATCTTCGCGCCATGACGCGGACAGGATGGATCGCCAAGATGCTGGAAGGAGCCTCCCTGGCCGTGCGCGTGGTGGGTCTCGCGCTGCTCGGCTATGCCCTCGTGATGTTCGTGGTGCAGCGCCGGATCATCTTTCCCGGTGCCCAACGGGAGTCGCCGCGAGCGAGCGCGACGCCCCCGGCGGGTGCGACGCAGGTCTGGCTGGACGCCTCGTTCGGGCGGGTGGAGGCCTGGTTCTTTCCGACTGGTGCCATCGCAGCCGCGCCTACGGTGGTCTTCGCGCACGGGAACGGCGAGCTCATCGAGGATTGGCAGACCGAGATGCAGACGCTGAGCGACGTGGGCGTGAACGCGCTCCTGGTCGAGTTCCCGGGCTATGGGCACTCGGAGGGAGAGCCCTCCCGGGAGGCCATCCGCGAGACGTTCGCCGAGGCGTTCGATTGGCTCGTCGAGGAGAGCGACGTGCCCGACGACCGCATCGTCGCCTACGGAAGGTCGGTCGGCGGAGGGGCCGCGGCCGACCTGAGCCAGGACCGGCCCGTTCGGGCGCTGGCGCTCCAGTCGACGTTCAGCTCCGTGGCCACGATGGCGCGCAAGGCCCTCCTGCCGGGCTTCCTCGTGCTCGACCGTTTCGACAACATGCAGGCCGTCGCAGACTTCCAGGGCCCCGTCCTCCTCATGCACGGCGTCGAGGACGAGGTGATCCCGTACGAGCACGCGCTGAGCCTCGCGAGTGCCCGCGAGGGGTTGGAGATCACCGAGATCGACTGCGGGCACAACGACTGCGCGAGGGCGTGGCCCGACATCCTCTCGTCGCTCACGGCGTTCCTACGCGGCAACGGACTGCTCGAGTCCGAGGCGACCGGGCTGGGGAGCGAATGAGATGGACCGCACGGCGCGGGCTGTTCGCCGCCGCGGCGGTCGCGCTGGGCGCCTGCTCCGATGCTTCCGCGCCGGTCGTACCCACGCCGACGACGCTGATTCCCGGAGCGGCTAACCTCTCTTTTCTGGCTCTCGGGCGCACACATCAGCTCGTCGTGACGGTCCTGGATCAGACCGGCGCGCCGATGGCGGGGGTGTCGCTGTCGTATTCTTCGTCGGTGCCCACGGTCGCAGCGGTTTCCTCGACGGGCCTCGTGACCTCGGTGGACAACGGCACGGCCGCCCTCACCGTGTCCGCAGGCTCGTTGAATGCCGAAGTGCACGTCACGGTCGAGCAGGCGCCCGCGTCCATCGAGCTTCAGCCCGACTCGCTGGTGCTCGATGACCCCGGTGACTCGGTCCAGCTCGTGGCGAGCGTCTCCGACGCAGAGGGGGCGGCCATCGTCGCGCCCACGATCAACTGGTCTTCGTCGGACGAGAGCGCAGCCACAGTCGACGCGGCCGGACGCGTCGAGGCCGTGGCCACGGGAACGGCCGTGGTCTCCGCGGAGGCCGACGGCGTCGTCGCGAATGTGAACGTGCGCGTCGCTCCCGAGCTCACGCTCGTTGCCGCTGGGCCGACGAGCATCTCGGCCGAGGTGACCACGCAGGTGCCGCTATCGGTGCGCGTCGACGACCTACTGGGGGGCGCGTATGGCGGCGCCCTCGTGGCGTGGAGCGCGGACGCCGGCTCAGGCTCCATCGCCTCGACGACCGAGACGCGCAGCGACGAGACGGGACACGCAGCGGCGGTCTGGCTCCTGGGGACGACGGGGGGCCCCCAGACTGCACGCGCCCGGCTGACGTCGCGCGGCGCCGTGGTCGAGGTGGCCTTCGTGGCGACCGCACAGCCGGGGCCCGCGGCGTCGGCCACTTTGGTCGCGGACTCGATCCTCTTGAGCGCCCGCGGCGAAACGGCCTTCCTCGGCCCCAGCTACCGGGACCAGCATGGGAACGCGACGGCCGCGGGCGGCCTCGACTGGCAGTCGCGCGACGCGGCGGTCGCCACCGTGGCCGCGGACGGTTTGGTGACGGGGCAGGCCGAGGGGAGCACGTACGTCGTGGGCTCGCTCGGTTCGAGCGCCGACTCGCTCCTCGTCACCGTCGTGATGCGCGGGGCGATCACCATCACCTTCGACGACGGCTTCGACACTGCTTACGACAACGCCTTGCCCACCTTTCAGCAGTTCGGGCTTCGAGGCAACATCGCCGTGAACCCCGCCCTATTGGGTTTCCCGGCGTACATGACCAAGGCGGAGCTCGACGACGTCCACGCGCAGGGGTTCTCGATCGTGAGCCATTCGATGACCCACGACAGCCTGACGACGCTGACGGCGGGTGAGCTCGACTACGAGCTGCGCGCGAGTCGGGAGTGGATCGAGGCGCAGGGCTATACGGGCGCCGACATCTTCGTGGTGCCGTATCACGACTGGTCCCTCCGGGAGCGCAACGCGATTGCGGGCTACTACGAGGTGACCCGGGGGACGTCGGCGAACGCGTTCGTCCCGGATAGCCTGGTGTCGTGGCTGCCGTCGAACCCGTACGATCTCACCGGCATCGAGGCGGACCTGCTTCCCTATACGACCGCGCAGGGCCGCGACCGGCTGCGCGCGCTCCTCCAGCGTACAGCCGACGAGGGCGCATTCCTCGATGTTTTTTTCCACCACCTTCCGCCTGCCAACGTGGCGGACTTCCAGGCGACGCTCGCGGTGATCGACGAGTTCAGGGAGCGCGTGCTCCCTTATCACGAGCTGTACCCGCGGTTCGCGCGGTCGGTGTTCTGAGCCCCGAGCGTGCGACGGGACCGGGCCGTCGTTCTGAGGCGCATACAAGGTCGGGGGCGGACGGCCGAAACGGCCGTACGCCGGCTCCGGCTCGGCGTTAGCCGATGATACACCCGAGGAGG
>Ga0214472_10002923_pt1 | contig 18204 bp, 12 predicted proteins | sample RVTome_6_FD_207662 | JGI IMG/M metagenome (GOLD analysis project Ga0214472, IMG submission 207662) | Soil microbial communities from uranium-contaminated site in the Upper Colorado River Basin, Wyoming, United States - RVT140D175 | ecosystem: Environmental > Terrestrial > Soil > Contaminated >...
AAAGGTGCACAGGATCAAGGCGATGAAGACCAGAAACCCTGTGTAGCCCAGCTCTGACATGGCCTGAATGAAAATGTTGTGTGGCTCGTGTCCCCGTTCGCCATACCGCGCTTCGTAGTAGGGCAGCCAGTTGCCGAATCCGATGCCGAGGTACGGGTGGTCGCGAGTAATCTCCAGACCCCGTCGTAGATAGGTCAGCCTGGTAACTGAAGTATTGTCAGTTCCGGCGGTTTCGAATCGATCGAGGAATTCTTGGGGCGTGATGAGGAACAGGAGGACAACCACCGTCCCACCATAGAAGAGCCCGCGGACCCGGTACTTCGTGGTGGCAACAATCGTCATCAGTACTGCCGCGGCACCGAGCAGTCCTCCACGCGAAGCTGCCGCCACGATCGTGACGAGCGCCGTCGCAGGGAGCGAAAGCATGAGATACCTCTTCCAGATCGGCCAGGACTTCCACATGGCCAGAATCAGTTGAACCGAAATTGCTACGAAGATACTCATTTCGATTGCCAACTCGCCGGAGTTGCCGAACCACCCGGGTGCGCCGGCCACCCCCCAGTCCTGATACGCGAACCCACCGAACGCCCACTGTTTGACCCCGCTGAAGGACATCTTGGCGTTCCAGAGGAGCCATCCTGCCAAGAAGATCACCATCCGGGACGGCGTGTCGACCGTGTTCACGATGAGAAGGAAGACCGGAACCCAGAGGAAGTACTGCTTCCAGACTCCCCACGACTGGGCGGGATCCACCGCCATGACCGAGGACAAGAAGACGACGAGGGTGAACACCCCGAGCAAAGCCCCGGGTCTACCACCTAGCCAGACCCCACGACGCCGAAGCAGCAAACTCAGCACACCGGTTAGGAGTGCGATGGCACTCCAGGGCACCACCGCGAGCGACTCGTAGATCTGTTGAGGTCGAAAGTACTCGAAAAACATGTAGGCGCAGGCCGCCTTGAAGGCATATCCCTCATCGAGAAAAGCTTTCCAAAGCTTGGTGGGCCTGAAAGCCAGTAGGCTCTCCGTGACCTCACACTCGCTTAGGGTCCTAGGCGATATCCCCTGGTGTCGCATAGGAGGGATTCTAGCAAGTATCGGGCCTTGGCCGAAGGGTCGTCTCTCCACCCCCCGTCCGACGCCAATAGGCCAAGACCAATTGTCGAGGCAAGAAACTCACCCCGGCCCGCTTCAGCACGCGTAAGCTCGGCAAGGTTTTGAGCGAACAAGCGTAGCAGGTTCTCGCCTCCCGTGTGAGCCCTGCGACAAAGCACTGGTAGCCCAGATCCGACCAGTAGGATGCAATTCGCGGACGGTTGATTTGCCACTCGTCTTGGGTGAGAATCTCCCTTACCCGGGTCAGCATCTGGCCCTTCACCAGGAAGGACCCATGAGCCAGTGCGCGCAACGAGGTCAGTGACATCCAGCTCTCGGAATGGAACCGGTAGTGGCTCAGTGGCAGGTCGATGTAGGCAACCGGCGTGACCCGTGCCAGGCGCAACCACAGGTCGATGTCCTCGGCGCTTGGCAAGTCTTCGCGGAACCCAGGAGGAGTTCGCTCGGAGAGGACCTCTCGCCGGACGGCGACCGAACTGGTGTGCATTCCGATGGTGTCGATGGACATGAACTTGATGAGGTCCGCCGTCCCCAAGTAGAGGTTGCCATCGAGGCTCGGTTGTTGGACCAAAACCTTCCTCGCCCGATCGAGGAACCCACTCGATCGCAACCGTGGCTCCACCCCTTCTGGCTGCGTGCCCGACGGAAACCACCGGAAATCATGGAACACCACTCCGACCAACGGGAACTCGTTGAACACCTGAACCTGAACGGCCAGTTTGTCTGGGTGAAAGAGGTCATCACCATCCAAGAAGGTGACGAAGGAACCCCTTGCCAGCTCCAATCCTCGATTGCGTGCGACGGCAGGGCGGCCAGAATTCTCCTGGGCCAGCACCCGGATGCGTGAGTCACGCTGCGCCCAGTCCTGAAGGATGGCAGGCGTCCCATCGGTGGACCCATCGTCGACGATGATGAGCTCGAGGTCCTTGAACGTCTGCTGAACGATCGACTCAATCGCATCATCCACAAACCGCTCACCATTGAACACGGCCATCACGACGGATACCTGTGGGATGGTCATCCGGCCAGTCGGTTCGAGAGCAGGGATTGCTCTCCCATCTGCACCTCGAGAACGGTATCGAATACCCTCGCCAACTGCTCCGTGAGAGCTCGGCGGCTGAAAGGCATCACAGCCCCCATCTTGGTGGCGCTGACAAGCAGGCCAGCCCGTTTCCTCTCAACAAGGGTCTGGATCGCCATGAGGATCTCCTCGGCCTCGGAGACGTTTACGACCACACCGCTCTCTGTTCGCCGAACCAACTCGGCTGATTCTCCTCCCCACCCCACGAAGAAGATTGGCCGCCCGGACCGCATCAATTCATAGACCTTCCCGGGAATGTTACTCACCATTCCTGGCCCCCCGGCGGGGACCGTGAGTAAGTGAACATCGGTCGTGCACATCCGGAGGATTGCCTCCTCATGGGAAAGGAAACCTTCGTGGATAATCGCACCACGCAGGGGCTCGCGAGAAAGGCGGTCCCGCAAATGGACCGGCTCCGGGCCAATCAATACGATCCTGATGGAGCGCCTGAACTCCTTATCGCTCTTGAAGGCCTTCGCTAGGACATCGAGCACCGGCTCGAAGCTCGAGTTCTCGTAAATCGTTCCGACGCACAGGAGTTCCAGCACGTCACCCGGGGTTCCGGTCGTGGAGGTCGTGGAAGCGAAATCGGCCTCGTCGTAGCCGTTCGGCAGCACGACATGCCGGTCCGCCGGGATCTCAGGGAAGGACGCCTGGGACATTCGCATGTGGCTCTCGCTCAGATGCACGACTCGCGCGGCCGCTCGAAGAACGGCTGCCTCCATCCTCCTCTCACGGTTTCTTCTTCGAGGGGGATGGCGAGCCCGGCTGAAACTGTCGGTCCAGGGATCGCGGAAATCGGCCACCAAGGGTAGGCCGGTCAAGCGATGGATCCACAACCCCACCAGTTGACTCGTGTGTGGGGATGACGTTGCCCAAACTACTCGAGCTTTTTCCTGTCGTGCGATCCGCACGCCCTGCGCCACCGCAAGAGGTAACCACCCGATCGACGGGTCAGGAACGTAGAGCAAGTGCTCGATGCCCTCTCGGAGTGGAGAAAGGAAGCGCCGCTTGAACCCGTCTCGTAAACGAATCGGCGATCGGCCCTCTTCCTCAGGTCTATCTCCTACCGGGCCTGAGGCGGCAGTCTCGGCCCGGAAGAAGGCGTCGAAGACCGCCTGCTCGAGGCGGACCGGCTCCATGGTCGGGACCAGCGCCACCCTGATCGACTTAGGCAACTCTTCGAGGAGGCCAGCATCGCGATCCCCCTTGGGAGGGTTCCGAACTGTGAGGATCACCGGCTGCCATCCGAACTCGGTGAGGTACTTCGCGAACTTGAGTGGACGGTACACTCCGCTGGTGCGGGCCGGCGGAAAGTCGTATGCGACCATCAGCACCTTATGAGGGTGCCGCTCCGCTACCGGATCAGACAACGTATAGTTCCTCGAACCGGTGCTGTATCACATCCCAGCTGTATTCGCGTTCGATGGTCGTTCTTCCCGCTATCCCCAAGCGTGTGCGGAGCGCTGGGTCACGGACCACGTTGGCGATGGCGTCGGCCAGCCCCTCGGGCGTGTCTCTGATGAGGATGTTCTCGCCGTCGATCGCTGTGAGACCCGCACAGCCGAGCGAGGTACTCACCACGGCTTTCCCCATGGCCCAGGCGTTCAAAATCTTGAGTCGGGTTCCACCACCAACTCGCAATGGTACGATGAAGCACGCCGCGTTCAGCACATAGGTCCTTATGTCCGGGACGTGTCCGGTCAGCCGGATCCTGCTACCTGCGTATCGCCGGACATCCCCAGGGGTCGCACGTCCGACCCAGGTCACGGGCTCGATGCGGGAATCCAGTGCCGGAAGGATGGAATCATGGAAATAGGTCAACGCGTCGCGATTCGGGAACCAATCCAGGCCGCCGACGAACACCACTCCCTCGACCTCCGTCGAGTCCGATGGCTGGAACTCCCGGTGATCGACTCCATTGGGTACGACTTCCACCCTCGCGTCTGGGCTCAGCGCCAGAAGCTGGTCCCGATCAGGTTCGGAGACCGCAATGTTCATCCTGACTTTCGGTAACCACTGCTGCTCCTCTTCTCGCATGAGTTCAGCTTGTCGGCGAAGATACCTACGGATCAACGGGCGAGCCTCCATACCCGCCCGGCGGCGAAGAACCTGCGATTCCACGTTGTGGTGTGTACATGCGATTGATCCTTCTAGCATGGGGAGGTACCGGGAGAGGTCGAGACTGTCGACGTGAACCCAAGCCCATGGACCTTGAACGGTGAGCGCTTCCAGAGAGCGCTCGAAGGCTTCAGATTCGTATTCGAAATAGGTATACACCCGCCGTCTCAGGAGACTCACCGCGTGGTCACGGAACCGACGCACCGTGCTGTATTCTTGAGCGATCGGAAAGCCGCGGGCCGCGCAGTACGGTTCCATTCCCTGAACAGCCTGCTCGAGGCCACCGGCGGGGAGCGCGCGACGACGGGCAAAGAACAGACTCGTCACGTCAAACTTCTGGGAGAGTAATCTCACGGTGTGGAACGCCCTGACGGTCACACCGCCTTCGGGTGGAAACGGAAGCGCATGTCCAAGGAAGAGAAGGCGAGGCTTGATCGACACGGTCATAAGCCTAAGGATGGAGTCAAGATACGTGCCATGCCGAAACGAGCTTTGGGACTGAACTCTGGACCTGACCCCAAACCCCAAGGCGATCCCAGAAGGGTTGTAACAGAAACAACTCCATGACTGCCGAGTGGAAGCCAGGGACAGTACCGCGGACGCCGCCTGCTGGAGTCCAAGTTCCCGCGCGAAACCCGTCTGGAGCAGGATTCACTAGGAGCTCCCGGCCCGTAAAGACCCATGCCGATGTGCGCACCCAGAGTCTGTTCGCTAATTGGTCCCTCGCGCCCCTGGAACATACCGGCCTCGCAGGACTCTCGTCGTAGCATGTTTGAAGAGCTGCGGCGCCCAGTGCCTTGTATCTCTAAATCTGACGTTTGCGGTAGCATCTGGATAGGGTGGTAACCCGTTGCGCCTAGGGGCTGCGAGCCCGTCCGGTAGCCTGGGTGCCACCTGTTGTCGATCGCCGAGAGCCCGAACTGTTGCCGGGGGCTGGACCCCGCATCACGCAAGGTTGGGCCACGTCGGTCGTTTCCTGTGGTGGAGGCACCCATGGATCACTTCGTCGGCATCGACGATGTTGCCAAAGCGACGCTGGACATCGCGTCCCTCCCCGATGGGGAGAGCTGGACCGTCACCAATGATGAGCCGGGCCTCGCCGAACTTGCCCCACGCCTCCTCGCCCTGGCCCCGGCGCTCATCGTTCTGGAGGCCACGGGCGGCTTCGAGTTCCTTGCCGCCATCACCTTGGCTAAAGCCGGCCTGCCAATCACCGTGGTCAATCCGCGCCAAGCGCGGGACTTCGCCAAGGCCATGGGGCGGCTCGCCAAGACCGATGCACTCGACGCGAGCCTCCTGGCCGATTTCGCCCGCCGGGTCCGGCCCGAGATTCGTGCACTGCCCGATGAAGCGTCCCAGTTGCTGGAAAGCCTCCTGACACGGCGCCGGCAGATCATCGAGATGCTGACGGCCGAGAAGAACCGGCTCGGCTTTGCCCGCGGCTCGGTCAAGCGGGATCTCAGCCAGCACATCCGCTGGCTCGAGAAGCGCCTGGCCGACGTCGATGGCGACCTGCAGGACGCCGTCGCAACCAGTCCCTTCTACCAAGCCAAGGCCGATCTGCTCCGCAGCGTCCCTGGCGTGGGGCAGGTCACCACGCTCACCCTCCTGGCGAGTCTCCCCGAACTCGGCCATCTGTCCCGCCACCAGATCGCAGCCCTCGTCGGGGTCGCACCCCTGAATCGGGACAGTGGCGCGATCCGCGGCAAACGGATGGTCTGGGGCGGGCGGGCGCCGGTCCGTGCCGTGCTCTACATGGCCACCCTCGTCGGGCTCAAGCACAACCCGGTGCTGCGGGTGTTCTACGAGCGCCTCCGCGCCGCCGGCAAGCCCTTCAAGGTCGCAGCCACCGCCTGCATGCGAAAGCTGCTCACCATCCTCAACGCCATGCTCAAACACAACCGTCCGTGGAACCCCGAACACGCTTGACTTTCAAGACAGTTGCTAACGGCAACGTAGTACGGCGCAGAATATGACCTCCTCAGGAGGAAGGAGCGTCATGCGGATCGACTCCGTCTGAGAGGGCACAGACCACGCGTCACGCAGTCGCCTCAGCCGTAACGCTTGCTGCTTTGACCTGTCAGGGGAGTTAGTCAGGCTCTTCGAAACAAGACCTCACAAGCGAATTGCTCGGGCGTGCGATACCAAGGTGAGATTGGCACCCGAGGTAGCTTGTGGGGATTAGTGCCAGCTCGGGCTAGGCCACCGTAGCAAGAAGCGCGACACCGAAAACCAGCTCTCCTGACGCGTTCGCGGTTCGTATCGCGCATGTTGTTGGGACTGCCAAACGGGTAGGCAAACAGGTCAGGCGCATGGCCGAGTTGCTCCATCATATCAACCTTCGAGCCCGCAATCTCCAAGGTCGCTTCATCGGTGTCCAGCGTCCCCAGGTCCACGTGCGTGCGGGTATGCGCGCCCAGCTCAAAGCCCTCTCGTGCGAGCTGACGCACGTGATCCCAGCTCATCCAACCTGGCTGAATCGGAAGCTGCCTGTCCCACGGGGCCACGATGTCCGAACCCAGAAAACTCGTGGTCAGAAAGAAAGTCGCTGGCAGGCTCAGGGCACGCAGGATGGGGGCGGCAACCTCGAAGTTGTCGAGATACCCGTCATCGAGCGTGATGGCCAGGGTTCCACCGATGGAGCCCCGTCGCTCCAGAAGATCCACAAGGCTCCCCAGAGGGATGACGTCAAAGTTCGTCTTGAAGAACCGACAGAATCGCTCGAAATCGCGTGCGCTCTTCGTGATGCCGTCCTCGGGGAGGACATCATTCACTCGGTGGAATGCTACGACGACTCCAGTGTCCCGCACCATACGGCGGTACATCTGGCTCGCAGCCAGCGTTCGTCCCACGAAGGACTTAACTAGCCTAGTTGCCGACATCAGGGAACATCCAAATCCGCCCTGGACAGCGTAGCACGTTCGAAAGCACGCGCCAGTTCGTCATCCCAGCGCGGGCTGCCGGCAAAACACACCAGGGAGTCACCGCGGCGCTTAATGAAACCCATCGAGCGAAGCTGTGAGGTGCTAATCGTCAGCATCCGGCCGGAAAGCTCTACGCTACTACTCCCATTGTCACGCAGGAAACGCAGTACACCCCACAAACCTCGGTTCCCTTCTACTCCCGCGCGCAGGGCATAGATTTCTGCTCCAGGCACCCTCAGAGCTACCAAGGCCCCACCGCCCTTCCACCCGAACGATTGCAGCCTTGTGCCTGGGGTAGCGAGTCGCCAGTTCACCCACTCCCCATTCACCACAAAGCCCTCCTCGTCGGAGGAGAAGGGAACATCCTGCTCGAAGTCACTGGCGTTGCTCTGTGATCGGTCGAGCACCAACAGTCCCCCAGCTATGAAGGGCGTTGCCAGCGAGCGCAGCCCCGGAATGGGAACCATCCTTTCCAGTAAGGGATCCGGGCGGAGCAGCCGGGTGTGGGTACGAAATCGCCCCACTTCGCGCATGAAAGTCATAGTCCGGAACCCACTTATGCTCACCCCACTGGAGAGCGGAAGGGTGAACAGGAGATCGAATCCGTGTTCGATGTGTTCAGACCACACCCGATCGATCAAGTGCCGAAAGATGCCTTGTCGTTGCCTCTCGGGCGCTACCACTAGGTCCACAATTTGACCTGCCCGCAACACCTTGCCTCCGACCCGGAATAGCCGCGGCATCAGCGTCACCGATCCGAGCCACTCCTTCGAACGTGGTTCGCTCACGGCCCAGGCAACCGCTCGGCCGTGGGGATTCAAAGTGTACTTCCACTCGAATTCGGCCACGGGCATTGACCGACCCATGCTCAAACTGAACAGGTTGTTGAAGGGGAGCAGAGGGACCTGCTCGTGAAACGTGGTGTGCATCACACCTCAACCCCGGAGGTGGCATCGTGAAGAACCTCGCGGGGAAACCGAGCGTACTGTGCTTGGCTCCGCACTCGCAATGGCCTCAAGGTGGGAAAGGTGTTCCAATCGTGGTTCACGTCTCCGGACAACCCATGGTCGCGTAACGCATCTTCCAGATCCGGCCCACGACCAAGCCCTAGCCTGCGGGGGCGATCATGATCGCCCTCAAGCAAGAAATTCACCTGTGCGGAGAACCCCCGAGAGAAAATGGGTGAGTAGGGGTTCTTCGAACGAGACCTGACCCATCTCCAGTGAACTGGGCTACGAAAAGTGCTCCACCCCCCAAGAGAGGACGCGGCGGCTATAAGAAACCAATCTGACTCACCTGTCTATGGCGTGCTTCCGCAGGGGAGCAACACCACACCCTCGGCCAAATGGACAGAGATTTCGTTTATCTGGGGTCCAAGAGTCTTGTCGCCATAAAGCACCTGATAACACCCCCCCAGCGCAAACGGCCCGGCTGCACCTGAATACGATGAGAAGTTAGCATCGTCCCAATCGTATCGAGTCCGGAAGAGGACCATGGCCCCATCGTAATCCCTTCGGTATACGCGGTAGCGCTGGCCGTTTGAGTCACGTGCTGAACCTGAGCTTTCCTGCCACACAGAGTACGCATTCCTGGGCTGCCCGATATTTGCCTCCTGCGCACGGAGCCAGAAGGATTCGAGCTGCTGCCATCTTGGAACCTGGGAGTAATACGTTGATAGCCCTTGTCGAGCCATCCAGTAGGAGGCAAGGGAGTACATCTCGTGACGTTCCGAGACGGTCCGGAAGTTCCCCGGGTTGAAGTTCTTGTCCGTCGGAGCGGACTTCGATCCTTGGACGAAGACATAGAGTTTCGATTGATCTGACATCTGCTTGGCGATGTCCCATAACCGGGTCTCTCCGGTCGATGAGTACCCGGCTGACTCGATCGACAGAAACTCAGTGAGCACCCCGCTTGCCTCCGTGCCGAGCGACATCGCTTCCCATGAGGTGTAGCTAGCCGTGTTGAGGAGGATGAGTGACCCAGGTCTGGCGGCGTTCATTGCCATTCGAACGGTCCGGAATAGCCCACCGAGATCGCGACGATAGTCTCCGCTCGAGACGATCGCGTCCTTTGTCCGGTCGCTGTACTCCGTGATATGCCCCCCCCCCGTCGTAGGCGGAAGTGACGGGACTGAGCTGACTCGGCCAGGATCTCCCAACTCGTCGATGAACATGCCGGTGAAGAGACGCCCACTCGAAGGGACGGTCACATCGTTGACGCTCCGAGCCGAAAGGTACGCCCTCGCACAGGCGCTCGCCCAGTTGAATATGTGGCGCTCGACTTCCCAGATTCGGGTGCGAACCCGGGCCTCAGCGCGGGTTGAGGCGCTGCCTGTCCCCCAACCCCTGACGACGAATGTCGCTCCACCCGCCGCAACCTGTGTATCATCCGAATAGTGAAGGAACGCATCTTCCGGATCGAGTCCTTGCGCCCCGCACACCGCCGCAATGGCTGCATCTTCGCTCCCGATAATCGTCGTCTCCATCAATTGATACTTGATGTAGGGGAATGAAGGATCGGCACCCATCACACCTTGGAAATGGTCAACCCCATGCGCCATGTCCAGGTGAGTGGCCTCGAATTGCCACCCGGCACTGGAGGTCGGAGGAGCGATCTGGTTTAGTGAGGCGTAGGTCAGTGTCGAGGGCCAACGCGTTCCCCCAATTGGAGGCGGCGGCGCCAGTACCTCCACGGTGACCATAGAGGTATCCGATAGCCCACCAGCCGTATCGGTGGCAACCACCGGGAAGGTCCCGGAGCCAGTTCCGGCCGTGAATAGCCCGCTCGGAGTAATAGCCCCGCCCTCGGCGGTGAACGTCACACTTGGAGTCGATGAACTCCCATCACTCCATACCCCCGCCACCGAGTATTGGACTGTCCCACCCGGCGCACTCGTGACTGCTTGTGGACTCAAGACGAGGCCGGTGAGCACCGGTGGACTCAAGCGCGTGGAGACTTCCGCCGTGTCACTCACGCCACACGAGCAACTGGCGACGACGAAGAATGAACCTATCACCTGGCCGGCTGTAAACAATCCGTTCATCGAAATCGAACCACCTGTCGCCGTGTAAGAAATCTCTACCGCATGCGCCTGCCCATCCGACCAGACCACCTGAGTCGTGAACTGCTGACTGGTCCCGAGGAACATCGAGATGCTATCGGGCGCTAGCTGAAAGCTCACCACAAGGGGGCCACCGATGATCACCTTCGCGGTATCAACGATCACGCCACTGGTAGCAAAGACCAGGAAAGTCCCGGCGCCGGGTCCGGCTGTGAAGAGGCCGTTCGAACTCACCGTCCCGCCGGTGGCCGACCAAGTCACGGCCGGAGTACCGGTGCCCCCACTCGAGTACAGCCCAGTAACCGAGAACTGCCTTGCCTGTCCAGGTTCAAGGTAGGTGCTATCAGGCGCGACCGTCAACGCCACCAGCGTGGGAGGCGAGGTGACCTGAACGTCAGTGCTATCCGCGGGACCAGCTCCCGCCCGAGCCACGATCCGGTAGGTCCCGGCTGTGCTCGGTGCCACGTAGAGCCCTCCATTGGTGACCGTACCACCGCTGGCACTCCAGGTAACGGTCGGGATTCCAGTAGACCCGTCCGACCAGGTCCCCGATGCTGTGAACTGGCGGGATCCGTTGGTCTGGAGCGCCACATTCTTGGGTGAGAGGGTGATCGAAGCTAATGTTGGCGCCGTGGTCGTGACCTGAACCCTGGCCGTGTCCGCTAGCCCGCTCGTGTGTCTCACAACGACAAGGTAGGACCCATCGACGGTGCCTGCGATAAAGAGACCGTTCGAGGTGACAGTGCCTCCCGTCGCCGTCCAGTCCACAGGCGGCTTCGCAGTGCTCCCGTCGCTCCAAAGACCACTCATCGAGAACTGCTGCGCCACGCCAGGAGGTAGGACGACTGAAGTCGGCGTGACGGTTAGGCTCGTCAACGTTGGTGCCGAAGCTGCCACCGTGATGTAGGACGTGTCTGCCAAGCCGGAGGGCGCGTGAAAGGCCACCAGCGCGAACGTCCCTTGGAGACTACCAGCAGTGTAGAGCCCCTTAGGGGAAACGGAACCGCCCTCGGCGGTCAAGGTCACCTCTGGCGCGCTGGTCGTCCCGTCACTCCAGGCACCGCTGACCAAGAATTGCCGAGTCGCCCCAGGAAGGAGCTCAGCCGTCGAGGGGTTGAGGAGTAACTGGTCCAGGACAGGAGCGGTTATCTGCACGGTGCTCGTGTCTGCTTTTCCACTTGTCGGTTCAGTGGCAATGACGCGGTAGCTTCCCTGCACGGACCCCGCCTGGAACAGCCCTGCTGCGCTGATTCCCCCTCCTGAAGCGTCCCAAGAGACCACGGGTACTTTGGTGCTCCCATCTGTGTATAGACCCGTCACAGCAAACTGGCGGGCCCTACCGGCCGGAACGCTCACTGCGGAGGGGTTGAGAATCAAGCTCGAGAGGGTCGCGGCTGTGGAGACGACACTCACCGCTGAGGTGTCCGAGGCCTCGGTGCCACCCACCGCACCGATGACTTGGTAACCCCCTTGTGTGGTGGGTGCCGTGTAGAGACCTGTCGAGGTGATGGTACCGCCAGTGGTGCGCCAGCTGACCCCAACCCCACGCCGGGATCCATCGCTCATCACTGCGGTGGCGGAGTACTGTTGGGCGGCGTCGGGCTCGAGTGAGAGAGTAGGTGGAGAGATTTCTAGGCTTCGAATCGAAGGCTCGGCAACAGTTACGAAGACCGTGTCCGCGAACACCCCATTCTTGTACTTGGCGATAACGCGATAGCTTCCTGGGGAGCCTGCGGTATAGAGTCCGTTGCCGGAAATGGAGCCTCCGGTTGAGCTCCAGGAGATGCCATTGACGCCTGTCTTCGTACCATCCGACCAGAGACCAAGGGCAGTGAACTGTGCCGTTTCACCGACCGAGATCGAAGCGATTTCCGGGGTCACCAAGAGCCCCTGGATCTCACGTTTCCGACCGCGGACAAGTACCGTAGCCCCCGCCTCGGCGCCACCCTCGGCCTTGGCCAGGACCGAAAACTCTCCTTCCTCGGTCGAGGTGTACCATCCACCCCCGTCGACCAGCCCACCAGATGTGGACCACTCAAGGGGGGGCGTCAAGATTTGCGACCCGTCCGCGCGTTGGGCAGAGGCAAGGAACTGCACGCCATCACCAGTCGTGAGTTCCATCGAATCCGGTGAAACGACCACCTCGATAATGTCGGTCAGAGATGTGAAGACCGTTACGCGCGCCGAATCGGTGAGCAACGGTTGAGCACGAACGAGGGCGGCCACCCTGTACTCGCCGTTGCGGTCAGCCACGAAGACTCCATCCGGGGTTATCACCCCCCCCGAGGCAGACCAGTCCACCTCGACTGGGACCGTGGCTCCCTTGTTGGACACGCCGGTCGCTGAAAACTGAATCGTCTCGCCCGGTCGGATGGTACCGACGCTTGGGGAAAGTCGAATCGCCGCTAGAATCGGCGGCGTGTTGGGGGTGGGGCTCAGAAAGTCGCGGTCCTCCCCCTTGGTGCAGGCGAGGATCACGAGGGAGAAGCAGATAGCGACTACCTTGGCAGCGGCCAAACGGCGCGCGAGTTTGTGAAGGAAGGTCATAATCCAATCATGCCGAAGTGAATGCGGGTCGTCCCCAACCGAACGATGCGGAAGGGAGGTCGACCCGAAGGTAAGCAAGACAGATGCTAGGACAGCCACAGGGGACAGAAAGTCGCATGTTGCGTTCCCGCAACACAACGGTAATCATTTCTCTCCCAGTGACTTGGGTCACAATGTAGGTGGAGAGGTGGACAGCTGCACAGGAACTGTTGATGGCCAACCGATCACCCATGCAGTGACAGGTATGCCAGGATCCATGGATTCAGCGGTTGGGACCGCCGCGTTCCAAGTATCGTGATGGTCAGGTAGCATAGGATTTGCTTGCAGGTTGAGATCGTACCGATCGCCGGACATCACATTCGTTACGCAGGGACCAATGATTTCAGCATCACGCAAGGGTCTTCCAGTCGATCCCCCCCCCCCGACCCGACGGACTTCGGCCCTCTCGGATCTCCGAGAAATCACGCGCGATACCTGGCGCTTTCGGGAGCTCATGGGGCAGCTCACCAAACGAGACATCAAGATCCGATACAAGCAGGCGGTCATGGGATTCGGGTGGGCCTTGTTCATGCCGATTCTCATCGTGCTTGCTGGCCTTATCATTCGTCTGGCATTGGCGAATGCTGGGGCCGGGACGGTGAACCGTGAGGCCATCGGGGGCCTAGCCATAAAAGGAATTTGTTGGTCGTTCTTCGTTGGCACGGTCGGGTTCGCGACTGGGAGCCTCACCTCGAACATTAGCCTGGTGACCAAGATCTATTTTCCCCGGGAAGTGCTGCCGTTCTCCGCCCTGGGGGCGCAGGCGTTTGACTCCACGATCGCAGGACTGGCGCTCAGCATCGCACTCCCTTTTCTTGGTCTGAAACTGTCGGTCGGCTTGCTCTGGGCACCAGTACTCCTTCTGCTGATCCTCGCACTCACGGCTGGAGCAAGTCTGTTTCTGAGCTGCGCCAACCTATTCTTCCGCGACGTCAAGTACATCGTTCAGGTGCTATTGACGTTTGGTATCTTCTTTACCCCCGTTCTCTTCGATGCCTCCGTCCTCGGACCGACGGGCGCAAGTCTGGTCATGCTAAATCCGCTCGCACCAATTCTCGAGGGCTTGCGACACGCCGTCATCGGTGGCCAATCTCTGTTAACACCCATCATTGAGATGACGACCAACGGTATTCCGGTCGTCGTCTGGCACCCGTGGTATCTCCTCTATTCAACGTTCTGGGCCTTGGGCGGATTGGTGCTGAGTGCCGTGCTATTCCATCGGGCCGAGTTTGCGTTCGCTGAATACGTGTGACGTGGCGATGACTTCATCCTACATCCGGTTTGGGAACGTTTGGAAGCGCTTCCGGCGTGGTGAAATCCATGACAGCCTTCGGGATCTCGTGCCGGCCGTGTCACGACAGCTCTTGGGACGGGTTCGGAATGGAAGCGCAGCCGCCCTTCAGCCCAACGAATTTTGGGCGGTCCGTGATGTCAGCTTCGAGGTTGAGCCCGGGAAAGCATTGGGGATCATCGGCGGGAACGGTGCCGGTAAATCCACTATCCTCAAGATTCTCACCCGAATTCTCCGTCCGACGGCCGGAACTGCAGAGATCCGTGGACGAGCGGGAGCCCTCATCGAGGTCTCCGCAGGATTTCATCAAGACCTGACGGGCCGAGAGAATGTCTTCCTCCAGGGATCAATCATGGGAATGCCTATGGCCCTGATCCGGGAGAAGTTCGATGAGATTGTGGAGTTCTCAGGGATCGCTGAGTTCCTTGACACACCGGTAAAGCGCTACTCCAGCGGGATGCAGGCGCGCTTGGGGTTTTCGATTGCGGCACATCTGGACCCGGATGTCCTCATCATCGATGAAGTACTTTCCGTCGGGGACTTCCGTTTTCAGGATCGCGCCTTTGGACGGATTCGCGAATTGGTTTCGAGGGGGCTACCGGTCGTTATCGTCTCCCACCAACTCGACCGGATCGCATCCCTCTGCAATGAGGCCATTGTGCTGGACCGTGGTGTAGCAGTTTACCGGGGTGACCCGGCGGATTGCATCGCCTGGTATCTCTCTGGAAACCGAGCCTCGTCAGGTGATGGGAAGGAGGAGGCAGCCATTCAGATCCATCAGCTTACTACGGAAGGACCGGCGGAAGTACCCTCCGGAGCGGACGTGGGGCTCACGCTGATCGGGACGATCAGCAGTGCGTCGGCTGCATCTGAGGATGTCGCCCTGCGGGTGCGCTCGGCTACCTCCGGGAGCGTCGCCTTCGAAACCACTCTCGCTCGGTGTGGAATCAACCTATTGAGTCCCGGCGAATTCCGTGTGCGCGTGGACCTGGAGATGAACCTTAGACCTGGAGTGTACACAATCGAACCCAATGTGATCAACGTCATGACACACAACGACGTTGGTACTGGACCACTTGCCTATATCCAGGTCGCAAGCGATCCTGGATTCGTCGGCTATTCGCACCTCAGGCCGCGGATGCGCCTACTTTGAACCACTGCCAGGTGCGTTGGAGACCCTCGATGAGTCCCACGGCGGGGGAATAACCAAGAAGAGTCTTTGATCGTTCCAGGCTGGCGAGGGAGTCCCTGACATCCCCATCTCGGGCCGGCCCATATTCGGCCACAAGGTGCCTTCCGGTTACCTCGCTGACGTGGCCGAGCAGTTGGATGAGGGAGATGCGGTCGCCCATGCCTACGTTGAAGACCGTGCCATTCGTCGACTCGTCGGGGCCAAATGCAGACAGGAGATTGGCTTCAACGACGTTCTCCACGTATGTAAAGTCCCTGGTCTGCTTCCCATCGCCAAAGATGCTGGCCGCAGTACCGTCTCGCGCGGCGGCCAAGAAGATGGGGATCACCGCCGCGTATGCCGACCCTATGTCCTGGCGTGGCCCAAAGACGTTGAAGTAGCGAAGGGCGACACCCTTGAGGAGCCCCGCCCGGGCGAATCCTAGAACGAATTGCTCCCCAGCCAGTTTCGCGGCGGCGTAGGGCGAGCGCGGCAATGGTTCCATCGACTCGATCTTGGGCAAGATGGGAGTATCCCCATACACAGAGGACGAGCTCGAATACACCATGCGCCGCACCCCATGTTCCATGGACGCGAGAAGTAACTGCATCGTGGCGGTTACATTGTGCTGGTATGAACCCCAGGGATCCTTCATGGAGCGCGGAACGCTCGGCAGGGCCGCTGCATGGAACACAAGATCCATGTCCTGCACCACACTCCGACACACATCGGACTCAGTCAGATCCCCCACGACCACATCCACTCGATCGGTGAGATGCTCCAGATTCCGTAGTGTCCCCGTCGAGAGATTGTCGACCACTCTCACGGCACAGCCCTCCGCCACGAGGCGGTCTGTTAGGTGAGAGCCAATAAATCCGGCCCCTCCGGTCACGAGGCAAGACGGACGTTCCATGGGCGCTTCCTTAGAAGGGTTGATGATCGAGCCCTCGCTCACATTTCCCTTGCGGCAGCCCTAATCCTAATCGCCATGACTACCCTTTGGCCGCTCCCGGAGCAGACCGCTGAGTCGGCCAGGACACCGCTGTTTTGCTTGCCGTGTGGCGACACCGGAACAGCAGATTCTGTGCTCAATGTTCTGCTGTTCATCCCCCTCGGACTAGCTCTGGTGTGGGCCGGGGCTCCCTTGTGGCTCGCCGCCCTGGTCTGCGCTCTGACCACAACGACGGTCGAGGTGTTTCAGTTCTTCCTGATCCCCGGACGAGACGCGGCGTTCGCCGACACGCTGGCGAACACTCTTGGGGGGGGGATGGGAGGAATCCTGGCGACCCGATGGAGGGCTCTCCTGTTTCCAACAAGAACCCGTGGCGTAACGCTTCTTGTCATCGGAGTTCTTTGGGTCATCGTGGCCCTGATGGGTTCAGCACTCCTCCTCCAACCCTCACTCCCACGTCCTCCATGGTTCGGGCAGTGGGCCGTCTCAGGAGAAGATGAAGGGTGGTTTGAGGGAAAGGTCCATAACGTCGAACTGGGTGGTCACCGTGTCCCCCACGGGCAGATCGTTGACGCCAATGACCGTCGTGAGACCCTGTTGAAGAGGCCAGTCCTCTTGGCTGCCACCGTTACCTCAGGACCATCTCGTCACCACCCCCAACGGATTCTGAGTATCGCCACCAAAGAGCGACCATTCCTTACTCTTCTCCAGGCAGATCGGGATCTGTATTTCGAAGTGAGATCTAAGGCTGCAAACTTACGCCTGCATTCGCCAATATTCCAGCTTTGTTCAGGGTTCCCCACGACCGCAGACGACACCGTCATGATCGAGGGTCGCCTCTGGAGAGGTCGAGGAATACTGTCGGTCTCACGCCAAGGAGTCCGACGAGAATCGCAGGCCAGTTTGACGGTCTTCGATGGGTGGCGAACCCTGCGCCCCATACCGGTTGGAGCACCAATCGGGAGGGGTATTACGTGGCTCTGGATCGGCGCGCTGCTGATGCCAATTGGGTGGCTATCTGTGGGCCGGCCCCCAGGTCTCTTGGCAGGTCTTGTGGTACTAGTCCTCGCCGTTTCCATGACTTCATCCCTAGTTGGCACGTTGCCCCTCCCGAGCGCCATTGAGTGGGCAGTGGCTGTTTCTTGGGCCTTGGTGGGTCGGCTGACTTGCCTACGGTTGCAACAACGGGAGTGAGGGTGTGCGCTGTTGTCTCACCATACACCTCGATGAATCCAGCTCTGGTCGCTTGACCACAGTGAGGAACCAGTCGCGAGGAGTTGATAAGGCCCCGAGAACGCGGAAAACCCGGTGCACATGGACCGGGCTTTCCGTCAAGTCGGAAGGACGATTAGCGAATCATGCTGTGGGGGTGCGCCTCCGGATCAGACCCGCGGCGACGAGTCCGACCAGACCCGTGGCAAGCAGTGGCACTGTACCAGGCTCGGGAACAACCGTGGACGGACAAGTCGAAGGGTCTGGCTCGGAACCCGCAAGTGGGTCTCCGTAGCACTTGAGCGAACCAAACTCGGCTTCGGCCACCCCAAGTCCTGAGAGGGACTGGCCACGCCACCCAAAACTCACATCATCCCACGACGATGGCGAACCGGTAATCGAGAAGGTGAATGTGGCCGACTCCCCAGGAGCCAGGAAGTCACTTCCGGTAGAGCCCGAGGCACCACCCAGCCACACACCGCCCTGGCTCGACGCCAAGGGGTTCGCCAAGGCCCCGACGCCATCAACCCATGCATCCGCATGGTTCTCGTCGGTCAGGGCGATCGTAGCGCCGTCACCCGGGCCGGGCAGGTAGAAGAACCCGAATCCCGTCAGCTTTCCTACGAGAACATTCCCATTGGTATTGCTGATGTTGGTGACTATCGCGGTCAGCGTGCTACCGGAAACGG
>Ga0214472_10002924_pt1 | contig 18198 bp, 16 predicted proteins | sample RVTome_6_FD_207662 | JGI IMG/M metagenome (GOLD analysis project Ga0214472, IMG submission 207662) | Soil microbial communities from uranium-contaminated site in the Upper Colorado River Basin, Wyoming, United States - RVT140D175 | ecosystem: Environmental > Terrestrial > Soil > Contaminated >...
TTTCCGGCGAGTTCTTTAACAGCATTTGATAACCAGCTCGAACAACAGCATGATCATCAACCAGCATTACTTTTATTTTATCACTCATAAATCAATCCTTACGTCATTACCGGAACAATTATTTCAATTTTTATTCCTTTATTTTTTTCACTTGTTAATTCAAATGTTCCATTATTCATTTCAACGCGCTCTTTCATACCGGGCAAACCTAAACCTGACATGGTCTTGTTTTCGTCCAGACCAACGCCGTCATCTTCTATGGTTAAATTAATTTTATCTTCTCCCTCATCAATAAATTTATTCATTGATATCGAAACCTGACTGGCATGTGAGTGCTTAAGTGCATTGGTTAAACTTTCCTGAATAATTCTGAATAAATTAATTTTTAACGATTCTGGTAAATCATTCGGAATTTCGGAAAATGAGAAATGACAAAAAATATCATCCTGCCGTCCATTCCAGTCATCAATCATATTTTGCAATGCTTTAATCAAACCCAATTCATCAAGTACCGATGGGCGCAAACGATGCATCATACTTTTAGCAACCTGATAAATATGATCCGAGTACTGAATAATTGTCTTAACACTTGAATCAATGTGTTCCTTATTGGGTTCCTTGCTATTTGAAATGGCAACGGCCACCGCTTTTATCGCCGCAATTGTTTGACCAAGTTCATCATGTAACTCCTGGGCGAGATGGCGTCGTTCTTCTTCCTGGATTTCGAGTGAACGTTGCGTTAACAATTTATTTTTCGCCTTACTGTCCAATAACACTTTTGCCATGTGATTAAATTGCTGAGAAATCCGATCAAGTTCAGGTAAACGAAAATGTGGTAACTCTAGCTGATATTGGCCTTTTTCAATTCCAGACAAGCCATTGAGTATAGTATCGATTGGCGCAAGATATCTTCCTATTGTGATATACAACAATATATTTGCCAGTATGATAAAAACGAATAACAAAATCAGTACACTACGCACTTCATGCCATGTTTCATCAATTTCGTCGGATGGATCCGCCCGAATCACAACTCCTGTTGGGGCAACCATCGGATTGTAAAACCATTGGCGTAATTCTGTCGATGGCGGTTGAACAAGTTTGACAAACCACTCTGGCGCATTAGTATTCTTTAAAACATTAAATTCTTTGCTTTTAGTTAAGGTCGCCCGGGGATTTTGAATATCAATATACAGGTGCCGGGTTTGATCAAGCTCAGACAAACTTTGTAGTAGTTTTAATTGCTTATCTTCTTCTGGCGATTCCGATGAAACTGCTATCTGAATTAATTTCAAGGCAAAATGAGCCGTAGATTCGACTTCACGATGTACCGTTTTACGTGCATTAGAAATAATATAAAAGCTACTGCACACGAATAAACTAATAAACAGCAGGGTGATCAGAAAATTTAACCTGACTCTAAGACTCATTAAAGTTTTACACCCATAATTAAAGAATTTAGCTATAAAGCCGATTATTGTTGTAACGAATAAATTCGTAAATTAATAACGATATTACTGGTTTTGTGTATTAATATTGCATATTAATTTACAATACGACTATTAATAATTCAGTAACTATTTAATAAATTGGGAAAAAATCCTTATGGATAAGCTCATCAAATCCTGTCTTTCAGCACTTATTCTAAGCCTGGTGCTTGCCAACGTATTGGCCGCAGAAACTGCACCGCTAAAATCGGCAGTAGAAACCAAACTGGAAGCGCAAAAAGATCTTGTTAGCTCACAGAAAAAAATCGATTCTTTGGTAGAAAAAACAAAAGATTCTGCCCAGGAATATCGTGATGCACTGCGTAAATCCGATAGCCTCGATACTTATAACAAACAGTTAGCGAAGCTAATAAAACAACAGAAAGTCGATCTAGCTTCTATTCAACGCCAACTTGATAATGTGGAAGAAACACAACGTAATATTGTGCCGTTGATGCTCAAGATGATTGATACGCTTGATAAATTTGTCAGCCTTGATTTGCCCTTTCTAAGAGAAGAAAGACAACAGCGTATCGCTTTTTTAAAGGAAATCATGGATCGCCCCGATGTGACGCTACCCGATAAATACCGTCGTATTATGGAAGCCTATCAAATTGAAATGGAATATGGTCGCACAATAGAAAGTTACACCGACACTGTCAAAATGGATGGCCAGGAATACACCGTTGATGTCTTACGTGTAGGGCGACTTCTCATAAGCTTTCAAACTCTGGATGGTGCGCAAAGTGGTTTATGGGATAAAGAATCTAAATCGTGGCAAAAACTACCGTCTGAATACAATCGTTCTATACATCAGGGCTTACAGATAGCAAAAAAACAGGCGCCGCCTGAGCTAATTAAATTGCCTGTCAACGTGGCAGGGAAATAATCATGAATAAAATCATTATATTAAGCCTGCTTTTATTTTTTACGCCTTCATTTGCTGCAGAACCGAATAGCTTGCAAGAATTATTAGAGCAAGTAAAAGCAGATCGTGTACAGGAAAAACAAGAACTGGAAAAACGGGAACTAAAATTTAAAAATGCTAATGATAAACAAAAACAATTGCTTAGCGATGCTTTAAGAAAACTGGAAGAAAATGAAAAACGTAGTGAAACGCTAAGAAAGAATTATGAAACTTATGACCAAAGTATTTCCCGTCAAAATGCTGTTTTAAAAGAAAAGATGGGGGCGTTGGGAGAACTGGATGGCATTGTTAAACAAATTGCCGGTGATCTGGATAGCATTATCGATTCATCTTTAGTTTCAGCACAAAAACCTGATCGAGATAAAATTCTGGATGTTCTTTCCAGCCGTAAAGAGTTGCCTTCGTTAGAGGAGTTAGAAGAGCTCTGGATTTTGGCTATGGATGAAATGGTTGAATCCGGCAAAATCGTTACCTTTAAAGGAAAAATAATTACTGCTGCGGGAAATGAAATAGAACAGGATGTCACTCGTATTGGTGTATTTAATGCCGTATCAAAAGGTCATTTTTTAAGAAACTTACCTGAAACGGGTAAGTTGATAGAACCGGGCAGACAACCCGGACAACGTTTTCAAAATATGGCTAAAGAACTGGAAAATGCCAGTTCAGGTATTCACGCTTTCCCGATTGATCCTACAAGTGGTTCAATGTTGGCACTGCTAGTACAAGAACCGACGTTGAAAGAACGTGTCATACAAGGTGGATTCGTTGGTTATGTCATCATTTTCATTGGGCTAATCGGTGTACTAATATCATTAGAACGATTTATCATTTTGGTAGTAACCGGTCGTAAAGTACAAAAACAATTGAAAAGTAAAAAACCGGGAGACAATCCACTCGGACGTATTATGCAAGTTTATGAAAATAATCCAGATGTTGGTACGGAAACACTGGGATTAAAACTGGATGAAGCCATATTAAAAGAAATGCCTCGTATCCAACGCGGATTAGGCGCCCTCGCCCTGCTCGCAGCAGTTTCTCCACTACTAGGTTTACTTGGAACAGTAACCGGTATTATTGAAACCTTTCAGTCTATAACCTTGCACGGAACGGGTGATCCTCGTGTTATGTCTGGCGGTATTTCTCAAGCGTTGGTAACAACGGTAATGGGTTTACTTGTCGCAATTCCTTTATTGTTATTTCATAGCTTTCTTTCATCCAGAAGTAATACCTTGATTCAAATTCTGGATGAAAAAAGTACGGCATTCGTCGCTTTGCTAGCTGAAATCAACCGGCTTAGAGATAATGCTTGATCAAATTGAAATCATGCGGGATTTTTTTGGCAAAGGCGGTCCTGTCTTAACCGGCGTCTTTGTCTTATCTATTTTTTTATGGATACTCATTCTCGAACGATATTATTTTTTATATAAAGTCTATCCGAAACGCCTGGAAATCATTGTTAACCAATGGCAACGTCGACGCGAACACTCATCATGGTATGCCTTGAAAATAAGGGATGGGTTTCTAAGTGAAATATCAATCGCGTTAAAACATAACCTGATTCCAATACAGGCATTAACCGGAATATTACCTTTATTAGGTCTGTTAGGAACGGTTACAGGAATGATTACCATTTTCGAAGTCTTGAATGTTTTTGGCAATAGTAATGCACGCGGTATGGCCGACGGCATTTCAAAAGCCTTACTTCCTACAACAGCAGGCCTGGTTACTTCTATTATTGGTATTTACTTTAGTGCCGATCTGAATAAACGTGCAAAAACAAAAGAGTTACATGCAAAAGAATTACTAGCCCATAGTTAAATTATGAGACACACACATACAAAACAGGAAACGGCTGCTGAAAGCGTCAACATGACGCCGCTAATCGACATGGTATTTATTCTGTTGATTTTCTTTCTGGTAACAGCCTCTTTTACTAAAGAGTCAGGTATTGATGTTGATCGCCCTACCGCACAAACTGCTGTTAGAGAAGAACAAGGCAGCATGATTATTGGTATCAACAAAAATGGTGAAATATGGATGGAGAACCAAAAAATTGATTTGCGTGCCGTTCGTGCTCATGTAGAACACAACCACGCACAAAACCCTGAAGGTACTGTCATCATTCTTGCTGATGAAAATTCCAGAACAGGATTAACCGTTGAGGTGTTAGATCAGGTACGTCTGGCTGGAGTAACTAATGTTTCAATCGCGGCATCCAAAGAATAATTAAGCTTCCCCTATTGCGACTCATGCAATTATCAAAATCATATATTATAAATGCGGCGAAGACGCCAGGCTTAATTATTATTGCTTTGTTTTTTAACTTTGTAATATTCATCCTGATTCAGCAACTCGTTAGTAAAGAACACGGACTCAATATAAAACTGGTTGATGTTAATCTTGTAGACTTTATTCGTCTTGAAAATAAACCTGAACCGCCAAAACCTGAACAGGAAATTGAGGACATAGAGCAACCGCCACCGGAGCAAGAGCCACCTCCACCTGATGTACCCGAGCCACAAATTGAAAAAGCACAAACCATGGAGATGGATCTGGCGTTACCAAATATTGATATTCCTTTATCTTTATCCGGCACACCTTATCTTGGTGATTTCGCAAAAAGCACTAAAAAAGGGGCGACTATAGGCAAACCGTCTAAGCCTGTAATTGACACTAATGTTGTCCCGACATTAAGAATTCCACCGCAATATCCTGCACGGGCTTTACGTAGCGGGATTGAAGGTGTTGTCACTGTTGAATTTACAATAGCGATTGATGGCTCGGTTAAAGATCCCGTTATCGTTAAATCTAAACCACCGAAAATTTTTGATCAGGCGGTATTGAAATCAATTACCAAATGGAAATTCAATCCCGACATGGTTGATGGCAAACCCGTTGAGAAACGCGCTAGACAAGAAGTGAAGTTTAAACTGGAACGATGAAAATTTTTACTCACAAAAATAATATTACGTTCGTATTTATTACGTTCATTTTATTTTTCTGTAACCATTCAGTTTCAGCAAAAGAGGATGCTTATTTATTAGACGCAAATACTCATTCTGCGTTAATTGAAATCCATAAGGACATGGAAGCAGGGAAAAATACTGAAGCACTTAAGAAACTAAACAAACTTATTTCTACGGATAAAATTAAAGATTATGATGCTGCTGTTGTCTATCAAACCATGGGCTTTGCCGAAAATGGTTTAAACAATTTTAAAAATGCCGCAGAGTATTTTGTTAAAGCTTTATCTTTAAATGCTCTTCCTGATAATGTTATTCATGAACTTCAATACTCAACTGCTCAGCTTTTAATTCATATTGAAAAACCAAAAGAAGGCCTGGCCTATTTATCAAAATGGTTTTCCAACGAATCGCAACCAAAAGCTGACGCACATATACTTGCAGCAACAGCTTATTATTACACCGAGAACTATGCGCAACTGATAGTGCATGTCGAAAAAGCTTTATTACTTAACAAAAAACCACCTTTAAACTGGTATGAACTCTTATTAGCGGGACACTATGAAACTAAAGATTATAAGAGTGCGGCAAGCACCCTTGAAAATATTATTGCCATGTATCCTGAAAAATCAAATTACTGGTTGCAGCTCGCCGGAATTTATCAGCATTTAAATGAAGAGAAAAAAGCATTAGCACTATATGAACTTGCTTATACAAAAGAATTGCTAAATAAAGACGAGATTATTCAATTAGTAAAAAGTTACCTGTATCTGGAAATGCCCTTCAAAGCAGCAACACTGCTTGAAAAAGAAATGGCCATTGGCGATATTAAACCCGACAAAGAAATGCTAACTCTCCTGGTCGATAGCTGGATATTGGCGCAGGAACATGAAAAAGCCAAATCTGTATTTAAGGAAATCATTACAAAATATAATGATGACACCGCACGACTTCGTTTAGGTCAACTCTATCTTGATTCTGAAGAATGGGGAAATGCAGTTGAAGTATTAAATGTAAAACTTCAATCAGATGATAAAACGTTAAAGTCTAAAGTAAATCTTTTATTAGGTATTGCTCAATATCATTCTGATAATCTTTCTGATGCAACGCGAGCCTTTACTAATTCACTATCCGATGCATCAACGGAAGAACAGGCCAAATGGTGGTTAGAACATTTAAAGAAAACTTCAGAAGCAATGCAAAAAAGCTGATTCAACAAACTACTGAAACGCTTCTAATACATTAATTACGTCTCTGGCCGTCTGTAATCTCTCTTCTGGTCTTTTCGCCAAAAGTAAATCCACAATATCCTGATATTGTTTCAAGGCACTTGGTAATCTTGGAATAGGTGCATGTACATGCTGATAAATTAAAGCCGCAGGGGTGGCTGCTGTATAAGGCTTGTCACCCGTTAACATTTCGTAAAACAATACGCCCAAACTATAAAGATCTGTACGCATATCGACTTCATGTCCTTCTCCCTGCTCAGGACTCATATAATGAGGCGTTCCTAATATCTGCCCCATAGTCGTAATATCATTCACTTCACCTATTTTTTTAGAAATACCAAAATCAGCCAAAGCAAGACTATCATCACCACGGAACATTAAATTTGCCGGTTTCAGATCTCTATGTACAACATTGATTGAGTGAATTTGTTCCAGACCATAAGCAATATGTGTTGCGTAAATAACGGCGATCTCATGATTTAAGCCTAACTCGGCACGTTGTTTTAAATCACCGCGAGAAAAAAACTCCATGGCAATATAACCATACTCTTCGGTTAAACCATGATCATAAATTTTTACAACAAAAGGTGAATTCAATTCCGCAATAAGATTCGCTTCCTGAATAAAGCGTTTTATTAGCTTTGGTTCACTAACGCGAGTTAAATCGAGCACTTTTAAAACAACTGTCATTTTGTCTTTGGCGCGTTCAGCCAAATAAACCTTGGACATGGCACCCTCGCCAATCATTCGAACAAACTTATAGCCTATATCAAGCTTGTTATCCGGAACCGTATCCTTCTTATGTACTTTCTTGATGATTCGAGTTGCATCATCAATTTCCCTGTTTAAAGAAGTATCCGAACGTTTTGAAAACTCCATTGCCTCAGCAACCATTTCCGCAATACGCTTCGGTTTGATATCAACCTTATTAATATAATCAGCGGCACCAAGTTTGATTGATTTAACAGCGACATATTCATCGCCTTCCGCAGTTAGAATGATCGTTGGAGGAAATCCGGGTTTATTCCTGAATTCTTTTAGCCATTTCAATCCATCTTCATCTGGACCAAGCTTATAATCCAGAAATAAAATATCATACAAAGACCAATCATAGTTCTCAGGCGGCTTACCTAACCTGTCAAAATCATATTCGACGATCTCAATATCCTTCAGCTCTTTATTCAGATATAACCTCAATAAGGCTCTGAAATCGCTGGAATCATCGATTATTAATATTTTCATGAAATAGTTGGGTTTATTCTTTAAGAATATAAAAGAAGTTTATTTAAAAATTATATTTAAATCAATTAATTATAAAGCAACAATTAAGTTCGTTCTTAAAATTAATGAAAAAATCCTTCATCTGATTAACATATTTATGAACGATTAAATTTTCCAAACTTAAGCATCACCGTGGGCATAATCAATAAATTCAGAATCGTTGATGAAGCTAACCCACCAATAATAATCGCCGCCATGGGTCCCATTATTTCCCTTCCAGGATTATCACTATTAATGGCAATGGGTAACATAGCCAGCGCTGTTACGAGTGCTGTCATCAAAATAGAAGGTAATCTTTCCTGTGCACCTTGAATAGCAACCTCCAGATTCCACGGCAACCCTTCCTTTTGAACTAAATACTGATAATGCGATGCCAACATAATGGAATTACGTATCGTGATACCGAAAAGCGTAACGAAACCAACCAAAGAACCAACCGATAAACTTCCACCTGTCATTAATACGGCAATCACTCCACCCACCAATGCAAAAGGTAAATTGACCAACATCAGTATGACATTACGAAAATTACCAATAGCAATATAGACCAGCATCATTACCACGGCCATGACCAGTAAAGATAAAATAAGTAACTCTTCTTTTGCTTTTGCCTGTTCGATTGCTGCGCCGGTAAACTCCGGATAAAGCTCGGCGTTGAATTTCACTTTTTCAAGCACCGTTTTTTCGAGCTCTTCCATAAAACCGACAATGTCACGATCAACAACGCTACTGGTAATACTCTGCAAACGTTGTCCATTCTGATGCAAAATATTATAGCGACCCGTCTGGTGATGAATGTTGGCGAATGTTTCAAGCGGTAGTATCAAACCATTTGCTGTTTTAATAGGTAATTGTCTGACATCTGATGATATTTGTCGTTTATCAGCAGGCAAACTAACAACCACATCAAAGATTCGATTGTCCTCCTGATATTTTGCAACGGCTAAACCTTCAAATCCGGTTTTAATAATATTAACTACTTCAACTGGTGTTAACCCGTGTGCTTTTAACTTTTCCAGTTTTAAATCAATTTGCAACAAAGGCGTTTCGGTAGATGATTGTAATTGAACACTACTTGCTCCTTCTATGCGTCTCATTACTTCAGCAACTTCATTTGCTTTTCGATCCAACGCGTCAAGATCATTGCCATAAATATTGACAACAACCGGTGTTGAATAACCGGAGATCGTTTCATAAATTCTTTCAGATAAAAAATTATGCGCTTCAAAACGCAAGCCGGGAAATTCATCAAGAATATTTCGGATTTCATCCAGTACTCTTTGTTGATCCTTACCTCCCAGTTCACTATCCAAATCAACTTCAAACTCACTATAGTGACTGCCAAAGGTATCCGCACCACGTTCTGCTCTACCGGCCCACTGGGAAACAGAAACAATACCCGGCACATCCAGAAACATTTTTGTTAATTGATTACCAATGCGTATCGATTCTTTTAAAGAGGTACCTGAAATACTGGAAGTATGAACAATGTAATGGCCTTCTCTCAAGTTTGGGATAAACTGCCCGCCTACTCCCGGTAAGATAGAAATCCCGGCAAGACAAAACAACATCGTTATCGTCAAAACCAAATAAGGCGAACGCGAAATTAATGTTAATGTCTTTGCATAATAGGGTTGTAATAAATTAATCAATGGCGGTTCGATATTTCCAAGTTTGTCCTTCGCTAATAAAACATAACAAAGAGCTGGCGTCACCGTTAATGCGACCAATAATGACATCATAATTGACAATATATAAGCCATACCCAGAGGCTCAAATAAACGTCCTGTAATACCACTCAAATGTAGTAATGGGATAAAGACCAAAGCAACGATAAAACTGGCGTAAACAACAGAACCCCGTACTTCCATTGACGCGTTATAAACGACTTCTTTCATCGGCAACGGGTTTTGTAGTAATTTATTCTGGCGTAAGCGCCTGAAAATATTTTCAGTATCAATGATGGCATCATCAACGACTTCACCCAAAGCAATAGCCAAACCACCAATCACCATCACATTGAGATTCACGCCCATTTCAAGTAAAACCAAAATAGCTGTAAGCAATGATAATGGGATTGCCATAACGGAAATAAATGCCGTTCTAAAATTAAACAGAAATACCGCCAGGACAGCAACAACAAAAAGTCCACCAACAAGCAAATGCCCGCTAATACTTTTCACTGATCGTTCAATGTAATTTGCAGGTCTGAACAACGTAGGATGAAATTCAATATCGTTTTCAGAAAAAATTTTATCAAGTGCATGTATTGCTTCTTCAACATCGTTTGATACATTCAGGGTATTCGCGCCGTATTGACCAATCACCATCAGCACAACACCTTCTTTACCCATAATGGCACCTTTACCAAAAGCGGGCTCAGCACCGTACTCAATGTTGGCAACATCACCTAAGGTAATATTCGCGCCGTTAACATATTTAACAACAACCTCTGCAAGTTCAATCTTTCGATCTGGCAAGCCTGTAACGCTCAATGTTAAACGTTGGTTAACGTTCTCAATAAATCCAGCACCAAAAATACCGGTCGCCTGTTTTGCTGCTTCGATAACGTCATTAACACCTAGTCCAAATTTATTTAATTTGTTTTCGTCAATTTGAATTTGTAATTGTTTTACTTCACCTCCAAAAACATTGACATCAGCAACACCGGGAACGCTCAGTATTGTCGGAACCAGATTCCAATCGACTACGCTACGTAGTTCCATTAGATTTTTACTGGATGACGTTACGCCCATCGTTAAAATAGTTGCCGACGATGATGCCATAGGCACCGGTACTGCCGGCCCTACGCCTTCCGGCAATAAATTAGTTAACCCTGCCAAACGTTCGGAAACTAATTGACGGTTACGGTAAATATCGGTGTCTTCTCCAAAATAAATATTAACAATCGATAATCCCTGGATTGATTCAGAACGCACATGATCAATACCGATTAATCCTGAAAGTGCTGATTCGACCGGACGTGTCACCAATATTTCAACCTGTTCAGTTGAATAACCGGATGCCTCCGTTTGAACGACAATTAAATTAGGGGAAAACTCGGGAAAGATATCCAGACCGGCTCGTGACAAACGATAGACACTATAAATCATCAACAGCGTTGCAACGCCGATAACAACCCCACGAAAATTAATAGAAAATCTGACCAGCGATGCAAGCATAACTAATAATTAATCGTCATCTTCATCTGGAATAGCCCATTTAAACTCTTCCGATAATATAGTCTGAGCTCCACTGATGACAATTTTCTCACCAACTTTAACGTTTTCTTTTACCAGCCAACTATTAGACGTTTGAATGGGATCAAGTAAACTTCTCCGACTAAAACGTTCTTCATCAATTTGTATATAAACCCAGGGCTTACCGGCATACCAGACAATGGCTTCAGTCGGAATATTTACGCCTTTACCGGTAAAACCCGTATTCGGCAACCAGACATACAAACGCATTCCAATTCTTATTTTGTCGCCATTAGCCCGGAAGAAGTAGGTTTCACCCTGTAATGTGTTATCTGAAAAAGGTGCAGCTGAAATAAAATAAGCTTTTCTGGCTTGTTGACGATTATCTTCGCGGTTAACAAAAACAAATGCCGTATTAGAAGATAGCTGCTGTTCTGCTTTCAGAGAAACAAGAATAATATATTCTTCACGGTTAATTAATCGTTCAAATATTTCCGAATGTTCTTTCAAGGCAAGCCCGGTAAGTTCTACATTCCATTTTTGAACCATATTGTCACGAATGTTTTGTAGCTCTACATCCATTGCATTAATACGCGCCCTTTCCTCTTCCCATTTAGATCGAGCTTGCTGAAGTTCGCGCGCTGAAATATTACTCGCTTCTTTATGCAACACTTTTAATTGCTCTAATAATTTAGTTGCATTTTTGAAAGAGGTATTAATTATGTTCCGTTGCGCTAAAACATTACGATATTTTGAACGCATATCGAGCAATTCCTGTATATCAATCACGCTGGAAAAAGCATTGTCTTCTGATTGAACACTGATATTTTCAGTTAAACCGGTTTTTATTCCTGCAAACTGCTGTGTTTCTTTTGAAAGCCTGACGATAAGACTGCCATCTACCAGTCGTTGTTTGCTGTCTTCACCCTCTTCGTCGTGTTCATTATCATTACTTTCATTTTCATTAAACATCTGACTTTTTAAATTAGACAATAATGACTCATCAGAATCACCTGAAAAGAAACTAATACCCGCTATAAGGAGTACTAAAATTACAATACCTGTTATTAATTGCTTCATGATTAATTATTTTTTTGATAAATACTGTTCATTATTGTCTTTACAAGCCTTTCATCCTGTAATGGTTGCTGTGTTGTTCGCTCTAACTGTTCTAATGCACGCAATACATCAACTTTAACGACAAAAATTGCCTGCCTGACTTTTTCAACTTCAAGCTGTACTTGAACCATAGATAAATGATCTGAATAACCCAGATCAAATTGTTTCTTGATTTGAGCAGATCTTTCTTCAAATTCTTCTAATAGTGACAAACTGTTCTTATAAGAAGCAAGCCTGTCGATATAGTTCTGATGTGTTCTATTAAGGTCATTCATTAAACTCGTTTGCAACGAAATAAATTCTGCCTGTAAATGAGTGCGTTTTGCTAACGCCTGTTCTATTTCACCCTCATGGTTATGGAATACAGGTAACACCCATGATGCGCCTAAAGCCCAGACATTGCTTCCTTGATCAAAGATAAAACCCGGCGATAGATTTATATCAGGATACTGCCTGATAATTTCAAGCTTTAAAGCCGCTTCAAGTACTTCATAATCCTTAAGTTTAATTCTTATATCAAAACGATTATTTAATAGTTCTTTTCGCAATTGATTTTCATTTAACTGTTCTAATTCCAGTCCATTCTCTATTGTATTAAATTCAAAACTATCTTTATCGAATTTATCAACTTGCAAACCGGTCACAGCGATTAAGTTATGAAAAGCATTATTAATAACATAATTTTGATCAGCACGTCGTAATTGAATATGTTGTAACTCAAGACGGACACTACTTAATTCAAACTGACTCACTTGTCCAAGTTCCTGTCTTCTTGTTAACAACATCAGGTTCTCTTTTAACAGATCATGTTGTACGAGCAATAACTCTTTTTGTTTTATTGCAGCAAAATACTCAATCATATTTTTGTGTAAGTCACTGTAGATTGACCAGACTTGCTGTTCCAGTTTTATCTCAGCCGCATTTTTTTTTGCTGAGGCCTGTTGCAATAAAGTTTCCCGTTTGTCTTTACGTTCAAACAGGAAATCTGAAATTAGGCCAATAAGCCATGGCGACTCCGCCGAACCACTATGATGTTCCAAAGGAATACCAATCGTTGGATTAGGTCGTTGACCTGCAATAATTTCTCCTGCACTTTGAATAGCAAGTTCAGATTTCGCGACTTGAATAGTGGGGCTAAAGTAAATAGCGGCTAATGTTAATCCGTTTAAATCCCATTTTGTTATGGGCCAATTATTAACTGGATATTGATTACGTTGCAGAAATGCCCTGAACTGTTCGCTATGATGATCACGAATCAGAATTTCATTATGATTTTTTGTCGTATTAATGGGTTCAGCAATATACTGATGCTTTACACAAGCCGAAAGAAAAAAAACCGCAAAAAAAATAAGCCAATGTATTGGCTTAATACTTATCTGGCTTGAGAAACAGGCGTTCGGCTTATTATCGTTCAGGTAAAACACGGCGTTATCATTATTTGGGATTTTTTCCCAAATATTAAACGCAATGTACTGTTATTCATAGCCAATTTGCCATATTTCCTCTGATTCTTCATGTATATTACCGGAGGCAGCATCAATTTCTATTTTCATTTCTTTACCATCATCTGTATTGATATCAAATTCGTAAACGGCGACACCGTCTTCTTCCAGTTCATACTCAATTTCAATGATTTCACCGGGATATTTCGCAAGCGCAATTGATTTAGCCTGCTCAAGATCAATCTTCATATATTTAAGGAATTTCGCATGCCCGATTCCGAAGGCTTCTTCTTCAATCTCAATAATTTTGGCTGTATCGGCATTACATTCGACATCCCAATCCCGATTATCTTGATCTCTTACATCAAACTCATAAACAGACACATTATCTTCAATCTTCATTTCTACTTTAATAACGATACCGGGTTTAGTCTTCATGACTTCAGACAAACAATCCTCAAAATGTTTGTTTCCGTAAGAATAATTATCCTGCGCATAAATAATGGGGGAGACAAAAAAAAGAAATAGTGAGGTAACCTTAAGAATTATTTTCATTGATAATCTTTACCTGAAAGTGAATTAAAGTTTAATCATATGACAAATTAAATGCGGTATAATCAGGAATAATTCCTTTTCATATCGATGATTTATTAAAATGCATTATCTACTACTCGTATTGCTAATTATCACTGCACCCGTTTTTTCTTCTGAAGAATACATTCCGGCTGTATGCGAGCCATTTGTTTCCACCCCGACAGAATCTGATTCACAACAAATTCGTAAAATTGAACATAAATACAAAAAGGGATTGTTATGGAAAATAGAAAGTCCGGAAGGGAAAACCGGTTATTTATTCGGCACGATGCATTCACAAGACTATGCCGTTAGCGGAGTGCCACCTAAAGTTCGCCTGGCTCTGGTACAAAGCAAAACACTATTAATGGAAACCATTCCAGACGAAGAAGCGAATCAGGCTTTTTTGAACATGATGTATTTTAAAGACAAGCAACGTCTCGATACTTTACTGGAACCGGAACTACTTGAAGCGTTAACAACAATGATTCAAGACTATGGTGTTGCAAAAGAACACACTAATTTTGTGAAACCATGGGCTGCATTTAGTTTAATTGGCCGACCTAAACCCGTTCGAGCTCCAACACTTGAAAGCAATTTATTTCAAATAGCTCAAAATAGCGGTCTCCAGGTGAAGCCTTTGGAAACGATGGAAGAAATACTTTCTGCACTTGATGGACTGGCCATGGATGACCAGATCACGATTTTGAAAGATACGATTTGTAATCACGAACAAATCATTCGAGATGCAAAAATACTGGTCGACTTATATCTCAATCGAGATCTGCAAGGCATGGTTGAGTTCAATAACCAGCCACATTACGATGAAGCCGTGTTTGAACGATTCATGCAACGAATACTGTATGATCGCAATACAAAAATGCTGGAACGTATCGAAAAAGAATTTAAAACAGGCTATGTCTTCGTCGCAGTGGGTGCTTCTCACCTTGCAGATGAAAAAGGCTTGTTAAATGAACTTGATAAATCAGGTTATAACATTTCAGCTGTTTATTAATCATTTACCAATCACTGCTGTCCCGTTAATATTTTTACTATTGTGTAAAACACAGGTACCAAAGGCATTTGAAAGAGCAGGGTAATGAGGAGACATGAACGGGCGTCGTTTTTCATGACACGCTGTGAATACCTCCCTGTACGCTCGGTTGCCGCGTCCTTGCGGCAAACGGTCATGAAAAACGACATCACGTTCATTCGACGCTTGATGAAAAAAGTTAACGGGACAGCAGTGTTTACCAATAATATGTTTTACAAATTACTTCTGATGTTTTTCTTTCCATTCTGAATACGGCATACCATAAACAATCACTCTGGCTGTTTCATAATCCATCTCTTCGCCCTTTTCTTCAGCCGCAGCGAGATACCATTTCGACAGGCAGTTTCGACAGAATCCGGCCAGATTCATTAAGTCAATGTTCTGTACTTCAGTATGCTCACGCAGGTGTTTAACCAATGCTCTAAAAGCAGCAGCCTCAAGTTCTGTTTGGGTTGACTCTTCCATAATGCTTCTCCTGATAAATGTTATTAATCCTTCTATTTTCACGTTATTATACTGATATATTTTCAACATCATAAAAATACATAAAAATGACGGATTCGACTGATTTACATCATATTATTGTTGTTGGCGGCGGCGCTGGCGGACTCGAATTAGCTGCAAGACTTGGCCATAAGCTCGGCAAAAAGAAGAAAGCGCAAATTACCCTGGTTGATTGCTCGCTTACCCATCTTTGGAAACCACTGCTTCATGAAGTCGCGGCGGGCACACTTAATTCTTATGAAGACGAATTAAGCTATCTTGCTCTTGCACACTCGAATCATTTCTCTTTCCGTCTTGGCCGTATGGATACGCTGGATCGTCAAAAGCAGGAAATCAGCCTCGCCCCGACGCTTGATGAAAACGGCGTTGAATATATTCCAAGACGAACATTCCACTACGATACTTTAGTGATTGCCGTTGGCAGCATAACTAATGATTTTGGTATTAAAGGCATAAAAGAACATTGCATGTTTCTCGATACACGTAATGAAGCTGACGTGTTCCATCAACATTTATTACGCAGTGCCTATGCCGCACATACTTCAACAACAGATTTACGTGAAGGCCAATTGAAAATAGCCATTGCCGGCGCGGGTGCAACGGGTGTTGAATTATCTGCGGAACTTCACGAAGCTTTGAATCAATTAGTTGAATTTGGATTAGATCAAATCTCTACTGAAGAAGACGTCAAGATAACTATTATTGAAGCTGCTGAAAGGATCCTGCCTGCATTGCCACCGCGTTTATCAGAAATGACGGAAAAGGCACTCAAAAAAATACACGTTGAAGTTTTATCCGGTCATCGGATTACAGAAGCGACAGAAGAAGGTTTTATGACTGACAAGGGCGGACTTATCCCCGCAGAAATAAAAGTTTGGGCGGCAGGTATTAAAGCACCGGATTTTATAAAAGATATTGATGGTCTCGAAACAAACAGAATAAACCAGTTAGTCGTTAAAACCACACTGGAAACAACAAGAGATGAAAACATCTTCGCATTTGGTGATTGCGCTGCCTGTCCTATGGAAGGCACAGACAGCAATATTCCACCAAGGGCTCAAGCAGCAAATCAACAGGCAACCATGTTGACTAAAACTATGGTAAAACGATTAAGCAACAAACCACTCCCGACTTACAAGTACATAGATTACGGATCGCTGATTAATCTAAGTCATTATTCAACAGTCGGAAACATGATGGGCAACCTGCTTGGTAAAAAAGCAGGCAGCGTCATGATTGAAGGTTTGTTAGCACGTTTTGTTTATATGTCCTTATACAAAATGCACCAGGTTGTTATACAGGGAATAATTCGCGTTACCTTAACAACAATTGCGAATATCCTGACACACAAAACCAAGCCGAGAATGAAGTTGCATTAAATGGGGAGTGGAGAATAGGAGACAGGATTCAGTTTAGTGGATATCCTCATCGTATCTCGTATCTCGTATCTCGTATCTCGAGGTTCTGACGCTTCACCTTTCACGCTTCACTATTTCACGCTTCACTATTCCCTATCCACCGTACATTTTTTTCAAGTTATCTAAACCTGCCTGGAATATTCCGGCGATGACATCAATGGCTTCGTTTTCTTCTGCACCATCTGCACTGAATTCGCTTGACCATTCAACGCTTGATTTGCCGTCACCATTATCAATCACTTTTATTTCTGCTCTGTAATTTTTAACCGGTAATGGACTATCGGTAATCGTATAAGAATAGATTCGTTCGTTATCATCGTGCTTTTCCAGTTTCTCGACAATTTCACCGCCACCGGCAAGACTTAATACACGCATGCTGCCTTCATCCTGCAGTTCACTTTTTTCTACTGCCGGGTGCCAGTCAGATAGTGCATTAAAACCTCCAATTAAACTCCAGAGTTGATCTGCTGCCACATCAAGATCAGTCATCATATTAACTTTAGCCATAACTATGCTCCTCTATAAATTATATTTTTTAATTCGATAACGTAACGCCATTCGGGTTATACCTAATTCTCTTGCTGCTTTAGAGACATTACGATTGGTTCGTTCCAGTGCCTGTTTAATTAAATGTAATTCTGCCTCACCTAACGTTATATCTTCATTCATGTCACTTTCTTCTGACTTCGAAACAGACTTTTTATTGAGACTCAAGATGTCTTCTTCAAGTATGCCTCCACCACTTAATAAAACCGCACGTTCTATTAAGTGTTTCATCTCACGCACATTTCCCGGCCAGGGATAATCCAGCAACGACTCTTCTGCTTCGTCTGAGAAACCTTCAAACTGTAATCCATAACGTCTGGATGTTTGATTCGCAAAATGATTTGCTAATAATAAAATATCATTACCACGTTCACGTAAGGCCGGCATGGAAAGTGACATAACATTTAGCCGATAATATAAATCCGATCTGAATTCGCCTTTCTCTGCTAACGCT
>Ga0214472_10002925_pt1 | contig 18189 bp, 14 predicted proteins | sample RVTome_6_FD_207662 | JGI IMG/M metagenome (GOLD analysis project Ga0214472, IMG submission 207662) | Soil microbial communities from uranium-contaminated site in the Upper Colorado River Basin, Wyoming, United States - RVT140D175 | ecosystem: Environmental > Terrestrial > Soil > Contaminated >...
CAGGCGCTCTGCGAGGAGAGCTACGCGGCGTTGTACGAGAGCGACGACGCCGTCCTGGCGTCCCTCGGCGGCATCTGGAGGCGCGTCGGCGAGCTGGCCGCGATCGACCCGCAGTTTTCCTCGTACGCGGAAGCGCGCGACGGCATCAAGTCGCAGTTGGAGGACCTGGCCTTCTTCCTCCGGCGCTACGCGGACGGCGTCGATGCGTCGCCGGGCCGCCTCGAGGAGGTCGAGGAGCGGCTGGCGCTGCTCGAGCGGCTGAAGCGGAAGTACGGACCGACGCTCGACGACGTGATCCAGCGAGGGCGTTCCCTGGCCGAAGAGCGCGAGCTGCTCACGGGGGTCGGCGAGCGCGCCGAGGATCTGCAGCGAGCACTCGCGGCCGCTGGACGCGCCTACCTCGAGGTGGCCCGGGAGCTCTCACGCAAGCGTCGCAGCGCCGCAGGCAAATTCGCGCGAACGCTCGAGGGGCTGCTCGCGGAACTCGCGATGGAGAAGACGCGGTTCGAGGTCCGGTTCAACGTCGCGGAACCTGGGCCCGGAGAGTGGAGCGATCGCGGCATCGACAGCGCCGAGTTCTACGTCTCGCCCAATCCCGGCGAGGAGCTCCGGCCGCTGGCGCGCATCGTCTCCGGCGGCGAGCTGTCGCGCGTGATGCTGGCGCTGAAGACGCTCACGGTGGGGGACGCGCCGGGCAAGACGCTCATCTTCGACGAGGTCGACGCGGGCATCGGCGGGCGGGTGGCGGATGTCGTGGGCAGCCGGCTGCGGGCGCTGGGCGATCGCTTCCAGGTGCTGTGCATCACCCACCTGCCGCAGATCGCGGCGCGCGGGACGACGCACTTCCAGATCGAGAAGCACGCGCGCGGGAAGCGGACGGTCACGTCGGTGGAGCGCCTGACCGGCGCTGGACGCGTTGAGGAGATCGGACGGATGATTGGCGGCGCCGCCATCACCGAGGCGGCCCGCGCCACGGCGCGCGACCTGCTCGGCGGGTCGGCGGGTCCGCTTCGCGGAACCCGCCCCACTGCGGGGCGGGCCTTAACGGCCCGCCGGTCCGCGGACCACAAGGGTCCGCGCCGCGGGTAGGCGAAAGGCGAAAGGCGAAAGCGAAAGTAGGGCCGGGTCCGCAGTAGGGCGGGTTCCGCGGAGCGGACCCGCCAAGGTTAGGGCGGGTTCCGCGAAGCGGCCCCGCCAGAGAACGATGGCAAAGAAATATCTCATCGAGACGTTCGGCTGCCAGATGAACGTCCACGATTCGGAGCGCATGGCCGGCCTGCTGGACCAGGCCGGCTACGAGCCGACCGTGGACGACCTCGAGGCCGACGTCATCGTCATCAACACCTGCAGCGTCCGGGAGCACGCCGAGGAGAAGCTCTACACGCGCCTTGGCGAGCTGCGGGTCATGGGCGAAGAGACCGGCCGCCGGCCGCTCGTCGCCGTCGCCGGCTGCGTGGCGCAGCAGGAAGGGCGGGCGCTGCTCACCAGGACCAACGGGCACGTCATCGACGTGGTCGTCGGGACGCAGCGCCTGAAGATGCTGCCGCTCCTCGTGGCAAAAGCGGCGGAGTCCCCGTTCGCCGAAGTGGACATCAACCCGTGGGATGACGTGAGCTTTCCGCTGGGGATGACGCACCGGGCCGATCCCGTCAAGGCGTACGTCACGATCATCGAGGGCTGCAACGATCACTGCGCGTTCTGCGTCGTGCCGTACACGCGCGGGCACGAGCGCATGCGGGCGAAGGCCGACATCCTCGCCGACGTCCGCGAGGCGGCCCGCACCGGCCGCCGTGAAATCCAGCTCCTCGGCCAGATCGTCAACCACTACCAGGCCCCCGACGACCCCGCCTGCGATTTCGCGCAGCTGCTGGCGGAGGTGAACGAGGTGCCGGGGGTGGAGCGGATCCGGTTCGCGAGCCCGCACCCCCGGCACACGGGCGAGCGGCTGATCGCGGCGGTCCGCGACCTCCCGAAGGTCTGCAAGCACATGCACCTGCCGGTACAGTCGGGCTCGACGCGAGTACTGGCGGCCATGCGGCGGCGCCATTCGCGCGAGGACTACCTGGCCCTGGTGGGGCGGATCCGCGAGGCCATTCCGGCCGCGACGTTATCGACCGATATCATTGTTGGCTTTCCGGGCGAGACGGCCGAGGATTTCGCGCAGACCCTCTCGCTGGTGGAAGCGGTCCGGTATCACAGCATGTTCTCGTTCAAGTATTCGCCCAGGCCGAACACGCTGGCGTCTAAACGTATGGCGGACGACGTGGACGGGGACGAGAAGACGGCTCGTATCGTGGCGCTGCAGTCGCTGCAGCGGGAGATTCAGACCCGGCTGCACGAACGGCTGGTGGGGACCACGGCCGAGGTCCTGGTGGATGCGGCCAGCCGGCGCCGTCCACGAACCGGGAACCCGGAACGAGCCGGGCACCCGGACGAGGCCCAGGTCTCGGGGCGGACGACGGGCAATACCGTCGTGAATTTCCCGGTTCCACCGGGGTGCGATGGTGCGGAGGCGTGGGTCGGCCGCACGGTGCCGGTGACCATCCGGCGGGCGGGACCGAACAGTCTGTGGGGGGAAGCGGCGGGCATCGATCCTGCGTAGCGAGTGCCGACCATGCTGATCGAAATGACCATCAAGGGGCTCATGGTGGATCCCATCACCAACATGCCCATCGTCATCCTCAAGGACAAGGACGGGGACCGCGTCCTCCCGATCTGGGTCGGCATCTTCGAGGCGAACGCCATCGCCCTGCAGATCGAGAACATCGCCACGCCGCGGCCCATGACGCACGACCTGCTTCGCAACATCATCACGGACCTGGACGGCCAGGTCGATCGCGTGGTCGTCTCGGACCTGAAGGACAACACTTTCTTCGCGATCATCCACCTCACAGTGAAGGGGGAGGCGGTGGTCGTCGACGCGCGCCCGAGCGATGCCATCGCCCTGGCGCTGCGCACGCGCGCGCCGATCCTGGTGGAGGAGACGGTCATCGACAGCGCGAAGACCGTGGACTTCACGTCCGAGCGCGCCGACAGCGACCGCCTGCAGAAGTGGCTGGAGAGCCTCGACCCGGACGACATGGGCAAGTACAAGATGTGATCTTGGTTGGTCGTTAGCTGGTTCGTGGTTCGTGGTGAGAATCGAAGTTGACCACTAACCAGCTAACCACTAACCAGCTAATCAGAAGAATGTCGGCCGGCCGACATTCCTTAGAGATTTGGGATTCAGCTTTTGGGAGTTTGACTGAATCCATCTACTACCCCTAGAATCCCCGCGTCGCTCCACCCCAAGATATCCGGTTCACATGATCATCGCGATCGCCAACCAGAAAGGCGGCGTGGGCAAGACCACGACGGCGGTGAACCTTGCCGCCGCGCTCGCGATGCGCGGCCGCAAGACGCTCCTCATCGATCTCGACCCGCAGGCCAACAGCAGCATCTCGTTCCTCGAGCACCACACGATCGGGCGCAGCACGTACGACGCGATCCTCGAGCCGGACTGTTCGCTCGCTGACGTCGTCCTGCCCTCGCCGCTGCCGAACCTGTTCATCGCGCCAGCGCGCATCGGCCTGGCGAAGCTCGAGGCGCGGCTGGTGGGGGAACTCGACGCCCACTTCAGGCTGAAAGACAAGATCACCCAGCTCAACGACGAGTACGCGCACATCGTCATCGACTGCCCGCCGGCGCTCGGCCTGCTGACCGTCAACGCGCTCGTCGCCGCCACGCACCTCCTGATTCCCATCCAGTCGTCGTACTTCGCGCTCGAAGGGACCGACGACCTGCTCGAGACCATCGAGAAGGTGCGGCAGCGGCCGAACCCGGCGCTGCGCATCCTCGGGGTCGTGATCACGATGCACGACAAGCGCACGGCGCTGGCGCGCGACATCCGGGATCAGATCCAGAAGGTGTTTGGCGGGAAGGTCTTCAACACGGTGATTGCCAAGAGCGTGCGCCTGGAGGAGAGCCCGGCGTACAAGGAATCGATCTTCACGTTCGCGCCCGACTCGAGCGGCGCGACCGACTACTACAGCCTGTGCGAGGAGGTCATCGAACGTGTCGAAGCGCGGACTGCCTAACACGCTGCGGATGCGGCATGACGAGCACTACGTCGAGGCGCTGGCGGCCTCCGCCGGCGCCGCGGTGGGCAAGATGGTGCCCATCGAGCTGCTCGACCCGAACCCGGACCAGCCGCGCCAGGTGATGGGCGACCTCTCCGAGCTGATGGCGTCGATTACCGAGAAGGGCGTCATCGAGCCGCTGATCGTCCGGCAGAAAGGCAGCCGGTATCAGATCATCGCCGGCGAGCGGCGGTACCACGCCTCGGTGCAGGTGGGCCTGCGGGAGCTGCCGGTCATCCTTCGGAAGGCCGACGACGTGGAGGTCATGGAGCTGGCGCTGATCGAGAACCTCCAGCGCAAGGACCTGACGGCGTTCGAAGAAGCGGAGGCGCTGCAGCAGCTCGCGCAGAAGTGCCGCTATACGCACGAGGACATGGCGCGGAAGCTCGGCAAATCGCGCACGGCGATCACCGAGTCGCTGTCGTTGAACAACATGCCGGCCGAGGTGCGGAACCTTTGTCGGCTGGCCGACATTGCCTCGAAGTCCACGCTGCTGCAGATCGTGCGGCAATCCGACCCGAAGAAGATGCTGGCGCTGGTCGAGCGGATGGCGTCGCAGGGCGCGGTGACGCGGAAGGACGTCCGCGCGGAGACGGCGAAGCCGAAGAGCGGCAAGCCGCGGCAGTTCGTCTTCTCGTTCAAGCCGCCCGCGCAGACGTTTCAGCTCCGTATGAGCTTCAAGAAGGGGCGCGTCGAGAAGGCGGAGATCATCGAGGCGCTCGAGAACATCATCCGGGAACTGCGGGCGGGGCGGTAGCCGGAAGGGGTATTCGCAGAACGTCGCATAATAGGCGTTATGTTAACTTAAGCCGGTGGCTGCCCTTATGGCGGGCCCGGCACATCGACTTCAATCGGCCCGTGGCGCGGGTGCTGCTCCACCTCAAGACCCTCCCGATTCACCGCCAGCAGGAACGCGACCGTCCCGTGTGCCGCCGCGCCAAGGCACTCGAAGGGCACCTGCACCTCGACGATCGAGCCTGCCGCCGCCGCAATCCCCGCACACTCCCGGGCCTTCCAGCTGCCTTCCGCCAGCCGCTCCTCGAAGCGCATCGCGAGCGCCTGCCGGTCTTGCCCCGAGCCCGGTCGAGGGGCCATGCGCAGCACCACCTGCAGGCCGGCCGGCCGGAGGAACTTGATCCGCAGCTCGACGCTGCCCGACTCCAGGTGGCGCCGCATCGGCTGGGTCCCGTCGATCCGGATGTACAGGTGCCGCAGGTCGGCCCCGAACTCCACAACCTTGACGATCGGGGTCCGGTCTGTGACCTGGTGCATCGCCCCGGCCGTCTCCGACGCCTCCACGCAGCCGGCGCCGAGCCACTCGAAGTAGCTGGTCGCCTCCCCGTCCACGGTTGGCCGGATGAGGCCGCTGGGCGGCTCGATCCGTACATCCGGCGGTGTCGTCGAGATGTTCGTCACGAACAGCTCTTCCGGCACCGGCCGGTCGAGGGCGCGGTAGACGTTGCGCACGTGCCGGCGGAACAGCTCGTCGAACTCGAGGTCGTGCTCCGACGAGTGGTCGTCGCCGTACCACCAGAACCAGTCGCTGCCTTCGGCAATCAGCATTTCCTCGCGGGCGTGGGCGAGCGCCGGCGGCGCCGCCGCGCCTGATGCCGCGTCGAGCGTTCGCCGCGCGTCCGCCAGCTGGCTCCACGCGCGGTGGTCGTCCGGGTGGCCGATCCAGATGTAGAAGTCGCCGTTGATCCACGAGCCGGGGAAGATCGACGGCAGCGCCTCGGTTGCCCCCGCGCACGCCTCCGACATCGTCACGGTTCGGAGCTCCGGATGGGTTTCAAGCGTCCCGTACAGGGCGCGCAGGAACGGCCGCCCCTGGCCGTCGTAGTACTCCCATGCGTTCTCGCCATCGAGGATGACGAAGATCGTGGCCTCTCCCCCGCGGGTGCGCTCGCTGTATCGGCGGCCGGCCGCCACCAGCCGATGGACGAAGTCGTCTGCGGCCCCCTCCGCCGACCAGGACGCGTAGCTGAACCCGATCAGGTCCGACAGCGTATGGTCGCGGAACCCGCAGGCCACGTGCGTCCCGTCGCGTCCCACCGTGTACGGCCGGTACAGCAGCTCGGGTTGATCGAGATGGCCCTCCGCGCCGCGGGTCAGCGCCGCGCCGAGCGTCCTGGACAGAATCTCCTCGTCGGTGGCCATCCAGCGGAAACCGGCAGCGGCGACCAGCGGCACCATGTCGTCGGAGACGGATCCTTCCGACGGCCAGAGTCCCTCGGGCCGGCGGCCAAAAAGCCGCTGGTGGAGCGCCGCCGCGCGCTCGAGTTGTTCCGCGGCGTCGCCGGGATGGCGAAACGGTTCGCGCGGCATCCGGGAATGCGGGTGCGTCCGGAGGTACACGTCGGTGTCGCACAGCAGCGGCAGGATCGGGTGGTAGAAGGGCGAGGCCGACAGCTCGACCTGTCCCCGCTCCGCCGCCGCCGCGTACTCGGGAATCACCTTCCGCAGCAGCTCGAGCTCGATGGCGCGGAGCCGCGCCTTGTCGTCCTCGGTGAAGCCGCGGCCCTTCGCCACGAGTGCGCGGACGCGGTCGTCGTGCTCGTGATAGTCGGGGTCGAGCCACACGAGCTTGTGCCACACCTGCAGGTCGCGCAGGTCGTCCACCGAGAACGGCGCAGCCCGCGACCGGGCGCCGGGCCCGGAACCCTGCGATCCGCGCTGCTCGGCCAGCTCGCGGTAGCGTGAATAGGGATCGATCATGCGGGGGCGGTGGGCATGGAAGAACTGCTCCACGCAGAAGGTCCGCTCCTCGTCCGAGAGGCTCGCCGCCGGCTTCAATCCCAGCTCGAGGTGCCGGTCGCGCGCCCCATCCCGGGCATGGGCGTCGAGCTGTACCAGGAGCGAGGGCACCAGGTTGAAGGTCGCCTTGACGCCCGGGAACTCGCGCAGCACCGCGACCATGCCCCAGTAGTCCTTGAGCGCGTGCAAGCGCACCCAGGGGAGCACGTGCTCCCCCGTCAGCAGGTCCTGGTAGAACGGCTGATGCATATGCCACAGGAGAGCTAGACGGGTCATAATCGAAGACAGAAGGGGGCAAGGGAGATGGGGGCGAGCTGCCCCCTTCCCCTTACACGTTCTTCTGAACGAATGCGCATCATTGACCGCTACGTGATTCGTGAAGTGTTGTGGCCCTTCGTGATCGGGCTGCTCATCTTCACGTTCATGTTAATCATTCCGTTCCTGATCGAGTACGCCGAAAGCTTCATTTCCAAAGGCGTCGCGATCCCGGTGGTCCTGCGGATCATGGCCACCCTGCTGCCCCAGGCGCTCGCGCTGACGATCCCGATGTCGCTGCTCCTGGGACTGCTCGTGGCCTTCGGTCGGCTCTCGGCGGACCGCGAGTTCGTGGCCCTGCAGGCCTGCGGCGTGAGCCTGATGCGCCTCATGCGCCCCGTGGGCCTGCTCTCGGTGCTCGCCTGGGCCGCGACGTCGTACGTGCTGCTCGTGGCCGTGCCCGACGCCAACCAGCGCTTCCGCGAGATTACCTTCGCCATCGTCGCCGAACGCGCCGAAGGCGAAGTGCGCCCGCGGGTCTTCTACCAGGACTTCCCCGACGTCGTCCTGTACGTGCGCGAGATTCCCGCATCGGGCAGCGGCTGGCGCGACGTGTTCATGGTCGACAGCCGGCCCGGCCAGGGCCCCGCCACCTACCTGGCGCGGCAGGGCCGCGTGGTCATCGATCGCGAGCGGCGCACGCTCGAAATGGTGCTCCAGGACGGCGCGCGCCACACCGCTGACACCGCCGGCAAATACGAGGTGTTCCAGTTTCGCGAGCTGGTGCTGCGGCTGAATCCGGAAATGGTCTTTCCCCGCGAAGGCCCGACGCCGGGCGCCCGCGAGATGTCCATCCCGCAGCTCCAGGCGCGGGCCGCCGAGCTCGAGCAGCAGGGTATCTATCCGCACAGTGAGCTCTTCGAGATCCAGAAGAAGTTCTCGATCCCCTTCGCCTGCCTCGTCTTCGGCCTGATTGGCCTGGCGCTCGGCGTCAGCAACCGCCGCGACGGCAAGCTGGCGAGCTTCGTCATCGGCGTCGGCGTGATCTTCATCTACTACGTGCTGCTCTGGCTCGGGCAGTCGCTCGTGCGCGGCCACATGGTGCCGCCGTGGGTCGCGGCGTGGATGCCCAACATCGTGCTCGGGGGGGTGGGCCTGCTGCTCTTCTGGTGGCGCGACCGCGCCGGCGACCGGCCCATCCGGATTGCCGCGCTGGCGAGGATCCCCACGTTCCGGATCCCGCCGCTCCGGCTGCCACTGCTCGGGACGCTCGACCGCTATGTCGCGGGGGCGTACGCGCGGGTGCTGGGGCTGTCGGCCGTCGCGATGGCGGGGATCTTCTACATCTCCACGTTCCTTGATCTGTCCGACAAGGTGTTCCGCGGCCAGGCGAGCTGGAGCATGCTCGGGGCGTTTTTCTGGTACATCACGCCGCAGTACATCTATTTCATCGTCCCCTTGTCAGTGCTGCTCGCCGCGCTCGTGACCATCGGCATCCTCACCAAGAACAGCGAGATCGTGGTGATGAAAGCGTGCGGCATCAGCCTCTACCGCGTGGCGCTGCCGATGCTCGGCGGCGCGATCGTCGCCGGAGGCGTCCTCTTTCTTCTCGAGCAGACGATTCTCGGCCCGTCCAATCGCCGTGCTGAAGCCATCCGGCACGTGCTGCGCGGCGGGTCGCCGCAGACGTTCGATGTGCTGCTGCGCCAGTGGGTCGTCGGCACCAGCGGCGACATCTACCACTTCAATTACTACGACCCGCGCACCCAGGCACTCAGCGGCCTGACGATCTATGAGTTCGGGGAGCGGATGCCGATCCTCGCACGGCGAACGTACGCGGAGCGCGCCGTGTACGCCGGGACGGCCGGCACGTGGCGGCTCGAACAGGGCTGGGCGCGCGAGTTGACCGACACCGGCGAAACGAAGGCGTTCGCGCCCTTCGCCCAGACGCAGGTGAGCATCGAGAACACGGCATACTTCACCACCCAGCAGCCCGACGAGCGGTTCATGAGCTATTCGCAGCTGCGCGATTACACGAACCGGCTGCGGGGCAGCGGCTTCGACGTCAGCGCCCAGCTGGTCGCGCTGGAGCGCAAGATTTCGTTCCCCTTCGTCACGATCGTGATGACGCTGCTGGCCGTCCCCTTCGCGGTTACGACAGGACGGCGAGGGGCGATGTACGGGATCGGGGTGGGAATTGTGCTGGCGATTACCTACTGGGTGGCGATCAGCATCTTCGCCGCACTCGGTGCCGGAGGCCTGATCAATCCCGCGCTCGCTGCCTGGGCCCCCAACCTGCTCTTTGGTGCAGGAGCCGGCTATCTGCTTTTGACTGTGAGAACCTGAACGTTATGGGAAGAATTCGCCAGTCAATCCACGTGAATGGCAGAACGTGCTGGACGCTGTTCGATACCGGCGCTCGAAACACCTATGTGATTCCGGCGGTTGCGCAGATGTTGAAAACGTCGCCCACGCCAGCGACAATCCGGACGGCCCCCGGCGGATCCGTGAGGGAGAGCAATACCGCCGCGCTTCTCGAAGCGAGAATCGACGGACGGCCGATCTCAACCCACGCGTTGGTGATAGCCGAGATTGGCAAGGACGAGGCGGGCGCCGACATCGAGATTCTGTTCGGAGCTCTTGCGATGCAGCAATGGGGAATCCGACCCGTTCCAGACGAGGAGCGACTGGATCTCTCTCATTACCCTGAGGAGTTTGTCGAATTCTGAAGACCAGAACGAGAACGATCCGAATGATCCGAACGACTCGAACGATTTAATTCGACCGAAATCCGTGGACTCTCGAGAACCGTAGAACGCAGAACGGCTGTTCGGCTCACCGTCCATACCGGACGTCATCGATCCAAATCGTCCCATTCCCGCCGAGCGGTGTGTTCTCCGTGTCGAGGACGAAGAGCACCGCCTGGATGTCCGCGAGAGTCGGCGTCGGCCGCGACGTCGGGCCGCGCGGCGTCATGTCGTCGAAATAGACAGTCACTTCCCGCGACTCTGGATCCAGGTACACCGACCGGTGCCACCGCTCCCCCGCTTCTACACTTGGCGCGCGGAGCTGCACCGACAGGCGCGTGGGCTTGTTCGCCCGGGCTGTGAACGTGAGCTGCGAGTACTTGGCCAGCTCCGGCCCTGCGGGCATGACGAACGCCGTAAACGGGCTCGAAGACGCCGCGCCGCCGAGGCCGTAGCGCAATGAGAGCTCCGTTCCGGTAAGGGCTTTCACCACATCGATGGCCCCGAGCGACCCCTCGCTCGTTTCCACGATCCAGCCCTGTACGGGTCCGTCTTTGTACTCGATGGCAAACGTGGTCGCGCGGGGCCTGGCGGCGGGCACCGGCTCGGCGGCATCCCGCCCGGCGTAAATCGGGTTCGAGACGATCCACGGCACCGCGGGTTGGCCTGGCGCGCCCGGCAGGGAGACCTCGACGCGATAGACGGCCGGCGCTGCGGCGTCGGCCAGCTCGAGCAGCGGCCCGGTGCGCGTCTCGACGACGGCGCCGTCCTGCAGCAAATCGATCCGGGCGTCCGCCGGCGCCTGTACTTCGACGCGCAGCGCCACCGGGCCGTTCAGCGGGAGGACGTCGCCGCCGGACGCCATCGCGGTTCCACTCGTGGCGGTAAATGACATCGCGGCCGGTCCACCGAGCGCGTCAATCGTGGAATACAGGTGGCCGGCCCGGATGGCGGCGATGACAGCGGGCCCGTCCGCCGCCGCATCTCCGCTGAGCGTCGTCTGCGTCAGGGTGTTCGAGAAGACGCGGAAGATCTGCTCGTAGGACGGGACGTGCAGCGAGCTGCTGTTGTCGTACGGCTCGCCGAAGGTCCGCAGGCCGATGCGGGCATGCGCGTCGGAGCCGGCAAGGCCGACGATGCGGCGCGTGCGGGTGAGGTTGTCCCACCGCTCGAGCGTGGCGGACGGCCGGTCCAGCAGCGTGGCCAGCGTTTCCGTCGCGCGGCCCGGGTAGGTCAGCACCGCCCGCGCGAGCGACCAGGCAGACTCGTCGCGCCACTCGCTGTCCGCATTCAGCCATTCGAGGCCGCCGAACGGCGACTCCCAGGCCGTCCACTGCAATTCCGGTTTCCCGGATGCGGGATGCGCCGCGATCGCGAAGCCGCCGAGCCGGGCGATGTCCTCGAGCACGTCGCGCGCTTCCCCACCCAGCGGGTAGGGAGCTTCGGGGAGACCGAGCGCCACGACGTGCCCGTGCTGCGTGCTGATCTCCACCGCGTCGATGCAGAGGACGCCGCTCAGATACCGCGGCGGATCCGGCGCCCGGCGCGCGTCGCCGTGATCGGTGAAGATGACGAATTGCAGACCCGCCCGCGCGGCGGCGGCCGCGATCTCGCCGACGTCCGCGGTGCCGTCGGACCGGTTGGTGTGGACGTGGATCGCGCCGCGAACCGGCGCCGGCAGCCCCGGCGGCGCCGGCGGGAGCGGGCCCGCGCGCGGCGGCAGGGCGAGATACCACGCGGCGCCGGCGGCGACCGCCACACAGAGAAGGAGAATTCGCGTCAACACTTACGCCCTGGGATGGAACTCGTCCACACAGACGGATTGATTCGAGTCACCACTTACGCTCGTGGATGGAACTGATCGTAGATGGTTTGCATTCGCTGCTCGAGCACATGCGTGTAGATCTGCGTCGTCGAGAGGTCGGCGTGCCCCAGCATCATCTGGATCGCGCGCAGGTCGGCGCCCCGCTCGAGCAGGTGCGTCGCGAATGAATGCCGCAGCACGTGCGGGCTGATGGATGTCTTCAGGCCCGCCTGCCGGGCGTAACCCTTGAGGATTTTCCAGAATCCCACGCGCGTCAGCCCTGATCCCCCGCGGCGCGCGTTCACAAAGAGCCTCGGGCTCTTCCGCTTGCCGAGCAGCGGGCCCCGGCCGTCGCGCAGGTAGCGGCGCACCCACGCGGTGGCTTCGTCGCCGACCGGCACGATCCGCTGCTTGCCGCCCTTGCCGGTGCACGTCAGGTACGACGCATCGAGGTTCACGTCGGCCGGACGCAGGCCGATGAGCTCCGACACGCGCATCCCGGTCGCGTACAGCAGCTCGATGAGCGCGCGATCGCGCAGCCCGCGCGGGGTCGTCACCTCGGGCTGCGCCAGCAGCCGATCGACCTCCTCGACCGCCAGGTACCGCGGCAGCGTCTTCCAGGCGCGCGGCGGCCGCAGATCGCCGGCGGGACTGGCCTTGGCGCGGCCGTCGACGACGAGGAAGCGGTAGAAGCCGCGGTAACAGGCGATGGCGCGCGCCACGGAGCGGGGCGATCGCCCCTCGGACATCAGGTCGCGCACGAACCCTTCGAGATCGGTGCGCGTCAGCGACGCGATCGGCCGGCTCCGGCCCGCCGCGAATTCCGCCAGCAGGCCCAGGTCGCGCGCGTAGCTCTCGACCGAGTTGGCCGCAAGCCTCCGCTCGACGGTCAGGTGTGTGAGGTAGGCGTCCACGACGGACGCGCTGGTTGCAGCCACTCGGTTGTCCCTGAATCGGTAGAATTGTACGGCATGCGATCCAAGTTCCAGTCACTGCCGACAGAAGCCATCAACCCGTCGACCCTGGGGATCGACAAGCTGGCGCCGGGCGACATCGTTGACCTGATGATGAACGAGGATCGCAAGATGCTCGCGGCGGTCCAGCGCGAGCGCGAGCGGATTGCGGTCGGCATCGAGATGCTCACCACGTCGCTGCGCAAGGGCGGACGGATCGTCTTTGTCGGCGCGGGGACGAGCGGGCGCCTCGGCGTGCTGGAATCGGCGGAAATGCCGCCCACCTTCAGCACCAATCCGACGCTGGTGCAGGCCATCATGGCCGGGGGCCGCGACGCGACGTTTGCCGCCAAGGAAGGCGTCGAGGACAACTACGAGGAAGGCGCGCGCGCGATCACGCGCCTGCGCCCCACCAAGAAGGACATCGTGGTGGGCGTGTCCGCCAGCGGCATGACCCAGTTCGTGCGGGGCGCGCTGACGCGCGCGCGCAAGGCGGGCGCGCGCATCATTTTCGTGACATGCGACCCGGGCACCGAGCTCCAGACGTTCGTCGACCTGACGATCTCGCCAGGCGTCGGGGCCGAGGTCATCGCCGGCTCCACGCGCCTGAAAGCCGGAACCGCAACCAAGCTCGTGCTGAACATGCTGACGACGGGCGCGATGATCCGCATCGGCAAGACCTACGGGAACCTGATGGTCGACGTCCAGACGGGGTCCGAGAAGCTCAAGGATCGCGCCCGCCGCATCGTCAACATCGTCACCGGCCTGGAATACGACGACGCGGACAAGCTGCTGAAGCAGGCGCGCTGGAATGTGAAGGTGGCCATCGTCATGCAGAAGACCGGCCTTCCCCTCACCAAGGCGCTCGCGCGCCTCCGCAAGGCGCACGACCTGATGCGGGATGCCATTGGCGAGGACATCGAGCCGCGGCTGAAGGGGATGCTGCAGGGCGCGGCCGAAGCCACCCACGGACGCAGTTCAGGGACGTAAACGGGACGCTGCCGCGCGATCGAGGTACAGCTCGACGCGGGGATGAAGCTGCAGGAACGATGCGGGCAGCCGCGTCGTCACCGGTCCTCCAATCGCGCGTTCGACGCACTGGGCCTTTCGCTCCCCCGTTGCAATCAGCACGATCTCGGCTGCCTTCAGGATCGTCCCCATTCCCATTGAGAGCGCCTCGCGCGGCACGTTCGCCGGGTCCCCTCCGAACAGCGGCGCGTTATCGCGGCGCGTGGTGTCGGCCAGCCTCACGCGATGAGTGCGCGCGGCAAGCTCGTCGCCCGGCTCGTTGAACCCGATGTGGCCGTTGGCGCCGATGCCGAGCATCTGCAGATCGAGCCCGCCGGCGGCCTCGATTGCGGCCTCGTACCGCGCGCACTCCGCGTCGAGGTCGTCCGCGGCGCCGTCCAGGAAGTGAATCCGCGCCGGCGGGAGATTGACCGCGCCAAAGAGATGGCGGTCCATGAACGCGCGGAAACTGCCTGCATGCAACGCCGGGATGCCCGCGAACTCATCGAGGTTGAACGTCGAGGCGCGCGAGAAGTCGGCGCGGCCGGCGGTGTGGAGGCGGCGGAGCTCCGCGTAGGCCGCGATCGGGGTCCGGCCCGTGGGCAGTCCGAGCACCAGCGACGGGCGGGCGGCCAGCGCGTCCGCCACGCGCTCCGCCAGGGCGCTCGCGACCGCCTCTGGCGTGTCGAAGATCCGGACCTTCACCCCGCCTCGATGTACGACGGGATCGCCACCGGTCCCTTCGCGGCGGCAATCGCCAGCCGGACGGCCCCGACGGCGGGCTCCACGTTGAGCACGCGGATCACGCTGCGCGGCGCCACCTCCGACAGACGCGACTCGACGTCCCCTATCAGCCACGGCGCTCCGTGGAAGATGCCGCCCGCAAGCACCGTGGGAAATGCCTCGCCGCGCATGCCGAGTCTCGTGATCACCGACGCGGCGGACGCCGCCAGCTCGCCGCCCGCCCGTTTCAGGATCTGGGCAGCCACGGCGTCGCCGGCATCGGTGGCCTGCTGCACGAGCGCCGCCAGCCCCGCGATCGCGTGCCGCTGCAGGTCGCGAAAATAGATCTCGTGAATGAGCTCGGTCGGGCTGGCCAGCCGCATGTGGTCGAGCACCATCGTGGTGAGCAGCGTGGCCGGACCCCGGCCGTCGAACTGGCGGACGACGGCTGAGAGCGCAGCACGGCCGATCCAGAAGCCGCCTCCCTCGTCGCCGAGCAGGTAGCCCCAGCCTCCCGCGCGCGCCGCCTGGCCGGCGGCGTTGCGCCCGTACGCGATCGATCCCGTTCCCGCGACGACGACCACGCCCGGCTCGTCGCCCGCGCCGGCCACGAGCGCCACCAGCGCGTCGTTCACGACCAGCGTCCGGGTCTTGAATCCGATGCGCCGCATGATGCCGCGGACCGCCTCCGCGTCGGAGGGCCGATCGACGCCCGCGATGCCCAGGCAGATCGCGGCCGGCGTGACGTCATGCTGCGCCAGCGCCGCTTCCATCACCTGATGGAGGACTTTCTCGACCTCGAGCTCCCCGGTTGACTGCAGGTTGGCGCCGCCGCCTCGCGCCTCGGCGCGCACTACGCCGTTGTCGTCCGCCAGCAGGCACACCGTCTTGGTTCCGCCGGCGTCGATTCCCAGGACGTGCATCGCTGTCATATGGTACTTAATGCAATTGACGAATTGACGCATTGCGACAAGAACGATTCGTCAACTCGTCAATCCGCCATTTCGAACATGTTCTCTTCGCCCAGTCAGATACTCGAGTACGCCGTCAGGCAGCAGGCGTTTCCGGCGGCGGTCATTGAAGTCGGCGATGCGACCCGGCCGCTGTGGCGCAGGGCCTTTGGACGCCTCCGCTACGACGCCGGGGCTCCGGCGGCCGCCGAGGACACGATCTTCGACCTCGCCTCGCTCACGAAGGTGCTCGCCACCGCCGCGTTCGTCATGCAGCAGATCGAACGGGGATCGCTCGGCCTGGACGATTGCGTGGGCGAGTACCTCTCGGCGTGGGAAGGCGCGGATCGCGCGCACGTCACCGTACGCGATCTGCTGTCCCACTCCGGCGGTCTGACCGCGTACGTGCCCTTCTACCGCGACCACAGCGGGCGCGCCGAGTTCGAGCGGGCCATCTGCAGCGTGCCGCTGGAATACGAGCCGCGCACGAAATCGGTGTACAGCGATCTCGGGTTCATGCTGCTGGGATTCATCCTGGAGGCGCAGTCGTCGCTGCCGGCGCGGTTCGATGCGCTGCGGCGCCAGATTGGCCTGGTGGAGGACATGCAGTTCCACCTGCCCGCGATCTGGAAAGCGCGAACGGCGCCGACGGAGATCGATCCCTGGCGCGGCCGGCTGCTGGTGGGCGAGGTCCACGACGAAAACGCCGCCGCGCTTGGCGGCGCGGCGGGCCATGCGGGCCTCTTCGGCACCGCGATGGCCGTGGGGCAGTACGCGAGGCACCTGCTTCAGATCCTCGAGGGCAAGGTCGGCGCCGTTCAGCGCGACACGCTGGAGATGTTCATCGCGCGGCGCAGCGATATTCCAGCCAGCTCGCGCGCCCTGGGGTGGGACACCATGCTGCCCGCCTCGTCATGTGGCGGCGGGATGTCGCCGCGCGCCTTCGGCCACACGGGGTTCACGGGCACGTCGCTCTGGGTCGATCCGGACCGGGGCGTCTACGTCGTGCTGCTCACGAACCGCGTCCACCCGTCGCGCGCCAACGACGCGATCAAGCAGATTCGTCCCGCGGTGCACGATGCGGTGATGGCGGATCTGCCGCGTGCTCGATCGATTTGATCTAGAGCGCTCAAGCATTCACACGACGTGTCCCGCGGCGACTGGCGTGTTGGTCTGTTCGGTTACGGACGCCCATACGTTTGTACACGACGCTCCCTCACCACGTACCAGGCGACAGGAAAGGACAGGAGAGGAGATCGTGATGGGATTTCGGTAAGTCGAATGGGAGAGCGACTGAGACTGCGGGATGTCGGCCAATCGTCACACCAGTGATACGGAATCGTGGGTTGATTCCCGTTGGCCAATTGCCTATAGTCAGCGCCGCTCCCCAGGTTCCCCACAACCGGAGTTCGGTGCAGGAACGTCTGTCGTGTCGCGCGCATGCGGCCGCGACACAGATCGAGGGAGAAGTTATGGACATGAATCGCTCTAGGAAACTACACAGCCCGCGCCTGCTCGCGCTGGCGTGTCTCGTGGTGGCTGGTCTCTGGACCTCGCTCTCCGCCCAGACGATTACGCCATCTGCGGTGGAGGCATCGCTTGACCCCGGCGCCAGCCTGAACGTCGACAAGACGGTCGGCACCCCGGTGATCCCGCCGCGCCCGGACATCTGCTTCCTGGCGGACACGACCTTCAGCATGGTTGGTGCGATCGCCAACGTCATCGCGAACGCCACGACGATCCTGAACAGTGTGCAAGCGGTACAGCCTGATGCCCAGTTCTGTGTGGCTCAATACAGAGACGCGGGTGACACCCCGGAGTTTCAAGTAGACCAGACCGTTACGGGCAACACCGTCGCCGTCCAGGCCGCCATCAGCTCGTGGGTAGTCGGCGGGGGCGGCGACATCCCCGAGGCCCAGCTCCATGCGCTCACCGAACTCAGCAACCCCGCGGTCTCGGGCTGGCGGGCCGACTCCACAAGAATCATCGTGTGGTTCGGCGATGCTCCCGGGCATGACCCCAGCATCGGCGGCGAAACGCTGGCTTCCACGATTGCTGCTCTGGTGGGTGAAGAGGTCCGCGTCATTGCCGTCCCTGTGGCCGGCCCTGGCCTGGATTCCACGGGACAGGCGACGGCCATCGTGGACGCTACGGGCGGCGTGCTGATCTCGACGGTGGACCCGGACGATGTGACCGTGGCGATCCTGCTGGGTCTGACGAACCTCCCGGTGGACGTCTCCATGACCAGCGACTGTGACGCGACGACCGGCGGGGCGATCCTGACGAGCTTCGTTCCGGCCGTTCAGACGGTTACGTCCGGTACCGATGCGTTGTTCGTCGAGACGATCACGGTCGGACCTGCTGCCATCGAGGGCCAGACCTACACGTGCGAAGACTGGGCGCTGCTGAACGGCCTCGCGATGACCGACCCCGCCACCCGAGAAATCGTCGTGGAGACCAAGACGATCACCGTGAATGACGTCACTCCGCCGACCGCGGCGTGCGTGGAAGGGCCCAATCCCGCGGGGAACGTGCCGCAGGCGGGCAAAACGAACGAAGACGGCTTCTTCACGGTGCTCGGCGACGACAACGTGGGCGTCGCGTCAATCGTGGTCTGCGACAGCGGCAGCTCCTTCTGCAGCGACCCGTTGAGTTCGGGCGATACGGTGAAAATCACACAGACGCCTGGTGGAACGCCGCGTGACGTGCGGCCAGGACCCGGTGGGATCACCGCGCACATCTTCCTGAATGGTGATGGTGTGCTGACGGTCACCGACACGTCTGGCCTTGTCACCGAGGCCAGCTGTCTCGTGCCGCCGCCACCCAAGTAGATCTGGTAGGACACCCGAGCGGCGTCCCGGCATAAGCCGGGACGCC
>Ga0214472_10002927_pt1 | contig 18181 bp, 16 predicted proteins | sample RVTome_6_FD_207662 | JGI IMG/M metagenome (GOLD analysis project Ga0214472, IMG submission 207662) | Soil microbial communities from uranium-contaminated site in the Upper Colorado River Basin, Wyoming, United States - RVT140D175 | ecosystem: Environmental > Terrestrial > Soil > Contaminated >...
AAGATGCACACCCTGGGGCATGACTTTGTACCTGACCCCATCCACGCCGGAGGACTGCGCTATCACGGGATGGCGCCGCTGGTGTCGTTGCTCCACGACGAGGGGATCATCGAAGCCGAGTCGAGGCATCAGATCGCGACCTTCACGGCGGCGATCAAGTTCGCCCGAACCGAAGGCATTATTCCCGCCCCTGAGGCGAGTCACGCTATTGCGGCGGCGATCAGCCAGGCCGAGCAAGCCAAGGAGGCCGGTGAGGAGAAGGTGATCCTGTTCAACCTGTCGGGCCACGGTCATTTCGACATGGCTGCCTATCAGGCCCATTTCGACGGCTCGCTCGAGGACTACGAATATCCCGCGGAGCGGATTGCCGCGGCTATGAAAAAGGTCCCGGTTATCGCGTAGCCCGACGTCGTAATTGGGTTCTAGAGGTCCGCATTTGACCCCTGTACGTCCCAATTACGGCGAGGGGGGAGAGGGGAGCGCTTCAGATGTTGATCGGTTGTCTCGCGACGACCTGGGACCCGAGTTCCTCACCCCAGAGGTGAGCCCGCTCGTACTCGCCTGCGAGCAGCGGACCGGTCATGCCGTCGACGAAGAAGCTCTCCGGCGCTATCGGGAGAACAAATCCCAGCTTGCGCAGTCTTCTGTGGGCAGCCGCCGCGGCAGAGCCGGGCACACGTGGTTTGTCGATTCTGGTGTCAAAGGCGGCGGCCGACGCAGCAGCGGCGGGCGCGCTCAGAGCGTCGATCCACTCTCGGATCCCGATTCCCCTGGAGACGAGCTCCTCTTCGGTCTGCTCGGCGGCGGACTTCCTCGTGTTGGGCCGGGTCATGCCAAAGGCATGCGTCGGGCCACCGACCACGACCAGTTCAACCTCTGCGCCCATGGCGGGCTTTTGCCCCACTTCCACGGACTCAACATCGAGAAAAGAACTGAGGCCACCGGCTACCGCCTCGGCGATCAGTCTGGTGTTCCCGAACATCGATTCGTAAACGACAAGAGCTTTCATGACGACCTCCTGGACCCGGGGACGGCCGAATTCATCCGTCATGTCCACGATCTTGCATCCAGAAGGCGGTAGCTATGTAGAGGACAATGGCCCGATTCGCTTGCCGGCTTACGGCGAGCCGAGAACCGGGCAGCCTTCCTCACCAGGCAGGAGTTGGCGAACCAGCAGGGTGTAGGGACCAGCGTCTCCGGACGGCGCCATCCACTGGGTCACCTGAGTGGCTTCGGTGAACAGATCGAGTCTGTCACCGGGGTAGACGTTGCACTTCCAGTCGATTCCGCTGAAGCCACTCCAGTCCTGGGGGTCATCAGGCAGGGGCCAGGGTCGGACGTCTTCAAAGCCTGGCTCGGGCTGGGCCATGCTGACACCGGCGAACACCTTGATCTCGTCCGCCACGTAGGTCTCGGGTTCGCCCGAGGAGAGCTCCAACATGAGGATGTCGAGATCGAGGGCGAGAGCTGTCGCTTCGTTGGCCGAGTCGGATTCGATCCCGAGCCCATAAATCGAATACTTGTGCTCGCCTGCGTCGTCCCAGTAGGTGATCACGTAGGTGGAAGCGTCAGCGATGTACTGAGCCTGCGTGTCGTCCCTCTCGTCGACCATGTCGGGAAGCCCTATCTCGTCGACCAGACCCAGAACCCGATCCATATCGGCCTCGGTGAGCTGAACCTGCTGATAGGGCACGACCAGGGGCCCGGGGTACTGCATCGTGGTGACACCGGCGAAGATGAGCCGGCCGTCGCTCAGGAGCTGATAGGAAGGGCCCGAGGCGAGGCTCCACTCGACCGGGACGAAGCCACCTTCGTATTGGATGCGGAGAACGGGCGAGTCCGGTTCGTCAGGTGGGTCGAGGGTGCCTCCTCCGGTCCCGCACGCGGCAAGGGTCAGGGTGGTTGCGGCGAGGAGGCCGATAGTTTTCCTTCCCATGGCTCTTAGATGTCGGCGATCCGCCCCGCGGTTCCCGGCGAATTGCCAAACCTCAATGCCCGCTGGTCGAGAAGTGCTGATAGTCCGTGGGCGAGCTCCAACAGCCGCCCCATTCCGAACCTCGGGCAGCGAAGACGTCGACCACTTCATCGCCGGCGTGGATCATCCCCGGTGCGTCCAGACTGTGATCGGCGTAGGCCGCTCCTTCGGGAGGCAGGACAGATGATCCCCTCACGTGGGGGTTGACCGGTGGGTTGACACCGATCGCCAGCCCATACGAGTGCTCCGACCACGCCGACCCGCCGGTGACCGCCGGCAGTTGAATGCGCTGGTGTTGTTGGCGGCCATGCTCGGCCGTCATAGCCCCAGAAGAAAACGTCCACCGCACGAAGCTCGTCGACGGCGAGCGGGCACCCGGGTCGCCAGGAGGCATGGAGCGGTCGGTGACGGTGGAAGTGGTCCCGCCTGCCTCGACGTCCGGGTCGGCGCGGTTCGCGAGCAGCAGCACCAGAGATCCGATTGCCACCAGGACCGTCGCGGCCAGAAGCAGGCGTTTCCAGTCCACACCGCGAGTGCCTCACAATGGCGTCTCGAATCCGGCGCCGCCTGGCCCTCAGCCGGACTGGTTCTCCCAACTGGTCAAACCCTCGTCCACGAGGTCGAGGGCCCAGTCGACTTCTTCCTGGGTGGCCACCAACGGCGGGATGAATCGAAGGACATTGCCGTCCGGGCCGCAGTTGATGATGATCAACTCGCGGTCGTAGGCGTATTTCTCGATGTGTTGGAAGGCCGGCTTGTCCGGGGTCCGGCTCTCCCGATCGGTCACCAACTCGACACCGATCATGAGACCCAATCCGCGAACGTCGCCAATCGTCGGATGACTGTCGGCCAGCTCGTGGAAGCGCTCGAATGTCCGTTTCGACAACTCCCGGGCGTGGGGCAGGAGCCCTTCCATAGTGTCCATCACCGCCACGGCGGCCGCCGTCGACACCGGGTTTCCCCCGAATGTGGTTCCGTGGGCGCCTACCGGCCAGTTGTCCATCACCTCACGCGACGAGCCGTAGGCTGAGAGTGGAAGCCCGTTCGCAATGCCTTTGCCCATGGCCATGACATCCGGTTTGGCATCAAAGTGATCAGCTGCGAACCATTCGGCTGTCCGGCCGAACCCGGTCTGCACTTCGTCGAAGACCAGCATGATTCCGTGCTCGTCGGCCAGTTCTCTGAGCGCTTCGAGAAACGCGGGTGGAGCCGGGTAGTAGCCACCCTCGCCCTGCACCGGTTCCACAAGGAAACAGGCGATGTTCTTCGGGGTGACCACGTGCTTGAACAACAGTCGCAGCTCGTTGAGGGAGTGCTCGACGGCCGCCTCCTCGGTCATACCCCAGCGATAGGGATGGGGGAACGGCGCCACAAAGACCGAGCCGAGAACCGGGTGATATCCGTCGCGGTACTTGGCGTTCGAGGTCGTGTAACTGATCGCACCCATCGTCCGCCCGTGAAACGCCCCTCGAAACGCGACCACGCCCTGCCGTTCTGTCGAATACTTGGCCAACTTCACGGCCGCCTCGACCGATTCGGCGCCCGAGTTTGCGAAAGCGAACTTCTGGATGCCCGGCGGGGTTATGTCCCTCAGCCTTTCCGCGGCTTCCACGATGGAGTCGTAACGAACGATGCAGCCGGAGTGCATGAGCCTGTCGATCTGTTTGTGGGCCGCCTCGACGACCGCGGGATGGTTGTGACCGAGGTTGAGCACCGCAGTCCCGCAGGCGAAGTCAGCCCAGCGCTTTCCGTCGATGTCGGTCACCCAGATCCCTTCGGCCTTGATCGCATGGATGTCGGTGTCGAAGGCGATCACTGATGCGATCACATCTTTGTGGCGGGTGACGAGGTCGGACATGGTTCGAGATGCTACCCAAACGACCTGAATCCGAGAACCCGAAGGCGAGGGCTCACTTACTCCCCGGACACCCTTCCGGCCAGCGAAGGTGCTGGTCAGCAGTGATATTTGGCAACTCGGTGACGGTGCCGTCGGGGAGCTTGATCGAGATGTCGACCACAGTGTCCTGGCCGAGACCGAAATGCGCGACTGGCAACCGACCGGAGGAGTAGCCGCCTCCGACACTTATCTCCTGTTGCCCGGTGAAGGTCCCATCCGTGGTTGCCACCCTGACCAGGGTCCCAACCCCACGCCCCGGACCACCTATCGATACCTCGAGCCAATGACCGCTGTCTCCGGCATTGCGGAACATGATCGAGGGCAAGGCCGGCTCCCACTCCACGGCGAAGACATCGAGCCGGCCGTCGCGGTCGATATCGACAATGGGCGCCCCTATCCAGTACTGATCGGATCCGAGGCCATCGGACATCTCAAAAGCGAGGTCGGACCCACCGAGATTGCGGTAGACGGCGAGGGTTGCTCCGTCGCCGGCCGAGGCGGAAGTCAGGATGTCCGGCCAGGAGTCGTTGTCGATGTCCGCAACCTGGACGTGAGGTGCCAGGGTCGGAAGCGGGGTCAAACCTGCGATCCCGGTGACGTCGTCGAATGCCACGTCTTCGCCCCCGGTATTGAGGAAGACCCGCACCGCCACCTCGGAGTCGAACTCCACCGCCGCCCGGTAGTGCTGGCCGACGACGATGTCGGAGAGGCCGTCGCGGTTGAGGTCACCCAGAGCCACGCCCGCTGCGTCGTCCTCTTCGCCGATTGGGATCGCCGCATAGTCGTCAGGTGTGACCTCGGTGAAGCTGAGCCCGCCTTCGTTGACAAAGATCGCCGTCGAGGTCGCCAGGTCCGGAGAATTGTCTCCGTTGAGATCCCCGGCAGCGGCACTGAGGGCGAAGATGCCTTCGAGACCCGAACCATCGGTCACGTCAACGAATCCGAGGCCTCCCTGGTTGTGGAGGAGGACGCCGCCGGTCTCGCCAGAGTTGTCCTCGGACACATAGACGTCGAGGAGTCCGTCACCGTCGTAGTCGGCCACGGCCGGAGTGCGGCCCCGAAAGTCCGGGGGGAGGATCTCGCTGTGGGGCTGCAGGGCCCCGTCGACGTTCTCGTAGAGGCGGCTTGGGGTCTCCGAATCGGCCGATCGCCCGGCGTGGCGAATGATGAGGAAATCGTCGTCGCCGTCGCCGTCAAAATCGGCAAACACGGCTCCCGAAGTCCGACCCAACTCGGTGCTCCACCCGGTCTCCGGCTCGAGCTCGGGCTGGCTCAACAGCAACTGATCGGGCTGGGGACCGTCCGCTCCGCGGATTTGATAAGCCTCGATTTCCCGGTCGGCGAAGGTCCCGACGGCCAGATCTGCGTATCCGTCGGCGTTGACATCCCCAAAGGCAGCGGAATGCCCATACATTCCCACGAGTGGCTCGACGAGTCCCATTTCCTCGGTCATGTCCTCGAACGAGATCTCGCCGGGTGTTCCCGAGGTCTGAGCCGTCCAGCAGGTCATGTCCCGCGAGGGCTCGGATCCATCGCTACCCGAGGTGGCACCCGAGGTAGTGGCGCCGTTGGCTGTGGAACCTGCTCCCGGGGCGCCAGAGTTGGTGCAGGCGACGATGAGCAGGGCGGCGATAACGGGCGCCAGACGTGGGTTCATACGCCTTCGATTACCACCAACACCACGGTGCCGAAACCAGAGTCGTCAGCCAGTGGGGATGCATTCACCCCGAGGATCAGCCGTCCGTCGTGGTAGACGATGGAGTAGGTGCCCCCCGGCAACAGGCCCAGTTCCTCCTCGAATGGATCGAGGAGTGAGGTCACCTCGGTTATGTCACCGCTCGCGGTGTCCATGGAGTTCACCACCGCGCCAACCTCCCAGGCACCACCGTGCGCCTCCGGCATCCAGAAGATTCGCGAACCGTCCGGGGTCATCGCGATCGAGGTGGTGGTCCCACCCGGATCGCCGAGGTCGGTCAGCTCGCCGCTGGGCGAGATGGAGAACAGCGCGGGCTCATCATCGGCCGCCCCATAAACAGTTCCGTCGGGAGCAGGTCGGGTGACCGATCGCAACCACCAGCCAGGAAGTGTCACGTCCAGGTCGGCGAATTCGCCGGAAACAGGGTCGACCGCCGCCAGCCGGTTGTCGCCGATGGAGTAGAAGATGTTTCCACTCATCGGGTCGATTCCCAGAGCCCGGAAACCCTCGTGACGTGGATCGTCGACCTGGGTGACAGTCTTCTCGGTGGAGGTGTCGTAGATGGTCAGCACCCCGCGGTCGGGTTCGCTCGAGTCGACATCGACGGAGCCGGCTACCAGGGTCCTACCGTCGCCGGCCATGGTCATCGTCGGGATGCCGAACTCACCGGCGACCGCACCCCGGTCCGAGATGGTCCGGGCATTGGGCTCGATCTCGAGCAAGCGATCGCCCTCATACCCGTTCTCGTAGGTCAGATCGTCTCTGGTCCCCCAATAGGTGGCGGCCCAAATCGACCCGCAATTGTCCATGGCCATCTGGGCGTGGATCTTCCCGTAACCGAAGGCGCCGTCCTCGTGGGGTACCACGGAGAGGACGTCGCCGAAACGGGTCACGATCCGCTGCTCCGAGTCGTAGACAAAGAAGTAGGAATTGGCGTCGGCACCGAGATGGTCACCAACTGCGGAGAGATGTCGTCCATCGCCGAGTGCGATTCCCTGGCCCCATTGTGTCCACAGGCCTTCGGTGGGCCCGGGGAGTGGGTACTCGGCTGCATAGACCTCGATCCCGTCCTCGTTGGATATCAGCTCGAGGCCGATCGTGGCGTCATCCCGCCAGGCGACGCCGTCGGCTGCCGGCTCGCAGTCGCCGGAAGTCGTGACCTCCGGCTGACCTTCGGGGGAAGTGACGACGGTTGCCTCAGAAGCGGTGGGCACCGTGATCTCGTTCCCATCGCTGTCGACGGTGACGCAAGCGACCAAAACCAGCATCGAGACCAAGACCGACGTCGGGAGCACCCTACCGCGTTGCCGCATAACCACCCTTCTCCGCGGTCAAAGTGTACTGACAGTGGGAAAGAAGCGGTCAGGGCCGCGATCGCCGGATCGGCAAGTCCTATCTGGCTTGGAGACCCATGTAGATGCCGACCACCCCGTTGATCAGGAGCAGAGCGGCGAACAGTGTGATCAGAAGCGTCGTGGTGAACTCGGCGTTGAAGAGAATCAGCAGACCGATGAGGACGCTGACCGCCCCGAACACCGCGGCCCCGACCCCGCCGCCGCGAAACGCGCCGAGGAAGCCGACCAACCCGATCAGTATCCCCAGCACTCCGAGGTAAACGCCGAACAGCCCCTGGAACAGGTTCACAGTCTCGGTGGGGTTGGCGAGCACCAGGATCCCGGCGATCATCCCCAGCACTCCGATCGCGAGCTTCCAGCCCGCGTCGGTGTTGTCGACGAAGACCGCGAACACCATGAACGCTCCATGGATCAGCCACCAGAGCCCCAGTAGGACCGCCAGCAGAGAGAGCGCCTCTTCCTGACGGATCAACAGGATGATCCCGAAGATCACCCCGGTCACCCCTCCCAGGACGAAGGCGTAGTTCATGGCCCGGTCGGGCGTTGTCGCGGTTGCCATAAACACAGTCCTCATGAACTGAAGTAGACGTCGGAAGGGAAGCTAATCCTCAGGGTACGAACCGTGATGGATCGGATTAGGTTCGGGCGGTGCCTTCCTTTCGCAGCCGGCGTGTTGTCCTGCCCGACGGCGTGCGAGAAGCCACCGTCCGTCATGAGGAGGGCCTTGTGGTCGAGATCGGAGAGTCGACGGCCGACGAGGACTTCGGGGATCTGGTGGTGATGCCCGGCCTCGTCGATTCCCATGTCCACGTCAACGAGCCGGGTAGAGCGGGCTGGGAGGGGTTTCGTTCGGCGACCAGGGCGGCCGCGGCCGGGGGCACCACGACGATCGTCGACATGCCACTCAACTCGATCCCGCCAACGATCGATTCCGAGGCGCTCGCCTTCAAGCGAGCCGTTGCGGGTGGTGCGATCGCGGTAGACGTCGCCTTTTGGGGAGGTTTGATTCCGGGCTCCGAACCATCGCTGGAGGGTTTGGTCGGGGCTGGGGTATGCGGTTTCAAGTCGTTTCTGGTCGACTCGGGAGTGCCCGAGTTCCCACCCATGAGTCTCGAAGGCCTCGAGATTGTGCTTCCGGAGCTGGCCCGTCTCGGAGTCCCACTGTTGCTCCATGCCGAGGACCCGACCCGTCTCCATCCGATGACCGGCGACCCCCGCAGCTACGACCGATATCTGGAGTCACGTCCCCCGGAATGTGAAGGGGAGGCGGTCGGCGAGGCGGTGGCCCTCGCGGCCAGGACCGGAGGGCACATTCATGTCCTCCATGTTTCTTCGGGTGACGCGACCGAGGTGCTCCGCGGGACGGGGTCGGGAATCAGCGCCGAGACCTGTCCCCATTACCTCACCTTCATCGCCGAGCAGATCGGGATGGGGGCCACCGAGTTCAAGTGTGCACCGCCGATCCGGGCTGTGGCGCATCGTGAGGCCTTGTGGGAGGCCCTGGCCGATGGCACGCTGACGATGGTCGTGTCCGACCATTCCCCGGCCCCACCAGAGCTCAAAGAGGTCGAGAGCGGAGACTTCGGTGCGGCGTGGGGTGGGATCAGCTCTTTGCAGATCCGCCTCCAGGCAACCTGGTCCGAGGCGAGCCGGCGAGGTTTCGGGCTCGACCGACTCAGCAATTGGCTCTCCACCGCCCCGGCCCGGCTTGCCGGACTCTCCCGGAAGGGGGAAATCGACGTCGGTATGGACGCAGATTTCTTGGTCTGGGACCCCGACGGAGTCAGCGAGGTGGTGGGCGCCGAGCTCGAGCACCGCCACCCCCTCACTCCCTACGAGGGCAGGCGACTGCGGGGGAAAGTGGAGAAGGTGACGCTGGGCGGGCAGACTCTGTACACCCCTCAGGCAGGGGTTCACGGGCCCGGAGGCAGGATGCTGGAGCGCGGATGACCGACCTGATATCGAGCGCGGTCGGAGGACGGATCGTCGGGTTCAACGACGAGTTCTTTGCGCCGGCGTCCAATCTGATCTCTCTCGGCGACCCGATCGCCAAATCGGAGTACACCGATCGCGGGAAATGGATGGACGGCTGGGAGACCCGGAGGCGGCGGGAGCCCGGTCACGATTGGTGTGTTGTCGCTCTCGGGGTGCCGGGGCGAATCGAAGACGTCACCATTGACACCTCGTTCTTCACCGGCAACTACCCCGAATCCTTCTCTATCGAGGGATGCGGGGATGAGGACGACACCCACCTCGGCACTGCGGATTGGGAGGAATTGCTGCCGAAGACCTCGTTGTCGGGGGACTCCCGGGCGTCGTTCTTGGTCAGCAATCCGCATCGTTTCGGCTATGTCAGGCTCAACATCTTCCCCGACGGCGGGGTGGCCCGACTTCGGGTGGAGGGAACCCCGATCCCGGCCCGACCCCAGGTGTGCCCGGACCCCGATCTGGTCGACCTGCTCTCGATGCTGGTCGGCGGGGAGGCGGTAAACGCCTCCGATGTCCATTATTCGCCCCCCTCGAACCTGCTACGGCCCACCGAGCCGGCTGGGATGTGGGATGGCTGGGAGACCAGGCGACGAAGGGGCCCCGGCAACGACTGGGTCGAGTTGAAGCTGGGGATGCCGGGAATGATCGAGACTGTCGTGATCGACACCCGCCATTTCAAGGGCAACGCCCCGGGGTGGGTGTCGATCCTGGTGTCCGAAGACGGAGCCGGCTGGGAGACGGTGCTGGACCGGGTTGCGGTCGCCCCCCACGACGTAGCCGGTCTCGGTCTCCCGATCCCGGTGCATGCCGGCTATTTGAGGGTGGACATCCATCCCGACGGTGGGCTGGCCCGGGTCAAGGCACTAGGGCGCCCGGACCGGGAGGCCGCGACCGAGAAGCGGGTGGCCTATCTGAATTCCCTGACTGCCTCCGCAGCGAGAAGATTCTTCGGAACCGCCTGCGTCTCGGGGTCCTGGGCCGAGTCGATGCTCGGGCAGCGTCCCTTTGGAGGTGCGGGGGAGGTCCTTGCCGGCGCCGAGAGGGCATTCGACCTCCTCGACGAGGCCGATTGGCTGGAGGCCTTCTCCGGGCATCCCCGGATCGGGGAGAAGGGCGACGAGACCGCCAATCAGGAGCAGTCCGGGCTGGAAGCCGTGTCGACGCCGACCAAGTCCGCGATCGCCGACGCCAACCGCGGGTACGAGGAACGATTCGGGTTCACCTATATCGTCTATGCCTCAGGGAAGACGGCTGAGGAGATGTTGGCCATCGCGAATTCAAGGCTGGGGGGCACCAGGGAGCAGGAGATCGCGGTCGCCTCGCTCGAGCAGAGGGCGATCACGACCAACAGACTTCGACGAATGCTTTGTGAAGGAGACCAGAAATGACCTCGGTCAGCACCCACGTGCTCGATACAGCCACCGGCGAGCCTGTGGAGGACATCAGGGTGACGCTGGAACGATCCGTCGACGGCGGATGGCAGCACCTGTCAGACGGGGTCACCGACGTCAACGGTCGGATCATGATGCTGGCGGGGGCGGTCCTCACCGGTATCTATCGGCTGGTGTTTGCCACCGGGGACGCGGGTAATGTCTTCTACCCCCAGGTCCACATCGTGGTCTCATTGGACGAAGAGCAGGATCACTACCACATTCCCCTTCTTCTCAGCCCCTACGGGTACACCACCTATCGGGGGAGCTAGCAGTGGCCCAGCTAGGCGATAACCGGTGGGGAAAATCGGAGATCCGCGTCTCGAAGATCCATCGGGGTGAGACCCGTGACGATTTTTCCGACGTCACCGTCCAAGTCCTGCTCAAGGGCGATGTCGATGCCGCCCACCTCGCAGGCGACAACCAAGGGGTTCTCCCCACCGACACGATGAAAAACACTGTCTACGCCATGGCTCAGGACCACCTGGGGCGGGATCTCGAGGGTTTCGCCACGGCCCTCTGCGTCTGGTTCCTCGGTCGTCCCGGTATCGATGCGGCCACCGTCAATGTGGTCGAGAAGCTCTGGCAGAGGGTGTCCGACACCGGGTTTCTTGGGAGCGGCTCCGAGCGGAGGATTGCGAAAGTGGCTGTTGGCACCGGGGAAACCGGGACCTGGGCAGGCGTTGAAGGCTTGGTTGTCCTGAAAACGAGGGGATCGGCGTTCGCCGGGTTCCCCCGGGACGAGTACACCCTCCTGCCCGAGGCGGACGACCGTGTGCTCGCCACTTCTCTCACCGCCAACTGGCGCTACGACCCGGTTCCCTTGGACACCACATCTGCATGGGAGACCGTGCGCCAGACACTGGTGGACAGGTTTTTCGCGGACTGGTCGGCCTCGGTGCAGCACCAGGGATGGCTGATGGCCGAGGCAGTCTTGGCAGCCGTGCCCGAGATGGCGGAAATCACTCTCCACCTGCCCAACCAGCATCATCTTGCCTTCGATCTCACCCGATTCGGGATGAGCGATCAGGGTGCCGTCTTCCAGCCGGTTTCCGAGCCCTACGGTGATATCGCGCTCACGGTGGAGCGCTAGCAGGCGATGGACCTCGCCGTGAACCTGCCGTTGATCCTCCTCCTCATCGGCTTGTTCGCTTTCTCGGTGTTCATCTCTGCTGTCGAGACCGCCTTCCTCCGCATCCCGGCGGTGCGGGTCCACACCCTGGCCGAGGAGGGAAGCAGGTCGGCGAAGAAGCTTGCTCAACTCACTGAGAAACTGCCCGAAGTCCTGAACGCCATCCTGTTGGCTGCGCTGCTCTCCCAGATCGGGGCGGCAACCGTGGCCGGGATCCTCGCCGCCCAGTTGTGGGACGCATTCGGGGTCACCATTGCCTCGGCCGTGCTCACTTTCCTCCTCTACATCTACGCCGAAGCCATCCCCAAGACGTACGCGGTCCGACACCCCGACCGGGTGGCCATAACCCTCGCCTACCCATTGGCGGCAGTGGTGACTGTGCTTCGCCCCCTGGTGAAGGTCCTGGTTTGGATCGCCGACATCCAGATGCCGGGCAAAGGGGTTGTGACCTCGCCGACCATCACTGAGAACGAGCTGAGGATGCTCGCCTCGAGGGCGGCCACCGAAGGCGAGATCACGTCCGACGACTTGGAGTTGATCGAGCGGGCTTTCCGGATCGGTGATCGCCAGGTGGACGACATCATGGTTCCCCGCCCCGACATCGTGGCGGTCGACGGAGGTTCGTCGGTTGCGTTCGCCCTCCAAGCCGCCCTCGCCGGCGGCCACCGCCGGGTGCCGATCTTCGAAGGCAGCATCGACAACATCACCGGGGTCGTGAAGCTCCACACTCTGATCCAGGTGCCCGAGGACCGCCGGGATGACCTGCCGGTTTCACGATTGAGCGAGGGCGTGCTGGTTGTCCCCGAGTCGAAGCGGGTACTGGGCCTGCTCACCGAGATGCAAGAAGCCGGCACCCATCTCGCCGTCGTGGTCGATGAGTACGGGAGCACCGCCGGCCTGGTCACCATCGAGGACATCGCCGAGGAGGTCCTGGGCTCAATCAGCGAGGGCCCCGATGACTCCGACGTCGTGCACGTGGCCGAAGACGAGTGGCTGATCGATGCTTCCTTGCCCGTAGAGGATCTGTCGGAGATCCTCGACGAGGACCTCGACGACACCGACTGGAATACCGCGGCGGGGCTGGTGCTGAGCCTGCTGGGCCGACTCCCCAAGGTGGGGGACGAGGTGACGTACGGCCATCACGTGCTTCGGGTGGTGAGTGTGCGCGGTCGGCGGATCACCCGGATTCAGGTGAATCGCCTCCGAAGAAAGTGATGTTCAGTTTCGGCCTTCGAGAATCGTCAGGAACGATCTAGTCCTGAGCTCCTCCAACGTCAGGCTTGACCGAGCGATCGCTTCCTCTTCGGAGACAGCACCGCAGTTGATGGCCCGCAGGAAGAAGTTCAAGAGGCCTTGGCCGGTGGCGGCGTCGTCGAACACCTCACCGACGAGCGTTGCTTTGGCCGCCGATTCGACGAAAGTGGACAACCGCTCTCCGGCCTGGTCGAGACCCTCGAGAAAGAAGGCGTAGACCGCCGCGTACCGGGTCGGGAGTTGAGCCGGGTGGAGGTCCCAGCCCTGGTAGTAGGCGTGCGCCAGCGAATGGCGAATGTGGTCGTAATGGAGCTTCATGGTCTCATGAACGCTCCGCGCGTTGTCATGCCGCTCGGCATCGGTGAGCTCGGCGCCGCGGTGGATCGGCACCGGCATCACGTTGGTGGCGCCGTCTGAGAGCCATACCCCGGACCCGGCCAGGCTCACCTGGAGGACGTGACGTGCGAAGTCACACGCCGGGTGGGTCATTGTCTGATAGGCGGCGGTGATACTCATCGAGGCGGTGTAGTCGTAAGTCCCGAAATGGGCGCCACGCACTCGACCCTCGCCGGCGTCGACGAACTTGCGGACACCGCTGGCCCCGTCGCGGTCGATCACGGTCTGCGGGGTCTCCACCATCAGCTCAATCGGGATCGGGGCGAGCCCGAGCACTTGTTCCATCTCGGCCAGAGCCTCGGCCAGGACCGTTATCTGTTCGGCATTCTGGATCTTGGGGAGGGTGATGACGAAGTCCTCGGGGACACTCCCCGAGCTCTCGGCCAGCGTCGTCACGAAGAGGTCGAGAGTGCGAAGGGCTCTTCTCTGCAGCTCTCCGGAAAGGGACTTGATCCGGATCCCGATGAACGGCGAAAGAGACCCGTTGGTCATTCCGGTGGCTACCTCCTGCGCCGAGGACCGGGCGTGACCATCCTCCTCGTCGTCGGGGCGATGGCCGTACCCGTCCTCGAAGTCGAGTCTGAAGTCCTCCACCGCCTCGGAGGCGAGCTTGCCCCGAACCTGGGTGTGAACCTTCTGACTGATCTCGGAGTCGATTCCCAGGACGTCGGCCATTTGATCGGCATCGGGCAGCCAACGGTCCAGGGCTGCCAGTGCCAGCTCGCCGAGACGTCCCGCGGTGGTGGAGGCGAAGAGATGGGCTCCCCCGTAAACCGTGTGAACAGGTTGACGATCGGGTCGTTCACCAGGGAACTCGGCCTTCACCCCGGTGGAAACCTGGTTGAGACGGGCGGCCCAGTCCGTCAGGGAGTCTTGGTGCAATGTCATGGTGGGGGCGACTCTATGGCCGCCGGTAGCGTGGTGGGCATGGGAACTCTGCTCGTTCGCCACGCCCGCGTCCTGGTCACGATGGACGGAGCGGAGATCGAAGACGGTGCCATCTTTTCCCGCGACGGTTGGATCGAAGCGGTCGGTCCTACGCCGGATCTGCCGGACACAGCTGACGAAGTGGTGGATCTCCTCGGGCACGTCGTGCTCCCCGGTTTGGTCAATACCCATCACCATCTCTATCAGACCCTGACCAGGGTGGTGCCGGGAGCCCAGGACGTAGGGCTCTTCCAATGGCTCCGCACGTTGTACCCGATCTGGGCCCGGATGACCCCGGACCATGTGCGGGTTGCCACCACGATCGGCTTGACCGAGCTGGCCCTCAGTGGGTGCACCACTGCCTTCGATCACCAGTACCTCTGGCCGAACGGCTCGAGGGTCGATGATCAGATCGAGGGCGCCGAGCCGGTTGGGCTGCGCTTCCACGTGTCACGGGGCTCGATGAGTCTCGGAGAGTCGGATGGCGGTCTGCCCCCGGACTCGATCGTCGAGACGCCGGAGCGAATACTCGAGGACTCTCAGAGGGTGGTCACGTCTTATCACCAACCCGAGAGAGGGGCGATGACCCGCGTCGTTCTCGCTCCCTGCTCTCCGTTCTCGGTGACCACCGATCTGATGAGGGAGACGGCCCGCCTGGCCCGGGATCTGGGCGTGACGCTGCACACCCACCTCGCCGAGACCACCGACGAAGAGGAGTTCTGCATCACCCGGTTCGACCGCCGTCCGGTCGAGCACATGGAGGACCTGGGTTGGTCCGGGCCCAACGTCTGGTACGCACATGCGATCCATGTCGCTCCAAACGAGATCACTCGGATGGGCAGCGCCGGCACCGGGGTCGCCCATTGCCCGACGTCGAATATGAGGCTGGCCTCAGGGTTGGCGCCGGTGGCCGGCTATCTCGATGCCGGGGTCCGCCTTGGCCTTGGAGTCGACGGCTCCGCTTCCAACGACTCGTCCAACATGTTGGCCGAGGTGCGCCAGACGTTGCTGCTCAATCGTCTCGCCGTGGCTCCTGGTGTCGGCGAGGGCGCCCAGATGACGGCACGAGATGCCCTGAGGCTGGCCACGGTGGGTGGCGCTGCGGTCCTGGGCAGGGACGACATCGGGCGTCTGGCGCCGGGGATGGCTGCCGATTTCGTCGCGATCGACCTCGAAAGGATCGAGTTCGCCGGCGCAGGTTACGATCCGGTGGCTGCGGTTGTGATGTGCTCTCCGCGCGGAGTCGACCACTCCTGGGTCGGCGGTCGTCGGGTCGTGGAAGACGGACAGCTGGCCGGGCTCGACATCGGAGGACTTGTTGCCCAGCACAATCATCTTGCCCGGGCCCTGCTCGGGTAGCTTCTGATGGTGGAGGTTCAGCACCCGACGACCGTCGACGAGGCGGTCGCTGCGATGTCGGAAGGCGCTCTGGCCCTGGCGGGAGGGACCGATCTCATGGTCGAGATCAACTTCGGACATGCCCGCCCCAAGAACGTGGTCGCCCTGCGTCGGATCGGCGAGTTGGCCGAATGGGAGCCGAACCGGATCGGGGCCGGTGTCACCTGGAGCCGGTTGGAACGAGAAGCCCCACTGGCCCTTGCCCAGGCTGCCAGAACCGTTGGCTCTCCCCAGATCAGGAACGCGGGGACCCTGGGCGGCAACGTGGCGACCGCCAGCCCGGCCGGGGACGGTCTTCCCTTTCTGGCCGCGGTCGACGCCTCGATCGAGCTCATGTCGTCCGCCGGGGCCAGATCGGTTCCCTGGAACGAGTTCTTTGTCGGAGTCAAGAAGACCACACGTCGTGCTGGTGAGCTCATAACCGCGGTTCGGCTCCCCGAATCCATGCCCGAGCGGCAATCCTTCGGCAAGATCGGTGTCCGCAACGCGATGGTGATTGCGACTGTCTGCTGTGTGGTCACCCGGTCCCAAACTGGCGTGACGACGGTCGCCCTTGGCTCGGTGGCCCCGACCCCGATGCGCGCCCGGCAGGCCGAGGCGATGATCAGTTCCATCGACCGACCCTCAGAGAGCGACCTGAGCGAATTCGCTCGATTGGTCTCAGAAGAGGTGAAGCCCATCACCGACCACCGCTCCACCGAGCAGTATCGGCGTCATGCCGCAGGGATACTGGCCCGTCGTCTCCTGGACCGGTGTTTGCGTTGATCATCGAGTTCACCCTCAACGGCAGTCCGGCGACGGCCAGGGTCATGAGTCCAGGGAGCGCGCTCGATGTGCTCCGCGACGAACTCGGCATCCTCGGGCCGAAAAGTGGTTGTGAACAGGGCGAATGCGGGTCGTGCTCGGTGATGCTCGACGGAGCGGTGGTCTGCTCCTGTCTGGTGATGGCGGGCGATCTCCAGGGCTCGGTGGTGATCACAGTCGAGGGTGTCAGTGGCGAGGAGATTCATCCCGTGCAGACCGCGATGCATCGGGCAGGGGCGGTCCAATGCGGGTTTTGCACTCCCGGGATAGTCATCGCCGCGGTCGATCTGTTCGAACGCAGGCCCCACCCCACCGGGGACGAGATCAAGGAGGCTCTCGCCGGGAACATCTGCCGCTGCACCGGATATGGAGCAATCGTGCGCGCCCTGGAAGGGCTCTCGGCGGGGGCGGACTGATGACGACGCGGACCCATCGTCGGGCCATCCAAGTTGAGGGCACAGTTGGGGAGTCCCCGCTTCGCCCCGATGGGATCGCCAAGGTCAAGGGCCAATTCGCCTATGCCCAGGATCTCGAGTCTGAGGGCATGCTTTGGGGGGCAACGGTGAGAAGCCCACACGCCAGCGCCACCATCGAATCCATCGACATAGCTCCTGCGCTGTCGATCGGTGGGGTGCATGCGGTTCTGACCGCCTCCGATGTGCCTGGCCGCCCCTGGTTCGGGCTGGAACATCCCGACCAGCCGGTGCTCGCCGCTGACAAGGTGAGTTTCTGGGGCGAGCCGGTCGCCATCGTGGCCGCCGAGGACCCCGACACGGCGCGTCTTGCGGTGGAGGCCGTCGATGTCGTCTATCGCGAGCAGGTCCCCCTCACCGATCCCGGGGAGGCGGACCTACGTGACGAGGTGTTCCGCAGGATGCGAATCCGACGTGGTGACCAGGAGGTGTCCGGCCCGGTGGTGGTCGAGGGTTATTACGAGGTGGGGATGCAGGACCAGGCCCCTTTGGGGCCTGAAGCCGGTCTCGCCATCCCCGACGGTCACGGCGGAGTCGATCTCTACGCCACCAGCCAGTTCGTCCATGTCGACCACGAGCAGATCGTGGCCAGTCTCGGCCTTCTCCCCGAGGCAGTCCGCTCACACCCGACGGGGATCGGCGGGGCGTTTGGTGCCCGAGAGGACGTGAACCTGCACATCCATCTCTGCATGCTCGCCTTACACACCCGCCGGCCGGTGAAGATGGTCTACCGCCGCTCCGAGTCGTTCGCCGGCCACGTCCATCGCCACCCGGCCCGCATGTGGTACCGGCATACGGCGAACGAGGACGGAGACCTGTTGCGCGTCGAGGCTCGGGTCGTCGTCGACGGCGGGGCCTATGCCTCGACCACCTCCGCCGTCCTGGCCAACGCCTGTTACTTCGCGGTTGGTCCCTACCGCTGTGATTCGGTGGCGGTGGATGGGGTGGGGACCCGGACCAACAACCCGCCATGCGGGGCGATGAGGGGCTTTGGCGCGGTACAGGTCTGTTTCGCCTACGAAGCCCAGATGGATCGTCTCGCGGAGGCGCTGGAGATGGACCCGCTCGAGCTGCGGCGGCGAAATGTCCTGGCCACTGGTGACCAGATGCCCACCACCGGACAGCTGATCTCCACACCGCTCCCGACGGCCGAAGTGATCGAGACCCTGCAGGCCATGCCGCTACCGAACCTCGATCGGTCGATCCTCCCTGGTGGCAGCGGGCTCACCTCGGAGCCTCAGGATGTGGTCCGTGGTGTCGGCTACGCCATCGGGATCAAGAATCTCGGGTTCTCCGAGGGCTTCGATGACTATGCCCAAGGCCGGGTCCGGCTCACCCCGGAGGGAGCAGTCGTGGAGACGGCGGCCGTCGAAGTGGGACAGGGCCTGGTCACTGTCCTCGCCCAGATCGCCCGTGCCGGACTCGGCATTTCCAGGGCCGAGGTGCGTCACGTCG
>Ga0214472_10002928_pt1 | contig 18179 bp, 18 predicted proteins | sample RVTome_6_FD_207662 | JGI IMG/M metagenome (GOLD analysis project Ga0214472, IMG submission 207662) | Soil microbial communities from uranium-contaminated site in the Upper Colorado River Basin, Wyoming, United States - RVT140D175 | ecosystem: Environmental > Terrestrial > Soil > Contaminated >...
GATGGTGGGGTTGCTGACCTGGGGCGCATTGCTGTGGATCGGCCTGGACACCGCCGGTGCCTGGGCCGTCGCGGCTGGCCTGCTGCACATCATCCCGTATCTGGGTCCGGCCGTGACCGCCGGCGGCGTGGGCATGGTCGCGTTCATGCAGTTTGGCGCTGTCTCGCCCGCGCTGCTCGCGGCCGGGGCCACGGTCGTGATCGCGACCATGATCGGCACCTTCGTGACCACCTGGATGACCGGCAGGATCGCGAAGATGAACACCGCCGCGGTGTTCGTCTCGATCCTGTTCTGGACCTGGCTGTGGGGCGTGTGGGGCATGCTGCTGAGCATCCCCATCACCGTGATCGTGAAGGTGGTGACCCAGCGCGTGGAGCAACTGCAGCCGGTGGCGGAGTTGCTGGGCGATTGAGCGTTCGCGCGGCCTCGCGCGTGCGCTCATTCGCCCTCGGGCCGGGGCCGCTCCATCGCGCCGGCGATCGCCCCCAGCGCGTTCAGCGCGAACGGAAAGCCGGCATAGGGAGCCGTCTGGATCACCGCCTCGATCACCTGCGCGAGGCTGAAGCCGTTGTCCATCGCCGCCTGCGCGAACTTGACCAGCTGGGTCTGCAGCCCCAGCGCGGTGAACGCGGCCAGCGCGCATAGCAGGCGCTGGCGGTGGTCCAGCCCCGGGCGCGACCACAGCTCGCCATAGCCGTAGCGGATCGCGAGCGCGTACAGCGCGCCGGTCACGGCATTGCCCGGCGCCGCGTAACCGTCGCCGGCGCGTGCGCCGTGCAGCATGTGCATGACGCGGTGCCCGGATTGCTCCAGTGCCTGCAGCGAGGCGTCGCGCGGGGCCTCCTCCGGCACCGTGACGCCGCGCCGCGAGAACACCTCGCGTGCCTGTGCGCAGGCCTGTTCGCTGCTGCCGAAGCCGCCGTACAGGCCGCAGTGCACGAACACCTCCAGGATCGTGCGCGGCGCGAGGCCCAGCTCCAGCGCCGCGGCGATCAGCGCGGCGAGCTGCGGCGAGGGCGCGCGCAGCCCCGCCACCGCCAGCGTGCAGATCATGCGCTCGTTCAGCGCAAGGCCCGGGCGCGACCACACCCCGCCGTACACCGCTTCGCTGATCATCTGCGCGAAGCCGGGTGCCGACGCGTCGCTGCCCAGCGCGCCGGGTGTGGACGCCGCGTGGCCCAGTTGCTCGCGCAACTGCTCGCCGGCGCGCCGCAGTTCGTCTCGTGTCATGTCGGCTTCCTCGCGGTCGATCCATCCGGCGCGGCGGGCCTTCGCCTGCGCGTCAGCATGCGCTCAGGCCGCACGCGCCGTGGCCAGCAGATGCCGGTCGATGAACGCCGCGAGCCAGCGATCGGTGTGCGGCGCGTGCCGCTCGAAGTCCACAATCTGCTCGGCGTGCGTCTGCGCACCGCGCAGGCACAGCTTGCGCGAGCCGCGTTCGGAGGTGCACCAGCGCTCGATCATCTCCCGCGTCATCTCGGGGTGGAACTCGATCGCCCAGGCGTGCTCGCCCCAGCGGAACGCCTGGGCGGCGAACTCGTCGTTCTCGGCCAGGTGCAGCGCGCCGGGCGGGATGTCGAAGGTCTCGGCATGCCACTGGTAGAAGCGCGCGCCGTCGGGCACGAAGTCCGGCGCGTGCGGCGTGGCGCGGATCGGCTTGTAGCCGATCTCGACCAGGCCGTCGTCGCGCGGGCCCACCTTCGCGCCGAGCACGCGCGCCATCTGCTGCGCGCCCAGGCAGATCCCCAGCAGCGGCGTGTTGCCGGGCAGCGCGTGGCGCTCGAGCCAGTCCAGTTCCGCCCGGATCCCGGGCAGGTGGCAGTCCATTGCGCTTTGCGGCCCGCCGAACACCACCAGAGCGTCGTAGCGCGACACGTCCTGCGGCAGCGGGTCGCCACGGTTCGGGCAGCGCCGGTCCAGCCGGCAGCCGCGCGCGAGCAGCATCTCGCCGACCCGTCCCGGGCTGGAGTGCTCCTGGTGCACGACGATGAGGGCTTGCCTGGACATGCGGCGGCGAGTTTAGCTCGTGTCTCTTCGTTTGTGGGCCTGCCGGCGCCTGGCCGGTGCGATGCATGCCGGGTCCACGAACGGCAGCGTGGCCGCGATCGGCAGCGCAACGCACGCGATGGGTGTCCACGCGCGGCGGGGTATCCACGAGCGCCAGCGCGATGCGCGCGATGGATGTCCACGAGCGGCGCGAGCGCAGCGGTGCCCGGCACGCAGGGCAGCTGGGGCACAATGCGCTTCGGTCCGCCAGCGAGACGATGCGATGCAGGAGTTCCTCACCACCCGCGAAGTGGCCGCGCTGCTGCGCGTGAAGGAGCGCAAGATCTACGAACTGGTGGCCGAGCGTGCCATCCCGGTCAGCCGCGTGACCGGCAAGCTGTTGTTTCCGCGCGCGCTGGTGCAGGCCTGGGTGCAGCGCCACGTCGATTACGCGGGCGACGTGGACGCGCTGCGCGCGCTGCCGCCGGTCGTCGCCGGCAGCCACGACCCGCTGCTGGAGTGGGCCATCCGCGAGTCCGGCTGCGGTCTGGCGAGCTACTTCGACGGCAGTCTGGACGGGCTCGAGCGGCTCGCCTCGGGCCACGCGCTGGGCGCCGGCATGCATGTGTTCGAGCCCGAGCACGAGGACTTCAATCGCGCGCACGTGAGCGCGCGGCTGGGCGGCATGCCGGTGGTGCTGGTCGAGCTGTTCCGCCGCACGCAGGGGCTGGTGGTGGCGCCGGGCAATCCGCGCGCGATCGCCGCGATGCGTGATCTCGCCGGGTTGCGCGTCGCGCCGCGGCAGGCCGATTCTGGCAGTTTCGTGCTGCTGGGGCACCTGCTCGAGCGCGCCGGCATGCGCGCCGGGCAGCTCACGCTGCTCGCGCCGCCGGCGCGCAGCCAGGCGGAGGTGGCGCTGGCGGTGGCCGAGGATCGCGCCGATGCCGGGCTCGCGATCGAGAGCGCGGCGCGGCTGTACCGGCTGGACTTCGTGCCGCTGTTCCAGGAGCGCTTCGACCTGCTCGCGTGGCGCCGCGAACTGCTCGAATCGCCGCTGCAAGCGCTGCTCGCGTTCTGCCGCGGCGATGCGTTCCGCGCCCGCGCGCGGAGCATGGCCGGCTACGACATCTCGCGGCTCGGCGAGGTGGTCTACAACGGCGCGTGAGCGCGCGGAGCCGGTGAATCGTTCGCCTGCCGGCGCGGCAGGCGTGTGTGGTGAAATGCTCTCAGACTCTCAGCGCGCCGCGTGGCTGGTGACCGCGCCGGGTGTCGCGGTGCGCCCGCCATCGACCGTGTACTGCGCACCGGTGATGTTGCTGGCCAGATCCGAGCACAGGAACAGCACCACGTTGGCGACCTCTTCGGGCGTGCCGTAGCGGCCGATCGGGATCGAGGCCTCGTAGCTGCTGCGCGCCGCGGCCGGATTGTCCGGATTCATCTGCTGCTGCAGGTCCTGGATCATGCGCGTGTCGATCGGCCCCGGACACACCGCGTTCACGCGTACGCCGCTGCGCCCGACCTCGCCCGAGGCACACTTGGTCAGGCCGATCACGGCGTGCTTGGAAGCGACGTAGGCCGGCATGCCCGGCGCTCCGAGCAGCCCGGCGATGGAGGCGGTGTTCACGACCGCGCCGCGGCCTTGCGCGATCATCACCGGCAGCACGTGGCGCAGTCCCAGGAACACGCCCTTGACGTTGACCGCCAGCACCGCGTCGAACACGTCCTCGTCGTACTCCGCGGTGGGCGCGATGCGGCCTTCGATGCCGGCGTTGTTGAAGAAGCAGTCGATGGCGCCGTGCGCATCCAGCGTGGCCTTGACGTAGGCCTGCACGTCGGCCGAGCGGGTCACGTCCGCGGCCACGTGCATCGCGTTGCCGCCTTGCTGGCGCACGACCGCGGCGGTGGCCTCGGCGCCGGCGGCGTCGCGATCCACCACCACGACCTTCGCGCCGCGCGCGGCGAAGGCGAGCGTCGCGGCGCGGCCGATGCCGTTCGCCGCACCCGTGATCAGGGCAACCTTGTCGGTGAAGTCCATGGGCTCTCCAGCAGGTGGGCTACAGCGCCGCGGGCAGGATGTGCGATGCGGCCGGCAGATCGATGATCATGCGCTTGAGCAGCCGGTTCTGCTCGTCGGCGAAGGCGTCGCGGCGGTGCAAGGTGGCGGCGTTGTCCCACAGCACCAGATCGCCGACCTGCCAGTCGTGCCGGTACACGTTGCCGGGCAGCGTGGCGATGCGCAGCAGCTCGGCGAACAGCGCCTGCGCCTCGTCTGGCGGCATGCCGTCGATGCCGACCAGGGTGCCGGGGTCGATGTAGATCGCCTTGCGCCCGCTCACCGGGTGCGTGTGCACCAGCGCGTGGCGCACGTCCGGGGTGTTGCGGATGCGCTCGGCGTAGGACTGCAGCACGGTCTCGCCGTTCACGCCGGGGATCACCGCGCCGGTGCGCGCGGCGTAGCTGAAGATGCCGACGGCGCCGTCGAGCTGCTGCTGCATGTCGGCGGGCAGCGCGTCGTACGCGCCGTACAGATCGGCCCAGCTCGTGCGGCTGCCGTCTTGCGGGACCACCTGCGCGTACAGGAAGCAGCCGGTGACCGGCGCGGCGTTGTAGGACTGGTCGGTGTGCCAGTTCAGTTCCTTGGACGACAGGCCGCCGATCGGCTGGCCGAGGCCGTTGCGCATGTTCGACACCACCGAGATCTCGGGCCGGCTGGACCACCAGCCGCGCTCGATGTACTGCTGCGGCGCGCCCAGCGCGCGGCCGAACGCGAGCAGCTCGTCCTCGCTGAGCGCCTGGCGTCGGAACACCAGCAGCGGGTGATCGGCGAACGCCGCGCGCAGCGCCGCGCCGGCATCGCCGTCCAGGTCTTGCCACAGATCCAGGCCGCTCACCTCGCGCGCGAAGCTGTCGGCGATGGGTCGCAGTTGCAGGCTCATGACAAGTCGCACCTCGTGGTCGTGGGCATGCGGTGCCGGCGCTCGCGGTGCGCCCGGCTCAGCGCGCCGCCTTCGCTGGCGGCGCGCGGAACCCGGACAGGCGCGCGAGTTCACCCGGCTGCAGCACGCCGGTGCGCCGCTGCCCGGCGACGGTCCAGGTCGGGTAGTCGCGCACCTGGTTGTCCTGGCACGCGATGCTCAGCGGCCCGTTGCGCCCGCTCGGCGTGCACTCCACGTAGGGTAGCCGCGGCGCCGATGCGCTGAACAGCTTCTTTTGGTCCATGCACGCCGGGCACCAGTACGCGCCGAAGAAGCGCGCGCCGCTCGCATCGAGATGGATCGCCAGCTCGCGCAGGTACGGATCCTCGGGGCCGGCCGCCGCATCGAACACGCCGCTGAAGTGCAGCTGCAAGCCCAGCACCAGCGCCGCGCTCAGCGCGAGCGGCACCGGCAGCACCTTGCTCCAGGCATGCTGCGGCAGATGCGCCGGGCGGCGCAGCACCAGCAACACCAGCATCGTGTTCATGATCGCGAAGGACGCCAGGCAATAGCCGCAGGTGGCCTCGATCTCGAGCACCGACACGGTGGTCAGGAACCAGCTCACGGCGGTGCCCAGGCAGGCCAGTGCGAACGCCAGGCGCCAGCTCGACGGGCGCGTGCGCAGCCGCCACAACACGCGCGCCAGCAGCGCATAGGTGAGCATTCCCCACAGCGCCATCGGCATCCCGAGCAGCGTCGACCAGCGGCTTGCCTGCACCAGGTCGCAGCCCGAATCGGCGCTGCAAAAGGCCGGGCGCGTGCCGAACCACACGTTCAAGGTGAGGTAGGCGGTGAGCACGATGCCGGCCGCGGCCAGCAGCAGCAGCGGCAAATCGAGCACGTGGCGCGCGCGCGGCGCCGCGGCAGGTGCGGCGCGCGCTGATCTGGCGGGACGCTCGGCGGGTTTGCGCTTCTTGGGCATCAGGACTCGGACCGGCCGGCTCGGTGATCGTTCAGGCGCGCCATCATGCCACCAGCTCGAGGATTTCGCGCACCTGCGCCGGCTGCGTGATCGGGCGCGGGTTGGTGTGGATGTAGCGATCGTGCATCGCGTGCGCGGCGATCTCGTCGAAGCGTGCGCGCGTCACGCCGACCTGCGACAGTCGCGAGGGTTGTTCCAGCACGCGCACCAGATCCTCGATCGCCGCCGCCGCGTCGATCCCGGGGCGGCCCATCGCGGCGCTGACGCGGGCCTGCAGGTGGGCATTGACCGGCGCGTTCCAGCGCAAGGCCGCCGGCAGCATGATGCATGAGGTGTGCCCGTGCGGCACGTTGCAGGTGCCGCCGAGCACGTGCCCGATGCCGTGGCTCGCGCCCATCGGCACGCCGCTCTGGTTGTGCTCCATCGACTGCCAGGCGCCGATCTGGCACTCGAGCCGCGCGTCCGGATCGCCCGGATCGGCCTTGCAGGCCGGCAAGGCCGCGGCCAGCAGGCGCAATCCGTTCAACGCCGCGCCGTCGGACTGGGAGTTCGCCTGCAGCGAGCACAGCGTCTCCACGCAGTGATCCACCGCGCGCATGCCGGTCGACAGCCACAGCCACGGCGGCGTGTGCAGCGTGACCTGCGGATCGAGGATCACGCACGCGGGGATCAGCCGCGCGTGACGGAAGGCGTGCTTGACCGGCACGCGGGTGTCGGTGCAGCCGGCGGTGATGTTGAACTCGCCGCCGGACAACGTGGTCGGGATCGTGATCTGGTCGATGGCCGGCGCACGCAGGCGCGGCTGCGTGGTGCTGCCGTCGGCGTGGGTCACCGAACGCAGCGCATCGAAGCCGTCCACATCGTCCACGCCGTGTTCCAGACACAGGCGCACCATCTTGCCGCCGTCGGTCAGCGAGCCGCCGCCGAAGGTGACGATCAGGTCGGCGCGCGCCGCGCGCGCCGCGCGGGTCATCTCGAGCACCGCCTCGCGCGGGGTGTGCGACGGCATGCCGCTGAGCGTCCCGGCGAAGCGCGATCCCAGGCGCGTGCGCAAACGCTGCATGAAGTCGCTGGCCGCGGCCAGCGACGCGCTGCCGAGTACGAACACGCGTTCGGCACCGCGGCGTTCGGCTTCACCGGCCAGCGCCTCGTCGAACGCCTCGCCGAAATGCACTCGCTCCTGCGGGAAATGGGTGTACACGGTCACCGGCGGGCTCGTAATGTTCGGGAGCGTCGATTCAAGAGCCATCGCATGCGCAATGCAAGTGCGCTGTTGCCGAGGCGGTGCCGCGCGCGGCGCGTTCAGGCCCGGTGCGGTAACAGGCTGATGAAAAACCTCGTTTTTCGCCAGCCTGCGTCCGGCACAAGGATGTGCCGGCATCCATCAAGCACGTAAGTGCTTGATGGATGGAGCAAGCCGACGACCGCGTCTTCGGCGCAGCGAGATGAAAAAGCACATGGATGTGCTTTTTCATCAGTCTGATAAGGGCTGCGCGATGCCCAGCACCTGGCGCAGCGCGCCGGGCCGCGCAAGCAGGTCTGCAAGCGTATGGCGATCCAGTGTGCGCATGAACGCGTCCAGCGCTTCGCCCAGCACCGTCTTCAGCGCGCAATGCGGTGTGATCACGCAGCGATTGGCATCGGCGAAGCACTCGACGATGACCAGATCGCGTTCGGTCTCGCGCACCAGGCGACCGATGTTCACCTCGTGCGGGGGCAGCCGCAGCCGCAGCCCGCCGTGCTTGCCGCGCACCGTGTCCACGTAGCCCGCGCGCTGCAACTCGTGCACCACCTTGGTCAGGTGGTTCTTCGAGATGTGATAGCTGTCTGCGATCGCCTGGATTGTCGACAGTCGATCGCCCTCGAGCGCGAGATAGATCAGCACGCGCAGGCTGTAGTCGGTGTAGCGGGTCAGGCGCACCGGTGGGTCATCCCGGGCGTCCGTCGGGACGTGCGCGCGCCAGCACCGGCACGAACCAGGCAAGGAACAGTACGAACGCGCTGACCCATGCGATTGCCGTGAGCACGAGCAGCGTGCGGTACTCGCCCGGATGCAGCGCCGCGCCGAGCCGCGCGAGACCCGCCAGCACGACCAGCAGATAGATGCTGACCGCGCCGCGCGGCAAGCGCAGCGCACGGCCGGTATGCCCCAGGGCGACCCGGGTCATCACGCCGAGCAGCAGCGTGCCCACGGCGCCGGCGCCCAGCGCGTGCATCCACACGCCGGCCGGCAGCGCGAGCAACGGGGTCAGCGCCTTCAACGCGAGCGCGAGCACGATCCAGCCGATTCCCAGGTGCAACACCCACAGCAGCGGCTCGCGCGCCGTGAGCCAGCCACGCCATAGCCACAGCCGGTAGCCGTTCGCGAGCGCCGCGAGCGCGGCGGTGAGCGCGCCGGCGGCAGGCCACGCGCTGATCAGATCGGCGGCCACGACCAGCGCCGCGCTGATCAGCGCGACGCGATCCAGCGTCGGCGAGGTGACCACGCGCGAGGCGTCGAGGCCGCGCTGGCGCAGCCAGTTGGCAGTGAACGCGGGGGTGATGCGCCCGCCGACCACGAGCATCAGAACCGCCAGCAGATCCAGCGCCAGCACCTGGGTGATGCGCGTGCCCGACGGCCAGACACCGGCAAACCCGAGGTGGCTGCCCAGGTTCGCGAGTGCCAGCACGAGCAGCAGCGCCGGCAGGATCAGGTTGCGGTGGTTGCCGTGGCGCAGCAGCACCCGCGCCAGATACGCCGCGAGCGCTGCCAGGAACGCGACATCGACAACCGCGACCAGCACGTCCGGCAGCCACGCGCCGATGCCCATCGCGACGCGTCCGGCCAGCCACAGCGCCAGCAACGCGAGCAGGCCGCGTCCCGCGAGGGGGGTGGCACCGGTCCAGTTCGGTACCGCGGTGAGCAGGAAGCCCGCGATCGCGGCAGGGACCACGCCGAACAGCATCTCGTGCGCATGCCAAGCCACCGGGTTCACGCCCAGCGGCAGCGGCAACCCGACGAACAGCATGCCGACCCAGGCCGCGACCAGCAGCGCGGCGCTGGCGCCGCTGAGCAGGAAGAACGGCCGGAAGCCGTACGCAAGCAACGGCAGCGCCGCCGTCGGCGTGCGCGCATCACGCATCGACACAGTCGCAGCAGGGCGTCGCAGCGATCGCGCGACGTGAGGTCAGGGTATTGTTCATTGCCTGGCGTTTAAGATACATTTGAAATACATTTTCAACAAGCCGCGACGATCATGTACCCGCGGCGCGCTTTACAGCACGGGTGACAGGCGATGTGCAGCAGCGAGGAAACCCACCCGGATGGCGGCGCCGGGCAGCCGCCGGCGATCGACACCGCGCTGCTCGCGCGCCATGACGTGCGCGCACCGCGTTACACGTCCTACCCGACCGCACCGCAGTTCAGCGACGCTCTGGGCGAGTCGGCGTATCGGCGCGCCGCGCAGGCCTGCCATCAGTCCGGCGCACCGCTGTCGGTGTACGTGCACATCCCGTTCTGCCGCACCGTGTGCTTCTATTGCGGCTGCAACAAGGTGATCACGGCCAACTACCGGCGTGCCGGCGATTACCTGGATCGGCTGGCGCACGAGATGGCATTGCAGGCGCCCATGTTCGCCGCTCGCCCGGTCTCGCAACTGCACTTCGGCGGCGGCACGCCGACCTACCTGCGCGACGCGGAGCTGCGCCGCGTGATGGCGGATCTGGCACGCCACTTCCAGCTCGTCGATGCGCCGTCGCGCGAGTACTCGATCGAGATCGACCCGCGCACCGTGGATGCCGACAAGGTCGCGCTGCTCGCCGCGCTGGGGTTCAACCGCATGAGCCTGGGGATCCAGGACTTCGATCCGGACGTGCAGGTCGCGGTGAACCGGCGCCAGTCGCTGCAACAGACCGCGGCGGTGCTGGACGCTGCACGCGCGAGCGGATTCCGCTCGAGCAGCGTGGATCTGATCTACGGATTGCCGCGCCAGACGCCGGACAGCTTCAAGCGCACGCTGGATGCGGTGATCGGGCTGCGGCCCGAGCGCATCGCGGTCTACGGCTATGCCCACATGCCCGAGCTGTTCAAGGTGCAGCGCCAGATCCCGGCCCGGTCGCTGCCCGATGCCGGCACGCGACTGCTCCTGCTGCAAGAGAGCATCGAGCGCCTGTGTGCGGCGGGCTACCTGTACATCGGCATGGACCACTTCGCGCTGCCGGACGACGAGCTGGCGCGCGCGCGCCGCGACGGTACGCTGCAGCGCAATTTCCAGGGCTACTCCACCCACGCCCGGTGCGATCTGCTGGGGCTGGGCGTGTCCGCGATCGGCAAGGTGGGCGCGATCTATGCGCAGAATGCGCGCGACCTCGCGCAGTACCAGCGCCGGCTGGACGAGGGCCGGCTGGCGGTGGTGCGCGGTTTCGCGCTGGATGCGGACGATCGCGTGCGAGGCGACGTGATCCAGGCCTTGATGTGCCAGGGGCAGGTGAGTTTCGACGCGATCGGCGCACGCCACGATCTGCGCTTCGCCGACTACTTCGCCGCGGAACTGCAACGCCTGCAGCCGCTGGCGGCCGACGGCCTCGTGGTCGTGGGCCCCGACGCGCTCGAGGTGACCGCGCGCGGCCGGCTGTTCCTGCGCAATCTGGCGATGGTGTTCGATGCGTACCTGCCGCCGCAAGGCTCGCAGGGCTTCTCGCGCGCGGTGTGAGCCCCCTTACCGCGGCGTCACACGATGCCGTTGACCAGCTTGCGCTCGCCGGCCCACAGCCGTTCGAGGTTCGCCAGCAGCACGTCGAGCACGTTGTCCTCGTAGCTGCGCGTCTCGCCGGCGGTGTGCGGCGTGATGATGACGTTGGGCATGTCCCACAGCGGCGAGTCCCCCGGCAGCGGTTCGGGCTCGGTCACGTCCAGCGCGGCGCCTGCGATCGCCGCGCCGGCCAGCGCGTCGATCAGCGCCGCGGTGTGCACGCAGCCGCCGCGTGCCACGTTCACCAGCCAGGCGTGGCTGGCCATCGCCTCGAGCGCGCGCGCGTCGATGACGTTGGCGGTCTCGGCGGTGAGCGGGCAGGTCAGCGCGACGAAATCCGCGCGCGGTAAGCAGTCGTGGAAGGTCGGCGAGGCGTGCACCTCGTCGGCCGCGCCGCCGTGATGGGCCGGGTCGCGCTTGATGCCGATCACCGTCATCTCGAAGGCCTTCGCGAGCCGCGCCAGGCGCTCGCCGATCGCGCCCATGCCGTAGATGAGCAGCGTCTTGCCGGCCAGTTCGTCCTCGCGTGCGGACAGATCCGAGATCATGCCGCGCCAGTGGTGAGCGCGCTGGTTGTCGCGGCCCTCGCCGAGCTTGCGGGTGATGGCGAGCATCAGCGCCATCGCGTGGTCGCTGACCGCGTTGCGGTTCACGCCGCTGCCGTTGGCGAGGCGGATGCCGCGCGCGGCGATGGCGTCGAGGTCGAACTGGTTGTAGCCGGCGCCGCACACCTGGATGAACTTCAGCTTCGTGGCGTGCTCGAGCAGTTGCGGGCTCCAGAAGCCCGTCACGACCAGCACGTCGCCCTCGGCCGCGCGCGCCAGCGTGTCCTCGGCGCTCCAGGTCTGGAAATGGCCGATCCCGGTGTTGCGCCGCGCGAAGCGCTCGTCGAAGCGGTAGGCGACATGGGCGAAGTGGATGTTCAACTGCTCCCGGGGCGGCAGTTTCAGGGCTGGCATGGCGGACTCCTGTGGCGGGGGGTGTGCGGGGAATAGCGCGGCGCGCGGACCGGATCATAGCCCGAGCGTGTGCAGAGGTACTCAATCCCCGCAGGGCGCGGGCGCGCTGCCCGCGCGCGCTCACACCGCCCGCATCAGGTGCAGCGAGTAGCGCTCGCGGTCATCGAACCACACCGTCTCGGCTGCGAAGTCGGCCGCGGCGCAGATCTCCTGGAAGCGCTCGGGCGAGTACTTGTGCGAGGACTCGGTCCAGATCGATTGCCCGCGGCTGAACGCGATGCGCTCGCCGGCGAGCGTGGCGTCGTGATCGCGGATGCAGCGCAGGTGCATCTCGACGCGGCTGTGTTGCGCGTTCCAGATCGCTTCGTGAGCGAAGCTCTCGGGATCCAGGTCGGCGCCGAACAGGCGGTTGATGTGGGTCAGGATGTTGCGGTTGAAGCGCGCCGTGACGCCGTGCGGATCGTCATAGGCGCGCTCCAGCGTGGCCCGATCCTTGGGGATGTCCACGCCGACCAGCAGCCGCCCGCCGGCACCGACCAGATCGCGGATGTTGCGCAGCAGCCGCGTCGCGGCCGGCGGGTCGAAGTTGCCGATGGTGGAGCCGGGAAAGAACGCGACGCGCCGGCGCTGCACGGCGAAATGTGCCGGCAGGCGGACCGGCTCGGTGAAGTCCGCGCACAGGTGCTCCACGTGCAAGCCCGGGTAATGCTCGGCGATGCTGCGGGCCGCGCGCGCCAGATGCTCGCCGGAGATGTCAATCGGGACGTAGCCGGCGCAGTCTGGCAAGCAGTCGAGCAGCAGGCGGGTCTTCACACTGCTGCCGCTGCCGTACTCCACCACCAGTGCGCCTTCGCCCAGCGCGCGCGCGATCGCGGGGCCGTGGCGCTCGAGGATCTCGACCTCGGCCCGGTACGGGTAGTACTCGTCCAGCGCCGTGATCTGCTCGTAGAGCTGCGAGCCATGCTCGTCGTAGAACAGCTTGCACGGCAAGGTCGGCTGCTCGGCGCGCAAGCCGTCGAGGATCTCGCGCAGCAGCGGGTCGTGCGACGGCACGCGGCGCGTTGCCGCACGGGCGGTGGGACGGTCCATCGGGATCACCGGCGGGGACGAGGAGGAAGCGCCATCTTACCCGCCGCGGTGCGGGGTCGCTGCGAGCCGGGCGCAGGTCTCCGCGTCAGCTTCCCGCGTTGGGGTAGAATAACTGCTCGCCGTTGCGCTTGTACGAGGCGATGGCCTTCTGGCCTTCGTCGGACAGCACCCAGTCGACGAACTGCTGGCCCGGATCGGCCTTCACGCCGGGGTGCTTGTCCTTGTTCACCAGGATGATGCCGTACTGGTTGAACATGCGCGGATCGCCCTGCACCTGGATCGCGAAATCGCCCCGGTTCTTGAACGCGATCCAGGTCGCGCGATCGGTCAGCGCGTACGCGCCCATGCCGACCGCGACGTTCAGCGTCGCGCCCATGCCCGAGCCGGTCTCACGGTACCACTGGCCGCTCGCACCGCTCGGGTCGACGCCGGCCTCCTTCCACAGCGCGCGCTCCTTCTTGTGCGTGCCGGAGTCGTCGCCGCGCGACGCGAACGCAGCGCCGGCCGCGGCGATCTTCTTCAATGCCGCGGTCACGTCCTCGGAGCCGCCCACCTTGGCCGGATCCGATGCCGGTCCGACGATCACGAAGTCGTTGTACATCACGTCGAAGCGCTCGACCCCCTGGCCGTCGGCGACGAACTTCTGCTCGGCCGGCTTCGCGTGCACGAACAGCACGTCGCCGTCGCCGTTGCGCGCGTTCTTGATCGCCTGACCGGTACCGACCGCGACCACCCGCACCTCGATGCCGGTCTTGTCCGTGAACAGCGGCAGGATATGGTCGAACAGGCCCGAGTTCTGGGTCGAGGTGGTGGATTGCACGACGATGAACCTGTCCGCCGCGGCGACCGGCGCGCCGAGCGTCAGCATGCAGATCGCGGCAGCCGCGAGCGTGGTCAGATGGCGTGTGAACATGGCGGGATCTCCGGTTGGCGCGGGGTGGTCTCGCATCGAGTGGAACGCGGAGGCGGCCGCGTGCGCTGGCTTTTGAACCACAAAGGCACAAAGGACACAAAGGAGATCAAGGTTGGATTCGACTCGTTGGATCTGTCACGAGCGGATCTGTCCCGAACATTTTGTGTGGGCTATGGAGCCATTGCGCCATTGGTCTGCCCCATTCTCCCTTTGTGTCATTTGTGCCTTTGTGGTTCAAAATCAACACGCTCAGTACCTTCCGTTCGTCCTGTGTGATCGCCGGTCCCAGCTACAACACGATCTGCCCGGTCAGGAACGCGCGCGCCGCGTCGCTGGCCGGGGCGTCGAAGAAGGTTGCGGCAGGCGCGTTTTCGACGATGCGGCCGTGATGCATGAAGGTGATCTCGTCGGCGAGGCGGCGGGCCTGGCCGACGTCGTGGGTCACGAGCACGACCTTGCGCCCGGCGGCGGTGACCTCGCGGATCAACGTCTCGATGTGGGCGGTGGAGGCCGGATCGAGGTTCGAGGTCGGTTCGTCCAGGAATATCGCCTCGGGCTCCAGCGCGAGCGCGCGCGCGATCGCCAGGCGCTGCTGCTCGCCGCCCGAGAGCAGGCGTGCGGGCGATCGGGCCAGATGCGTCAGGCCGGCGAACGCAAGCGCCTCGCGCGCGCGCGCCAGACTCTGCGCGCGGCCGTGGCCGGCGACGCGCAGTGCGTAGCGGATGTTGGCGAGCGCCGAGCGGCGCAGCAGCACCGGCTTCTGGAACACGAAGCCCAGCGCGCGGCGCAGCGCGCGGCGCGGCGCCGCGCCGGACCAGTTCACCTGACCGGCGTCGGGCGTGACCAGGGCCGCGAGCACGCGCAGCAGCATGCTCTTGCCGGCGCCGTTCGGCCCCATCAGCGTGGTGATGCCGTGGCTCGCGATGCGCACGTGCACGTCATCGAGAATGGTGCGCCCGGCGCGGCGCAGCACGATGCCGCGCGCCTCGATCGGCAGCACCCGCGGTGCCGCGGCGCGCGCGTCCACGGCGTCGAGTGCCGCGTCGGCGGTGCCGGCAAGCTCAGGCATAGGCCGATCGCGCCGCGGTCAGCCTCAGGCCGCCCACCAGCGCGTTCACCGCGATCGTGATCGACACCAGGATGAGGCCCAGTCCCATCGCGAGCGCCAGATCGCCCTTGGAGGTCTCGAGCGCGATGGTGGTGGTCATCACGCGGGTGACGTGCGCGATGTTGCCGCCGACGATGATCACGGCGCCGACCTCGGCCACGGCGCGCCCGAAGCCGGCCAGCAACGCCGTGATCAGGCTGTAGCGCCCGTCCCACAGCAGCGTGAACACCGCGGCCAGCGGGCCCACGCCGAGCACCGTGAGCTGCTCCTCGTACTCGCCTTTCAGATCCTCCACGCTCTGGCGCGCCAGCGCGGCGATGATCGGGGTGACCAGGATGGTCTGCGCGACGATCATCGCCTCGGGGGTGTAGAGCAGGCCGAGCGGGCCGAGCGGGCCGGCGCGCGACAGCAGCAGGTACACGCTCAGGCCCACCACCACCGGCGGCAGGCCCATCAGCGCATTGAGGAAGACGATCACGCCCTGGCGCCCGGGGAAGCGCAGCACCGCCAACAGCGCCCCCAGCGGCAGGCCGATCAGCGCGGCCAGCGCGACCGCGCCCAGGCTCACCTGCAGCGACAGCGCAACGATCTCGATCAGCTCGGGGTCCAGCGCGAGCATCAGCCGCCAGCCCTCGCCGAACGCGGCACTGAAATCCTGCATCTCGGCCTCCTCGGGACAGGCTGAAATCTAGCAGGATGCTGCGTTCTGTCTAGTCTTCTGGCATAAAGAGTAAAATAAACCTAAAATCGCATTAAATTGCCACTTGAATCGAATGGCTTCGCGGTGCCCTTCGGATTGACCTCGACCCCGAGCGAGGTTGTGCTCACGCGACTCCACGGCGCGTCCACCGGCACCGGCCGCTAGCAGCGTGTACCGTCCACTCAGCCGTTCGACGCCGCGATGAACCAGTCCGCGGCGCACGCCGCGTTCATGAATGCATTCGCGCGGATCCCGCGCTCGCCGAGCATGCGCAGCAGCCGCGGCATGCCGGCGCGCATACCGTACTCCACCCACGAGAAGTTGGCGATGTCCGGGATCGAAGCCTTGCCATGCGGAGCGGGCAGCACCCCGCGCGGCATCGCCTGGTCGAACGGCCAGTACTCGACGTTGACCACCACGTGCACCATCAACGGTTTGCCGCGCAGCGGCGCCAGCCGCGGTCGGGCGCTGGCCATCTGGTACGGGATTCGCGGGTTCGACGTGCTCATCGTGATCTTCCTCGAGTGTGCGTGCAAGCACGCGTCTGCACGCGGTTGAAAGCAACGCCCGCGCCGGCGCCGGCGCGTTGGTGCGATCACGTGCCGTCATCGCTTGATGTCCATCTGCGAGGGAAGCCAGGTCGCGATCTCGGGGAACGTGATCAGAATCGCCACCGCCAGTACCAGCACGATGAAGAAGGGAAACGCGCCGCGCGCGATGAACAGGATGTCTCGCTGCGTAACCCCTTGCAGCACGAACAGGTTCAGCCCCACGGGCGGCGTGATCTGCGACATCTCGACCACCAGCACCAGGTAGATGCCGAACCAGATCGGGTCGATGCCGGCGGCCTGCACCATCGGCATCAGCACCGCGGCGGTGAGCACCACGATCGAGATTCCATCGAGGAAGCAGCCGAGCAGCACGAACAGGGCGGTCAGCGCGACCAGCAGCATCAGCGGCGAGAGTTGCATCTGCCCGATCCATGCCGCGAGGTTGCGCGGGATGCCGGTGAAACCCATCGCCACTGACAGGAACGCGGCGGCCGCGAGGATCAGCGCGATCATGCACGAGGTGCGGGTCGCCCCCATCAGGCTCTGGGTGAAGTTCGCCCAGGTCAGCGCCCCGGTCAGCCCCGAGAGCACCAGCGCGCCCACCACGCCCAGCACCGCCGCCTCGGTTGCGGTGGCGATACCGCCGTAGATGGAGCCGAGCACGAGCACGATCAGCGCGACCACGGGCAACAGCCGCCAGGTACTCGAGATCTTCTCGACGAGACTCAGACGCACGGTCGTGGTCGGCACCCGCGCCGGGTGCAACAGTGCCCACAGCACGATGTAGCCCATGAACATCACCACCAGCAGCAGCCCTGGGAACACGCCAGCGATGAACAGCCGCGCGATTGAGACGTCGGCGGCCACCCCGTACACGATGAGGATGATCGAGGGCGGGATCAGCAGTCCCAGGGTGGCGGATCCGGCAAGGGTACCCAGCGTCATGCACTCGTCATAGCCGCGCTCGAGCAACTGCGGGATCGTGATCCTGCCGATCGTGGCGGTGGTCGCGGCGGACGAGCCGGAGACCGCGGCAAAGATCGCGCAGGCCAGCACGTTGACGTGCATCAGCCGCCCCGGCAGCCGCCCGATCCACGGCGCGATGCCGCGGAACATGTCGTCGGCCAGCCGGGTGCGGAACAGGATCTCGCCCATCCAGATGAACAGCGGCAGGGCGGTCAGGGCCCATGACCAGCTCTGCCCCCAGATCGTGGTGGCCATGATGCTGCCGACCGGGGCGCTGGTGAGCAGCGCGATCGCGAGGAACCCGACCGCCAGCAACGCGACCGCCACCCACACCCCGCTGGCCAGCAGCAGCAGCAGGCCGGCGCCGAGCAGCGCGCTGAGTGTGCCTGCATCCATCGTCGGTTCAGAGGTCGGCCGCGGCGGCCGCGTCGTGCTCGGCCTCCTGGTAGCGGGGCGGGTGACCCGCGAACACCCGGATCAGTTCCTCCAGGAACGCAGTGGCGAGCAATACCACGCCGATTGCCATCCCGGTCTGCGGGATCCACAGCATCACCGGCACCAGCCCCATCGTGCGTTCCCCGAACTGGTAGGACTCCCACACCATCCGGACCGTGTAGAAGGCGAAGTAGCCGATCAGCGCGGTGGTCACGAGCAGACACCAGATCTCGAATCCGTGCCGGGCGCGGGGCGAAAGGCGCCGCAGGAACAGGGTGACGCGGATGTGGGCGTTGGTGCGCAGGGTGTAGGCCAGCGCGAGGAAGGACGAGGCCGACAAGCAGTAGCCGGCGAACTCGTCGGCCGAGGGAACGGCTTGCCCGGCGAGCCGGCCCAGCACCTGGGCCAGCACGAACAGCGCGATCAACACCAGGAATACCGCGGCGAGCACTCCGGCGGCGCGGTAGATCTGGTCGAGGATGCGGGTCATGGGGTGCTAGTGGCTGCGGCCCGGATGCGCGCCGGCGGGGTTCGCCGCGATGACCCCCGCCGGTTGAGCACGAACGGGTGACGGCCCCGGCGGCTACTGCGCGCTGTAGGCCTCGATCAACTTCGCGCCGTCGGCGCCAGACTGCTCGGTCCACTCACGCGTCATGGTCTCACCGACCTTCTGCAGCGCGCCAAGCAGTGCGGGGTCGGGTTCGTGCACCTCCATCCCGCCATCCTCGAGTTGCCCCAGGCTGTCCACCGCGACCTTGCGCAGCATCTCCCAGCCACGAGTTTCGGCCTTCGCGGCGGCCTCGAGCACGGCCTTGCGCTGGGACTCATCGAGCGCGCGCAGCGCG